>Ga0209490_10001330_pt1 | contig 24065 bp, 16 predicted proteins | sample MAT06_FD_187209 | JGI IMG/M metagenome (GOLD analysis project Ga0209490, IMG submission 187209) | Freshwater microbial communities from Lake Fryxell liftoff mats and glacier meltwater in Antarctica - MAT-06 (SPAdes) (version 2) | ecosystem: Environmental > Aquatic > Freshwater > Ice > Liftoff... | reverse complement strand
GACGTGCGCGCACCGCCGCCCGGTACGGTTGAGCTGGGCGGAGACGGTCAACACGGATGACGCCCTTTTGGGCGGCGGTCGACCCTCAACAGTCTGCTGCCGAACTCAAGGACCGCGTCAGTGGGTGTTCAAGAGCCTTCCCGGGGGCCTTTGGGAGAAAAAAAGCGCGTTTGAATTTCATGTCCTCAAAGGCTGCGCTATCGCCCGCTGCCGGCTCTGCCGGCGCGCTATCGATCCGCGCCTTGGCCGTGAATCAGCTGCGGCCGTGCCCTGGGCCTGCCAAACCTTGCCGCAACCGTACCGCAACGGCGCCGCAACGGCAGCCATGCATCTTCCGGTCGTGGCTGCCGTGGCCACGACCCAGCGAGCCGCTCGCAGATGTTGCCCACCCCCACCCCACCTCCCGCGCCTGCACGCGTCATGCAGCTGAGCCTGTGGGTGCCGCCCGCGGCGCCCTGGCATGCAGAACTGGTCGAGGACGGCGCCCCGGCGCGCGGGTTCGACAGCCCCTTCGAGCTGGCGCGCTTTCTTGCCCAGGGCGCACCTGGCACAGCGCCGCGGGGCAGCCCTGCCAGTTCAACCCGTTCTGCCAGTCCCGCCGAACCAGCCAATGCGGCCCACCCCGCCAGCGCCGCCAGCGCCGCTGACACGCCCGCCGCTGCCGGCCTGCGCTGAAGCGCCCGGTCCGGCCACCCCATTCACAGCTTTGCAGGAGCCCCATGCCATGACCCGCATCACCACTGCTGCCGCCGCAGCCAGCACCACCTTGACCTTGCTCTTCAGCTTGTGGGCGCCACCGGCGGCCGCGCAATCCTGGACCCGCTACACCAACGCGGGCCAGCTGGGCCCGGTCGTCAGTGAAATGCACCAGACCAACACCAAGCTGGTGTACGAGTTCTACAACAACGCCAACGCGACGATTGGCACGGCGACATGCCCCGCGCCCTCGTCCTGCCAGCCGCGTTTCCCGGTGGGCACGGCCAAGTTCTCGGTGGTGCTGGAATACGACGCGGCGCGTGAAGAGCAGATGAGCGAAATCTGCAAGGGCGTGGCATCGACCGTGCCGCAAGGCCGGTGCATCGATGGCGAACTGCGCGTGACGATGCGCGCGCGCTGGGGCACGGTGAAGTACTCCTTCATCCCTGACAGCCGTCCCGGCCAGAACAGAAGCGCGCCGAGCTTTGGCGGTTGGGGCCCCACCGCCAAGCTCGAGTTCGACGCCGACGCGACCAAATTCGTGTTGCCCGTCGCGAACGGGTTGTCGCAGCCCGGCGGCGGTATGGCCGTGGCCGTGGGCAGCTACAAGATGCGGGCCGGCGTGATGACGGGCTTTTGCAAACCGAGGCACACCAACCCGAACGAACTGCTGCAGGTTCGCGAAGGGCAGGTCACCGAGTACACCCTGCGCTACACCGGCACCCTGTGCACGATGTCGATCAAGTCCTGGAACGCCAGCCCGGCTGGGGCGGGCACCTTCACCAGCCTGCCCGCTCGCTTGAACTGTGGCTCCACTGCAAACCCCGACATTTGCAGGGCCGAGTTTCCGTTCGACTCGACCGTGCGCCTGATCGCCAACCCGGCGCCGGGCTACACGGCCACCTTTGGCCGCAACTTCACCGGCTGCAGCAGGAACGAGCCTGACCAAGCCATCTGCGAGATCCTGGCCGACGGCGACCGGGAGCTCTCATCGTCGTTCTTTGCCGTCACCACAACGCCGCCACCGCCGCCGCCAGTGGCGTTGACGGCCGCTGCGGGCCCGGCTTCCCCTGCCAACGCCACGGTGCCCAAGGGCAGTGCGGCCGTGGCGATGCTGCAAGCGGTGATGACACCGGCCAACGGCACGGCACGGCTGCGCGCGATCACCCTGCAGGCCAGCGGCAGCGGCCGCGACGACCTCGACCTGAGCGACATCCGCGTCATCAACGACCTGAACCGCAACGGCGCGGTGGACCCCGGCGAGCCGCTGCTGGCGCGCGGCCAGGCCACGGCCGACAACGGCAGCCTGCGGCTGGCGCTGGCCGCACCGCTGGAGTTTTCCGAGCCCGTGGTGCTCTTGGTGGTGGCCGATGTCGCCAACACCTTGCACACCGCTGCGGCGGCCCTCGGTGGCGGCTTGATGCTGGCGCTGGGTGCGCTGGGCATCGTGCGCCGTCGCCGTCGGGAAGTCGAAGACAGCGCTGCGCGCCGGTGGCTTCTGTCTGCCGCCTGGCTGGTCGTGGCGGCCGTGATGGCCACCGGGCTGGCAGCGTGTGGCGGCGGCGACCCGGAACCGGAGGTCGTGGCCGCGCCGAACCCGGCGCCGGTGTCCGATCCGTCACCCCCGACTTCACCCCCACCCTCGCCCACTCCCTCCGCCCCAGCCCCGCCCGCGCCTGCACCCCCGCCTGCACCCCCGCCCCTACCCGCGCCCGTGTTCCTGACCTACAAGCTGCAGCTCACCGCGGTCGAAGCCACCAACACGGCCGCCACGCCAGTGGTCATCAACGTCGCCGGCAGCCTGCCGCTGGCCGGCGCGGAGATCAGCGTGCAGAAGTGAGCCAGGTGTGATCCCGGCGTGAGTGCGGCGTGAGTGCGGCGTGAGTGCGGCATGAGTGCCGCATGAGTGCCGCATCAGCCCGACGCGAGCCCGACGTGAGCCCGGCGAAGGGCGCGCATAAACTGGTGCCCCAGTGACCTGCGCCCCGACATGCCCGAACGCCTGAAGCCCCTGCTGAACGCCAACCGCCAGTGGGCGGCATCGATGGAGCAGCGCAGCCCGGGCTTCTTCACCCGCCTGGCGCAGCAGCAGAACCCGCGCTACATGTGGATCGGCTGTGCCGACAGCCGCGTGCCGGCCAACGAGATCACGGGCCTGGACCCTGGCGAGGTTTTCGTGCACCGCAACGTGGCCAACGTGGTGGTGCATTCGGACCTGAACGCGCTGTCGACGATCCAGTTCGCGGTCGAACACCTCAAGGTCGAGCACATCATCGTGGTCGGCCATTACGGCTGCGCCGGCGTGCGCGCCGCGATGCGCGGTATCCGCATTGGCCTGGCCGACAACTGGCTGCGTCACGTGCAAGACGTGCGTTTGCGCCACCGCAAGCGCCTCGACCACCTGCCGCCCGAGCAGCAGGAAGACGTGCTGTGCGAGATGAACGTCATTGAACAGGCGGGCAACGTGGCCTTGTCCACCGTGGTGCAGGACGCCTGGGCGCGGGGCCAGGCGGTCAGCGTCCACGGCTGGGTTTACGGCCTGAAGGATGGCCTGCTGAAGGACCTGGGAGTGAGCATGGACCGCGCTGAGACCGTGGTGGATGTGTTCTCGGCGGCGCTGAAGCGCTACCCGCGAAAAGAGTCCGCCACTGATGTCACCACCGAAGCCCACGCCCAAGCCGACGCTGACGACGACGAGACGCTGTCGCCCGGCATGGCTTTCGGCCCCGCCAGCCTGTAGTCAGTAGCCTGATCGCATGTTCCCGCAACACCTCTCCGACCGGCAGCCCTTTGACATCGCGCAGGCGCTGCTCGACGGCTTCAACCGCCATTACCGGCTGTTCCGCGAGACCACGGCGCGCGCCAAGACACGCTTCGAAAAGGCCGACTGGCACGGCCAGCAGCTGGCCCAGGCACAACGCATCGAGTTTTACGACCAGCGCGTCAACGAGGCCGTGGACAAGCTGCGCAATGAATTCAACATCGACGCGCTGAGCATGGACACCTGGCAGCAGGCCAAGCTGCATTACATCGGCCTGCTCACCGACCACCACCAGCCCGAGCTGGCCGAGACCTTCTTCAATTCCGTCACGGCCAAGCTGCTGCACCGCGCCTACTTCAACAACGACTTCATCTTCGTGCGCCCGGCCATCAGCACCGAATACATCGAGGACGACGAGCCCGGCGCCTTGCCCACCTACCGCGCCTATTACCCGACCAAGGAAACGCTGCGCGAAACCTGGGCGCGCATCATCGAGAACTTTCAGTTCGAGCGCGAGTTCGAAGACCTGGGTCGCGATGTCGAGCACGTGGTGCAGGCCATGCTGTCAGAGCTGGGTGGCTTCAGGCCGCGCGCCAATTTCCAGATCCAGGTGCTGGGCAGCCTGTTCTATCGCAACAAGGGCGCCTACCTGGTGGGCAAGATCATCAACGGCTTCACCGAAACGCCGCTGGCGCTGCCCATCCTGCATGGCACAGACGGTGCAGATGGCCCGCTGGTCATAGACGCTGCGCTCTTTGGCGAGGACGAACTGCTGTTGATCTTCAGCTATGCGCGCGCCTACTTCATGGTCGACATGGAGATCCCCAGCGCCTACGTCCACTTTCTGCGTGGCTTGATGCCGCGCAAGCCGCGTGCCGAGCTCTACAGCGCCATCGGCCTGCAGAAGCACGGCAAGAACCTTTTTTATCGCGACCTGCTGTCGCACCAGCGCCACTCGTCGGACAAGTTCCGCATCGCGCCCGGCATCAAGGGCATGGTGATGCTGGTGTTCGACTTGCCGAGTTATCCGTACGTGTTCAAGGTCATCAAGGATTTCTACCCGCCGCAGAAAGACACCACGCGCGAGCAGATCAAGAGCAAGTACCTGATCGTGAAGCAGCACGACCGCGTCGGCCGCATGGCCGACACGCTGGAATACAGCAACGTGGCCTTCCCGCGCCACCGCTTCGAGGCCGAGCTGATCGCCGAGCTGAAACACTTCTGCCCCAGCTTGATCGAGGAGGACGGCGACACCCTCGTCGTCAAGCACGTCTACATCGAACGCCGCATGATCCCGCTGAACATCTACCTGCAGGAAGCCGGACCCGAGCAGGTGGCGCAGGCGGTGATGGAGTACGGCAACGCCATCAAGGACCTGGTGGCCGCCAACATCTTTCCGGGCGACATGCTGTGGAAGAACTTCGGCGTCACGCGCCACGGCAAGGTGGTGTTCTACGATTACGACGAGATCGAATACCTCACCGACTGCAACTTCCGCCGCGTGCCCACGCCGCGCAACGAAGAAGAAGAGATGAGCGGCGAGGTCTGGTACACGGTGGGGCCGAAAGACGTGTTCCCCGAAACCTTCGCGCCTTTCCTGCTGGGCAACGACGCCGTGCGCGAAGTCTTCATGGCCCACCACGCCGACCTGCTGGACGCCGCGTTCTGGCAGGGCCACAAACAGCGCATCCTGCAAGGCCACGTGCACGACGTGTTTCCCTATGAACCCGCCAAACGTTTCACCGCCGGCCGCACCGCACGCGCCACCGAATCACTGCAAGGAGATCCCCATGTCTGACGCCATCGTCATCGTTTCCGCCGCCCGCACGCCCATCGGGGGCCTGCTGGGTGATTTCACCAGCCTGGCCGCGTGGGAGCTCGGCGCCGTGGCCGTGAAGGCTGCCGTTGAACGCGCCGGCGTGCCCGGGGATGCGGTGGACGAAGTGCTGCTGGGCAACTGCCTGATGGCCGGCCAGGGCCAGGCGCCGGCACGCCAGGCGGCGCTGAAGGCGGGCCTGCCGCAGAGCGCGGGCGCGGTGACGCTTTCCAAGATGTGCGGCAGCGGCATGCGCGCCTTGATGTTCGGCCACGACATGCTGCAGGCCGGCAGCGCGCAGGTGGTGGTGGCCGGCGGCATGGAGAGCATGACGAATGCACCGCACCTGATGTTTGCGCGCAAGGGCGTGAAGTACGGCGCTGCGCAGATGTTCGACCACATGGCCATGGACGGCCTGGAAGACGCTTACGAACGTCTGGCAGACGGGCGTGGCAAGGCGATGGGCGTGTTCGCCGAACAGTGCGTGGCCAAGTACGGCTTCACGCGAGAGGCGCAAGACCAGTTCGCCATCGCCAGCACCACGCGTGCGAAGACGGCCAATGAGGACGGCAACTTCGACTGGGAAATCGCGCCCGTCACCCTGCCCGCGAAGTCGGGCAGTCCAAGTTCCTCTGGGCGCACAGGCGACACCGTCATCAAGTTCGACGAGCAGCCCTTCAAGGCCAAGCTCGACAAGATTCCGACGCTGAAGCCGGCATTCAAGAACGACGGCACCATCACCGCCGCCAACGCCAGCAGCATCAGCGACGGCGCTGCGGCGCTGGTGTTGATGCGCGAGAGCACGGCGCGCCAGCTCGGCCTGCAGCCGCTGGCGCGCATCGTCGCGCACGCTGTGCATGCGCAGGCGCCCGAGTGGTTCAGCACCGCGCCGGCGGGCGCCATCGACAAGGTGCTGAAGAAGAGCGGCTGGGACGCCAAGAGCGTGAATCTGTGGGAAGTCAACGAGGCCTTCGCCGCGGTGACCATGGCCGCGATGTGCGACTTCCAGCTGCCGCACGAGATCGTCAACGTGCACGGCGGCGCGTGTGCGCTCGGCCATCCCATCGGCGCCAGCGGCGCGCGCATCGTCGTCACGCTGCTGGGCGCGTTGAAGAAGCGCGGCCTGAAGCGCGGTGTCGCGGCGCTGTGCATCGGTGGCGGCGAGGCCACGGCGATGGCGCTGGAGATGCTGTGAAGTGCGGTGGGGCGACAACCCCGACTTCTTGAAAGACTGATCGATGAAAACCGCTCTGCGGCGCCTGCCGCACCTGTGTCTGGCTCATGTCGCCTGCCTGTTGCTGACCGCTGCGCCGGTGTCGGCACAAACGTTGCCGCAAACGGCGGCACAAACGGCTGCACAAACGGCGGCACAAACGGCGCCGCAAACACCGCCGCAAACGTCGCCGCCCGCGCCCGCAGCGGACCAGGCCCGCGAAGGTTTCTACCGCTTCCCCACGCTGCGCGGCAACACCATCGTCTTCACTGCCGAGGGCGACCTCTGGCGTGTCGGTCTCAACGGGGGCCGCGCCGAGCGCATCACCACCCATCCTGACCTCGAAACGCGCGCCGCGCTGTCGCCGGACGGCCGCCACATCGCCTTCACCGGCGCCTACGAACGCGCCCCTGAGGCCTATCTCATGCCGCTGGCCGGCGGCGTACCGCAGCGCCTGAGCTGGCTCGGCCAGAACCCGCGTGTCTGGGGTTTCACAGCGGCCGGTGAGGTGCTGGTGACGGCGCCCTCGGTGCGCGGCGAACCGGTGACACAGCTGTTCGCCATCCAGCCGCGCACCCTGGCGCAGCGCGTGCTGCCAGTGGGTCAGGCCAGTGACGGCGCGCTCAGCGCCGACGGGCACATCCTCTACTTCACGCGCAACGGCCTCGTCAGCGACAACGTTCGCGCCTATCGCGGCGGCGCCATGGCGCGGCTGTGGCGCCTGGACCTGCGCGGCAACGCCGAGGCCGAAGCGCTGGTGGCGCCCGGCTCGGGCAATGACCAGCGGCCCATGCCCTATGCCGGCAGCACGGGTCAGCGCATCGCCTTCCTGAGCGACCGCGACGGGCAATTCAACCTCTACAGCGTGGATCTTCGGGGCCGCAGCTTGCAGCAGCACACCCGCCAGCGCGGCTGGGACATCCGCCATGCCGCCATCGACGGCACGCGCGTCGTCTATGCGCTGGGTGCCGACCTGCACCTCGTGGACCTGGAAACCGGCCTCGACCAGCGCCTGGCCATCACCCTGGGCGGTGATGCCGATGCGCAGCGTGCGCGTTGGGTGGCGCGGCCGCAGACCTTCTTCGAGAGCGCTCGTGTGGCCCCCGACGGCCAGCGTGTGGTGCTGAGCGTGCGCGGCCGCGTCGCCACGCAGGGCACGGGCGCGCTGCGCCGCGCCGAGCTGCCGGTGCCGGCCGACGCCCGCTGCCGTGAGGCCGTCTACAGCCATGACAACAAGCACGTCTTCGCCTTGTGTGACATCAACCCGGCTGGCGGTGCGACTGCAGGCAACACTGCAGGCAAGACCGCAGGCAGCACAGCAGGCAGCACAGCAATCACCCCAGCAGGCGGTGCGGCGGTGGTCGAGCAGGAGGTCTGGCGCTTCAACGCCGATGGCAGCGGCACGCCGCTGCAAATCACGCGCGGCGCCAGCATTCGCCGCTTTGCGATCTTTCCCTCGCCTGATGGGCGCTGGTTGGCGCACACCGACAAGGCCGGGCGCCTGACCTTGACGGCGCTCGGCGCCACGGGCGCTGGCGCCAGCCGCGAGGTGGTGGTGCCCGGGCCCGCACGGCCAGCGCCGCAGCAGGTGGTGTGGTCGCCCGACGGCCAGACCTTCGCCTTTGCGCGCGGCGGCACCGACCGCTACCGCCAGCGCCTGTACCTGCACCATGCAAACGCCGCCCGCACGCTGGCGCTGACGAGCGACCGCTACAGCAGCAGCCAGCCGGCCTTCACACCCGATGGGCGCTGGCTCTATTTCCTGTCTGAACGCAGCTTCGTACCGCTGAGCCCCAGCCCCTGGGGCGACCGCAATCTCGGGCCCTATTTCGACCGTCGCACCAAGGTCTACGCGCTGGCTTTGCAAGCGGGCGGACCGGCTTTCCCGTTCCAGCCCCGCGACGAAACCCAGGCCGAACCTCTGGCCGAGCCACCGCCCGCGCCCCTGCCCGCGCCTCCTCCCACGCCGCTGCCCACGCCTCTGCCCACGCCCCAGCTCGAGCCTCCGCCCGCGCCTCTGCCGGAGCCCCAAGCGGCGCCCAGCACGCCGGGTGCGGCCCGTGCCGCCTCGGCGCCCGCAGGCGGCGCACGCGCTGCCACGCCAGGGCGGGCGCCTGCCGCCAAGCCCGCCATCGAAGTGGTCGGTCTTGCCGAGCGCTTGCACGAGGTGCCGCTGCCCGCCGGCAACTACACCCGCCTGCGCACCGACGGCAAGCGCCTCTATCTGCTGGAAGCCGACAGCACGCCCGATCGCCGCACCACGCTGCGCACGCTGACCATCGAAGACACCAGCCCGGTGCCCGAGGTGTTTGCAGCCGACGTGAACGATTTTGAACTCACACCCGATGGCAAGCGCCTGATGTTGCTGCGCCGCGCCGCCACGGGCCCGCAGCCGGGTGACATCCAGCTGATGGATGCCGCTGCGAAGTTGCCCACAGACGCTGCCGTGTTGGTGCGCAGCCAGGTGCGCTGGGCCGACTGGCAGATCAGCACCGAGCCTGTGGCCGAGTGGCGGCAGATGTTCGACGACACCTGGCGTCTGCATCGCGACCACTTCTACGACGCCGGGATGCACGGTGCCGACTGGCTGGCGTTGCGCCGCAAGTACGCCGCGCTGCTGCCGCGTGTGGGCGACCGGCGCGAGCTGATCGAGCTGCAAGCGCAGATGGTGTCCGAGGTGGGCGCGCTGCACAGCCAGGTGGGCGCCGACGATGTTCGCCGCGGCAGCGAAGACATTGCGCCGGCGAGCCTGGGCGCGCGCCTGGCCAAGGTGGCCGATGGTTTCCGCATCGAACACATCTACCGCAGCGACCCGGAACTGCCCACCGAGGCCTCGCCGCTGGCGCGTGTGCAGGCCCGGGTGGGCGACGTCATCACCAGCATCAACGGCCGAACGCTGGCCGGTGTGGCTGACTTACAGGAACTGCTGCGCGGGCAGATCGAGCGCCAGGTGCTGCTGACGCTGAAGCCCGAAGGCACGAGCGCAGAGCGCCGCGTGGTGGTGCTGCCGGTGGCTATGCCGCGTGAAAGCGCGCTGCGCGAAGGCGACTGGGAACAGGGCCGGCTGGAACATGCCAGCGCACGCAGCAACGGCCGCGTGGGCTACTTGCGGCTGCGGGCCATGGGCCGCGAAGACATGGCCACCTTCGCGCGCGAGTTCTATGCGCAGCTGGACCGCGAGGCCATCGTCATCGACGTGCGCAACAACAACGGCGGCAACATCGACAGCTGGGTGCTGACGCAGCTGCTGCGCCGCGCCTGGGCCTGGTGGCAACCGCGTTCACCCGAGGGTGGCGAGTCCTACGCCAACATGCAGCAGGCCTACCGCGGTCACATCGCGGTGCTGATCGATGCCGACACCTACTCCGACGGCGAAACCTTCGCCGAAGGCATCAAACGCCTGCAACTGGGCACGCTGGTGGGTCGGCGCACGGCAGGCGCAGGCGTCTGGCTGAGCGATGGCAACCGCCTGCTCGACCGCGGCATCGCACGTGCCGCAGAAACCGGGCAGTTCGCGCTCGACGGCAGCTGGCTCATCGAAGGCCGCGGCGTCACGCCCGACATCGATGTCGACAACTTGCCGCGCGACACCCACGCCGGCGGCGACGCGCAGCTGGACGCGGCCGTCAACCACCTGCTGCGCAAGCTGACCGAGCAGCCGCTGGCGCGGCCGGTGCCGCCACCGCCGGCGCTGCCTCAGTTCCGTCCGTGAATTTCCGTCCATGAATTTCCGTCCATTCAGTACCACCATGACCCAGAAAGCCACCCATGCTGTTGAGTGAAGACCACCTGGCCGTGCAAGACGCGGTGCGCAATTTCGTGCAGGCCGAAGTGGCCCCGCACGCCGCCAGCTGGGACAAGACGCACAGCTTTCCAGCTGCGGCGCTGAAGGGCCTGGCCGCCCTGGGCTGCTACGGTGTGGCGGTGCCCGCCGAATGGGACGGCGCTGGCCTCGACTACCTGGCGCTGGCGCTCATCCTGGAAGAAATTGCCGCTGGCGACGGTGCCACCAGCACCGTGGTCAGCGTCAACAACTGCCCCGTCTGCAGCATCTTGATGGCCTATGGCAATGCCGATCAGAAAGAACGCTTCCTGAAGCCGTTGGCCGCCGGCAGCATGCTCGGCGCCTTCTGCCTGACCGAGCCGCATGTGGGCAGCGAAGCCGGCGGCCTGAAGACCACGGCAGTGAAGGACGGTGACCACTACCTCATCAACGGCGTGAAGCAGTTCATCACCAGCGGCAAGAACGGCGACGTCGCCATCGTGATGGCGGTCACCGACAAGGCCGCCGGCAAGAAGGGCATCAGCGCCTTTCTCGTGCCCACCAAGACGCCCGGCTACACCGTGGCGCGCGTGGAAGACAAGCTGGGGCAGCATGCCAGCGACACGGCGCAGATCAACTTCGAGAACTGCCGCGTGCCGGCCGAGAACCTGCTGGGCGAAGAAGGCATGGGGCTGAAGATCGCGCTCAGCGGGCTCGAAGGCGGGCGCATCGGCATCGCCGGCCAGGCCGTCGGCATGGCGCGTGCGGCCTTCGACGCTGCTCTGCGCTACAGCAAAGAGCGCACGAGCTTCGGCCAGCCCATCTTCCAGCACCAGGCGGTGCAGTTCAAGCTGGCGGACATGGCCACGCAGATCGAGGTCGCGCGGCAGATGCTCTGGCATGCCGCCGTGCTGAAAGACGCTGGCCGCCCCTGCCTGAAGGAAGCCGCGATGGCCAAGCTGTTTGCCAGCGAGATGGCCGAACGCGTGTGCAGCGACGCGATTCAGGTCTTCGGCGGCTACGGCTACGTCAGCGACTTCCCGGTGGAGCGCATCTACCGCGATGTGCGCGTATGCCAGATCTACGAGGGCACGTCAGAGGTGCAGAAGATACTGATCGGCAGGGCGCTGGCCTGAGCGTGCCGAACGCCGGCCGCTGAACGCCAACCGCGAACAGGTTGGGGCAGCTACATTCGCCCCCGATGACCGAAGACGAAGCCCGCCAGGTGCTGTTGCTGCAGGCCGTGGAAAGCACCACGGCGGTGGCGCCTGCGTCCGCACGCGCCGATGCTGCGCCGTGGGCCACCGAAGACCGCCAATGGGCCACCCGCCAGGCCGTGGCCACGGTGGGCGAAGAGGCCAGCCCCGAGCGCTTCGTCGTGGCCCGCGCGGTCATCGCGCTGCAGCGCATGCTGCCGCGAGACAGCGCCGCGCAGCGCTGGCTGGCGCGCCGCGGCTGGCACCCGGCGTGGGTCATGCTGGCGGTGCTGCTGGGGCTGGGCGCGGGCGTTCTGGCCGACCAGCTGGGCGCCCCGCAGCGCGTCAACCTGCTGGCCCCCGCCGTGTGGGCGGTGGTGGCGTGGAACCTGCTGGTGTATGTCGTCCTGCTGGTGCCGCTGCCCAGCGGCGGTGTGCGCGGCTGGCTGGCCGCGTGGGGCCTGCGCGTACCAGCGGGCGGTGGCGCGACGGGGGTTGTCGGGGCCTTGTGGGCCGAGCACGCAGCGCCTTTGATGTTGCACCGCGCCGCCCTGGTGCTGCACAGCGCCGCCGCAGCGCTGGCGCTGGGCCTGGTGGCCGGCCTTTACCTGCGGGGCCTGGTGCTGGACTACCGCGCCGGCTGGCAAAGCACGTTTGTCGATGCCACCGCCGTGCAGCAGGTGCTGGCCTGGCTGCTGGCGCCGGCCAGTGCGTTGACGGGCATTGCCGTGCCCGACGTCGCGCCGTTGCGCCTGGACCCGGGCGCCGATGCCACGGCCACGGCCGCGCCATGGATCCATCTGTACGCCGCCACGCTGGCGCTGGCCGTCATCGTGCCGCGCTGCCTGCTGGCGGCGTGGGCTGCCAGCCGCGCTGCGGCCCTGGCGCGTCGCTTTCCGCTGCCGCTGGACACGCCGTACTTCGAGGGCCTGCATCCGCTGATGCGCCCGGGCAAACCGCGCGTGCTGCGCTTGCTCTGGGCAGCGCCGGCCGAGGTGGTGCCGCCGACGCTCTTCGGTCAATCGCTGGCCGCCTGGGCCGACGGCGATGTTGCCGAGGCCGGCGCGGCCCTGACGGTGCTGCGCAGCGAGCAGAACGATGAACTGCAACTGCTGCCGGTGCCGGCGGGCCTGGGCGATACGCTGCCTGCCATGGCCGCGCCTTCTGCCCCGGCGCCCTGGGGGGAACTTCGGGCGCTTCGGGCGCTTCGGGCGCTTCGGGCGTTTCCGGCATTTCGGGCGCCTTGGCGCCGAGGCCCTACCGACCCGTTGCCGGCGTTGCGTGAACAAGTGGCTGCGGTGCTGCTGGTTACCACACCAGGTGCTCTGCGCCCCGCCTGGCTGGCGCGCCTGGGCCGCCCGGTGGTGCTGTTGGTGGACGGGCCGGTGGCAGGGGGCACGCTGGCTGACGCCGCTGCCGCCACCGTGGGCCTGCACCAGCGTGCCGACGGCTGGCTGGCCGAAGGCCGGCTGCTGCAGGCGCTGGCTGCTGTGCTGGACGACGACCCGCGCCTGCGCCGCTTGACTGACGCCTGGACCGAGCGTCAGGCGCTGCGCTTCGACGCCGTGGTGGCCGAACTGGCGCGCACGCTGTCCGAGGTGGCCTGCACGCACGAGCCCGTGGCCGACGACGGCGCGCTGCTGTCGCGCCGTGGCGAGGCCGATGCCGCACGCGAAAAGCTCGTGCAAGGCCTGGAAGCCGCGCTGCAGGGCCATGCCGAACGGCTGCATCTGCTGTTGGGCGGCAGCGCCGAGAGCTTTGCGCTGACCGTGCCGGCATCAGGCGCATCAGGTGCATCAGGCACATCAGGCATGTCAACCGGATCAGGCGCATCGGGCTTCACGGCGCTCTCGGGCAGCGAACGCGCCGCCTTGCGTTCGCCCGTGGGCGAGGGTCGCGTGGCGCTGATGGGCGGCGTGCTCAGCGGCGCACTGGTCGGACTGAAGGCCGACCTGCTGAGCGGCGGCTTGACGATGGGTGCCGGCGCCGTGGCGGGGGCTGTGGTCGGCGGCCTGGCCACTGCCGGTGCGGCGCGGGGACTGAACCTGGTGCGTGGCACCGACCGCAGTTTCGTCGCCTGGGACGAAGCCGCTTTGGCGCGCATCACCGAAACGTTGTTGCAACGCACGCTGGTGGCTGCACACGGCCTGGCGCCCGAAGCTGCGGCGCAGTACCTGGCGCCAGCGCTGGCGGCGCGGCAAGCGGCACTGGCCACGCTGTGGCGCGCGCGCCGGCGCCAGTTCAGCAACGCCGGCGAAGCTTCGGCCCTGGCCCCGGCGTTGCAGGCGCCGCTGGCCGACACGCTGGTGCAGGCCTTGGGCGGCCGGGGCCGGGCCTAGACTCCACGGCATGAAAATCCTGATCCTGGGTGCGGGCCGCGTGGGTGAAAGCGTGGCCGAAAGTCTGGTCAGCGAGCGCAACGACATCACCGTCATTGACACCGACCCTGTGCGGCTGAGCAGCCTGCAAGACCGCCTGGACATGCGCGGCGTGGTTGGCAACGGCATCCAGCCCAGCGTGCTGAAGGAAGCCGGCGCGGAAGACACCGACATGCTGATCGCCTGCGCGCCGCAGGACGAAACCAACCTCGTGGCCTGCAAGGTGGCCAAGGACCTGTTCAACGTGCCGACCACCATCGCACGCGTGCGCAGCCCCGAATTTCAGGACGACAGCCCGCTGCTGGGCAAGACCGGTTTCGGGGTCGACAAGGTCATCTGCCCCGAGCAGAGCGTCACGGCCTACATCCGCAAGCTGATCGAGTACCCAGAAGCCTTGCAGGTGCTGGAATTCGCGGATGGCCTGGTGAGCTTGATCGCGGTGCGCGCTTTGTCGGGTGGGCCGTTGGTGCGCCACCGGCTGGCCGAGATTCCGCAGTTGGTGCCGGACACCCCGATGCGCATCATGGCCATCTACCGGCAGGACATGGTGCTGCCGCACCTGGACGGCTTGACGCAGATCGACCCTGGCGACGAGGTCTTCGTGCTCGCCGCCACCGAGCACATCCGCACCGTGCTGGACGCCTTGAGCACACGCAGCCAGCCGGTGAAGCGCCTGATGGTGGCCGGCGGCGGCAAGGTCGGCCTGCGCCTGGCGCGCGAGATTCACGACAGATACCAGATCAAGATCATCGAGCCGATGCGCCAGCGCTGCGACTACCTGGCCACCGAGCTGCCGGCCGAAGTGCTGGTGCTGAACGGCGACAGCACCGACGAAGACCTGCTCGGCGACGAGAACGTCGACCAGATGGACCTCTTCATCGCGCTGACCAGCGACGACGAAGACAACATCATGAGCTGTCTGCTCGCCAAGCGGCTGGGCGCGCGGCGCGTGCTGGCCGTCATCAACCGCCGTGCCTACGCCGACCTGGTGCAGGGCACCGCCATCGATATCGCCATCTCGCCCGCCCACACCGTGCTTGGTGAACTGCTGGCCTATGTGCGGCGCGGCGACGTCGAGGCCGTGCACAGCCTGCGCCGCGGTGCGGCCGAGGCGCTGGAGGCCATCGTGCGCGGCGACCGCAAGACCTGCCGTTTCGCCGGCCGCCGCATCGACGAAGTGGGTCTGCCCAAAGGCGCGACCGTGGGCGCCATCGTGCGTGGCCTGCACCGGCCCGACGGCAGCGAAGCCGGCGCGGACGCCAAGCCCGAGGTCATCATCGCCCACCACGACACCGTGGTCATGCCCAACGACCACGTCATCATCTTCGTGCCGCGCAAGCGCATGGTGCGCGAGGTGGAAAAGTTGTTTCAGGTCAGCCCGACCTTTCTCTTCTAGACGCTGCCGCACTCATGGGTTTGCTTGCCGTTGCCGCGCTGGTCGGGCGCATGGTGCTGCTGTTCGCGCTGCTGCTGCTGGTGCCGCTGGCGTTCGCGGTGGTGCAGCACGACAACGCCGAACGCGCGTTCATCACCGCCACTGTGGTCACCGCGGTGTGTGGGGTCTTGCTCAGCCTGCTGACACGCCGTTTCCGGCGTGAACTGCAGCCGCGCGACGGCTTCCTCCTGGTGGGCATGACCTGGGCCGTGCTGCCGCTCTTCGGTGCGCTGCCGCTGTGGCTCGCGCTGCCGGGCCTGAGCGTGACCGACGCCTACTTTGAGGCCACCTCGGCCTTCACGGCCACTGGCGCCACCGTGCTCAGTGGGCTCGACGGCCTGCCGCTGTCGGTGAACGTCTGGCGCTGTTTCATGCAGTGGGTGGGCGGTCTGGGCATCATCGTGCTGGCCGTGGCCATCCTGCCGCTGCTGGGCGTGGGCGGCAGCCAACTCTTCAAGACCGAGATGACCGGGCCGATGAAGGATCAGAAGCTTACGCCGCGCATCGCCGACACCGCGCGTGTGATCTGGGGCGCCTATCTGCTGATCAGCGTGGCCTGCTTCCTGGCCTACCGCGCCGCCGGCATGGGCTGGGCCGATGCTTTCATGCACATGAGCAGCACCGTCAGCCTGGGCGGCTTTTCTTCCTACGACGCCAGCCTGGGCCACTTCGACTCGCCGCTGATCGAGGCCGTGGCCATCGTCTTCATGCTGCTGTCGGGCGTGCCCTTGCTGCTGTACTTCGTGATCTGGCGTTCACGTTCGGTGGCCGTTCTGTGGCGCAACCTTGAAGTGCGTTCGTTCTATTTGGTGCTGGCCGGCAGCACGCTGCTGATCACCGTTTACCTGATCGCCAACCAGACCTTCTCCAGCCCCTGGGAGGCACTGCGCCACTCGGCCTTTCACGTCGTCAGCATCGCCACCACCACCGGCTACTCGTCTTACGATTACGCCCAGTGGCCGCTTTTCGCGCCGTTGCTGATGATCTTGCTGGGCTGCTTTGCCACCTGCGCGGGCAGCACCGGCGGCGGCATCAAGATGGTTCGCCTGCTGCTGATGCTGAAGCAGGCGCGGCGCGAACTGGTGCGCATCGTGCACCCGAGCGTCGTCAACCCCGTGGTGCTGGGCGGCCAGGCCGTCAGCGACCGCGTGATGCAAAGCGTCATTGCGTACATGATGGTGTACGGGGGCTCGCTGGTGGTGCTGACCATGGTGCTGCTGTTCAGCGGGCTCGACGTGGTGACCGCCTTCACTGCGGTGGTGGCCTGCATCAACAACATCGGCCCCGGCCTGGGCGATGTGGGGCCGGCGGTCAACTACAGCAGCCTCACCGGCTTTCAGACCTGGGTCTGCACCTTCGCCATGCTGCTGGGCCGGCTGGAACTGCTGAGCGTGGTGGTGCTGTTCACGCCGGCTTTCTGGCGGCGCTGACATCACAATCTGCCGCTTGTATTTGTCGTCGCTTGTCCCTTGCCACACCCTGACGCCCACCGCCATGCCCCCAAATTTTGACGACGACGACGACGAGCCCGACGACGAGCGCGCCGAGCTCATCGAACAACTGCTGCGCACCTCGGCACGCTGGCTGCTCGAAGACCCTGACCCGCAGGCCTACATCGAACGCCTCGTCCTGCAAGGCCCGCGCCTGTTCGGCGCGTTGCTGGATGACCCTTCGGCGCCGTCCGCGCCTTCCGCGCCTTCCGCGCCGGCCGCCTCTGACAAACAGCTGCAGCAGCAGTTCTTCCGCAGCTTCGGTTGGGCCATCGCGTCGGCCATGCCGCTGCCCACGCAGGGTTTCGTCGCGCGCAAGCTGCCGCTGCCAGGGCGCAACGAGCCCTGCCTGTGCCGCTCGGGGCGGAAGTTCAAACACTGCTGTTCGCCGGTCTACCAAGGCGTGCCGGCCTTCGACCCCGAACAGCTCGGCGCCTTCATGGTGCTGGCAATGCCGCGCAAGGCCTGGGCCGGTCTGCCGGCCACACGGGTGTCACCGCACAGCGTCTTGCTGGCGGCCATGACCCTGCGCGACGAAGCCGAGGACCGTGCCGTCTTGGCCATGCTGGAGCCCTGGGCACGCCAGCCGGCGCCGTGGCCTGCGCCCTGGGCGCCGCTGCTGGACCTGCTTTGCGATACCTACCTCGACGAAGGCCACCCCATCAAGCGGCGCAAGCTCGCGCAGGCGATGGTTGACAAGGGCGAGGTGCCCGTGCGGTCGACCGGCTGGCGCCGCCTGAGCATGATGGCCTCAGACGCCGGCGATAGCGACGGCGCGCGCCACGCCTTCGAGATGGCCCAGCGCCTGACGCCCGACGAGCCCGATGTGGCGTTGCTGGAGGTGACCACGCTCCTGGGCAGCCACCAGCGTGAACGCGCGGCCGAGCGCGCTGCCTTCCATGCGCGGCGTCTGGCGCGCCTGCCGCACGCAGCAGCGCTGGCCGACGAGATAGAGATGCTGGAAGCTTTCGGCCGTGGTGAGTTCCCGCCCATCCCTGGGCTGGACGACGACCAGGACGAGGACGACAGCGACAGCGACAGCGACAGCGACTTCCTGGCGGCCCTGGGCGACCACCCAGAAGCGCGCGACCTGGCCCCGTTGCTGCAGCCCGATTCCCCCTTCCGGCAAATGCAGCGCTGGGCCGAGGCCCTGCCAGCGCCGCAGCTGCGTTTGCGTCTGGACGGGGCGACGCAGCAAGACCTGGGCGAACTGGCCCCCGCTGCCGCTATGGCGGCCCCGCTGGCGCGCTGGCGCAAGGCCTTCCCGCTGCGGGCACCCACCATCGCCTGGGATGCGGTGGGGCCCGAGGCGATAGAGGTCTTCGTCGACGAAAAGTGGTCGGATTTGCTCGTGCGCGAGCCGCGCCTGGCCGACTGCTTCGAGGTGCTGGACGGTCTGGTGCTGGTGCTGGACCTGGTGCCGATGGGCCTGGCTACAGAGCTGCAGGTGCGTCTGACGCAACGAGCACTGTCGCTGTGGGAAGCGCTGCGCGAACGCTATCCGCAGGCGCGATGCGAATGGGGGCACATGGGCAACCGCCCAGCGCTGCGGCTGCTGGTGCACCGGGTGAGGATGGACGAATCGCTGCTGGCCGCTGAGAGCCTGCCCTGGCTGCGCGCGCTGGTGGAGGTGCTGAACCCGCACGACAACCACGGCTTTCGCGAACGGCTGGCCGCCGTGTACCTGCGCCGTGGCGACGCCGCCGCCGCAGTGGCGCTGTGCGAACGTTACCCTGGCGACTTTGTCGGCCTTCAGCTTTTGCACGCGCTGGCGTTGCTGGCCACACAGCAGTTGCCGCAGGCCGCTGCCATGCTGAAAGCGGCGCTTGCGGCCAACACCCATGTGCGGGCGCTGCTGCTGGCCCGCCGTGCGCCCAAGGCGCCGAACGTGCCCAGCTATGCCGTGGGCTCGGTGGAAGAGGCCCGCGAGGCGGTGACCGCCCAGCACGACCTGTGGCGCGCGCCGCAAGTGCAGCAGTGGCTGCAGTTGCAGTTGCAGCCGTCCGGCTCCGGCGCGCCAGGGCAGACGAAGCGCCTCTTCGACTGAGTGCGGTGGCCGGCTCGAAGCCGGCCCCCACTTCTAGAATGCGCGGCCGGGTTGACGCTGACGTCAACGCCGCCCATGCATGGCGCCCAGGAGACCCGATGCCCGTTCTCACGTCCAAGCTCAACCCGCGTTCAGAGGCCTTCAAGGCCAGCGCCGGGCTGATGCAGCAGCTGCTAGACGACCTGAACGCCCGGCTGGCGCTCATCGCGCAAGGCGGCGGTGAAGCGGCACGCGCCAAACACACCGCGCGCGGCAAGCTGCTGCCGCGCGACCGTGTGGAAATGCTGCTCGACCCCGACACGCCTTTCCTCGAACTGGCGCCGCTGGCCGCACTGGACATCTACGACAACGCTGCACCCGGCGCGGGCCTCATCACCGGCATCGGGCGCGTGAGCGGGGTGGAATGCCTCATCGTCTGCAACGACGCCACCGTCAAGGGCGGCACCTACTACCCGCTGACGGTGAAGAAGCACCTGCGCGCGCAAGAAGTGGCTCAGCAAAACCGCCTGCCCTGCATCTACCTGGTGGACAGCGGTGGCGCCAACCTGCCCAACCAGGACGAAGTGTTCCCGGACCGCGACCACTTCGGCCGCATCTTCTACAACCAGGCGCAGATGAGTGCGCTGGGCATTCCGCAGATTGCCGTGGTGATGGGCAGCTGCACCGCCGGTGGCGCCTATGTGCCGGCGATGAGCGACGAGGCCATCATCGTGAAGAATCAGGGCACCATCTTCCTCGGCGGCCCGCCGCTGGTAAAGGCCGCCACGGGCGAGGTGGTGACCGCCGAAGATCTGGGCGGTGGCGACGTGCACACGCGTCTTTCCGGCGTCGCCGACCACCTGGCCGACAACGACATGCACGCCCTGGCCATCGCGCGCGCCAGCATTGCCAACCTGAACTGGCGCAAGCCGGCGCAACTGGCCATGTTGCCGCCGCGCCCGCCGGCGTTCAGCCCGGCAGAGCTGCATGGCGTCATTCCCAGAGACGAATCAGGATTCACGGGCCGCAAACCTTTCGAGGTGCGCGAGGTCATCGCCCGCATCGTCGACGGCAGCGAGTTCGACGAGTTCAAGGCGCGCTACGGCGCCACGCTGGTGACCGGCTTTGCGCATATTGAAGGCCTGCCGGTAGGCATCATCGCCAACAACGGCATTCTGTTCGGCGAAAGTGCCATGAAGGGCGCGCACTTCATCGAGCTGTGTTGCCAGCGCCAGGTGCCGCTGGTTTTCCTGCAGAACATCACCGGCTTCATGATCGGGCGCAAGGCCGAGAACGAAGGCATCGCCAAACATGGCGCGAAGATGGTCACGGCGGTGGCCACGGCCACGGTGCCGAAGTTCACCGTCATCATCGGCGGCAGCTTCGGCGCCGGCAACTACGGCATGTGCGGCCGCGCGTACTCACCCCGCTTCCTGTGGATGTGGCCCAACGCGCGCATCAGCGTGATGGGCGGCGAGCAGGCCGCCAGCGTGCTGGCCACGGTGAAGCGCGACGGCATCGAAGGCAAGGGCGGGCAGTGGAGTGTGGAAGAAGAGGCCGCCTTCAAGGCGCCCATCCTCAGCCAGTTCGAGCACCAGGCGCACCCCTACTACGCCAGCGCCCGCCTCTGGGATGACGGTGTCATCGACCCCGCCGACACCCGCCGTGTGCTCGCGTTGGGCCTGAGCGCGAGCCTGAATGCGCCCATTCCCGCAGCGCCGCGTTTTGGCGTTTTCCGCATGTAGTGTATAAAGTGTTTTCATTTCTAGTTTCATACACATCATGCGTACCAACATCGATATCGATGACGATCTCATCGGCCGGGCGATGCAGGCCGGGCCCTACAAGACCAAGAAAGACGCGGTCGAGGCCGGCCTGAAGTTGCTGGCCCGGCAGGCGGCGTACAAGGAAGTCCTCAAGTGGCAGGGCAAGCTCAAGTGGGAAGGCGACGAGGCTGTCGACTGGACGCAGCCTGCCGAAGATGCCGCCGCCAGTACCGCGGTGGCGGTATTGGCCGCCGAGCCCCCCGCTGCCGGGTTCACGAAGAGCACTGGTCCGCGCCGTGGTCGTCGCTGATTCCGGCGTCTGGATCGACCTCTTCAACGCCAACGCGAACCCGGCGCGTGACGCGCTGCAGCAGCTGCTGAACGACGGCGATGCCCGCATCGTCGTGCCCGACCTGGTGCTCTACGAAGTGCTGCGCGGTTTCCGCGACGAGCGCGAACAGCGCCAGGCGCGCAGTCTGATGATGGCCTTCGACATCGAAACCGTGATGGGCACCGACCTGTGCCTGCAGGCGGTGCAGCACTACCGCGACCTGCGCCGGCAGGGCGTGACCGTGCGCAGCAGCATCGACGTGCTGGTGGCGGCCTTCTGCATCGACCGCGACTACCTGCTGCTGCACCGCGACCGCGACTACACCGCGTTCGAACGCCTGCGCGGCCTGCGCGGCTGGCGCCACTGAAAGACAGCCATGACCAGTACCCTGGACATCCGCCGGCCTTCGCCGTTTGTGGCCGAGGTGTGGCTGAACCGGCCCGAGGTGCGCAACGCCTTCAACGACGGCGTCATCCAGGAACTGACGGCCGCGTTCGCTGGTTTCGAGCAAGACAGCGCGCTGCGCGCCGTGGTGCTGGCCGGCCACGGCAAGGCCTTCTGCGCCGGCGCCGACCTGTCCTGGATGCGCGCGATGGCCGGCTACAGCTGGCAAGAGAACGAAGCCGATGCTGCCGCGCTGGCGCAGATGCTGTGGACGATCTACCGCTGCCCGGTGCCGGTCATCGGCCGCATTCATGGCGACTGTTATGCCGGCGGCGTAGGCCTGGCCGCGGTGTGCGACGTGCTGGTGGCCAGCGAGGCCGCCCACTTCTGCCTGAGCGAAGCCAGGCTCGGCCTGCTGCCGGCCACCATCGGCCCGTACGTGGTGAAGGCCTTGGGCGAACAGGCCTCGCGCCGCTACTTCACGACGGCTGAGCGTTTCAGCGCCACGCAGGCCCATGCGCTGGGCTTCGTCCACGAACTGGCCAGCCCCGACGCGCTGGACGCCAAGCTGGCCGAAGTCGTGGCGGCCATCGTCGCCAACGGCCCGGCGGCGGTGCGGGCCTGCAAGCAGCTGGTGCAAGACATCGCCGGCCTGCCCGTCGACGCCGCGCTGCGTGCCGACACCGCGCGCCGCATCGCCGACATCCGTGCCAGCGCCGAAGGGCGTGAAGGGGTGCAGGCCTTCTTGAACAAGCGCGACCCGGCCTGGCGTTGACGCAGGGCTTTCGAACCCGCATGAACACGACCGCGCTCGATCTGACGCACCTGCTGGCCCTGGCCGCAGCCATGGGTTGGGCGAGCGGCATGCGCTTGTACGCCGTGGTCTTTCTCACCGGCGCAGCGGGCTTCATGGGCTGGGTGGTGCTGCCGCCCGGCCTGCAGCTCTTGCAGCACCCGCTGGTGCTGGGCGCCAGCGCGCTGATGGTGGCGGTGGAGTTCGTGGCCGACAAGGTGCCGGGTGTGGACACGCTGTGGGACGGGCTGCACACCTTCATTCGTATTCCCGCCGGCGCAGCGCTGGCTGCGGGCGTTTTCGGCGGCCTGGGGTCCGAATGGAACAGCGCGTGGGGCCTGGTGGCCGCACTGGCAGGTGGCACGCTGGCAGCCACCGCGCATGCCGCCAAGGCCACCACGCGCGCGGCGGTGAACACCAGCCCCGAGCCGTTTTCGAATATCGGCCTGTCGCTGCTGGGCGACGCCGCCGTGCCGGCGCTGCTGTGGCTGGCTTGGGAGCACCCGCTGTGGGCGTTCGCCGCGCTGGCCGTCGCCGTCGCGTTGGCGGTGGTGCTGTTGACCGTGTTTTTCAAGTTCTTGCGTGCGCTGCTGCGGCGCTTCGTTCCTGCGCCCCGGGCTGCGGCCTGAAGAGAGCCTTGCCATGTTCAAGAAGATCCTGATCGCCAACCGCGGTGAGATCGCCTGCCGCGTGGCCGCCACGGCGCGGCGCCTGGGGGTGCGCACTGTGGCCGTCTACAGCGACGCCGACGCCGACGCCCGCCACGTGCACGCTTGCGACGAGGCGGTGCATGTCGGCGGCAACGCCCCGCGCGAGAGCTATCTGCAGTGGCAGCGCATCATCGGTGCGGCGCTCGCCACTGGCGCGCAGGCCATCCACCCCGGCTACGGCTTTCTCAGCGAAAACCAGGACTTCGCCCACGCCTGCGCTGCGGCCGGGCTGGTATTCATCGGCCCGCCGGCCAGCGCCATCGCGGCCATGGGCAGCAAGAGTGCCGCCAAGACGCTGATGCAGGCGGCTGGCGTGCCGCTGGTGCCGGGTTACCACGGCAGCAACAACGAGCCCGCCTTCCTGGCCGAACAGGCCGCGCGCATCGGCTACCCGGTGCTCATCAAGGCCAGCGCGGGCGGCGGCGGCAAGGGCATGCGGCGTGTCGACGCGGCGGCAGATTTCGAAGCCGCGCTGGCCAGCTGCCAGCGCGAGGCGCAGGCCAGCTTCGGCAATGCCCATGTGCTGGTGGAGCGCTATGTCACACGTCCGCGGCACATCGAGATTCAGGTCTTCGGCGACAGCCACGGCCAGATCATCCACCTGGGTGAGCGCGACTGTTCGGTGCAGCGCCGCCACCAGAAGGTGCTGGAAGAAAGCCCCGCGCCGGGTTTGAGTGCCTTGCGCCGCGCAGAGATGGGTGCCGCCGCCGTGGCCGCGGCGAAGGCCGTGGGCTACGTGGGTGCGGGCACGGTGGAGTTCGTCGCCGAAGAGCTGGACGACGGTGACATCCGCGCCTATTTCATGGAGATGAACACGCGGCTGCAGGTGGAGCACCCGGTGACGGAAGCCGTGACCGGCCTGGATCTGGTGGAATGGCAATTGCGTGTTGCGAGCGGCGAGCCGCTGCCGCTGTCGCAAGACCAGGTGCAGCATCGCGGCCACGCCATCGAAGCGCGCATCTGTGCCGAAAACCCCGACACCGACTTCCTGCCCGCCACCGGCACGCTGCATGTCGCGCGTTGGCCCGCGCACGTGGCCTTCACGCGCAGCGAAAGCCTGCCGCGAGTGGACAGCGGCATCCGCGAGGGCGACGCCATCAGCCCGCACTACGACAGCATGATCGCCAAGCTCATCGTCTGGGGCGAAACCCGCGCCCAGGCGCTCGCGCGCATGGACATGGCGCTGCAGCACACCCACCTGATGGGGCCGGCCACCAACGTGGGTTTCCTGCGCCGTGTCGTGGCCAGCCACGCCTTTGCCACGGCCGACCTCGACACCGCGCTCATAGAGCGCGAACACGCTGCGC
>Ga0209490_10001329_pt1 | contig 24116 bp, 20 predicted proteins | sample MAT06_FD_187209 | JGI IMG/M metagenome (GOLD analysis project Ga0209490, IMG submission 187209) | Freshwater microbial communities from Lake Fryxell liftoff mats and glacier meltwater in Antarctica - MAT-06 (SPAdes) (version 2) | ecosystem: Environmental > Aquatic > Freshwater > Ice > Liftoff... | reverse complement strand
CCGACGCTGCTCGTCGAGCCCGGGGGCGTTCCTAGTCCTCCCGGCGCGCGATCGTTTCGATCTGCGACGTTCGTCGAACAGGCCAAACCGGAAGCGGCACAAACGATTGCCAATCCCCAAAGGCGTAGTGGGGCCAAAAGAGTCATGTTCTGCTCCTTGATGACGGACTCGGTCTTGAGTCGTCTTCACCACAAGTTACAAGCTGAGCGGCACCGCGGCCATTCCTTCTTGAGGACAGAACTTCGCGTTTCGCGACAGTACATCGGTACTTTCGCGTGCCAGGCCGTGCCCAAAGACAGGAAATGAAGCTATTCTAAAGGCATGCATGTAGGTATCGCACTCTACACACTGAGCGGCTTCCCCCAGGACTGCCTGCGGGGCGTAGCTGCTTTTGCGCGCCCCCACCGACCGTGGACGTTCGACTATGCGGGCCAGAGTCTCGAAGGTGTGAAGGGCCTGTTGCGACAGAAGCCCGACGGGATCCTCGTCAGTAGCGCTGACCAAAAAGTTCTTCATCTGCTTCGGGACGCGGGCGTGCCCACCGTTAACATGCATTATGCGGCCACCCCGAAGGAGCTCGGACATCTGCGCAACGATGACGTCGCAGTTGGGAAAATGGCCGCCGCGTATTTCCTACAGCGAGCCTTCACACGGTTCGCGTACTACTGCCGAACGGGAGACGAACAGGACGAGAGGCTGGAAGGCTTTGCGACAGAGCTTCACGCCAAAGGTTTCGCCTGTCACTCATTCGATCAGGCCATAGCTGGGAATTACGACACGCAGGGTAAGATCTTCGAGCGCAAGTTGGCAGAGTGGCTTCAGGGGCTCCCAAAACCCATTGGCCTCTTTTGCGTCGGAGACCATCACGCTTGGATTATCGCGGAAAGGTGCCAAAGATTGGGTATTCGTGTGCCAGATGAAGTCGCGATCTTGGGTGAAGGCAACGACATCACGCTCTGTGCTCTCGCCAATCCGCAGCTCAGCAGTATCCAAAGCGCACACGAACGCATCGGCTATGAAGCCGCCGAGCTTCTCGATCAAATGATGAACGGAAGGGCTCCCAAGAATCTGCACTGGAAAGTGCCGCCCGTGCGCGTCGTGGAGCGAAGATCCACCGACGGCGTCGCTGCATCTGACAAGGCGGTGGCCGCCGCGCTCCAGTACATGAAAACGCACTTGATCGACTCAGAAGGGCTACTCGCCCTCTGCGAACGCCTTCATTCTTCGCGTCGAGCACTTGAGCGTAAGTTCACGGCTACTACGGGGATCAGTCCAGCAGAAGCCTGGACGCGGTTTCGAGTGGAAGAAGCGCGGAGGCTTTTAGCGGATACCGAGCTGCCTATTGCTCAAGTCGCTGAAAAAGCTGGCTTTACGGATGCCAAGCATTTGTGCCTCGTGTTCAAGAAGTTCGTGCGGGAGACACCGCGTGATTTTCGGCGCCATGCGTCGCCTTAGGGGAACGCATACTCGAGTACGTAAAAGAACCACCTCAGCGTGGCTGATCATGGTGGCAGCTCCGCTGCTTGCGGCGGTTGACCCGCATAGAAGCTCACCTCGTCTATTTGCACATCGAACTTCGCGCCATTCATTCCGAGGTCAAGTCCCATAATGAGGTCGCGCCACGCCAACGGTGGAGCCCACGAGGGCCTCTCGGCCTTCGCAAACGGAACCGCAAAGAAACGCCATTCCGGAGTGAGAGCGAGCCAAACGGTGTGGAAGTTGTAGCAGTTTCCCAAGCAGTCGCCGCCATATTGTACCGGCAAAAGCTCGGGTGTGGAAAAACCCACCGCCAATGTCGTCTTAGTATCGCTTTTTGCCCAAAGGACGATTCCATCGAGTGCACTCACGTCCGTGCAGGGGGAATGGTGTAAGAAGGCAGCGCCTTGTGTCTTGCCCGAGCTCGTCACACGAGCGGCTGCAATGGTGGTATTAGCGCCAGGTTTCTCAACACGAAAATCCGCCGTCCCGGAGCTGCTGTAGGACGTAAACGGAGCTAGAGCCATGTCGTCGAAGGTGGCGATGGTACCAACGATGGGGGTTTTCACGGGTGTCAACGCTCGCGTCGCGCCATCGCAGACGGAGCCACCACTTACTTTCCCTGATGCGCTTCCCGCCGAACCCGAGCTCGCGAGAACCGAGGGGCTGCCGCTGAGCCAACGCTGGGTCAGAACGGCTCCCATCAGCGTCGCGATAGAATTTCAGACCTGAGTAGAGAGGATGCTTGCATGCCAGCTGATATAGACCTATATATCAGTGCGTGAGGTTTCACGTCAACCCTGGGGATGAACTTCCCATCTATCGGCAGATCATGCGCCAGGTGGTGGACGCACTCGCCGCCGGCCAACTGCGCGCCGGAGACCAAATGCCCTCGCACCGAGAGCTCGCGGGGCAGCTTGTGATTGCGCCGCTGACCGTCAAAAAGGCGTACGATGAATTAGAGCGGGCGGGATATCTGACACTGGCGCGGGGGCACGGCACCTTCGTCGCCGAGGGCGTGTCCAGCCTTGCGGAGGAAGGTAAGCTGGAACGGCTTCGGCCTGTCGCGCAAAGGTTGGCGCGAGACGGGCAACTTTTGGGAGTCCAGCTGCGCCAGCTGCACACGATGCTGTCTGAGGAGTGGCGTTCACTGCGCAAGCTGCGCGCGCAGAACATCGAGGAAGACGACGATCATGATTGAAGAAATTCTAGCGGTTCAGGATTTATGTCACACGTATGGCGAAGTTCAGGCGCTTCGCCATGTGAACCTTTCGACGGAGCGTTGGCTACGTGCCAGACCGGCAGCTGCTTCCTGCCCATCTGTTCATCAAGAATCTATTCGAAATCTACGCAGATCTCTATCCCACTTGGGACACCAATTTTGCCGAAAAGCTTTTGGCGCGCTTCGCCCTCACCTTGAAGTTGAATATCGGCTCGCTCAGCAGTGGTCAGGGGCGCGCACTCCTACTGATCACGGCCCTTGCGCACAAGCCTAAGCTCCTTTTGCTCGACGAGCCCGCTTCAGGCCTTGATCCTGCTGCACGCAGGGAGTTCATGCAACTGGCTCTTGAGGCGCTTGCCGACCGAGAAAGCACCATCGTCTTTTCTTCTCATCACATGACGGATGTGGAAAGAATCGCGACACGGCTCGTCATGATTGATCGAGGTTCGGTTGTAACCGATGACGCGCTCGACAGGATCCGCGAGGGCTACTCCGTCGTAGCATTGATGCACTCGGACACGGGGATAGAAGGGCTAAGCGCCGAACCCACGGTCGTTCGTGTGGTGCGCGATGCGGCTGGAATTCAGGTGGTTCTGAAGCTTTCTGTTGAGCAATGCCACGAAAGGCTAACCGCCCTCGGTCTTGTGTCGGCAAGTTGCTGGCGCCCGAGCCTTGAGGATCTTTTCATTGCGCTCACGGGAGGGGTCGAATGAAGCGCGCTTTGTTGCCGCTGTATTTGATTGAACGTTTCAGGCAGCGGCTGCTCTTTTCGTTCGTCGGCGCGAGTTTGGCGGGCATTGTTGTGCCATCGCTGGCGATGGGCGAGCGACTGCAGATTTGGCTACTGGCAGCGCCTCTCTTCATGTACCACCTTATCTTCGGCACGGGGATCGAGACGACGTTTCCAGTCGGTCGGTCGCCGTCCGACTTTGAGCAAATGCTGCCGGTGTCGGCGCGCGATCTTCTCCGCACCAAGCTTGTGGTTCTCTTGCGGCGCTGGGCTTTGATGCCTGCCGTTGTCTTGGGCCTGCTTGGCTTAGCCATGCTTGTGGGTTGAGTCCCCCAGACCGAAGGAGTGCCCATCCTCCGGGGTATTCTTGCGTACACAGGTTTCGCACTCTGCCGGGCCGCACTTGGCTTTGCCGCGGAATGGCGGAGCATAGCGGTGCGGTTGGTCTCACTGTTTATCGGCCTTGGATTGGCTGTGGGGGTCTTCATGCTCGGCGCCTTGGCTTCGATGCTTCTCGCACTGGTTGGCATGGCGGTGTTCGGTGGAGTTCGGCATCGAGCCTTGAGTGCGAAACTTTGGGCAGTACGTGTTTCAACTGCGGAACAACAATCGGGCGGACTTAAGACGATAACGGTTGGTAGGTTCTTGAGGCGACTTCCGAATCCTTTGGGTCTTTCTGCGGCCGCTGGGATCTTCGCTCTTTCCATGAACGGAAGTATCACGAGCTCACTCGGTCCGAGGCTGGAGGTCTTGAGGACCTTCATGTCACTGGTCTTGGTCGGTTCGTTCGGCTGTTCCTGGTGGGGCCGCTTGGCGGATGTCGCACGAATCGTCGCTCCTCTGCCGATTCGGCTAGGTCCAAGACTGCACCAGGTGTGCTTCAGCTTGTTGTTGACCGCGACGCTTTCGATCGGATTCAGTGGTTTGTGGCAGGCGTACTTCCGGCATGAGCGCGCGATCCATGAAACACAAGAGACTCTGGAGTTGCGACGAAGTTGGGTAGCGGGGCAGATAGTCTACGCGCTCGTGGTGCCCGAACGCTGCTGGCAAATCTCACCCCGTGAGGCGCGCGAAGGGACTTCCCGTGCCGAGAGAGCCGGGCTCCCGCTTTGGCCGGGCTCCGCCTTGATGAAGTACGATCCCTCGATCCCGTTTCCCAATCTGAACGATGAGCGTGTGGTACGGAACTTCAGACAGACCGTTAGTGACTGCTACGGTATTTCTTGGAGCGACGCAGAGGCCCGTTCGTTCTTTGAGTTTGCCAGCAAGCCGGGAGCCACGGAAAGGCGCTCGCCGTGGCCGTGGCCGCTAGTCAAGCCGACTTCGGAGAACCTGGAGTGGCTGCCGAACGCTGTCTTCTTCGCCTTGATGTTCCTCCTGAGTCCTTTGATCGTGCTTGGGGTGGCCCGTGGGCAACTATTGGCCAAGACACGCAAACTGGTCTACGGCGTCGCAGCTTTTGGCGCGTTAGGTTTCGGTGGACTCTCGGCGTTGGTGACGCGGTACGTTTCGATCTCGGTAGCGAATGACACTGAGTTGAAAAAACTGGACTTCATTCAGGTTTGGCAGAATCTCGTGCTTTATCGGGCTCACGTTTGGGTTGCGCAGCACGCCATTGAAGTGATGCTTGTCCTGCTTTTGGCTTGCGCCATGGTGTGGACACTCCTGGCGCGCGTGGCCTCACGGCAAGAGCTGTGGCGGGACATCGCCTGGCTCAATCCTGCATTTCAGAGACAGGCTGTGCGCAAAGGGCTGAAGGAGCTTTGATCATAGGCGTATCGGTGCGGCGTCTCCAACGGCTGTGCATTCAACACCCATGCCCGACGGCGCGCACGTAAATACCCACGGAATATCCGAATTAACCCAAGTGGGCAGCGCCTCCGAGACCATGCTGGCGTCGTGGTGTCCGGCAGTAACATCTTTCATCGTGGTGCCTCGGCCTTCATCGAAGTGTTAATAGGCGACGAGGCCCGGGTCGTTGCCTTTGAGCAATACTTTCATATCGCGCGTGATGTCTGCGGCCGTGCGCGAGACGATCCATAGGCGCACTTCGTCAAACACGCCGTCGAAGCCCTCGATACCAAATTGCGACGAAGCTCCGATCAAGAGCGGCGAATCATTGGTGGACGAATCTGGATCGGCGTTGGGCGACGGAATGGGCTGCACAATGCCATTGACCGACAGACGGCCCAGGACTAGTTCGTGTTTTGCGGCGGCCCACGTTCCTCGCAGGGTTTGTCATGCAAGTGCACCCGACGGCGCCGGCAGCGTCGACACTTACACGCTCATCCGAAACGCATTCGGCCCCGACCCTATCGAGGCCCCGGACCTCTACCTGAACAATCATCGCGGCACACCGCACATCATCAAGGACACCGACGCCGACGTGAAGGCTCTGCTGAATCGCTCAAAGCTCGTCTGGGAGAGTCATTCTTCATTACCTGGAAGTTTCGAATCAACGACAGCATGCCCGTGTCGAAAAATCTTGAATACAGCTTCTTGGGCGGCAGCTCGCGGTCAGTGGCTCTCCGTTTCGTGCCTCGCGACATTCACGGATCAGGGAAGTCTGGCACTCACCGTCACCACCATGAACGGTCAGGTGTTACTCACCACCATCGTCAACAATCTCGATATGTGGCGCGCTGGCGACTTCGTGCGCCCGAAGTGGGGCATCTACCGAAGCCTCGCCGATTCAACGAACCTTCGCCCCGATGAAGAGACGGTGCGTTTCGCGAATTTCTCCGCTAGCAAGGTGCGAAAGTGCGGGAACTAGGTCGCTCTTGAACGCGGCCTGTGACTCGCTGCTACCTAAAGCCGCGTAACAATCCGGAGCGCACTAGCGTCGTTGGAACTTGGGCACCACTGGTTTCGAATCCCACCACACCGAGAGGCTCTTCACCAGCTTGGCGTCAAGCTCAGGATTGAAGGCGTGGAATTGACCATTGTAGCCTTGATAGCCAATGAGCATTCGGTAAGGATAGAAGCACCAAACCGAAAGAGACGGAATTCGACTGAGTGGTTTTTACTGCCTTTTTGTGCGAACCGACGCTCATTGGCCCCGCCGACCGGCGTCACTGAGCAATCCCAAACCTAAACTCCGCCACCGAACACGCGCCCGCGTACCGACTGCATGCCGGCGGTCTGACCTGAAGCTTTGGGTAGGCTAGAAGGGTTCCAATTCGAGCCCTCAGTGCATCTCCAACTTTCCCAAAGCACACTTCCCCGCTTCGTTGCAGTCCACAGGCTGCTCTAACGTTTGATCAGCAACGCCGTTGGCGTCCAAATCAGCGTGGGCAATCGCCACTCCGTGTGTGGGTGAGGTTCTTTGCCATTGATACGTGAAGTACTGAGGCATTGGTCGGGAGAAGCCTGAGCATACGAACGCTTCGTCGCTCCACTCATCTGGCCTACTCTGGTATTTCTTGCCAGACACCTGTGCCAACGACTCGGGAACTTGACGAGAGGACGCTGGCAAACCGTGCGGCGATCCATCAGCCGCTCTGGCCTCCGCGCATTTGACCACTCCTGACCCGAAGGCCGCTAACGCCATGGTGGCCTCCGCAGCTTTCGAGTTAGTCAAGTACTTCTTAACGCCGTAGATCGCGAGCGCGCTCGTTACGCCACACATTGGAACTGCGATTACCAACGCAATCAAAAACCACCCCCACCAGGGAAATCCTCCCGACTTTGCTGGCGCAATCACCTGATTCATGCTTCGACCCTCCATGGGCGCGAAGAGAACCATTTCCGGCGCGGCGCGGTCAAGCCCTTGGGGTGTCCCCGTTTACGCAATTGCAGGTTTGTGTGTCAGCTCAGGCCGTGCCAATTCTTCCAGTTGGCTCGGGGTGTTGTCCAAAGGCTGCTCGGGAGTGGGCAGTTGGTTGGATTCCTTGCGGTGATCTTTTGCGAGTAACACATAGATGCTGGGCACCACGAACAAGGTGAACAACGTCCCGATCGTCATGCCGCCCACCAGCACGACTCCGATAGAATTTCTAGCGACGGCGCCGGCTCCAGTCACCAAAGTTAGCGGGAAATGGCCGCATACCGTGGCTACAGTGGTCATGAGAATCGGGCGCAGGCGTGTCTCTGCTGCGAGCTGAACGGCCTCCAGCTTGCTCAATCCGAGCTGCTGTTGGGAATTGGCAAACTCAACGATCAGAATCGCATTCTTAGATACCAGACCCACGAGTGTTACCAATCCCACCTGTGAGTAGATGTTCAGAGTGGTGGTCCAGCCGGAAGTGAGCTTGAAATCGAGGCCAGGTGGCCCGGAAAACTTCAAGAACGTAAAGATGAGCGCGCCAAACATCGCGAGCGGCACCGATCCCAACAGCACGACGAGTGGATCTCGAAACGAGTTAAACTGCGCGGCCAGCACTAAAAATATTAAGAGGAGTGCGAGGCCCATGGCGGGCAGGAACTTTCCGCCTTCTTGCCTCAGTTGCCGCGACTCACCCGTGTAATCAACGCGATAGCCCGGAGGCAAAATGCTAGCTGCCTTGTCCTCGAGCAGCTTCAAACCGTCGTTCAGCCCGCGTGGCGCCACGCCCGAAATTTTGACGGCGTTGAGCTGCTGGAAGCGATTCAAGGTGCGCGGCTCCACTCCGGATTTGAACGTTGCCACCGAGCCAAGCGGGATCAGTTGACCACCCGGGCCTTGAATATTGATATTGCTCAGCTGATCGACATTCAAGCGACTGGCTCGCTCGATCTGCGGGATCACCTTGTAGCTGCGGCCTTCGATGTTGAAGCGATTGACGAAATTCCCGCTCAGCATCGCTGAAAGATCACCGCCCACTTGCTGCATCGAAAGCCCCATCGAAGCGAGCTTGTCGCGGTCGAGCACGACCTCAGCCTTGGCTTGATCGATGCGCACATCAAGGATCGGGGGAAACGCAAACAGGCCGCTCTTCATGGCTTCGCCGGCGAGCTGTGTTGCGTATTTGACGATTTCTTCGTGGTTGGCCGTTGAGGCGATCACGAACTCGACAGGAAATTGCCCTGGGCTCGGGAGGGGAGCGGGCAAGAACGCGGGTGCACGCAGGCCTGCCACCGTCGAGAGCTTCCCAAAAATTTCGCCTTGGATCTGGAAGATGTCGCGCTTGCGTTCATCCCAGGGCTTCACGATCATTCCGCCAAACCCACCCGACGGAAAAGTGATCTGAAAGCTGTGATCAAATTCTGGTGTGGACGCGAAGGCTTTCTGAATTTCTTCGGTGTAGGGCAGGAGTTGTTCGAGGCTGGCATTGGGTGGCACATCGATCGCCCCAAACACCACCCCCTGATCTTCGTTCGGTGCCAGCTCCTGTGGCGAGAACAGGTAGAGGGGCACCACCAAGAGCGATAGGAAGATCCAGCCCCCGTAAACGAGTCGCCGAGTCCGAAGCGTGGCGGCCAGCCAGCGCCCATAAACACCGCGAATTCGCCCAAATCCGGCATCTATCGCGTGTGAAAGCCAGCCGCTTTGGCTATGCGGGCGGAGTAGCTTCGAAGACATCATCGGCGAGAGTGTGAGCGCCACGACTCCGGAGATCAGAACCGCTCCGGCCAGCGTGAATGCAAACTCCCGAAACAGGGCACCGGTGAGCCCGCCCTGAAAGCCAATCGGTGTGTAAACGGCAGCTAAGGTGACCGTCATGGCAATGATCGGACCCACCAGCTCGCGCGCACCGAGCAGCGAAGCATCCCACGCGGACTTTCCGTCTCGCATGTGGCGCTCCACGTTCTCCACCACAACGATGGCATCATCGACGACCAGACCCACGGCCAAGACCACTGCGAGCAGCGTCAACAGATTCACGGTGAACCCGAACATCTGCATCAAGAGTACCGCTCCAATGAGCGACACCGGAATTGCAACCAGCGGGACCAGCACGGTTCGAAGCGAGCCCAAGAACAAGAAGATCACCACGATCACGATGAGCACGGTTTCGAGCAGCGTGCGCACTACGTCGTCGATAGCGCTATTGATGTACTTCGTGGAATCAAACGCAACCGATGCCTCCATCCCAGAAGGCAGCTCTTTCTGAATGCTCTCAATTTCGTCGCGTACCCGACTGATCACATCAAGGGAGTTGGCGTTGGGGAGCACCCAAACCCCCATAAAAACGGCTTTCTTACCGGAAAACCGCACCTCTTGATCGTAGTTGTCCGCGCCGAGCGCAACTTCGGCGACGTCTTCCAAGCGCACCAAAGAGCCGCCTTGTTCGCGAATCACCAGGCGCTTAAAATCCTCAAGTGTTGTGAGATCGGTGCTCGCGGTGAGATTCAGCTGAGTGAGCGCGCCTTTGGTCTGGCCGAGGGCCGAGAGGTAGTTGTTCGCGGCCAGGGCTTGGCGGACTTGGCTGGGGCTCACGTTCAGCGCGGCCATGCGCTCTGGCTTGAGCCAGGCGCGGATGGCGAAAGCTCTCCCGCCGAGGATGTCCGCCTTTTGAACACCTTCGATCGCGGTGAGGCGTGGCTGCACAATCCGGATCAGATAATCAGTGACCTGATTCTCAGCCAAAATCTTTGAGCCGAAGCTGAGGTACATCGCTGCCAGCCGCGAGTCCGAAGGCTCAATATTGATGGCAGGGACTTCAGCCTCGGGAGGTAAATCGGCTCGCACCTGATTCACCCGTGCGCTGATATCCGCCAGCGCCGAGGCGGCATTGAAATTGAGCTTCAGGCGCACATTGATCGTGGAGAGCCCTTGAGCGCTTGAAGACTCAATATAATCAATACCGTCTGAAGCTGCGATGGCTCGCTCCAGGGGCGTTGTGATGAAACCTCGAACCAGATCCGCGTTGGCGCCGATGTACGCGGTGCGGACGGTGACCGTGGCACTTTCCAGCTTCGGGTACTGGCGAACGTTGAGGCTTCGGATCGCCTGCAATCCACCGATCAAAATCAGGAGATTGAGGACGATCGCGAGAACGGGCCGGCGGACAAAGATGTCGGTGAATTTCATGGCCACTCTTCAATGGTTGACTGGCGTTGGCGTGAGCTCAGGCTTTTGCCCCACCGTGTTATTGATCACGACGCGGGACCCGTTGCGGAGCTTGAATGCTCCAGCGGTCACGACCGTCTCGTTGCCCGAAAGACCATCCAAAACTGACACAAAGTCTCCGCGCGTCTCCCCCGTCTTCACGAACTGCTGGCGCGCAACCTTGCCGGGCTTGCCCGTCGCATCCGCTTTATCCTCCACCACGAACAGCGAGTTGCCATAAGGCGCGAACACCAGCGCGGTCACGGGCACGGTGATTCGCAGCTGGCCGCCTTCAAGCTGCACCTTCACGTTCACGAACATACCCGGCCTCAGCTTGCCTTCCTTGTCGATGACCGTGGCGCGCAGCTTCACCGAGCGCGTGCTTGGATCGACTGAGGGGTCGATGGCAGCTATGACGCCGGCCAAGGTGATGTCGGCAGCACCCGATACACTCAGCTTCACGGGCAAACCGAGCTTCAACTCGGGCAAGCGTTGTTGGGGTACGGAGAAATCCACATACTCGTCGTTGCTGGACTGCAGCGTGGTGAGGGCGGTGCCGGGGCTCAAGTATTGCCCGAGGTTGACGGTGCGGATCCCTAGCTTGCCGGCAAACGGGGCGCGGACCACTTTGCGGGCTATTTGCGCCTGAAGCGCGGCGACGGCAGCGGCGGACGTCTTCACCGCCGATTCCGCCGAATCGAGTTGTGAACTAGCAAGGGCATTCGCAGAAACGAGGGCTCGCGTGCGATCAAGAGTCGTCCCCGATAGGTCCTTCTGTGCGAGTGCGGACGCCAACTGCGCGCGCTCGACGCTGGTATCGAGCTCGACGAGCACGTCGCCAGCTTTGACCTTGGCGCCGGACTCAAAACGGATCGCTGTGACGACACCGGGGCTCTCGACTGAGAGGGTCACGCCTTTCCCAGCTTCGACGTTGCCCACCGCATCAATGCTATCGGCCCAGTTGTCTTTACTGGCAGGTGTGGTGGCCACCACTTCAGGAGGGGGGCCTGCCTTCTGGGCGGTTTCGCCGAACTGAATCAGCATGCCGATCTGTTGGGCCTTAATGAACACAAGACCCCCAACGAGGGCCAGAATAGCGAGAATTGGGATCAGGTAGCGCATGAGAACCTTGAGGCCTCCAGCAGGCCACTTCGACGGAGGCTGTCATCGGGCTCAGCCCAGGAACTGTCAAGCTGGGTAAACGCCTAGAAAACTGCTTATTCCTCCCGCGGCGAGCCACCGTTCGCCCGCTTTCGGTGTAAGGCGTGGCGCACCATAACGTTACACAAGCCGTGCGGCCGCTTGAGGCCCTTTCTCACCCAGCTCTCTTACTTAGGAATCCCATCCATGTCGAATATTCTCAATCCTTCAAAGATCCTCGCGTTGGCTCTCTTGGCAACGGGAGTGGCCGCGTGTGGGACCACCGTGGTCCAGAGCGCGAACCACCCCGAGTCGGCCGACAGCGGTGTAGCCGTTTCAGGTTTTGGCAAGGTTTCCGGCACGCCGGATATTGCTCGCGCGAACATTGGAGTTGAGGTGCGCGCGCGTACCTCGGAGCAGGCGACGGCTGAAACCAATGAGCACATGGCTCGACTGACTCAAGCACTGAAGCAGCTTGGTATCGCTGAACGGGATCTGAAGACCGCGAATTTCTCTGTGAATTTTGAACAGGACTCGCGTCCGACCGCTCCTTCCGAAACCGCGCCCGCCGTACCCAAGGCTGAGCCCGCGGGATGGTATCGCGCCGCCAATTCCCTTGAAGTCACAGTTCGGGATCTGAAGCTTATTGGGAAGGTTCTCGGAACCGCAACGGCACTCGGCGCGAATACGGTCAACGGCGTTACGTTCGAACTTTCCAACCCGCAAGCACTCGAAGCTCAAGCGCGAGAGAAAGCCGTGGCCGATGCTCACGTTCGTGCACAGCAATTGGCTAAGCTGAGCGGTGTGGAGCTCGGGCCCGTGATCGCGATCAGCGAATCGGTGAATTTTTCCGGGCCCATGCAGGCTCAAATGATGATGTCGAAGTCAGCAGATTCTGAGTCGAGTTCCGTAGCTCCGATCGAAAGCGGACAAATGGAAGTGACGAGCCAAGTGAGCCTGCGCTATGCGCTCAGGCCCGCTCGGCGCTAGCTCATTGCTTCGAAAATTATCGAAATAGCGCTTGAGCCCTTGCTTCGAAAATATTAGAAATAGGTTCGATGCCATCCAGCCTCGAACACCACGCCGAACAGCTGAGCGCACTGGGCCACCCCGTTCGGTTGAAGATCCTGCGCTTTGTGGTTCAAGCTGGAAAAGAAGGAGCTGCCGCTGGGGAAATTCAGGAGCATGTGGAGCTGCCGGCGTCCACGTTGAGTCATCATCTGAAGCGCCTCGGGGACGCCGGCCTTCTGTCTATCCGGGCAGAGGGCACTTTTCATTACTACGCCGCTGCCTACAACGTGCTTCGCGCCCTCACCGATTACCTTTGGGAAGATTGCTGCCGTCGCGGTGGCAAGGGGTGCTGCTGATGGCTGCTGCGGTTAGTCTGGGCCGCCAGGCTCTGTCCGAGTTTTTGGGAACGGCACTCTTGCTCGCCACCGTGGTGGGCTCGGGGATCATGGGCGAGCGACTTTCGGGTGGCAATGTTGCAGTCGCACTTTTGGCCAACACTTTGGCCACGGGGGCCGCGCTCGTAGCCTTGATTCTCACGTTTGGACCCATCTCGGGAGCCCACATGAATCCAGCAGTGACGCTCGTTGAAATGAGTCGCGGCAGCTTCTCGAAGCGAAGCGTTTCTGCCTATATCTGCGCTCAGATTTTGGGCGCCCTCGCCGGTGTCGCGGCGGCGCACGCCATGTTTGGAGAGCCATTTTTTGCGGCTTCCACGCATGTGCGCTCGGGGGCTGCGCAACTTTTTAGTGAATTTGTCGCAACCTTCGGCCTGGTGGCGATCATCTTGGGCACCGTGCGCCACCGACCAAGCGCTGTCCCCTTCGCCGTCGGTGCGTATATCACCGCCGCTTACTGGTTTACGGCTTCGACCTCGTTTGCCAACCCTGCCGTGACTCTTGCGCGCTGCCTCACCAATACATTTTCGGGCATTCGCCCGAGCGATGTGCCAGGATTCATCGTCGCACAACTGCTTGGGGCTATGGTGGCCAGTCTTGTTTTGGGTTGGCTTCTTGGAGCGGAACAATGCACCTGAAGACAGTGTTTTTCTATTGAGTTGCCGACGCGGGTCGTGGCCCAACCCTTGGCACCTGCCCAATCCCGGGCGAGGATGGGTGTCATGCTTGGGATGTTGAAGCTCGCGTTGGGTCTGGTTGTGTCGAGCGTGCTCCTCTTAGCGCCTCGGAGTTTTGCGCAGGCAGGCCATGAAGGGCCGAAGTTCGCCGTCAAAGACGTGCCCGCGGAGCTCAGAGATTGGGTACCGTGGGTGTTGTGGGAGCAAAAGGATCGCCAATGCGTTCCTGGACCAGCGCAGGAGCCGGGTTGCGTCTGGCCGGGGTCGCTTGAGCTCGACATTGGGGAGAAGTCTGGACGCTTCTTGCTTTACGTGCACGCTGATGCGTTGGCTAAAGTCGTGCTGCCGGGAGGGGCCGGCGTTTGGCCCGAAGATGTGAAAGTGGATGGGCAGGACGCCGTGGTCTTGGCCGATTCAACCGAGCCCAGCACCTGGGTGGCGCATGGCAATCACCAGATCACCGGAACATTTTCCTGGAGCGACATGCCAGAAACGCTGGCGGTGGGGACGCACACGGGAGTGGTGGCGCTCACGGTGCAAGGCAAACGGATCCTATCGCCTCGGCGTGAAGCGGACGGTCGATTGTGGCTAGGTGCGAGTGCGACAACACAGGGAACCCAATCGGACTCGCTGTCGATCGAAGTGTTCCGCCGCATCGACGACGGTGTGCCGCTCCGAATCACGACACGCTTGTTGCTTCACGCTTCGGGGCGCGCCCGCGAAATGGCGCTTGGGAATGCGCTTTTGCCTGGAACAGTCCCACTTTCGGTAAATTCTGAGCTCCCGGCACGGCTCGAGAATTCGGGTTCGTTGGTGGTACAGCTCCGCGCCGGAACGCACACGCTCGATGTACAAGCTCGCGCGCTTGGGCAGCCGGAGCGGCTCGTGCTTCCGGCCCGGGGGGAGCCATGGCCAGCGAGTGAAACGTGGGTTTGGTCGCCCCAAGCGGAGTTGAGGGAGGTCGCGGTAGGTGGTGCACGCGAGATTGATCCCGCGCGCACCTCACTCGCTGACGATTGGAAGAAGCTGGCTGCCTTCGAGCTGCGGCCGAACGACGCTCTTACACTAGCGACGTTGCGGCGCGGGGATCCTGACCCGCCACCCAATCAAATCAACCTGCTCCGCGAGTTGTGGCTCGATTTCGACGGACAAGGCTACACCGTCAAGGACGTGCTCTCGGGCACGATGACGCGCGAGCATCGGCTCGATTTGCGGGTGAGAGAGCCCGGCACGATCCGCGTGGATGGCACCCCGGAACTTGTGACGGCGAGAGTTCAGGGTGGCCCGGGTGGCGTCGAATTGCGGGGTTCGAGCTTGAACCTTGAAGCCGAATTTCGGCTACCGCGCGCAAAACAGCTCCCAGCCAATGGCTGGAGTGAGGATGTGCAGAGCCTCGGCGCGACGCTCCATTTGCCGCCGGGCTGGCTGTTCCTGAGCGCAAGCGGGGTCGATTCGGCGCCGAGCTCCTGGCTTTCAAGTTGGGATCTGTTCGCGATGTTTTACGTCCTATTGATGACACTTGCTGCGCTAAAGCTGGGTGGTCGCGGACTCGCGCTCTTGGCTTTCGCGACGCTGGTGTTCGTGCACGGAGTAGAGGATGCCCCGTTCTGGATCTGGGGCGCATTCGTGGCGGTGGTTGCTCTGCGCAGGGTGACTTTGCCGAAAGTGCTGCAGCCCCTGATGACCGCGATGCTGGTCGTGATCGCCGCGGCCTGGGTTGTGCTCTCCGTGCCGTTTGGCGCTGCGCACTTGCGCGCTTTTGTGCATCCGTTGCTTCACGGCGGAGAGAGCTATTCGGCAGGGTCCTGGTGGAATGGAGAGCGCGAAGGAAAATCCGCACAACTCGCCGCCGAGCTGCAGCAGCAAGACACGGCCTCTGTCAGAAAAGATGCCTACGAGCCCCGCGCTGCCGAACCCAAGGGCAAGTCGGGTCAGAGCGATTTCGGAGGCTCTTCGCTCCAGAACCTTGCCCAAGATCCCAAGGCGATCGTGCAAACGGGGCCGGGTGTCCCTCACTGGTCCTGGAAGACAGAGAGCCTGATTTGGAAGGGGCCAGTCGCTCGCGATCACCAGTTCAGTTTGTGGCTCGTGCCACCTTGGGCGGTGCGGCTACTTGAACTTCTGCGGGTGCTCGGCGTGCTCGGTTTTGGCCTATTTTTGGCCAAGCTGGGTTGGCGGAAGTCTGGCCCCCCCGCGGACTCAAGTTCCACGACAGGCGCCCAAGCGCCGTACGCGGCGTCGTCCGTAGTGAGCCTGCTGCTGTTGGTCGGGTGCCTCGGTTCACTGCTGGTGTTCTCCACTGACGCTCGCGCCCAAGCTAGTGCTGAAATAGAGCTTAAACGCAGTGCCGCTACAGGTTTTGACTCTGGGCCTTCTGCTGAGCGCTTAGCGGAATTGGCACGTCGACTTAGCGAGAGCCCAGCGTGCTCAAACTGTCTTACGGTGGCTCGGGCGGAACTGTCCATCGTTGGCTCCACCCTCAAGATCGTCCTCGACGTGCACGCTGGTGCCGTGACACGACTGAGGCTACCGGGCCCAGTGGCTTCCTGGGTGCCTGAGCGAGTTCAGATCGGTAGCGACGAGCACCCTGCGATCGTGTTGGAAGGTGGCGGGCTGGTGGCGCGCATTCCCGCGGGTCGACAGCGAGTGGTGCTCGAGGGCCCTGTGCTCGTGGACGATTTGGCGTTGGAGCTTCAAGATAAGCCGCAGCGCATTGTGGTGAACGCTCCCGAGTGGGAAGTGAGCGGGGTAGCGCACGATGGGCAACTCGAAGGCGCGTTGACGTTCACGCGTCGCCATCGGGAAGCGAGTGGGGCAGTCGGGGGCGAGCCCGCGCCAAGTCTGCCGCCCTGGCTCACACTCAGTCGTGAGATCGAATTAGGCGTTAGCTGGATGGCGAGATATCGCCTAACGCGCGAGACTTCAGCCGAGTTGCCGCTTTCGGTGAAGGTGCCGCTCTTGGCGGGCGAGCGAGTCACGGTTGCCGACGTGCCGGTCGAGGAGGGGAGCGTGGTGGCATCTTTTCAAAGAGGGCAAAAGGAGTTCTCTTGGACGACGCTGCTCGAACCGCGCGAGGCACTTTCGCTCACCGCTTCGACGACTACGAATTACGCGGAAACATGGAGCCTCGATTGTGGAGTCGTTTGGCATTGTAAGGCGTCGGGTTTGGTTCCGGTGCAGCACGAAACGGCGCAGCGTTGGCGTCCCTTCTGGCGGCCGTTTCCAGGCGAAAAAGTTGAGATTTCTGTCGCGCGCCCGGTGCCGGTGCCCGGTCCTTCAAAAACGATCGAAGGCGCCTTGCTGACGATCACTCCTGGAGATCGACTCACGCGAGCGAGCCTCAAGTTTACCGTGCGCGCGAGCGCAGGCGGAACCCAGCGTGTGACGTTGCCAGCGGGCGCTCTGTTGCAGGAGCTTTCGGTTCGCGGCGAAGCTCGCCCTTCGCGGGTCGAAGGCGGTGCCGTTGCGGTGGGTCTGAGCCCGGGTGTCTCAGAGGTGAAGCTGAGTTGGCAGCAGCCCGGCGGCATTCAAATGTTCTGGCGGTCACCTGCCGTGACACTTGAGGGAGGCGCCGCCAATGTGAATATCGTGGTTGAGCCCAATCCCGAACGTTGGGTGCTGTGGCTTTCCGGCCCAACCTTTGGCCCCTCCGTGCTTTTTTGGGGCTATTTGTGTGTGGTGTTGTTGGCGGCTTTGGTGCTCTCGCGCCTTCCTCGCTCACCGCTTGGCGGCCTAGCTTGGCTCGGTCTGTCGTTGGGTCTGACGCAGATCCCGGCGGCAGCCGCCATGATCGTGCCGGGCTGGTTCTTCGCGTTAACTTGGTACGAAAGAGCCGTGCCTCAAGGTCGACGACTGCGTCAGCTGGTGATTTCGTGTTTGGTGATTTTGACGATCCTTATGCTGGTGACGCTCGGTGCTGCGATCTATTCGGGTCTGGTCGTGGTGCCTGACATGCAGGTGAAGGGCGCCGGGAGTGACGCGGGGCACCTGGTTTGGTACCTGGATCGCTCACCCGCTCTGTTGCCTCAGACGACGATGATTGGAACTTCCATCTGGGTGTGGCGATCGCTCATGTTGCTGTGGTCGCTCTGGTTGGCGTCGCGCCTACTCGTGTGGCTACGTTCGGGTTGGAGCTCTCTTCTCACGGTCCCCCCAACCCCTCCAAACGTTATGCCCACGTCCAATGAGCCCGTGCAAGACGTCGCACTAGCCACCGATTCCGAGGAAGACAGCTCGCCGCCGTCCCCAGCATCGTCGAGTACGACCTGAGCGGGGTGAGCCCATAGAGATCAAACGGGTGTGCGGGCGCACAGGAAGCACCGGAAGCCTCGACGCCCGCCCGAGCGAATGCCTCCGCAACATCAAGCGGGCTCAGCAATCTTATGAATGCCGCAATCAGCGCTGCAGGTACCACCCTGGCCGGTGCAACATCACGACCCGAGGGCAGGGAAGAGTCGGCGCCAGCTGACTTGCGAACCGGGGTCTTTCTTCAAGAAGTGGAATTGCGAGTCAGTGCTATCGTTGATCCGTTCCTTCGAGCTGATGTGAGCCTGACCGGCGATTCAGAGGCGATCGATTTCGAGGAAGCCTTCGTGAACGCGGTGCTGGTGGGTCTATGGACCCCCGCGCCCGGCTCCGGCAAGCACACGCACCTGGGCAGCGGGGGGCTTGCCAACAGTGTTGGCGGCGGCATCGAGGCGGGCTGGGACCAGAGCTGGAGTACGGCGACGAACCTGCCCACCGCCAAGCTTACGTGGGACGGGTCGAGCTACCTGGGCTGCACCGCGATCGGCCAAACTTGGAAGGCGAACAGCGGGCAGAACGAGACCAAGCCCATCAACTGTGTCAACTGGTACCATTCGGCGGCGTTTTGCATTTGGGATGGGGGCTTTCTGCCGAGCGAGGCGGAGTGGAACTACGCGGCAGTGAGCGACAACCTGCAGCGGCAGTATCCGTGGTCGGATCCGGCTGGCACCACGACGATCGATTGCTCCTACGCGAACTATTTCGGAGCCTCGGGAGGCAATACCTTTTGCGTGCAGGCTGGCACCAGCGTGGTCGGGTCTGTCTCGCCGAAGGGCAACAGCTTGTACGGTCAGGTGGACTTGGCCGGGAACGTCTTTGAGTGGAACCTAGACTGGTATGGAACCTATGCGGCTTCCTGCAGCAATTGTGCTAATTCAGCGGTAGCTTCCACACGCGTGATAGCGGGAGGTTCATGGGTCGACACCTTGTCGCAACTGCTCTCCTCGCACCGCGGCAACAAGGCGCCCGACTATCGCGGCAACGACGGCGGGCTGCGTTGCGCCAGGACCCCCTAGACGTGCACGGCTCCTAAGAGAGATGTCACGCACAGGTTTCGCGCTGAACGGAGAATGCTTTCAACCTATCCCCGCATCACATCGTCAATCGAAGAGGCACTGAGGATCCGCTCAAGAAAAAGCTCAAGTTGCTCGGAAGGCGCCGAAACCACCGCGCGTTCTACGTCAGTCGGAACCGTCCCGAACTTGAGCTTCATTTGCTTGAGGAGGGTCATTGCTCGACCCTGGGCTCGGCCTTGCTCCAGACCTTGCTCCAAGCCTTGCTGTCTGAGCTGATCAACGATGGTCATGACGATGTCCTGAGCTTTTGGAGTGTTCTTGGCGAGAGCGCGTTCGAGATCCTGCGGGGTGGTGTTCGGGGAGACTCGGGAAACATACTCGAAAAGGATGGCGAGCGCACGGGCGCCGTTGGGTGCGGAGAGCAGGGAGTCAAAGAGATCGGCAAAAGACGCAAGTGCCTCCAAGAGAGCTTCCGGGGACTCATGGGAGCGGCTGAGAGCAGCGACGGCCAAGGTGACAAAGGCGCCGAAGGCTCGCTGACGTAGCTGAACCTCTGGAAGATTGCTGATGTCATCGAGGTGAAACTCGAAGTTGGGCAGCCCCTGGGAGAGACCTGGGATGGCGAGCAAATTGGGGTCGAAGAGTGAGTCAAAGGCTTTTGATCGGGTCCAGCCGCTGGCGCTGTGGTGCACGACGAGCGGGATGATCGGCGGGAGAAACGCAGAGGTGGGATTTTCTTGGCGAAATGTTTCCCAGATGTCGAGCATATAGCCAAGAATCTGAAACGGCGTCCAGCGATCACTGAAGCTTTTGTGCTCAAAGAGGACGTAAACCAACGCCGGCTTGCCGAGGATGGGAACCGTGAAGAGCAGATCGGTGTGGCTTTCGGCCAGCTCCTTGCTGCGAAAAGAGCCTGGAACGAGGGCGAGATTTTCGAGCTCAAGAGCTCGCGCGAGGGCATGCGGCAGGATGGCGCGGAGCTCAGCAGCGGCGCTTTCGGGCGAACTGAACGCTTCTTTGAAGAGGGCGTCGTGATGATTGGCCACCGTTGGCGCAACATACTGTGTTTGAGGTGAGCCGCGCAACATGAATGAGATGTGAATCTGTGAGGAGAACTACGGGAAACCCCATGAATGAGATGTGAGTCTGTGAGGCAAACTACGGGGGATCCCTTGGTTTGCGATGTCTCCCCCAGTCGCGCGCAGCGAAAGCGAGCACGGCTTTGGGGTGAGACCGGCCGCCCGCAGGCAAGCTAGGCCCATATTGTTAACCGGTGGCGCACGTCGAGCGCCGAGGACGGACGAGAGGGGGCAACAGAGAATCTAGGCCCGGGCGAACGGCTCGAGCTTTCGTCGATCGGGTATGAACTGGATATTGATGCCCTCCTGCACGGGTGCTAAGTTTTCTGCTCGCATCCACATGAAGGCAAGGACCAGAATCCAGAAGAGCACCGGTATCGCGCTGACGAGGAGCGTTCGCACGATGATTCGGGTTCGACTCAGGTCGGGGGTTGCAAAGCGTCGCTCGATTCCGCGCGCGTGAATCAGAACATTTGCAACAGCAACCACGGCGGCGGCGATCTCCAGGCAGCGTTCGGTTTCGTCTAAACCATTTCGAAATGTGATACTGCCCAAATAGACGGCCCAAACGGCAGCCCCGAGGAGCCCCGCGCTCCCGACAACGTGACCGATTACCCGAAATGCGGTTCCCGAGCTCGGCCACACTCGCGCTAGAAAATGCCACCAGGCAACGGAAACCAGCGTCGCTGGCACTGTGACGACAAGAAAAAAAACGCCGATGCTATGCATCCAAGCTTTAGCGCCTCAGTAAAAGGAGCTTGCTATCCAAGCTGGGGTGGTAAGTAACATGGGTATTGGTTCTGCTTCTTCAATTGGATCGACATCAATACGTCTGAACCGCAAGTTTCTGATCGTATAGGGGCCGTCGCGTTTTGCGTCTCGGAGGATTTTCCCCCCGAACATTAGTTCGATGGTGTGTTTGCCAGGTGCCCAACCGTCAAAGCGTTGCTGTGCAATTGCCACAGGAATGTCCCCTTGCGGCCCAGCCCAGAGATCCGCGTACGCGTGATAGTTGCCTGAAGTGCTCACCTCAACAGGTACTTTGACGATGATGTTGCCGTTCTCCTGGACCACCTCGGCTCTGGCTGCATCAACGGGGGTGGTCATATTGTGAACGTAGAAGCCGCCCGCGAGGCTCCGGTCGAAGGGTTCTTCGTCGAGGACTCCCTGGGCGCGGACGACATATTGGTACTCGCGAACCCCTTGGCCCGAAGTTGGTGGAATAAACTCAACTTGATAGATGGGCCCTTCCGGACTTTGGGTTAGCGCAAGCACCTGATCGACAGCGATACCTGATCCCCGCTCGACGATGTGGGCGCTCACAGAGCTCGCTTCTACGTTGCGTTTCTTCTCTTCATCGCGGAGTGCCGCTTGAATTTTCGCCGGCTTTCCTGCGTTCACCCGAATGCTCCGGACCCATGCGTAGAGCATCGGGTGAGCCTCTTGAGAACTGAGTACGGTGGTTACTTCAGCATCCTCTGGGCGTGCCCACGGCGAGTTGGCCCCCGAACGCCCTTCATAGAACGCGAGGTAAGGGCCCGGCCCAGGGTCGTACAGCTCCGGGTTGTTCTTAAACTCATCAGTCAATTCCAGTTTTGCAGGAGACTGTCCCTTGAAATACTCTGCTTTCTCGGCCGCAACCGCTTCGCCTTGCGCTCGCAAACGCTCGGCCTCGGTTTGCGGGACGGGCGGCGGCGCCGTGGTTGGGTGAGGCTGATCGGTCTTCTGACGCTCCGTTACCACCGAACGTCCAGGCCTCCTCGCAGTGGGCGCGGTCACGCCCACTGCCCCAGAAGATCCCCGGTCACGTTTGCCCGTCATGAATACGGTACCGATCGCGGCGATCAGCAGTAAAGCTAGTGCTAGGAGGAGCCGTTCCGTTGGCCAACGCCGCGCTGACCCATGTGTCGGGCGAGTTTGAATATTCATCGCAGGAGGACGCTCATCTCGTTAAGCTGGAAAGCTTACTACCGATATAAGAAGCAGGGTAGTTGGTGGTTGATTCACCAGTGCTGAAGTTCTTAATTGGCGCTTGCCAACGATCATACCTGCCTTGGTCGTGGTTGCCGTTGTACCTCATCCAGCTAACTCGCGACCCCGCCATGAAAACGCCAGGGTTCCACGACTTGCATGCTGGATTGCTTAACGAGCAAACATTTGAATTTGGGTCAGTGGAGTAGTTTTGCACAAAGAGGTAACCAGCGTACCGTGAGCCGTCCCAGCGTCCGCCACGCATCATGTTGCCCGATGAGGATCGCGACTCGACCATTCCATCTCCAGGCATGTAGGGGCCGTTGTTGCACAGAAATTGGTTGAGTGTACTTCCTACGTAGCAGAGGCCAGCCCAAAGGTTCTCAAGATTTCCTGTGTTGGTCTCACCGGGAGCCGCGTAGGGGCCGGATGCGTATTGCCCTGATGGGGTCAAGAAGCCCATACCGTTGGACTGAACTATGTAGATCTTAGCGGTGCGAAAAGCATCGCCCATCCATCCTCCGCTTGCTGACGCGTACTCCATCTCGATCCGGCGCATCGAATCGGTGCCTGCGTCACGAGATGCAAAGCCCAATGTCTGGGCAACGGAAGCGACGAGGTTTGGGACAACATCCCCTGCTTCATTGGCCAATGCATCGGCAGCCTTGGCTCCCCCGTGCGGTGTTTGAACAGTAATGATGTATTTCGTTTTCCGAGGGAGACTGCTCCACGAACTCCGGTAAAAAATGGACCCCGGGAACGCGTTGTTGAGAAGAAAACGCGTGACCAGCCCGCCCATAGAGTGCGCAATGATGACGAGTTCTCCGTCAGGAATGTTTTCCCGCGTAACGAAGTCGTTAAGTTGGTTTGCGACCTCGTACGCTCTGTTCTTGAAGCTCCAGGTGGAGTTCCAAGTTACGCGCGCGATCTTGCACGCGGGGACTACCCCGGCGTACTGGGTGAACGAATAGTACTTTCCACCTGTGCCTATTGGCGTTGAGGGGGTTACCTCCGGATTCCAGTAAGCTTCGGGGTTTCCGGTCGGGGGGGCGTCCATATGGCCGTGTACGAACGCTACGTAGCAGGCCGCCTGTGCTTCCCTTGGGAGCAACGCAATCAGGAGGAGAAGGGTTGGGAGAACCGCCTTGGCAATTGGAGAGCGGACTCTTGCGATCGTGTCTGCAACTCTCATGATTTCACCTTTTAGCTGTGCGTCGCTGTTCTGAATGAACCGAACGATAGAACGATACCTGGCAACACCCTATCGTGCGGTCACGCCAATGAGTTGCGAGTAGCCAAAGTGAATTTTGATTTTGTCTGACCGAGCGTCCAAGGGTTGACCTCTGCAGCGAAGGCGCGGAGCGGGCAGATTCAAAATCTGAAGCTGAGCGAGGCGTCGGCTTGCCTCTTGTGAGGCAGGCCGGAGAGCGAAAGGGTGACCTCGTTCGGGTTGTCGCGCAGCAACAGCGTGGTGAGCATCGTGGAGAGGCCAATTCCGGCTAGAACGAAGCCACCAATGGCAACTTTTTGGCGCTCGTCGCGGAGGGCCACGATTTCTTTCAGAAGCGCACACTGCTTGTCGTAGCCTCCGGTGCTGCACGCGTCAGGAGCAGCGGCGGTGAGGTGTCCGCCTACAAGATCTGCGTCTCGGTCTTCGCGATTCGCCCCGCTCTGAAAGATGATCCCAAGTGTTGCACCACCTACAGCAACGGCTCCACCTGCGAAGGCTATGATCGTGGAAGTTCGGATGCCGCTCGCGGCGTGACGATCCACGGGGCTTACCTGCGGAGCCGCTGGGTGAGGCGTGGGCGATGCAGCTGAGGATACTGGGGCATTCAGTGCCTCCAGAGGCTCCAGGACGACCACGAGGGTTCTTTTTTCCCCAGCAACCGTCTCGAACTCCTCCTTGTGCGGCGCCTTTCCTTCAAGCCGAACCACGAGGCGGTGTTGACCTGGTGTTACGAAGATGGCACCGCGCCGGTCTTGAGAATTCAAGCTAATGTCGTCGAGGATCACGGTGGCTTCCGCGGGCACACGTTCCAGCCTAAGCTCGCTGATGCGTGCTTTAACGCCCTCGAAGGCACGGTAAAGGCTGTTCAGGCGGTCTGGTGCCTCATCAATCGG
>Ga0209490_10001328_pt1 | contig 24116 bp, 20 predicted proteins | sample MAT06_FD_187209 | JGI IMG/M metagenome (GOLD analysis project Ga0209490, IMG submission 187209) | Freshwater microbial communities from Lake Fryxell liftoff mats and glacier meltwater in Antarctica - MAT-06 (SPAdes) (version 2) | ecosystem: Environmental > Aquatic > Freshwater > Ice > Liftoff... | reverse complement strand
CTTGATCGGCTTGCCGCCGCCCACACGCTCGATCTCTCGCGCTTCGATCGCCCGCAGCAGCTTCGCCTGTGCATCGCTGCCCAGGTCTCCCACCTCATCCAGAAACAGCGTGCCGGTGTGTGCGAGCTCAAACCGTCCGATGCGTCGGTCGGTGGCGCCAGTGAACGCGCCACGTTCGTGTCCGAACATCTCACTCTCCACCAGATCGCGCGGAATGGCAGCGCAGTTCGTCCGCACATAAGCGCGGTCGCGACGTGGGCTTCCGGCGTGCAACGCCCCCGCCACCAGCTCCTTGCCGGTGCCCGACTCGCCGGAGATCAACACCCGCGCATCACTCGGTGCGACTCGCGCGATCAGTTCACGGAGCTGCGCCATCGCGGCGCTCTCGCCCACCAATCCCCCCGCCAGCCCGAGCTCCTCGCGCAGCGCGCGCGCCGCGCGCCGCGTCTGGCGCAGCTCGAGCGCGGAGCTGAGGGCGAGCAGCGTGCCCTCCGGCGTGAGCGGTTTCTCGAGAAAGGTGAAGGCACCGAGTCGTGTGGCCTTCACTGCGTCACTCAACCCCGCCCGCCCACTCATCATCACCACCGGGAGATCGGGAAAGCGCTCGCGAAACTTCGCCAGCGTCTCGAGGCCATCGGCGTCGTTGGGCATCATCAGATCCAGCAGCACCACATCGGGCTCTGCATCCAACGCACCGGCGAACGCCGCATGGCCGTCCGGCGCATCGCGAACCTCGTACCCTTCGGCGGCGAGCAGGGCGCCCACCATCCGTCGGATATTCGGTTCGTCGTCGACGATCAGGACGCTGGGCATCTCGGTGCGATCAGCTGCGCGACGAGCTGCGCTCGCTCAACACTTTCGTCACGAAGCGTTGCCCTTCGCTGATGCGCTCGACTTCGACCGACATCGCTTCCACGGCGGCTTCAATCCGTTGCAGGCGATCGGTCGTGTCGCGCGACGGGAGTGCGGCCTGGGCCGAGTTGCGGCGATTTACCAGCGCTTTCAGGAAACCGAACACCGGGAAGGCGATGATCACAAACACGAGGCCGACGATTCCGTCCTTCGCCAGCATGTAGACGTTGCTGGGAATGTCCATTGGGCCGCTGGGAAACCCGCTGCCGGCGATCACGCCGTCAGTGCCGCTGACGCCATCCAGTGTGATCGTTTTGCCGTCGCGGGTGACGGTGATGACACCCTTCGCCGGAATCTCAGCGTTGGTGCCCGCTGCTGTTGCTGGCAACTGTGGCGGCGCCGGTGGAGCGGCGGATGAAGGCTGTTCCGGGCTTTCGCCTGCATCCTGAATGTGAAAATGCATCTCAACCACGTGGCACCTCTGCGGGAGCGCGCTCGGACAGCACGCGTGTGGTGAATCGCTGCCCTTCGCTGATGCGCTCGACTTCGATGGCGACCGACTCGATCGCCGTTTCCATGCGAGCCATTCGCTGCGTGAGCTCCGCCGGCATCGCGCTGCCCGCCCCGCCCCTGCGTGTGCGTGAGCGGTACCAGAGTGTGAGCGCGACGAGGACGATGGTCGCGGCCGAGACGATGCCGACCGTGGCGACAACGAATGGCCCATCGTTGGACTGCTGCGGCTGCTGCGTGCCGATACCGAGCCGTTGCAGTACCTCCGGCGACGCCCCGTCGAGCGTGATCGTCTTGCCATCTTTCGTGATGGTGATCACGCCGAAGTCGCCGGAGCGCGACGCGCGTGCGGCGGCCTGATCGGCTTCGGCGGTCTGCTGGCGGGCGCGGGCGACATCGCGCGCCTGCTCCGCGGCATCGCGCTGCGTCTGCGCCGCCTGTCGCTGTTGTTGTGCCACGTCCCGCTGTATCTGTGCGTCTGATACGCCGCGCGCCTGCGCGGCTTGCGCAACAGCGACGTCATTCGGATTCTGCAGCATCGCTTCACCCATTCTTGCCTCCCGAAGTCATTTCAGCCACCGTACGCGCCTCGCGTGGTGGCACCGCCACCGGAACGGCGGCCCCCTCCGACAGCACGCGTGTGGTGAATCGCTGACCTTCGCTGATGCGTTCGACTTCCACCGCCACCGATTCGATCGCGTTCTCGATCCGCGCCATGCGCTGCGACATCTCGTTCGACGTGTCGGATTTCTTGAGGCTGTGCGAGCGGCGGCGATGTGCGAGCACGATCCAGAGCATCGCGGCGAAGCTCCACATCAACGTGCCCGCCAGCGCCACATCCTGCCAACCGTTCTGCCCTCGCGTCTCGCCTCTGGTCGCCGCAGCGAGCTGCTCTGCCGTTGGATTCGAAAGGGTGATGATCTTCCCATCGCGCGCGATTGTGACGATACCGGGCGACCCGCCGGCAATTTGCGGCGGTGCAGGGGGCGTCGGTGCCTCTGCTGGGCCACCGACCTGCGCTTCCATCTCGCGCAGCGCCACCTTCTTCGCCGCCAGATCGAGGCGTGCGTCGATGCTCGCATTCTCACCGGCCTCGGGGCTCGCGCCGCGCGCCGGTGCCTGCCCTTCTGCACGCTGTATGACACTATGCACGGCTCACCTCACTTGTTTGGATGCGCGAGGCTGCCGCCTGACGGGCGTCGTGGACCAACGGTTGCGCCGCACCCTCCGAGAGCAGGCGGGTGGTGAAACGTTGTCCTTCGGATAGCCGCTCGACTTCCACGGCCACCGTTTCAATCATCGACTCCATCCGATCGAGGCGCAGGCTCAACTCCGGCGAGAGCGGCGTCGCAGTCCCGCCACGTTCGCTCCGACGCACATAGGCGCGGACCAGCGGAATTCCGAGCGAGAGCACGATGACGGTGACAAAGAACAGACCGGGAATGACGATGTCTTCATTCATGCGATATTTCCAGGTGCGGTAGTGCGCCCGCGCGGGGCACCGTGAGTGAGATCGTGGTGCCACGACCAGCTTCGCTGGTGGCAGCCACGCTCCCGCCATGGGCGAGAATGGTCTGTCGAACGATGGCGAGCCCGAGCCCCGTCCCGCCGGGTTTGGAAGTCACATACGGCTCCCAGATCCGGTCGAGCGTCTCCGGAGGAATCCCCGGCCCGGTGTCATGTACGGAAATGCGGACAGATGGTGTCGGCGTCGCGATTTCCGTCGCACTGACCGTGATCGTTCCGTCAGGACCGGCGGCGTCGGCGGCGTTGAGGAGCAGATTGCTCACGGCCCGTGCCAGCGGGTCGTAGTGGCCGGCAACGAAGGGCAGCCCGTCCGGCACGACGAGGTGCACGGTGGTCGTCGGCGGGAGGGAGCTTCGCGCTGCGTAGCGGAGCATCTCCCCGATATCCACATCGGCCACCGGACCATCGGGGAGTCGGCCGAACTGCGCGAAGCTCTTCGCGAGCGTCTCGAGGCGCAGCGTTTCGATGTCCAACACATCGATCGTCTCGTGCAACTCGGTCGGCGCCGACCGTCGGAGGCGCGCGACTGCGAAGCGAATCGGAGTGAGCGGGTTCTTCAGTTCGTGCGCCACCCGCCGAGCCGTTTCGCGAAAGGCGCCCAGCCTGGCCGCTTCGGTGGAGGCCCTCCGGCCGTCGTCGAGATCCGCCGCCATCGTCCGCATCCGCGACCGCAGCAGGTCGAACTCCGGTGCCCCGCGGCTTGGAGGGCCCGCCGGCAGCGGCTCCGCGCGCGCGATGCGATCGGTCCAGTGCATCACCTCGTCCAACGGTCGGCTGAGCTGTCGGCTGAGGTGTCCGGCCACACGACCGGCAATCAGCGCGATCATCAGAAAGAGCAGCACGCCCACGACCAGCACCGGGCGGATGACGCGAGGCGCGAGGTATTCGAGCCGCTTGGCCTGATTCAGCGACGCCCGCAGTTCTGCCTCGTGGGCGTCAAACGCCGCCGCAGCGGTGCGCGTCGTGCCACGCTGACGGGCCGCTGCAAGCGCGCTTCGTCCCGTTTCTGCCACACGCGACCAGGCGCCGCCCGAAGCGATCAACGGCAGCGCCCGATCGGCCGCGATCAGTCCGAGCGTCGTGACGGCGGCGGCTGGCAGCACGGCAAACGCCATCAGGATGATGAGCAAACGCGTTCGAAAGCCGAGGCGGGACACGTGGCAGGCGGGAGGGAAATGGGGACCGGGCGACCAGATAGTCTATTCAGCAGCGCACCCGATCACGGCGGAGGCGCTGTCATTGCGCGACACCCTCATTAGTTTATCCGGTGCACTTCCGCTGTCGCGGCCTCCGGCTGGCCCCGCCCTGATGACCTGGGCGGGGCGCTGGGGAGAGCGACCGCGCAGCCGCCGGCACCTTCGCCGCTGCGGCGCGTGCCCTTCGCTTCTTCACATCCCCAGCTACATGAACGGACGCACGTCGCGCCCGCACGCACCCCGAGGGCCAATCGCCCCGGTGCACCGCGGGCCGCAGGCCAGCAACACCACCGCTGCGGCCTCCTCCAGCTACTCGCAGTACGGCAACGCACCGAACGCCGCGCTCCTCATCGACTTCGACAACGTCACGATGGGGATCCGCTCCGATCTGCAGACGGAGCTCAAGAACCTCCTCTCGTCGGACATCATCAAGGGCAAGGTCGCCGTCCAGCGCGCCTACGCCGACTGGCGCCGCTACCCGCAGTACGTCGTGCCGCTCGCCGAGTCGTCGATCGACATGATCATGGCGCCGGCCTACGGCAGCTCGAAGAAGAATGCCACCGACATCCGCCTCGCGATCGACGCCGTCGAGCTCATGTTCACGCGTCCCGAAATCGGCACCTTCATCCTGCTCTCCGGCGACTCCGATTTCTCGAGCATGGTCATGAAGCTCAAGGAGTACGGCAAGTACGTCATCGGTGTCGGTATCCGCGAAAGCTCCAGCGATCTGCTGGTGATGAATTGCGATGAATACTACAGCTACAACGCGCTCGCCGGTCTGGTCAAGAACAGCGACGAAGACCAGGTCAAGCGCGATCCGTGGGAGCTCGTCACCGAATCGCTGGCGCGCATGGTGCGCAACGGCGACGTGATGCGCGCTGATCGCCTGAAGCAGGTGATGCAGGACATCGACAACGGCTTCGATGAGAAGGACCTCGGCATGTCGAAGTTCTCCAAGTTCGTGCAGGAGGCGGCGCAGAAAGGTCTGCTCACCCTCACGCGACTGGAGAACGGCCAGTTTGAGATCGCTCCGCCTGGTGGCAAGCCGGGTGTGTCGCCGATGGTTGCCAGCGCCGATGTGGCGGGTGCACTGGATGAGGCGGCAGAGAAGGAGGACGGTGAAGAGCGCGGTGGTCGTCGACGTCGCGGCCGCGGACGTGGACGTAGTGGTCCAGCTCGCGAACCGCGCGTCCTGACCGATGTCGTCTCGACAGCGGTCGCAGCCACCGAGCCGTCATCCGCTTCCGATGTCGCTGAGGCAGATGCGCCGGAAGCGGCACCCGACGCGCCTGCGATTGCGCCGATTGCCGCACCGGCAGCGGCCCCATCACGGGGTGTGCGTCCGCGGAGCGGTCGCGCACGCTTTGAAGGCGCAGCAACCGCGACGACACCGCTCCCTGATGAGCCCCGTGTGGAAGCCCCGCGCGCGGAAGTGCCGCGTGTCGAAGCCCCGCGTGCAGCGCAGGGCCGCGATTCCATCGGACTCGGTGGCGAACGGCTCACACGCAACGAAGCGTTCGATCTGGTGCGCAAGGCGGTGGCGGCAACGGTCAGGAACGATCTGCCGGCGGCGATGCTGGCTGTTCGTGAAAGCGCCGCCGCGCTGCTGGGGCGTGATAGCGAAAGCCTCAGTGAGCGCAACTTCACGCGAATCCTGCAGGACGCACACGACGCGGATGTGATCGATCTCCGCAAGCGCGGTGATTCGTGGGAGGTCGCGCCGGTGCAGCAGGTGGAAGGCGTCTCCGAGCAGTTGGCAAAGCACGATGCGGCGAACGCGCCGAAGCCGACCGCTGGCCCGCCGGCACCGCGCGGTATGGGTTCGCGCGGCGGTATGCGCGGCGGACGTCCGTCGGCGCCGCCGCCGGGTCTGTTGATGGTTGGCGTGGTGGATGAGGCACCGGCACCGGTGGCTGTCGCCAAGCCGGCACCTGCTCCCGAATTGGCACTCACTCCGCCAGCCCCACAAAAGGCAGCGGCAGAAAAGTCGGCACCAGAAAAGTCGGCACCGGAAAAGTCGGCGCCAGGTGCACGCGGAAATGGCGGCCGTCCGGCCGCGAAGAAGACAGCGGCGCCAGCGAAGAAGGTGGCCGCCCCCGTGAAGGCTGCTCCGGCGGCCGCGAAGAAGGCACCGGCCAGGAAGGCAGCGGTGAAGACGGCCGTAAAGTCGCCCGTGAAGACTGCCGCGAAGAAGGTCGCCAAGCGGTAGTAGCCACATGGCTTCTGCAGTCGAACGTCCGCGTAGCCGAGTCCGGTTGCGCGGACGTTTTGCACTCCGCCCATCATCTTTCGTCCATGTCTGCCGTGCTCCCGCGCCAGTTCTACGATCGTGACCCCGCTCTCGTGGCGCGCGAGTTGCTCGGCATGCTGCTGCTGGTGCACGATGACGACGGCACCGTGCACCGCGCGCGTATCGTGGAGACTGAGGCGTATCTTGGCCCACATGATCCCGCCTGTCACGCGGTCGTGGGCCGGACGCGGCGCACCGAGCATCTGCACGGCCCGCCAGGCCGGGCGTACGTCTATCGCATCTACGGCATCCACTGGTGCCTGAATGCGGTGACTCGACCTGACGGCGTCGGCTCGGCTGTACTTCTGCGCGCGGTGGAGCCGATCGGCAACCTGCAGGCACTGTGGGGGCGTCGCGCGGCGGCCCGGCGCGACCGCGACCTCACCAACGGGCCGGGAAAACTCTGCGCCGCATACGGCATCACCGGCGCGATGGATGGCTCTTCACTCCAGCGTGGCCCGCTCCGCATCGTTCGCGGCGAGACGCTGGACGCCGCTCAGGTCTCGGTATCGCCGAGGATCGGGATAACCCGTGCGGCCGATTGGCCGCTGCGTTTCTTTGAGACGGGGAATTCGTTCGTCTCCGCCACGCCGAAGCACTTCGCCGTCACCAGATACATCACATGAATCACCGCATGAATCACCGCATCACCGCACGCATCACGTTGGCACTCAGTCTGTGGGGCACAGGCGTGCAGGCACAGCAGCGTCGGCCGGCACCGACATCGCGTCCGGTGGCCGACCAGCTCGACTCCCTCGCCGATGTGTCACCGCGTGCGATGCAGATCTATCGGAAGGCGATCGTCGTCGACACACACAACGACATGCCGACCAAGGTCGCAGACGAGGGCTACAACCCCGACATCCGGAACCCGATCGGGTTCGGTCCCGGCAAGGGCTCGACGGATTTCCCTCGCCTGCTGCAAAGCGGCATCACCGGCCAGTTCATGTCGGCCTTCGTCGACGCGCCGTACGCAATCATGACACCCGACAGCTCATTCGCGCGCGCGATGTTGCTCACCAATCAGGTGCACGCGTTTGTGAAACGGCACCCCGATCGGTTGGTCTTCGCCACCAGTGGAGCGCAGCTGCGGCGCGCCAAGCGTGACGGCAAAATCGCGGTGTTCGTCGGCGTGGAAGGTGGACACGCGATTGAGGGGTCGATCACGAAGTTGCGACAGCTGCATGCGGCCGGCGTGCGCTACATGACGTTGACGTGGAACAACGGCAACCTGTGGGCGGGTGCAGCGGCCGGCACGAACAGCACGCGCACCGCCGGGCTCACACCGTATGGCAGGAAGATCGTGCGCGAGATGAACCGACTCGGCATTCTGGTCGATATCTCGCACGTCTCGGATACGACATTCTGGGATGCCATTCGTACCAGCTCGAAACCCGTGATCGCGTCGCACTCCAGCGCTCGTGCACTGAGCCTTCACCGCCGAAACCTGACGGACGACATGCTGCGCGCCGTCGGAAAGAATGGCGGGGTGGTGAACGTCAACTTCTTCAGCCAGTTCATCGACTCGAACTACAATCAGGCGATGTCGGGCATCGAACGCCGGTTGCGTGATGAGGACCGCCGCTGGCGCGATGCCAACACACCGAACGACACCATTCGCGTCCGCGTTGCCGCGCTGCGCCAGCGGCTTCTCGATTCACTGCCGAATACGCCGCTGTCGGTGCTGATTGACCACATCGACCACATTGCCAGGGTCGCCGGCGTGGACCACGTCGGGATCGGCTCCGACTTTGATGGCGTCACGTCGCTGCCGACCGGGATGGAGGACGTCACGATGCTGCCTCGCATTGCGCAGGCGTTGCTCGATCGCGGCTACAGCGACGCAGACATCACCAGGATTCTCGGTGGCAACATGTTGCGCGTGCTGGAAACGGCCGTCGATCCCACCGAGCGCCGACACAAAGTCGACGCCCGGTGAGATGGTGCCTCATGGCACCAGCGCCGCGGCCGCTTTGGACCGCTCGCCGGACGTCAGGATGGCGTTGTACACCAGCTTGAACGTGCCCCAGCTCTGCCCGCGATACTGCGGTCTGAATCCGAACATCACCACTCGGCCGCGCCCGACGGTGATGTCCACCGCCGCGGCCTTTCCGGCCAGGGATTCGCCGCCGGCGAGGTAGCCGCTCATCAGAATGGACGCCGCTGCCGTGGGGTAGCGCAGCGGAACTTCGACCGCCGCATCCGGCGCGACATCAAAGGTCGTTGAGTTCGTGAAGTACACCGGGACGGTGTCGGGCATCCCCATCGTCAGGCGATGTCCGGGCGTGGAAATGGTCCGCAGGATCGAACCCGGTGCGACCACATTCGACCCCGACGAGACGCCCGTGCTGTCATCCCGGGCGCGCCCGTCGCGCGCCGGAGCGCGGGACTGCGGGGAGATGCGACGCACCGGCAGACCGGGCACTGCTTCGAGCGCCAGTTCACTCCCGCGATCGAAGGTCATCAACACCCCGCCCGCAGCGACGAAATCTCCAACCGCCTTCACACCCTCGGCGCCCAACCCGCCTGCGTACTGCGCTGGTGCCGCACGTTGTGCCAACCCGTCCTTCGCCTCGCGCAACGACATATCGGGGATGATCAGCACGTCGAACTGCGCACGCAGATCGCCGGCCTTGATCGCGCTGTCGGCGACGTTGCTGTACGGCACGCCCTGCGTGTCGAAGAGCCACCGCGTCCACCCCTCGTCCATGCTGGCGGTCCACGGCTTGTAGAGCGCCACGCGCGGTGCCTGCGTCATCCGCGTGCGCTCGCCGGTGGCCGACGCCACGGTGGCTGCGCCGCACCAACCGCCACCGGGGGTGTAGCTCCGCGTGAACGACGCTGGCAACGTCACCGACGCCGCATCGCGCGATCGCGTCATGTCCACACGTGCACCGCTCTTCAGCGCGGCGAAGGTCGCGGGAAATGCACGCGAATCGCGAAGATCGAGCGTGACGGACTTTCCCGCCCGAAGAGTGCAGGCACCACTCGCGGCAGCCGTCGCCGTCGCCGCCGTCTGCGCCGCGTTCTCCAGTCGCACGGCCACACCCATCTGGTATGGCAGCGTCCACCCCGCCACGTCGTACGGCCGGTCTCCGGCACTCGCCGGCCACTTCTGCACCTCCAACAGATCGCGTACATGCGCGGAGTACGGCTGCTCCAGCGACACCGTCCAGGCGCCACCGGTCGCACGCACGGCATCGTCGTTGCCGGTCACCTCGACGCCGCTGCGTCGCAGCACCTGCACCAGCCCGAACGCCGCCGCCGGATCATGTTGCCGGGAATCGATCACGTACTGCTCGCCCTTTCCGTTCGCAATCTGGGTGCGAGCCACCTGCACCATGGACCGCACGATGTCGCCGCGCATCTCATCCGACATCCGCACCAGCGCCTGCGCGGCGATCAGCTCGTAGTCCATGATGTCACGCAGGCGCCAGACGCCGCCCTTCCACGGGCTCGGATAATTCACGCGCGGCTCGTTGCGCAGCCCGCGTGCGTTGGCCACGACGGAATCGGCGGCGATCGTGATCGGCGTCGCAATCCGCACGCTCGCCGCCTCGGTGAGCAGCCCGATCATGTTGTGGCGCGTGGGTGTCGAGCGCGCGCCGCCGTTCCACCAGAGGTCGTACGTGATGCCATCGCCGACGCCCGTCTTTCCCGCCTGCTGCAGCGCCCACGACATCCGCTGTCCGACGAGGTTGATCCCGCGCACGATCCGCACGTCGACGTTCTGGTTGACCGGGTCGATGTGCGGCGGAACCGTGAGGCGCATGCCGTTGCTGCCCTGCTGATGGACATCGTAAAACACCTGCGGGAAGTACTTGCCGTAGAGCGCGGAACTGACGGCGCGCGTCTCCTTCTGCGTGACCATGAACCAGTCACGATTGTTGTCGTGCCCCACGTACTGGTGATACAGCCACGGCATGGCGCCCCCCTCGAATGGCGTCCCCAGCCCAACCTTGTACCAGTCCACGATCATCTGCATGCCATCGGGATTCGCCGATGGCACCAGCGCCACGACGACGTTCTTCAGCGACCGTTGCAGCGAGTCGGTCGTGGCCAGCGCATACGCGAGCTCCATCGCCATCTGACTCGACGCGATCTCGCTGCTGTGCAGATTGCAGTTGATCCAGATCACCACCGGCTGCGACGCCACCAGCGAATCCTCGGCGGCCACCGAGAGGGTGCGCGGATCGGCGAGGCGTCGCTGCGCTGCCAGAATCGCGTCCAGACGTCGGATGTTCTCCGGTGTGGAGATGGCAGCGACGATCAGGGGCCGTCCCAGCGTGGTGGTTCCGATGGTGTCCAGCTTGACGCTGGGCGATCGCTGCGCGAGCGTGGCGAAGTAGCGGAGAATCTGTGGCCAGTCGGCGAGGGTGCGATCGGCGCCGACGGGAATGTTCAGGGCCTCGCGCGGCGTGGGGATCGTGCTCTGCGCGCCGAGCGATGCGACGCTGGCGGCGAGAAGCAGGGCGGGGCGAAGCAGGCGAAACACGCCGGAGTACGTGCGACCAGCAGGCATAGAGGTGCGTGACTCGGGAGAGAGGGGCCGCCGTGAAAGCGACGGAGGAGCGCAATACCTTGTGGCCAAGCTAAAGGCTGTGACACACACCATTCTGGAGCACGCGCCGTTGCCGTCACCCACCCCACCGAAAGAATTGCGTCACCGAACGAACGTGCACGGCACGGTTTTCGCTGCCCGCACGGTCGTCGTCGAACGACTGCAGCGAGGCGATCGGCTGCTGCTGGTGCCCGATCCCCCCGCACTCGACGCCGAGCAGCCGGTGGCGGTGTGGGTCCACGTCTCCGGTGGTGATGTGCTTGGGCATGTCCCAGTCCAGGTGGCAGCGTGGCTCGCCCCCTGGATGCTCGGCGGCGGTCGCTGCACCGCTTCGGTCGTGGTCGTCCACGGCCCGGAGGTGGCCAGTTGGAACAGGATCGAGATCGAGCTCGATCGCTCGCCGACCTGACCCCGGAAACGCGCCGCGGCTCAGCCTCACGCGTGAATCAGACGATTGCGTCACACGTATATTGAGAATCATCCGTTCCTCCCGCGAGGGCATCCGAGCCGATCCACCACAACGATCGCCGTCGCGCCAGGTACGGATCGTTAAAGAAATGAACGACCTCACGAATCGAACCCGACCATGTCTTCTCGCGACGTCGACCGTGCACTCGGCTGGGCAACCGCCCGCAGGATTCGCGTACGCTCGATGCTGACGGTCGCGCTCACCTGTGCGTTCACCTGTGCGCTCGTGGCGTCTCCTGCCTCGGCGCAGGTGCAGAGCCGAGCCGCTGCTCTGGCGGCGCTGGCAAAGGCCGGCGATGCTGTCGTCACGATTGTCGCCTATCGCGACGGTATGAGCGATGTCACGAGCGGCGTGGGCGTTCGTGTCGCGGATGGTCGCGTGGTCACCTCGCTCCGGCACCTGCGCGGCGCGACGCGGGCCGATGTCTTCAACGCCGCCGGCGACCTGCTCGCCACCGTCACGACGCTCGATCAGGCGGAGTTGAAACTCGATCTGGCGGTCCTGCCAAGGAGCCTCGAATCGGGTCAGCGGATTATTCTCGCCAGGCGATCGGCGGTCGTTGCGCAGAAGGTGAGTCTCCTCGGTCCGAAGAAGGGCACAGTGCGTAGTGTGATCTATCGAACCGTGACAAGCGTCGAGCCGGATGCGGCCGGTCGGCTGATACGCGTCGGCGCCCCGATCCCTGCCAGCGCCGCTGGATCGCCGGTGGTCAACGCGCGCAGCGAGCTGGTGGGACTCGCGCTCGGCTCGATCCCCGGGCGCGAGGAAGGAGACATCGTTGTCGATGTCGTCGCGGTCAGGGAGCTGCTCGCCCGTCCGCCTGTCAGACTTGGCTTTCCAGCGCGGGATGGCTCACTGGCGGCCGCAAAACCAGCGGCAGAAACGAAGCCCGGGGCCGCAGTACAGGCCGGTGATCCGAGCGCGCGGCCGCGCGCCGGCAGCGGCGTCTTCCCCGAGCGATACGGCAATCCGATCGCGGCCGACACCGCTGGGTCGTACGCTCTGGAGCTGTTCGGGTGCGTGCGCCTCGAGTCGCGGAAGAAGGTGTATTGCTACCTTCGCGTGACGAACCTTGGGCAGGGCTCGACCTTCGGCGTTAGCGGCGCTGATCTGGCCGACAGCACGCGCCGCAAGATTCGAGCGGCCGACAATTTCCTGGTCGGTGAGTCGATCCAACAGGTGTCCGGCTGGAGAAAGAAGGCGCTCGTCCCGCTTCGCGAGCTCGAATCGGTGCGTTGGGCGCTCGAGTTCGAGCCTCCGGAGCCTGCGGGTCAGGCAGCGCGGCTGATGATCGATGTCTCGGGTGAGAGGCCGCTGTGGTTTGGGCCGTTCGTACTGCAACGGGCGCCCTGACCCGCCATATTCGTTGAGGCCGGAGCGTCGGCAGTCATTGCGGGGTCGATTGGTGGATCTCCGATTGATGGGTTTCCTGAAGAACGAGGTCTGAGCGCGCATGATCGGAGAACGCATCGGGCACATGCGCGTGATCGCCTCCCTTGGCGTTGGTGGCATGGGAGCCGTCTGGCATGCGGTGGATGAGCTTCTGGATCGTCACGTCGCGATCAAGGTCATTCGACCGGAGTTGATGTCGCGCCCGGGCCTCGCCGAGCGCTTTCGTTCCGAGGCCATCGTGCTCGCGCGGCTGCAGCACCCGTGCATTGCGGCGCTGTATGGGCTCGACAAGCGCGGCGACGAATTTGTGATGGTCATGGAGTTTGTCGACGGAGAAACCCTCGACGCTCGCCTGGCCGCGCAGGGTCCGTTCCCGTGGCCCGAGGCATCGCGCATCACGCGCGCCGTGCTCGATGCGCTCGACCATGCGCACGAAAGCGGCGTCGTTCACCGCGATATCAAGCCCGCCAACATCATGCTCACGCGCGCCGGTCGCGTGAAGGTGATGGACTTTGGCATCGCACGACTTGTCGGCGCGCAGCGCCAGACTCGAACCGGCGCTGCCGTAGGGACGCCTTCCTACATGTCCCCAGAGCAGCTGCTTGGTCAGGAAGTCGATGGGCGCTCCGATGTGTACGCCGTCGGCACGCTGCTCTATGAACTGACGACCGGGCATGTGCCCTTTGAAGTGGAGGGCGACTACCTCCGGATGATTGCGCAGCTCCAGCAGATCCCAGGCGCGCCGAGCACGCACAACGCGCAGTTGCCGAGCGGGATCGATCAGATCGTCGCGCGAGCGTTGCAGAAGGAACCAGCCGACCGGTTCGCCACCGCAGGCGACTTCCGCGATGCGCTCGAGGAGCTCGAGCGGGAGTACGGCGTGTTGCGACCATACGGAACGCCGGCCGCTGGGTCGGTATTGGTGCCGGGTGCGACGCCGATGCGCGGTACGCCAGCGGTGGGCAACTCCACGTCGCCCAAGCAGGCGCCGTCGTTTGGCAGCAGTTCGTCGGCGCTCCTTACGCCCGTCGAGTCGGCGATGAGCGTCACGCCAATTCCATTCTCGGTGAATCCGGCAGGGGCGACGCCAATCGACGTCGCAGTCCCGGCCGCGTTCGTTGGCGAAAGCGCGGGGCCGTCGCCTGAGCCGGTGCCGTCGCCAGTTCCTGTGCCAGTTCCTGCGGTGGCGTCACCCACTCCGGAGTTCACGGTTTCGTCGCCGAGTGAGCCCGTTCTCGCACGGAGTGGCATGCCGCGCGCGGTGATCGCCGTTGCGGCGATTGCCGTGGTCGCGGTCATCGGCGTGCTCCTCACGCGCAACGTGACGGCGCGCGAGAATCAGGCTGCGAGCGAAGCGCCCGTTCCCCCTGTCACCACCGTCGCCGCCGCACCGGTTGCCTTGGCGCCCGTCGTGCCGGTCGCACTGCCCGCCGCCGACTCGGCGATCGATAGCGCGGCGATGAAGAAGGCGCTCACCGATTCTGTGAGGGCCGTGCGAAAGGCACGAGCCGACTCGCTCAGGGCGCTGCGCGACTCGGTGGCAGCGGCTGCGGTGTTTGCGCTGCCCGACGCTGGAACGGCGCCATCCTCCTCAGACATCGAAGATCAGAAGCGGGCCGGTCGCCGTGCTGCCGAAGAGTGCGTGGCCGTACTCAACTCGCACGATCTGGCGCGCATCGAAGCGTTGTTCGGTGGCGATCGGAAGAACGTCCTGCGGATGGTGAAGGACGGAAAACTCGACGTCAACGGGCCGTTGCGCCCGCAGGTCGAGAGCGACGCCGCCGATCGAGCCACCACCCGATTCACCGCGTTGCTGCAGTGGAAGAGCGGAAACAACGAGGATCGGACAGCCAGTGCATCACTGCGCGCCATCGCCGAGCGCAAGGGCACCACGTGGACCACGCGTCGCTGTCTGGTCGACAGCGACGGCGGCGCACGGTTCTAGTCTAGGCGCTTCGCGCGCTGCGGATCCCGAGCCGGTCGCCCACCTTCACAAAGGCGCGCACGGCGCGATCCAGATCGTCCCGCGAGTGTGATGACGAGATCTGGCAACGAACGCGCGCCTGACCCTGCGGCACCACGGGAAAGCCGAACCCCGTCACGAAGACCCCTTCGGCCAGCAGCGCCTCACTCATCGCAATCGCCGTCGCCGTTTCACCGACAATGATCGGCACGATCGGTGTTTCCCCCGGCAGCGGTGAGAATCCCGCCTCCGTGATCGCGCTCCGAAACCAGTCGGCGTTCTCATGCAATTGCGTGACTCGCTCCGGCTGCGCCTCGATCACGCGAATGGCCTGCAGTGCGCTGCACGCCACCGTCGGCGGGAGCGCGTTGGAGAAGAGCTGTGGCCGGCTGGATTGAATCAGCGTGTCGCAGAGCGCTGCACTTCCCGCCACAAAGCCGCCGGCCGCCCCACCGATGGCTTTGCCCAGCGTACTCGTGATCACGTCGACCTCGCCAAGCACACCGAAGTGCTCGGCGGTGCCACGGCCCGTTCGGCCGAGCACCCCGGTGGCGTGACTGTCGTCCATCACGAGAATCGAGTTCGTATCACGGGCGATCTGTATGAGATCAGGGAGCTTTGCCACACTCCCTTCCATGCTGAACACGCCGTCCGTCCAGATGACCCGTCGGTGCGCACCGGCGTTGGCCGCCAACTTTTCACGCAGGTCGTCCAGGTCACCGTGCTTGTAGACGCCAGTCGTACACCTGGTGATCGACTTCGCCAGCCGGATGCTGTCGATGATGCTGGCGTGGTTGAGCGCGTCGCTGACGACGAAGTCGCCTTCCCGCACAATACAATGTGTCAGGCCTTCATTGGCGGTCCACGCCGAGACGTAGCTCAGCGACGCCTCCGTGCCCACGAACCGCGCCAGGGCAGCTTCGAGCTCACGATGGACTGTGAACGTCCCGCAGATGAATCGAACCGATCCGGTGCCAGCGCCAAAGGTCTCCAAACCGTCGATACCCGCCTGCACCACGCTCGGCTCATCGCAGAGGCCGAGGTAGTTGTTCGACGACAGAATGAGCACATCACCTCGCCCCTCCATCTGCACATGGGCGGACTGGGGGCTGCTCAGGTAGTTCAGCGATTTGTACACGCGGTCGGCCTTGAGCTGGTCCAGATTCGCCTGCAGCTCGCGTGTGAACGTCGTATTCATCGAGGTCTCAACTCACGGTTCGGGTGCAACGGATGGACGCTCGCCATCCTCCATAAGAATCCAACGCAACATCTCGGCATCGACGTTTCCGCCTGACACGATCACACCCACGCGACCGCTCACCGCCGCCTTTCCCGTCATCGCCGCCGCCAGCCCAAGCGCGCCGGACGGCTCCATCACCAGCTTCAGGCGCAGCATCGCAAAGCGCACGGCCGCGATCAGGTCGGCGTCCGACACAGTCACCATGTCGTTCACCTCGCGCATGACCAGCGGGAAGGTGAGCGTGCCGGGCGCCATGGTCCGGGCACCGTCGGCGATCGTCGCCGGTACCGCCGGCAACGTGTACACCGCACCGGCGCGAAAGCTGCGCGTCACATCGTCACCAAGCTCCGGTTCGACGCCGATCACGCGACACCCCGGTGACATGGCGTGTGCCGCCAGCGCCGATCCGGTAAGCAATCCGCCCCCGCCGCAGCAGACGAGGAGTGCGTCGAGTGCGCCGACCTCCTCGATCAACTCGGCGGCGGCGGTGCCCTGACCCGCGATCACATCGATGTGATTGAACGGCGGAATCAGCGTGGCACCGGTCGCTGCCACGATTGACTGCGCCACCACCTCACGCTTGTCCTCGCCCGGGTGGTAGCGCACGACCGTGGCGCCGTAGCCTTCGGTTGCGTCGAGCTTGGATTTCGGTGCATTCGACGGCATGACGATCGTGGCCTGCATCCCCAGCAGTTGCGCCGACAGCGCCACCGCCTGCGCGTGGTTGCCGCTTGAATACGCCACCACGCCGCGCGCCCGTGCGTCCATGGGCAGCGCGCTGAGCGCGTTGAACGCGCCCCGAAACTTGAACGCGCCCATCCGCTGGAGGTTCTCGCACTTGAGGAACACCTGCGCCCCGACAATGCGATCCAGCGTCCGTGACGTCACGACCGGCGTACGGTGCGCATGGCCCAGGAGGCGGGCCCGTGCGCGCTCGACATCGGCGAACGTTGGCAGCGTTGGACTAGTCATTGATCTCGAACACCACCTTGCCGGCGGTGCCATTCTTGATCACGTCCATCGCCTCGGCAAACTGCTCGAGGGGGAAGCGATGCGTGATCACCGGTGTCGGATCAAAGGCGCCCGACCGCAGGAATCTGGACATCTGATCCCACGTGTCGTACATCCTCCTGCCCACCACGCCATACACGGTGAGTCCCTTGAAGATGATCTCGGTCGCGAAGTCGATGTCGATCGGCGTCGACGGAATGCCGAGCATCTGCACGCGACCGGCTGGTCGAGCCAGCGCGAAGGCCTGATGCACGGCGGCGGGAACGCCGCTCATCTCGAGCACGACGTCGGCACCCAGTCCACTCGTCCACCCCATCACACTTGCCTGCGCGTCCTGCGGCAGCACCGCGTCGTGCGCGCCCATCTGGCGAGCCAGTGCGAGGCGTGTGGGGTTCACGTCGACCGCGATCACGCGTGAGGCGCCGGCTGCCCGGCAGATACCGACGGCGAACAAACCGATCGGGCCGCAGCCGGTGATGAGCACCACACTCCCGGGAATGTTTGCCGTCAACGCCGTATGAAACGCGTTACCCATCGGGTCCATGATTCCCCCCACTTCGTAACTGAGCGAGGCATCGAGCGGCCAGATGTTCGACGCCGGCATGGCGATGAAGTCGGCGAAGCAGCCGTCCCGGTCGACGCCGATGATCCTGGTCGACTGGTCGACATGCGCGTTGCCGGTGCGGCTCAGCACACTGCGTTCATCCACGATGTGCCCTTCGGCAGTCACCCGATCACCCGGCTTCACATGGTGGACGAGCGGACCGGCCTGTACGACATCGCCCGAGAATTCATGGCCAACGACGAACGGCGGCTTGCAGCGTCCGGCTGCCCACGCATCCCATTCGTGAATGTGAACATCGGTGCCGCAGACGCCGGCGCGACGCACCCGGATGAGGACTTCGTCGTCACGAATTGTCGGCGTCGGCACATCATGCAACGCAAAACCGGGGCCTGCATGGGTCTTCACGAGTGCTCGCATGAGCACTACTCCGTGGCTTGAGGAAGGGAATTTCGCGGCGGATTCTCCGCGTCCGGTGCACGTCGCGATGCACCGGAGTGCGTGAAAGGTGCAGAACGCGCAGCACCGATGGAAGGTGTTGAGCACCCGCGTTTTTCTGTCAGGTGCTCCCGATCGTGGTACCTGCAGCGAGGTCGGCTCGTGCCGTTCGCCGCCAGCGAGTGGTCGTCGATGGAATAGGTACGGCACGGTCGCCGCAACACACCCTCGCGAGAGAAAACCGCACGGGTTATGCGTTTTGTTGTGAGAGATGCGTCGCCGTCATGGCGCTGACGACGTGTGGTCGCGTGTCACGGCGTCGGTGTTCAATTGCGCCGCTGAGCGTCCGATACTCTCGCTGCGGCACCCTCGCCCACCGCGTCGCAGCACTGATGCCGACAACACCGTCCGAAATTTTTTCTGCGATATCTCTTGCGCACCGTTTTTCAGCACTTCTATATTCGCGTCAACTTGTCAAGTGGCTCTTAGAGCCGAGGGTACTGCGTGACATCTTCCCGTCGCGAATTCCTCAAGAGCAGCGCCACCGTCGCCGCAGTCGGCTTCGCGGCGAATCTCGCGTCCCCGCGTTTCGTGGGTGCCGCAGCGCCCGCATCGCGCTTTGCCGATGACGCCCTGCGCATCGCGCCAACGGTCGGCGACCCTGCTATTCGCGAATTGGTTCTCTCGGCGATCGATGCCGCAAAGCGCGCGGGAGCCAGCTACGCCGATGCGCGTGTGAGCCTGAATCGGAGCCGGACGCTCGCGACGCGGGAGCGTCGTGTGCAGAACCTCAGTGATAACGAGACCCTCGGCTGCGGCATTCGCGTGCTCGTCGACGGGACCTGGGGCTTCGCCGCGACCCGTGAGCTGACTGCCGACGCGATTGCGCGCACCGCACGCATCGCTGTCGCGCAGGCCAAGGCCAACCGCCGCACGCAGGTCGCTCCTGTGCAACTCGCAGCGGTCACGCCGACGCCGAACGGTACGTGGAGCAGCCCGATCCGCATCGATCCGTTCGCGCTGGCCATCGAGGATCAGGTCGCGCTCCTGCTTCGTGCCAACGAAGCCGCGCTGGGTGTGGCCGGCGTTCGCTTTGTGAATTCGTCGATGTTCTTCCTCCGCGAGGAGAAAACCTTCGCGTCCACCGATGGCACCGTCACCGTCCAGACGATTTATCGCTCGCAGCCGAGCATGACCGTGACTGCGGTATCGGCGGATCTCTCGGACTTCCAGTCCCGACAGTCCACCGACGTGCAGCCGCACGGGTTGGGCTACGAGCATGTGCTGGATGCGAAGCTGGTCGAGAATGCGCCGCGATGGGGTGCCGAGGCCGTTGAGAAGCTGAAGGCAAAGTCGGTGGACATCGGACGCTATGACCTGGTGCTTCACCCCTCGCACCTCTGGCTCACGATTCATGAGTCGGTCGCACATCCCACTGAACTCGATCGGGCGCTCGGGTACGAAGCGAACTACGCCGGTACCAGTTTCGTCGCACCGCCGCAGAAGGTGCTCGGCAAGTTGAAGTACGGGCCTGAATTCATGCATGTGCAGGGGAACCGCTCCGAACCCGGGTCGCTCGGTGCAATCGGCTGGGACGATGAAGGCGTCGCCCCCGAGACGTTCGACATCATCAGGCGCGGCGTCGTGGTGGACTATCAGACCACGCGCGAACAGGCCGGCGAACTCGCCTGGTGGTATCAGCAGCAGGGGAAGCCGGTGCGCAGCCACGGCAACTCCTATGCGCAGAGCTGGGCCGATGTGCAGTTCCAGCGGATGCCGAATGTGTCGCTCCTTCCGGGTGAGAAGGATCTGATGTACGAGGATCTGATTGCCGCCACCGATCGCGGCATTGCGATCGTCGGCGATGGTTCGTTCTCCATCGATCAGCAGCGGTACAATTCGCAGTTCGGTGGCCAGCTGTTCTATGAAATCCGTGGCGGCAAGATCACGGGGATGCTGAAGGACGTCGCCTATCAGATTCGGACGCCCGAATTCTGGAACGCGATGGATATGCTGGGTGGCAAGCGGAGCTATGAGCTGGGCGGCGCGTTCGGCGACGGCAAGGGACAGCCCGCGCAATCGAACGCGGTGAGCCATGGCTGCCCGCCAACGCGCCATCGGCAGATCAACGTCATCAACACCGGACGGAAGGCATGAGTCATCGCTTGCGAGCCGACAGCTCGCCGCGTAGCCTGATGGAGCCCGCCCGCGTTCTCTCGCAGGCTGAGGCAGAGTCACTGGCCAAGCGCATCGTCGGGTTCTCCCAGGCCGATGGCTGTCGGGTCTCGATCGGGAGTTCGGCCCGCGGAAACACCCGCTTCGCCGTGAATCAGGTCTCGACCTCCGGCGACAACGAAGATGTGAGCATCCGTGTTCGCGTCACCGTCGGAAGGAAGGTCGGCGCCGCGACCACCAACCGTCTCGACGACGATGCGCTGCGTCTGGTCGTGCAGACCGCCGAGCGGATCGCACGACTTCAGCCCGACGATCCGGAGCTGATGTCCGAACTCGGGCCGCAACAGTACACGAGCGTCGATGCCTTTCACGCCGCCACAGCGGCCGCCGAACCGCAGCAGCGCGCCGACATCGTCCGCAAGATCACCGAAGCGTCACGCGCGGCGGGGTTGAGCTCCACCGGCTACCTCGAAGTCGTGACGTCGGCCAGCGCGATCGCAAACTCGGCAGGGCTGTTCGCATACCATCGCAGCACCGATTGCGCCTTCACGACCACCGTGCGCACTGCGGACGGCCTCGGATCGGGTTGGGCCGGCGCGGCTTCGCGCGACATCGGTGCGATTGACGGTGCCGCGCTGGCCGCCATTGCAATCGACAAGGCGAAGCGATCGCTGAACGCCGTCGCGGTTGAACCTGGACGCTACACCGTCGTGCTCGAGCCTACCGCTGTCGGCAATCTCGTGCAGCTGCTCGCGTTTGCCACCAACGCGCGGCAGGCCGACGAGGGACGCAGCTTTTTCACCAGGCCCGGCGGCGGTAACAAGATCGGGCTCAAGGTGGTCGATGAGCGGGTCAATCTCCGCTCGAACCCGCAGGATGCACTGGCGCCTGGCGTACCGTTCGATGGCGATGGTCTCGCCACGCGACCGGTGAACTGGATCGAACGCGGCGTCGTGAAGGAGTTGGGCTACGACCGTTTCTGGGCGCAGAAGAAGAGTATGTCGCCGGTTGTGCTTCCGGGCTGTCTGCAGATGGAGGGTGGGTCGCAAAGCGTGCAGGACATGATCGCCTCCACCGAGCGCGGCATTCTGGTCACACGCTTCTGGTACATCCGTCCAGTCGATCCGCGGACCATCCTCTACACCGGTCTCACACGCGATGGCACGTTCCTCATCGAACGAGGCCGCGTCACGAAGGCGATCAAGAATTTACGCTTCAACGAGTCACCCGTCTTTCTGCTGAACAACATTGAAGCGCTCGGAGTCCCGCAGCGCGTCAGTGCCAGTGAGAGCGGATCTGCCGGTGTTCCGATCGTGGTGCCGTCGATCAAGGCACGCGACTTCACGTTCACCAGTTTGAGCGACGCAGTTTAAGGATCAGCGTGCGACCTGATGGTCGCGCGCGCAGGAAGTCGGCTTCTCTTTTGAGGAGTCGGCCGTGGGGGCCTCCCGCCCGGTCGGGCGTGGCCCCTTGGTTCCGGTCTCCACCGGGGGAGGCACGGACCGCATCACTCCAGTTCTGGAGGAAGTACCATGGCTGCAAAGAAGGCTGCGAAAAAGGGCGCCAAGCGCGCCGCAAAGAAGGGCGCCAAGCGCGCTGCGAAGAAGGGTGCAAAGCGCGCCGCAAAGAAGGGAGCAAAGCGCGCAGTGAAGAAGGGCGCCAAGAAGGCAGCGAAGAAGGGCGCGAAGAAGGCTGCCAAGAAGGGTGCAAAGAAGGCAGTAAAGAAGGGCGCAAAGCGCGCTGCCAAGAAGGGCGCAAAGAAGGCTGCCAAGAAGGCTGCGAAGAAGGGTGCCAAGAAGGCCGCGAAGAAGGGTGGCCGCAAGGCTGCGAAGAAGCGCGCCAGCAAGAAGGCGCCAGCTGCTGCTCCTGCACCTATGATGTAATTCCGGTTTTTCCGGAATTCAAACGGGGGTGGCGCCAATCGGCGTCGCCCCCGTCGTCGTAGGCGCTCCGGTGTGCGGCGCTTACACTTCGCCGAACCCGACGCCTGTCACGGCCCTCTGCACAGTCGGCAAAAACACAACGGAGGCAGTGCCGTTGGCACCACCTCCGTCACAGCGCGACCTCAGAGTCGCCGCGCCTGATACGCACTACGCGCGCGCACCCTTGAGTGTCTCTTTACGCCGTCAGCAGCTCGCGCTCGTCGACATCGGCTGGGCCCCACACGAAGGCGAGCACGGTTGGCAAACGGTCGGCTTCAGCTCCTCGTGAAATCACGATCCCCATCGGCTCGTCGCTCGCAGCCTGCTTGTCTGTCTTTCCCATGCGCGCCCTCCCTCGTCACCCGGAGTGCCCGCACGCTCACATATATATGTGTGCGACAGGCCTACGCTCTCCGAGGCGCCCTGGGTGGGCGCATGTCCAACGGCTGTCATTGCAGTTTCAATGCCCGCAGGACGGTTTCCGTAACGTGTTGATCTACATAGGTTTACGGCTTTTGTATGAGCTCCGCTGACGATATTCTGTCGCGGATCGACACGCATGTGAGTTTAAGGCTGTGTCCTTATGCGACACGTGGTTTGTGGAGCACGATCACACCGTCGCTGCTCGCGACTGGTGTCTTCCACCCGGGGTAAAGCGCTGTCAGCGAACCGATCATTGCGCCCAGGCTCGATTCCGGTGGAATCCCTTCGATGTAGTGCACTCCGCCGGCGGCGGTCGCGTTCTGCAGGTGCGCCAGAACCCGCGAACGCTTCTCCGGTGACAGCGCCGCAAGCACCTGCGCATGCCAGATCACTGCGCGAACGGGCACCACGGGGAACCACTCGTCGAGCCCGTCGAAGAACCCTTCGACCTGAGCGGACAGGCCGGCCTGTGCCGCGGCGACCAGCACTTTGCTCACCAGCGCTTCGTCGTCCAGTTCGCCGAGCGCCGTGACATGCGCACCGTGAGCGGCCAGATAAAGCGTCCGCTCTTCCACGTGCGGCCCGGTCACGACGATATGCGGATGTTCTCCCGGACGTACTGCGTCGTTCAGGTGCTGCGTCGAAGCCAGGCCCCAATGGTCCGCGCGGCGGAACTGCTCGACGATGCGCAGCCGATTTCGACGCCAGCGATCATATGGCGGGAGCTTCAACCGTCGCTTGATCAATTCATTCACGACGTCACACAACACCAGCTCACTGAGCTCCAGCTGGTCGCCCACTCGCATGAGTGCGACGGCATCGTCCGCAAGCGTGAGCAGTGAACTCCGCGGGACCGAGTCCTTGTAGCGTTCGATCTCCAGATCGACGTAGTTCGCGTATTCGTGTTTCAGCGAGCGTGTCGGCGTCGACAGCAGCATAGGCGTCCCGGGAGTCAGCGTGAAGGCCAAGTTCTCGCTCTCACGTCGCGAACGCAAGGCCAGACTCGCGTTTGGTGAATCATCGCGACGTCACTCGCGTGCTAATTTTCACGTCACATGCCAGAGCTCCCCGAAGTTGAAGCGGCGGCGCAGTTTCTTCGCGCACGGATTGTCGGCCGAACCGTGCGAGCCGTGCACTGGCTGCACCCTGCACTCGAGCGCCATTCTGCGGTTGACGCAGCTGTTCTCACGGGACGATGCGTGGCAGAGGTGCGTCGCGTCGCCAAGTGGCAGGAGGTCCACTTCACCGACGGCTCGGCGCTCATCGTGCACTTTCGGATGACAGGCGATTGGGCGATCACAGACCGCCCGGTGCCGCCGCCTCATGCACGGGCGCACTTCGTCTTCAGTGGATCGCGGCATCTCTGGTTGGTGGATCCACGCGTGTTCGCGCGGGTGCAGCTGCGCGAAGCGGGCGCGTCGAGCGGCACGCCCACCGTCGGGCCGGATGCGATGGACGAGGCGCTGACCGCCGATGTCCTTCGGCCGCGACTGGCGCTGCGTCGCGCGCCGATCAAGCAGGTGTTGCTCGATCAGGCGGTGATTGCGGGCGTGGGCAATATCTATGCGTCGGAGGCGCTCTGGTC
>Ga0209490_10001325_pt1 | contig 24134 bp, 22 predicted proteins | sample MAT06_FD_187209 | JGI IMG/M metagenome (GOLD analysis project Ga0209490, IMG submission 187209) | Freshwater microbial communities from Lake Fryxell liftoff mats and glacier meltwater in Antarctica - MAT-06 (SPAdes) (version 2) | ecosystem: Environmental > Aquatic > Freshwater > Ice > Liftoff... | reverse complement strand
GGAAGTGACAGAATACCATATTGTTCTAAACCAAGCATTCAATGGCTAAATATTAGCATTTATGGGATTTTTAGAATGATAATTTCACCTTAAAGCTCAAAATCATCATCATCAGTGAATGTTGCTAGTTCCGCTTGAATATCCTTAAAGAAATCAGAATCTGTAATTTGTGCCACCTGTTTTTGGCGTTTTACTTCATCAATTTCAATTTTTAATTCTTCTAACTCCCGTTTAAGAGATGCTTCTGCTAGTTTGGCTTTGGTATAGTCATTAGCAATACCTTCATAGTAAAGAATTTGAGCATCAGCGTCGCGGACAATGCGGACACTTTCTCTGATCCAAATGATAGTGCGATCGCTACGGTATGCCTGATATTCAAAGCCTGAAACTTCATCCGATTGAGTTTGGGAAAATTGTAAATTTAGTTCAGTTAGGCAATTAGGGCTAACATACAAACTTGCTGTAGTTTGATCAATGTGGTTAATCAAATCTTGAGGTGAGGCGTAGCCAAATATTTGGGCAAAGGCAGGATTCACACTCAAAAACTTACCATTAGTTGCCATCTGAAAAATTCCTTCTACCGCATTTTCAAAAATACTACGGTAATTTGCCTCGGCAATTCTTAACTCGTCAGCAATGCGGCGATAGCCTTGTTCACTGGCTTTGAGTCGATCTACATAAATAAAAGCGGTCATGCTTAAAACTGTGCCGATCGCTCCTAACATCGGTGGAATTATGGGAATCCATAAACTTAAGGTAAAGGCGACATATCCACTTAAAGCGATCGCCCCTAAGCTCAAAGTCGTAATCGTAAGATTTGCCAGCCAAAATTGTTTAGCAGTCCGAAAATTTCTGAGTTTCCATGTAAAAATACCAATGCCCACTGCCCAAGCGGTAATCCATAGATATTCCCAGGGTTCTGACCATGTAGCGATCGCTCTTCTGCCATCCAGTGCCGATGCTAAAATCTGACTAGCAATTTGAGCATGAATTTCTACTCCTGCGGTTTGAGTAAACCCTGTACCAAAATTACGATCTAAAGGTGTAGAGAAAAAATCCTTTAAGCTTACAGCCGTCACCCCAATTAGGACAAGGCGATCGCTAAATAAATCTTGGGGAATTTGATTATTTAAAACCTCTCGTAAAGATACCGTCCGAAATTTAGAGCGACGATAATTCAACAGAACTTGATCACCTAGATCTTCTGCGCCAATATAGCCACCATCATTGCTTTTAAAATAGTTTGGAGATTGAACTGCTTCTGGATAAGGCACATTTGGCTCGGCGTTCAAAAATTCTAAAGCTGTATATAAACCCAACCCCAGAATTGGTTGATTCTGCCCTAAATCCGCACCCAAAAAACCTCGCCTAATCACCCCATCATTATCAATAATTAATTCGGCGGCACTAACTTGCCCTTGGGCTTGCAAAATTGGTGGAGGAGCGATCGCCCCAGCTCCAGATTTGATCGTTCTGACCCCAACTAAATTAGGAGTGGTTTTAAAAACTTCAGCCAATTCGCTATAACCAGGTTCAACAGGCAAATCTCGAACTATATCTAAACCAATTGCCCTAGGCTTTTGTTGGCGAATTTTATTAATTAAATCCGCAAGCACGCGATCGCTAATTGGATACTTACCTAATTTTTGAATGTCAATCTCATCCACCCCAACAATTACGATCCGTTGATCTGTCGGCTCAGATGGGCGCAGTTGGAGAAGTTGGTCATAGACAAAAAGCTCGGAAAGCTGCAAAAATCCTAATGCTCTTAAACTGAGAACTAGAGCGATCGCAATGGGTGTAACTAGTAAAAACCCACGCCAGATCCAAACTTGCTTTTTAATCTTTGAACGCATGGGTACTTTAAGTTAGTTAGGGTTTGCAGCATTCTAGCAATGGTTGAGTAGCGATCGCATCAAACTTTATGGATTTCAACAATTCTTGAATTTGTGATTTTGCTTCAGGAGTTTTAGCATCGGCAAGACTTCTAAACATATCTAACCAAATTCCTGATTGGGCATAGGTTTCTGCGGCTTTGATTGGTTCACTTGGCGGTTTTTCCGTCAGACTAACCCTTCGCACAAACCCAATCACTTCATTCCTTTTTCCGCCATCTGTAATCACCATCCGCCATTGATAGGTTTTATCTACCTCTAAAGCAGGAGCCTCGGCAGGCAAATTAAATTGGATAATTCCCCCTGTTGCTGTTAGGTTAAAGTTCGTTTGATAAATCTTTTCACTTTGTTGATCAAATAGTTGAAATCTAGCTTTGCCCTCAGTCATCGTCGGCACAAATAAGAAAAAGCTAGGTCTTTCGGCAGTGGTCAACGGTATAGTTTCAGTTGGCACCAAAACCTTAACGCAATTTACTTTACATTCTGCTGACCTTGTAGTTCCACCCAATGAGTTTTGAGGAATACCCATACCTATGCGGGGTTTATAAAAAAATCTTTGAAATCTGGGATTGGCGACACTCGCTAAATTGATCCCAAGTAAGTAAGCTAATAGTAGAGAACTGGCTAAAAAAGGTTTAAAAAACATAGTTTTACTCCCAAAGTATTCTTTATAGGCATAAGTAGAAAAATTGGTATTAAATCGCTAAAAGTCTTCAAAATCAAAGAAACTTTCAAGGTTTTACGTGAATTAAAAGTTCGATATTATTACCAATTCCCTGCCAACATAAATTATGATAGTCCTCAATCTCAAGCTTAGCTGTGAGTCAAATCACTAACTATGGTGAAAGCAAGTTCAAGCTACCAAGGGAGACTATCAGGACGAAAACTGAGAGAAGTTAAGTTGCTTAAATAGATAATATAAAAGCGTAATTACGCCAAATAATACTAGTGTAAATCCTAAAAAATGTAGGCTTTCTAAGTTATCTAGAACAGTTTGGACAAGGTGAATTGGCTTATTAATTACATTCCAGCTATTCAAACGATTGAACCGTCCCAAATACACACCCACGGCACAAATTAGATTAATGCCCAACTCCAGCCCGATCGCTTGATTGATAATATGGCGTTGTTGCAGATAGTTACATAGTCTAGTTAAGGACAATACATAAAACTGAAAGCCCAGCCCTAAGAAACAAATGTACTGGGGAATAATTAAAAAAAACAAGCCTTTACGGGTAATATCTGGCTCCTTCACATCATTAATTAAGTGAATAATATCTGTGGCAATGTAGGGAGCATTGGGTAAGAACAGGATAAAAGCTAATACCCCTAACCACCATAAGAATTTACGCCAATTCCTAACGTTATAATTTTGCCGATTAAATAAAATTAAGCTTAAGGCAAAAGGGATAAATGCGAGGAATAGATTCCATGCCATCCAACCCAAATTTGTTGCAAATAATTCTTTAGCTATGGAATAGACAGTAAAGGCTATATGAATGATATTCGGGGGAATTTTTTGTTAAGTCTGCTTTGTTAGATCTAGATAATAATGTTTGATCTGGTTTAAACTAATCTTGTTTATTCAGATATTTTAGCTCTTCAGCCCATGAATTTAATTGTTTATAGTAAACCTGATTGTTGTCTCTGCACTGGATTATTAGAAAAACTAGAGCAAATTCAAGATCTGAGTTTCAACCTAGAAGTAAGGGATATTACTACTAATCTCAACTGGTTTGAAAAGTATCAAAATGAAGTGCCAGTTTTGTGTGTAGTTAAAGGCGTTGTTAACCAAGAATTAATTGAACAAGAATTACCTAGAGTTTCCCCGCGATCGCCTGTCGCCAAACTCCAACAGCTACTACTTAGTTATCAGTAGATAATTTCAATTTAGTTGTAGAGCTTACTATGGCACAATTTTAATCTGGGTATAATCTTAAAGTTAATTATTGGGATAGAGAGGCTTGCAGATTCAAACTGGTCAATCAAAATTTAAGGTCTCGTTGCCAGTTTTTTTGGTAGTGCCTTTTCTTTTGCAAATTTTTGTGACTGTGGGCATAATTGGCTGGCTCTCTTTGCAGAATGGACAAACCGCAGTAAATGAGGTTACTTCAGAGCTAAGGAATGGAATTAGCACTCATATTCAAGATCAACTTAATTCCTATATCGCCATACCGCCATTGATGAATCAGATCACTGCCAATGCGATCGCGTCTGGGCAAATTGGTTTAAATAATGAACAAGTACTGGGACGAAATTTTTGGAAACAGATTCTTACTTTTCCTAATACCACTTTTCACTACATCGGTACAACTAATGGTGAATTTTATACGGCTCGAAGGCTAGCTTCAGGAGAAGTTCAAGTTGGGCTGGCTAATCAAGCTACCAATCAACAGATTAATTATTTTACACCTGATCAAAATGGCGATCGCTTAAAACTAGCTGAAATTATACCTAACCGTTTTGATCCTCGCACTAGACCTTGGTATAAAGCAGCAGTTAAGGCAGGTAGACCAACTTGGACAAAAATCTATCGTCACTTTGTCACTAAAGGCTTAACCATTTCTGCTACCCAACCTATATATAGTCAGCAGGGCGATTTATTAGGAGTTGTTTCTACGGATTTTGTATTTTTGCAAGTTAATCAATTCTTGCGGAGTCTGAAAATCGGCAAATCAGGTCAGACTTTTATCATGGAGAAAACTGGAGAGCTAATTAGCACATCCACAGACGATCCCATATTTACTATTCGGGGACAGATCACCGATCACATCCTCGCCCAAAATAGTAAAAATGATGTAATTCGATTTGCCGCCCAGCAAATAATAAAGGATCAACAAAGTCTTAAAATCTCTACTAAAACTGAAATTGAGTTTGAGGTTAAAGGCGTTAAATATTTTGCCCAAGTATCACCTCTAACAGATCAGTTTGGGATCGATTGGTTAATTGTAGTGATCTTGCCTGAGGCTGATTTCATGGAGAAAATCCAGCAAAATACTCAGACTACTATTATCATCTGTGCGATCGCTATTGGCTTATCAGCATTAATTGGGATTTATGTAGCACGGCAAATTACTAAGCCAATTCTCAAACTTGCCAACGCTGTTTCTAACTTAGCAAACCAAGAAGATGGGGTCATAATTCCTGAAGAAGGCATAGAAGAACTCCAAGTCTTAGCTAAATCCTTTAATACAATGTCTAGTCAGCTAGAATCAACATTTATTGATCTACACCATTCTGCTTATCACGATTCTTTAACAAACTTACCAAATCGCTCGGCATTTCTATTTAGCTTAGAAAATAGAATCGCCCATCGTCAGGTAGAGCCAGATTACCTATTTGCATTACTGTTCCTTGATTTAGATCGGTTTAAGCTAGTTAATGATTCCCTTGGGCATCTAATTGGAGATTTACTATTGGTAAATGTTGCCAAAAGATTAGAGTCATGCCTGCGTAAAACAGATATGCTCTCAAGATTTGGCGGCGACGAGTTTATTATCCTCCTACATGAAATTCCCCATATTGATTTTGCTAAACAGTTTGCCGAAAGACTGCAAAAAGTTTTAAGTCAGCCCTTTGAACTGGACGGAAATCAAATTTATACCAGTGCTAGTATTGGCATCGTTTCTCCGCTCAACTCTACAGGCTCGCCCCAAGATTTACTACGGGATGCAGATATTGCTTTATATCAGGCAAAGCAAGATGGTAAGGCTTGCTCAAGAATGTTTGATGCGGCAATGCATGATGATGCTAGTGCGCTTATGCAGTTAGAGATGGATTTACGGCGAGCGATCGCTTTACCGATAAGTATTGAAGAATTTGAAGTTTACTATCAGCCAGTCATCGACATTAAAGATTTATCTATAGTTGGTTGCGAGGCTTTAGTGCGCTGGAATCACCCCACCAGAGGATTGCTTAATCCTGGACTGTTTTTATCTGTAGCCTCAGACATGGGAGCGATCGCCACAATCGATTGGTGGGTACTCAAACAAGCCTGTCAACAAATGCAATACTGGCTAAAAACCTATCCCCATATTTCCCTAAAGCAGGTGAGCGTAAATCTTTCTAGCATTCTGTTTATGCAACCCAATTGGATCGAGAAAATTGATCGCATTTTACTAGAAACAGGGTTAGAGCGAAAACACCTAAAGCTAGAGTTAGTGGAAAGTACATTAATGGATAGTACCGATGCTACCCGTACTGCTTTGGAAGAACTGCGTAAGTCTGGAATTAATATAGATATTGATGATTTTGGCACGGGTTATTCTTCCCTCAGCTATCTGTGGCGATTTCCCTTAGATGCAATTAAAATTGATCGTTCATTTATCATTAACTTAGAAAAAAAGAATCTGGAAATTGTCAAAGTAGTGATTCTACTGGCTCATAACTTAGGAATGCAGACGGTAGCCGAAGGAGTAGAGACCGCTAGACAATTAGAAATCTTACGGGATTTAGGTTGCGATCGCGCCCAAGGTTACTTTTTCTCGCCCCCCGTTCCAGCGACCGAAATCATTAAGCTATTACCATAGGCATAGTATCCTAAAACTTGAATCACCCTAGATGAGGTTTATCATTACAATATGTTCAATTCCAGCTTCCATGAATTTATCCCCTTGAGCAGTAAATCCCAGCTTTGTATAAAACCCTTCCAAGTATGATTGGGCATGAATTTTAACTAACCTATAGGTTCCTAGTTCTGTAATGGTAGCGATCGCCTTTAACATTAATTGCTTGCCAATGCCTAGCGATCGAAAATCTTTTAATACGGCAAGACGTTCAACTTTAGCGATCGCCTCACCAATATCCCTAATCCTTAAGGTTCCCACAGGTTGATCCATAAAATAAGCAATTAAGTGGAGCGATTCAGGATCTTTCCCATCAAATTCATCGACATAATCAATTGCTTGCTCAACTTGAAATACAAAATATCTAATTTGTTGGATATCTGAAAATTCTGTGTTTAAATCAGCAACTTTAATAAAAATACTCACTTATTTCCATTCACTTTACGATTAATTAGATGCTTAGATATCACTAAAAGGAAACTCCAAGGCAATTTCACCCAATCGTCCTTTACGAAAATCATACAAAATTAAATCTGCAACTCTTTTTAAATCTCCGTTATAGCGATTGCCATTTGCCACAGCTAAAATATATTCCATCCCATTTAGGTTTTCGATCCCAACTCCATATTTTTTATGCAGAGGCACACCAATCTCCTTAAACTGATCCACTGCCGCCGCCGCAATCAACACACTATCGTAGGCTGCCTGTCCAATATCATCACAAATTGCTAACTTAATAGCTGCTTCTTGATCTCCCAACAAAGTCGGCAAATTCCCTGGGGTATCTAATAGCTCAATTTCTTCAGAAATCCGAATCCACCGTAACTGACGTGTCACGCCCGGACGATTTGAACTCTGTGCCACTCTCTTATTTAACAAACGATTAATCAAAGCGGATTTGCCCACATTCGGAAAGCCAATAATCGCAGCTCGCACTGGTCTTGGGAGCATTCCTCGCCCACGCCGCCGCTCATTTACGCCAATTCCCGCCAATTGCGCTGCCTTCAGTAACGCTTTGATTCCTTCACCATCCTTAGCGTTGGTAAAAAATACCTCATGCCCTCCGTTCATAAACCACTTTTTAAGTTGCCTTTGGTGAGTTACCGAAACCATATCAAGGCGATTTAGAACCAAAAGATGGCTTCGTCCTTCAGTCCAAATTGGCATTTTAGGGTGAGCACTGGCAAGGGGAATCCGAGCATCTCTAACTTCGATTACTACATCTACACGTTTTAATTGCTCAGCCAAGGCTTTTTCAGCTTTCGCAATATGACCTGGATACCATTGAATAAGGGGTTTTGACATTTTAATCTCCACAACAAAAATCTAATAGGTTTTGACTAGAAGTAACTCTAAAGTACTGATCGCCTTTACCCGTAATCTTAATTCCACGGCGATCGCCATCATGCCACCGAAAGAAATTAAATCTTAAGTAATTTTCAGGTAATATCTCCAATCTATCTGCCCATTCAATAGCCACTACCCCCAGAGGGAAATCAATCCCCCGCCAATACTCTACTAGGTGTAACTCATTTACTTCTTGAACACAAAGCCTATACAAATCCATATGATAAAGCGGTAACCGTCCACAGCTATACTCATCAACTAAGGTAAAAGTTGGACTTGTGACAATTGCTTTAACGCCTAAACCTATAGCCAAAGATTTAACAAAAGCCGTTTTCCCACTACCCAAATTACCTTCTAGGAGTAAAACTGCACCTGCCTCTAATAGATTAGCAATAATCACAGCGATCGCATCTGTATCAGCTAATTGGTTAGAAATTAAGGTTAAATCTGAATTAAGCATCTTATAGGTTTGAAATAAAAATGCTGCAAGGAAATTTCCCCACAGCATGACTAAATATACTCAGAAAATATAAATTAAGTTACTTGATAATCTTAGTTACAACACCTGAGCCTACAGTACGCCCACCTTCTCTAATTGCAAATCGCATTTCATTTTCAATAGCGATCGGATTGATAAGTTCAACAGTCATCTTAATACGGTCACCAGGCATAACCATTTCAGCATCAGTGCCATCATCAGCAGTGAATGCTTTGATAGTTCCTGTTACATCTGTGGTTCGCACATAAAACTGAGGACGATAGCCAGGGAAGAAAGGAGTCTTACGCCCACCTTCTTTTTCTTGAAGAATATAAACTTGAGCTTCAAACTCAGTATGAGGTGTAATTGATCCTGGTTTAGCAATAACCATACCTCTTTCAATATCTTCCTTTTTCATGCCACGCAATAAAAGACCAGCATTGTCACCAGCTAAACCTTCTTCAAGGCTCTTCTTAAACATTTCAATACCAGTAACAGCAGTGGTGCGAGTTTCACGAAGACCAATCAACTCGACAGTTTCATTGATTTTGACCTTCCCTCTTTCGATTCTGCCAGTAGCGACAGTACCACGACCAGTAATTGTAAATACGTCTTCCACTGCCATCAAGAAAGGTTTATCAACCATGCGCTCTGGAGTAGGAATAAAAGCATCAACAGAATCCATCAAAGCATGAATTTTATCAACCCAAGGATCTTCTCCCTTTTGAATCTTAGGATTAGTAGTTAGAGCTTCAACAGCTTTAAGAGCAGAACCCTTAGTGATAGGAATGTTATCTCCATCAAAATCGTAGGAAGATAGCAGCTCACGAACTTCCATCTCAACTAGTTCAACCAACTCATCCTCACCTTCCATTTGATCTTCTTTATTCAAAAAGACAACTAGATTAGGTACTCCAACCTGACGAGCTAAGAGAATATGTTCGCGGGTTTGGGGTTCAGGTCCATCTGCCGCAGAAACAAGCAGAATGGCTCCATCCATTTGGGCAGCACCAGTGATCATGTTCTTAACATAGTCAGCATGTCCTGGACAGTCAACGTGAGCATAGTGACGATCAACAGTCTGATATTCTACGTGAGCAGTATTAATAGTAATACCACGAGCTTTTTCTTCAGGGGCAGCATCGATGTCAGCATACTTTTTAGCATCTGCTTGACCTAGTGCCGCAAGAGCCATAGTGATTGCAGCTGTTAGGGTTGTTTTACCATGATCAACGTGACCAATGGTACCAATATTAACGTGAGGCTTATTTCTTTCAAACTTTGCGCGTGCCATTTAACTTATATTCCTTGTCCTGTTAATTCCTTCAATCTTTACTTTTACTTTTTGCAATAATGGCTTCAGCCACGTTGCGAGGTACTTCTTCGTAATGGCTAAACTCCATCGTGAAAATACCTCTTCCCTGAGTCTTAGAACGAATATCAGTAGCATATCCGAACATTTGAGCTAAAGGAACCTTAGATGATACTTTGGCAATACCTTGTTCAGAGGCTTGACCTTCAATTTGCCCTCGACGGGAATTGAGATCACCAATAATTGTACCAATAAAGTCTTCTGGAACCTCTACTTCTACTTTCATCATCGGCTCTAGTAAAACAGGAGTTGCCTTCAATACAGCTTCTTTAATTGCCATGGAGCCAGCTATTTTAAAAGCCATTTCTGAAGAGTCAACATCATGAAAAGAACCATCAACTAGGGTAGCTTTCAAGTCAATTACTGGATAACCAGCTAAAATTCCAGATTCACAAGCTTCCTTCATTCCTTGTTCTGAAGGTCCAACGTATTCTTTAGGTACAGTACCACCAACAATCTTAGATACAAACTCAAACCCAGTACCAGGTTCCGTAGGTTCTAGCTCAATGACAACATGACCATACTGACCCTTACCTCCACTTTGACGAATAAACTTACCTTCAGCTCTAACTGCCTTACGGATAGTTTCTCTATAGGCAACTTGAGGAGCTCCAACATTTGCCTCAACCTTAAACTCCCTAAGCATTCTATCAACTAAGATCTCAAGGTGAAGTTCACCCATTCCAGAAATAACTGTTTGATTAGTCTCAGGGTCAACCATTACTCTAAAGGTAGGATCTTCTTCGGATAAAGACTGTAAAGCTTTGGAAAGTTTTTCCATATCTTGCTTTGTCTTTGGCTCTACCGCCACCGATATTACTGGTTCTGGGATAAATAGTGACTCAAGAATTACAGGAGATTTCTCGTCACAGAGAGTATCACCTGTAAAGGTGTCCTTTAGACCTAGAACTGCTCCTAAATCTCCAGCTCGCAGCTCGTCAACTTCGATTCTGTCATCAGCTTTGAGGACAATCAGCCGAGAAATTCGTTCTTTTTTATCTTTGGAAGAATTCAAGACGTATGAACCTTTGGATATAACTCCAGAATATACCCGAACAAATGTCAGCCTACCATAGGGGTCAGCCATAATTTTGAAGGCTAGGGCAGACATCGGAGCATCATCTTGGGGTGGACGGATTACTTCGGTTCCGTCAAGAAGCTGTCCTTGAATTGCTTGAACTTCTAGGGGGGATGGTAGGTAATCTATAACAGCGTCAAGAAGTAATTGCACACCCTTATTTTTAAATGCTGAACCGCATACCATCGGCACGATCGCTCCACTAATGGTACCTTTACGCAAACCAGTTCTAATTTCTTCCTCTGTTAAATCAATACCTTCTAAGTATTTTTCCGTAAGGATGTCATCGGTTTCAGAAACAGATTCTATGAGTTTTAGTCGATACTCATTAACCACTTCAGCCATGTCGTCAGGTATATCTGTTTCAGTAATTTCTTTACCGACTTCATCTTTGTAGACAAATGCACGCATTTTTACAAGGTCAACAATACCTTTAAATACATCTTCACTGCCAATGGGAAGTTGGATCGGTACTGCATTAGAACGCAGCCTATCTTTAATTTGCTCGTAAACTTTATAAAAATTAGCCCCAGTGCGATCCATTTTGTTCACAAAAACAATTCGGGGAACTTTATATCGGTCAGCCTGTCTCCAAACTGTTTCTGATTGAGGCTGCACTCCGCCAACTGAGCAAAAAACAGCTATTACTCCATCCAGAACGCGCATAGAACGTTCCACTTCAATTGTGAAGTCTACGTGACCAGGAGTATCAATAATGTTGATTTTATGATCTTGCCAGCTAGTTGTAATGGCAGCAGCAGTAATGGTAATTCCACGTTCACGTTCCTGTACCATCCAGTCTGTTACAGCGGTGCCTTCATGGACTTCACCAATTTTGTGTACCATACCAGAGTAAAACAAGATACGCTCGGTAGTTGTGGTCTTTCCAGCATCAATGTGTGCTGCAATACCAATGTTGCGTACTTTATTTATGGGAATGGTTCTCGTCACAGATTTTTCCTCGAATCTTACAGGAATATAAAAATTATTTTAACAATAGCACAGTCAAGGTCATAGTTCTTAATCTATAACTTTTGATAGGGTACTTGTGCTTAGTACTTATAGTGGGCAAAGGCTTTGTTAGCTTCAGCCATGCGATGAGTTTCTTCACGCTTACGAACTGCGCTGCCTGTTTCATTTGCGGCGTCCATAAGCTCATTTGCTAATTTGCTGGACATGCTGCGGCCAGGGCGAGAACGAGAATATTGAACAAGCCATCTTAAGGCTAGAGCAACACCTCTATCTGTTCTAACTTCCATCGGAACTTGGTAAGTAGCACCACCGACTCTTCTAGCTTTAACTTCAACTAGGGGAGTAGCATTACGCACAGCCCGATCAAAGATTTCTAAAGGTGGGTTACCTGTGCGTTCAGCAACAACAGTAAAAGCATCGTAGACAATCCCTGATGCTAGGGAAAATTTCCCAGACACCATTAACCTGCGAATTAGCATATTGACTAGGCGGCTACTGTATACAGCATCGGGTGGAGTAATGCGTTTTGTGATTTTTGTACGGCGAGACATTTGATATGGGGATAGAGGTTAACTTATATAATCTGTCAAGTAATTTATTATGAAAATTGGGAAGTAAACTATTTTTTCTTGCCTTTGGTGGCGGTTGCCGCGGGTTGCCCTGGTTTTGGTCTTTTAGTGCCATATTTTGATCTTCCTTGCATTCTGCCTTTGACTCCAGCAGTATCCAGAGTTCCTCGAATTATGTGATAACGAACTCCAGGGAGATCTTTAACTCTTCCGCCCCGAATCATTACCACAGAGTGCTCTTGAAGGTTATGCCCAACTCCAGGGATGTATGCTGTGACTTCAAAGCCAGATGTTAAACGCACCCTTGCTACTTTACGAAGGGCTGAGTTAGGCTTTTTGGGTGTCGTTGTATATACGCGGGTACATACTCCTCGTCTTTGAGGACAACTTTTCAGGGCTGGCGATTTGGTTTTTTGATTAGCATTACTACGCTCAGTGCGAATAAGCTGCTGAATTGTGGGCATATACTCTGGGAGTGGTAGATTAAATCAACGGCTACCTAGCTTATCAATATTGCATTGCAGAAGTCAAATATTTTTTCTTAAAGCTATTTTTCTTTGCGATAGCCTAAATCTGCCAACTGGCTGGGATGCGATCGCCATTTGGGTTGAACCTTGACAAACATTTCTAGGTGTACAGAGCCAAAAACTAGCTTTTGCATTTGCAGGCGGGCTTGAGTGCCAATTTCTTTGATCATTGCCCCTTTTTTGCCGATCAAAATCCCTTTTTGGGAGTCTCTTTCGACATGAATAGTTGCCATGACAGAAGTTAGTTTAGCTTGCTCATCAACTTTATCAATACTGATGGCTACAGAATGGGGAATTTCTTCACGGGTCAAGAGTAAAACTTGCTCTCTGATTAGTTCCGCCATGATAAATCGTTCGGGTTGATCGGTTACTAATTCTGGAGGATAGTAGTAGGGTCCGAGGGGTAAACGATCGCCTAGGGTAGTTTTAAGTTCTTCTAATCCTGTGCCATTTAAGGCTGAAAACAGAAACGGTTGCCATGTATACTCTTGGGCAAAATCTGTATAAGTTTTTAAAATATCGGGAGTAGGGGAGCCATCAATTTTATTGAGACCGACTACCGCAGGCACATTTGCTTTACTGATTATATCTGCCACAAAGCGATCTCCCGTCCCCATGGGCACTGTACTATCGACTATCCACACTACTAAATCCACAGCAGAAATTGCTCCAATCGCATTATGAACAATGGTTTCACCTAAAAGATGGTGGGGTTTATGAATGCCAGGGGTATCAACTAAGATTATTTGGGCTGATTCTAAAGTGAGAATACCCTGTAAGCGATTGCGGGTAGTTTGAGGTGTGGGTGAGGTGATCGCAATTTTTTGTCCCACTAGGGCATTAAGGAGGGTAGATTTACCCACATTTGGTCTGCCAACTAGAGCCACAAATCCTGATTTAAAGCCTTCTGGGGCTGAGGGTATAAGCATATTGATATTTTACTCTAGAAAATTTTGGAGCCATTTAGGAGGTGAACTAACTGGATTACCAATCCGATCGCACAATAACCACGCTGAAATATGGACTAGGATCATGTAGGCAAAATTCGCAAATACGATCCCAGCGATCGCAAATAATTGAATTAACCATAATTCTGGCTGCTCTAGGGAACCTAAAAGCTGGAGGAGCCAACGGATAAATTCGGTAACTTGAACAGTGCTGTATGCCCAAAGATTTTCACCTAAAAGCCCAGATAGAAGCCAAAACTGAAATCCGACACCACAGGCTCCAGCTATGGTACCGAGGGGTATAGTAATTAGCCAAGGTGATCGCCGTTTCCATAAAAAACCCAACATGACTGCGGTTAAGCCGTGGGGGATTAAAAACTGAATACTGCGGGTTGGTCCCATCAGGATGGTGAGGAGTAAAACCGATACAATCATGGTCATCCATGCCGTTCTTTGTCCCCAACGCAAATAGGCAAGGGCGATGGGAATAGGATAGAGCATTCGTAAAAATGGACCGAGGGGAAAGTAATAGTTAATTAAAAATATGATGCCCGTGGTGCTAGCAAGAAATGCCGTTTCTACCATTGCCAAAGTAGAACTACGAGACTTAGACATTATTGCTTCCTTTTATATTTTCTGTATCCCAAAGCCTACCATCTTTGCCATAAAGCCACCATAAACCTAAGCCACCAATGGCGATCGCTGTCAGGCTAATAATTTGAGCAATGCGTAGAGATCCCAACATTAAACTATCAGTTCTGAGTCCTTCAATCCATAATCTGCCAAGACTATAAGTTACTAAGTAAACCATAACTATAGTGCCACGTTTAGCTTGGGGAAATTTATTAAATATCGTCATTAAAAGCGCAAATACCATTAAGTTCCAGACAGATTCATAGAGAAATGTAGGATGGAAAAATGGTTCAGTATAAAATTCGGTCGGACGTCTATTGGCGGGGATTAATAATTTCCAAGGTAGATTAGTCGGCACGCCAAATGCCTCAGAGTTAAAAAAATTCCCCCACCGCCCGATCGCTTGTCCCAATATTAAAGAAGGCATTGCTAAGTCCGCTAACTGCCACACAGAGACTTTATTAATCTTGGCAAATATAGTTGCAGCAAGCACCCCCCCAATAATGGCACCATGGATGGCGATCCCACCTTCCCAGATTGCAAACGCTCTTGGCACGTTCAGTCCACCAAAGATTGGCACCCAAGGTTGATCTTGAAATCGTTCCCAACTAAAAGCCACATAATAAGCTCTGGCGGCAGGAATAGCTGCGATTACTAGCCAAATTACTAAATCTCCCATTAAATCTGGATTTACACCTCGGCGTACAGCTAATTTTTGTGCCAATAATGTACCTACAATTACCGCGATCGCAATTAGTAGTCCATACCAACGAATAGTCAAACCCCCAATTTCCAGAGCAATGGGACCAGGGGAGGTAAAAACTAACATATGATTCAGCTTAAAAAATTAATTCTATCATTGGCGATCGCTCATTATCGAGTATCAAAAATTGAGGGGGAACCCAAAGCAATTCACCGTGGTCATAACAGATATGGGAAATTCACCCACCAACTTAGTCAATAGCAATAAATTTATGCAGAGTTAGTATTATGCAAGCCAAATATATTTCATCCTTAATATTAGTAAGCATTTCAGCGATCGCTCCAGTCTTTAGTGGCATAGCTTTGACATCTTCGGCTCTAGCTACACCTATTAAAGTTTCTCAAGTGTTTCGGCAAAATGCGGTTTTACAGTCGGGAGAAACTGTAGAAGTAAGATTAGATAGTCAAGAGACGCTTTATATCAGTACAGGAGAACGGAAATCAGCAGACCTGCGGGTGGATCAAGATGTGGTGTCTGCAAATGGCATAGTTTTGATTCCTGAAGGAGCAATAATTAGTGGTGAATTTATACCTGTATCTGGTGGTGCCAAGTTTGTGGCTAGGACACTAAATAGTAGGGGTGGAACGGTGAGAATGTCGGCGGAATCTGCACTCATCAATGATGTTAAAGATCCCCGTGAAACTGGATTTGGTTCAATTCTTGGCGATGCGGCGATCGGGGCTGCCGCGGGTACGCTTTTAGGAGGAATTTTTGGCGATCGCTCTATATCTACAGAAAAAATCCTCGGTGGAGCTGCCGCTAGTGTAATTGTTGGGAATGTTACAGCTCCTCAGGTTGTAGTAATTGATCCCGCAAAACCTTTGAGTATTGTCACTAGGCGTAACCTCACTTTTAGAACTCAGGATTCTTTTTAGATTAGGTTCTCGTTAGATATCACGTCAATAACTTGGATCCAAAAATTTATAGATCTAGCAGAGGAAAGTAGTCTTACTAGTTTTGTGTTTTACTATTAGTATTACTTGAGGTTAATTATGTCAGAACAATATGCTTATCTGCGGGGGCAGTTTGTACCATTAGAACAAGCAACAATTAGTGTACGCACTCATGCGTTTCTATATGGAACCGCAGTATTTGAGGGGTTAAAAGCATACTGGTTGCCTGAATCTGAGCAGATGGGTGTATTTAGACTTTCTGAACATTACGCAAGGTTGATGAATAGCTGCCGAATTTTGCGCTTGCGATCGCCCCTAGGTCATCAAGAAATGTGTGATTTAACTCTAGATTTAATCAGACGTAATCAATGCACTTCTGCCACCTACATTCGTCCTATTGTCTATAAATCGGATTTGCGGATTGGACCGATTCTGACAGTTAAGGATACTCGAGATGATTTTTGCCTATTTACGGTACCAATGGATGGCTATTTAGATACAACTAAAGGCTTACACGTTGGGGTTTCGGCATGGCGCAGACTAGATGATAACGCCATACCCGCCCGTGCCAAAGTTAATGGAGCTTATGTAAATACTGCCCTTGCCAAAACCGATGGCTATCTATCTGGCTATGATGATGTAGTTACCTTGACCAATGAAGGTCACGTCGCCGAAGGTAGTGCCATGAATTTATTCTTAGTTCGAGATAACCAACTAATTACTAGCTCTATTACCGAAAATATTTTAGAAGGGATTACCCGTGACACCATAGTTGAATTGGCAACGAAGGAACTAGGCTTAAAAGTAGTATCTCGCCCCATAGATCGTACAGAACTATATATTGCTGATGAGGCATTTTTTGTGGGAACTGCAACAGAAGTAGCGGCAATTACCCAATTTGATCATCGTTACTTGGGTGACGGTAAAGTAGGGAAGATTACCCAACAACTACAAGACCTGTTTAGTAAAGCGATTCATGGACTTCTACCACAATATAGCCATTGGATTACACGAGTTTAAGCTATACCCTTATAAAATCTAGACAAAAATCTAGATATAATTCACCATATTTTTGGAGCCACCTGCTTTGAGTCGATTTGTAATTGGAGATGTACATGGTCAATTTGACGGATTACTGATGCTGTTAAAGCAAATGAATCCGAGTGCAAACGATCAGGTGTTTTTTCTGGGTGATCTAATTGATCGAGGTGCCCAAAGTGCAGAAGTTGTAGATTGGGTGATGAAAAATGGACATGGCTGCATTATGGGAAACCATGAACAGATGTGTTTAGAAGCTCTTGCCTATCCTAGTGCTTCGGCGGTATGGCAGGGATGGCTGCTTAATGGTGGCTCTCGGACATTAGAAAGCTATGGTCAAGATGGGATGTCTGAGCAGCACCTAGATTGGATGAGAAATTTACCTCTTTATATTGATTTAGGGGATTTTTGGTTAGTTCATGCTGGATTAAACCCTAAATTAGACCTTGAAGATCAATCTTCTACGGAATTTTGTTGGATTCGAGAACCCTTTCATCGCAGTACTGAGCCTTATTTTGAAGATAAAACTATTATTACAGGGCATACTATTACCTTTGTGTTTCCTGGACTGAATGCTGGTGATGTGGCGCAGGGGGCTGGGTGGTTAGGGATTGATACAGGTGGATATCACCCTAAAAGTGGATGGTTAACTGCCCTTGATCTGGATAAGTCTGTGGTGCATCAGGCTAATACTTTTACGGGAGCTGTGCGATCGCTACCCTTAGAAAAGGCGAGTGTCGCAGTTACAAAAAGCAAAAAAAGAAAGCTAGCTCGCAGTTGCTAATTACTTTATTAAACGAAAGAGTGAAGGCAAGACTATGATTAGCGTATTATTGTAATAATTTTGCCTGTGCAATACTAAAAAAACATGAAGCTCTTATTAACTGGTGATATAGGCGGCACAAAAACCCTACTAAGTTTAATTAAATCAGTACCAGATCAAAAACCTTTAACTCTCCATAGCGATCGCTATCCTAGCCAGAAATATAACTGCCTTAAAGATATAGTTAAGCAATTTCTGCAAGAAGCATCGAGTCTGTTAGGATATAGCCCCGAAGTTGATACTGCTTGCTTTGGTATTGCTGGTCCTGTTGTTAATAATATTTCCTACCTAACTAATCTTAGTTGGGAACTAGACGGCAATCAACTTCAAATTGATTTAGGCATAGACCAAGTGGAGTTAATGAATGATTTTGCGGCAGTCAGTTATGGCGTTTTAGGTTTAGAAAGTGCAGATATCCATACTTTGCAAGTGGGTAAGCTTCAACCCCATGCTCCCATTGCTGTCATTGGGGCGGGTACAGGTTTAGGGCAGGGCTTTTTAACATGGAACAAAGATTACTATGAAGTCCATGCCTCCGAAGGTGGTCATTCCGATTTCGCCCCGCGATCGCTAAGGGAAGTAGCATTACTCAACTTTTTACTCACCCGTCATGAACGTGTATCTACGGAACGGGTTGTCTCTGGGAAAGGTATCGTTTCGATTTATCAGTTCTTAGCCCATAGCGCCCCTGAACCAACGAATTTATTTCAACTGCTCCAAGCATGGGAGGCGGGAGATAAAACCATTGATATGGCAGCAGAGATCTCTAAGGCTACTCTAAATAAAACCGATGAAATGGCGATGGAAGCACTTCATATATTTCTTGATGCCTATGCGGCGGAAATTGGCAACCTTGCCCTCAAATTTCTGCCCTACGGTGGCATATATATAGCTGGTGGTATTGCTCCTAAACTTTTATCTTTAATTTCTTCCTGTGAAAATACCACGTGCCGAATTGGGGAAACTAGCCAATTTATGCACACTATTAAGCACAAAGGTCGAGTCAGTCGCTTGTTAGATGATATTCCTATTCATGTGGTGCTGAATCAAAGTGTGGGACTAATCGGCACAATTCTTCATGGTTGTTACCTGCAAAAATCCAAACATTAATCTATCTCCATTTTTGCTTGATTTCCCTTTAAATTAGGTACCGCTCAAAATAGAGCTTATCTTCAATTTACACATTGATCGATTTTTGCCATCAGCTTCTGTACTTGCTCCTGTAATTTTTCGGAATTATTTTGATTCCATCCTTTTAGCCAAATTGGCGCAGGTAAATGTCCCTCGGGTGCTGAGTTTGAATAGTTTATGTTAGAAACATTGAGCCAAGAACCGTTAACTCGCCATTGCAAGCGATCGCTTAAACGTTGAACAGTTGAGTTTGAAAGTTTACTCTCTGGGATAAATACGCCAAAAATATTGCTAACCTCATCGTCACTCTGAATATTAGTACTAGCCTCTGGTAGGGGCATTAAGGCTTTCAATTGCATAGAAATAGCGATCGGCTGTTGTCCTAATATTGATTCTTGTGCCTGTTTAATTTCCTTAATGACAATAGGGGCGAGGGTACGAAAGGAATTATTGGAATTTGCGATCGCAATTTTTGCCATCTGGATTAAATCACACCACACCCCTAATTCAAACTGCTCTCCCATTTGCTCTAGTTGATCGCAAATAGCTTGGATTTGTTGGCGGTGAGTTGGGCGATCGGGCTGTTTAAATATCTGTAACATTTCCCGCAACTTTGTCGGTACATCTGTGCGAAATACCATAGCTATAGCTCTAATTTCTTCTAAGGATTTATCCATAGATGTTGTGAGAGGAGAAGTTAATGCGATCGCAGCAGGAATAAGGGCAGATATCTGATTTTTTAGTTGAGCAAAAAGTGGCTCAGAGTTAGCTAAAGCTTCTTGGGCAATCTGGTCATTGGACTCAGATGGGGCTTGAATTTGCTGAAGTAGTTCTTTTAGGGTATCCAGTCCATATAATAATAAACTCTGTAAATCTTGATCAACTTTACTTTCAGGATGATCCTTAAGTACCTTAAATGAATCTTCAAGATTATGGGAAACATGCTGCATATCTGTAAATCCCAACATTGCAGCTCCACCTTTAATCGAATGGGCAGCTCTAAATAACTCATTCATCATTTCTGGATCTGCTAGGGTTTCTTGCAAGTTAACTAAGCTAGATTCAATGGTATTGATATGATCAGATGCCTCTTCAATGAAGTAGCCAATAATTTGTTTTTGCTTATCTGGATCCATGATGATTTTTTAAGGTTGATGGTTTGCGGATATTAATGGGCTTATTTCCCGTGGCTTTGGATTTCTTTGTAAATGCGGTTTTGGACGGTAAAACCATATTTGCCATTACTATGTTTATGCCAGAGCTTATCAATATTATTTAGAACTGCACAGGGAATTTGCTCTAGATCCGAACCTGTTAAAGGTGAACCAAGCTTTTTATCTAAGGCTACACACAAAAGATTCCATGTTTCTTGATTTGCTTCTTGCCAACGACTAGCGGATAGTGAGTTTTCTAGTTTTTTATAGTTGATCTGAGGATTTTTAGAACTTTGAGAGCTTTGCGAAAGTTGTGGACTAAGGGAACGCTTAAATTTCAAGGTCATAGCCCCCTGCCCACCATTGAGGACAATCACTTCTCCTTGGGCGGAGACATTAATCGATAAGGTAACTTCATCTAGCTCTAAATTTCCTCCAACTGCCTCAATTTGATTAATTAAGGTTGCTAACTGTTCGATGCTAGCCTTGAAGACTTGACTATCTAGAACTTGGATAGCTTCAGGTGCGGTTTCAATTAAAATTTTGAACATAGTCTTTAGTTAGGATTTAGTAGATTCCTGTTCTGCTGTGAGTAAAACCTGATCTTTAGGTGGAATGGAGTTAGATATTGGTTCAGTTTCAATTATATTGGTCAGTTCTACTTTGTTAGCTGCTATTTTATCGGCGATCGCTTGCTTAGTTAAAGCGGTACTATAGGCAGTGCTAATTGTTTGTCGATCTACTATACCCAAAACTCTGCCATTAATATTCCGATCAACCACAGGTAATTGCCGAATATCTCTAGTTTCCATGCGACGCAGAGCATCAGCAAGAGATTCATCAGCATAAGCACAAAGTAAATCTCGACTACAAATCTCACTAACTGTTAGGGAATTAAGCCGATTACTCAAATTTTGTTCTATATCTTGGGTGGTAATTATGCCAACTAATTGGTGAGCACCATCCATTATTAAGGCACTATGAAAATAGCCACTAGTTAAAACTTGGGCGGCTTGGAGGACGGGCATAGACGAGCGAAAAGACATGGGATGAGAGTTCATGACTTCGGCAATTTTAATTCTTTCCAAAATCCCCGCTTCCGAGCTCATGGGCTGACCTTGGGGATACTGTAGTTGTTCTACTATCCACACGCATAATCCCACCGATGCCATTAGGGGTAACACAATCCGATAGTCACGGGTCATTTCAAATAAAAGTAATACCGCAGTGAGAGGCGCGCGCACAGTCCCTGCCAAGACTGCTGCCATTCCGACAAGAGCATAGGCAGGGGGAGCAGCGATCGGCATTGATGCGGGCATTAAAAAAGTTAAGGCTTGACCATAGCCACTGCCAAGAATTGCGCCAAGAAAAATAGCGGGGGCAAAGGTGCCTCCTACAAAACCACTGCCTAGACTAATTGCGGTGAGTAATAACTTGGCTGTGAGTAAAAGTAAGATAAATCCAAGGGGGAAAGCAGAATCTTGCAGAATTGATTCTACGGTTTCGTAGCCGATGCCCATAACCTCGGGTAATTTGATCGCAGTTAAGCCAATACATGTGCCGCCGATCGCAATTTTTACAGGCATAGGAATTTTTGCCATCTGCTCAAAGCCCGTAATTTTGCCAGCAAAGAAGTCTTGAGAGAGTTTTAAGGATTTAGTAAAAGCGATCGCTACAAAACTAGCTAATACGCCTAACCCCAGATATAAAGGGAGTTCCCAAAAACCTCGCACATCATAGACAGGGAGATGAAAAGCTGGCTCTGTACCTAAACCAATTTGTGCTACTAAACCTGAAACTACGGCAGAGATCACAATCACCGTAATTGTATTATTCAGACTAGAACGTTCTGTTCCCAAGGAGCCGCCCAACACCACTTCTAGGGCAAAAAATACGCCAGCGATCGGGGCATTAAATCCTGCGGATAGTCCTGCTGCCGCCCCTGCACTTACTAGAAGCCGAATCCGTTCGCTAGAAAATTTTAATATTTGCCCTAATAGTGAACCGATATTACTACCTAGTTCCACACTAGGTCCCTCTGGCCCCAAGGAGGCTCCTGCCCCTAAAGACATAGCTGCTGCTACGGTTTTAAGGGGGATTTTAGCATAGGGTAATCTACCTCCATCTTTTGCTACAGCCTTGGCTAAACTCCCAAATCCTGCTTCGGTTGGTTGCAGATAAATCTTTAAAAAACTAACAACTATTCCCCCAAGCAGTGGAATTATGGCGATCGCCCAAGGATTAATAGCATTGAGTTTTAATGCCAGTTCATGCCAGTACAGATTTTGAGCAAAGCTAATTAAAAATCGAAATAGACAGACCCCAATACCCGTAGTTATACCCACAACAATTGCCACTACCAACATCACCACTGCCACAGGCGGTTGAAAGCGATTGAGCAAATGCACAAGTGAATATGAGACCCGCATATTAAATATCCGAGTCTAGATCATCAAAGTCAGAAAAGGTGTCTACAGGTTCCATGGACTGATTTTCCTGATCATCGTCAAATTCAATATTTATATTGCCTACGGTACTTCTAACCGCTAAGAGATCAATTTGCTGACGATAGTAATCAACGCTTTTGACTTGGACTTCTACGCGATCGCCCAGACTATATTGCCTACCACTGCGCCGTCCAACTAGTACCGTTGCTCCCCTTCCTCTGGTTCTAGTATTAGTTTGGGGAAATTCATACCAATCATCTTTGAGGGAACTGACATGAACTAGCCCTTCAACGAGTAGGGACTCAATTTCGACAAAAAAGCCATAGGACTGAACCCCTGTCACAATTCCAAAGAAATTTTCACCCGTTCTGGCTTGCATATATTCAGCCTTACGCAGACTTTCTAAATCGGACTGAGCTTTAAAAAATAGGGCTTCCTGTTGATTTAATTTTGGTAAAACTAGTTCAATTTCAGACCGCAGTTGACGTTCGCGATCGGGTGGTAATACACTCCAATTAACCTGACCATGACAGCTAGAACTATGCAAGTCAACGCCTTCTTTAATTCTGCTACTGCGGCGATCGCGTCCTTCGGAGAACAAAAGATGTAAAAGCCTCTGCACCAGTAAATCTCCATAGCGATGCTGAGGAGCAACAGCGTGAATATAGGGTTGATCGGTTAACGATAGCCCAAAGTGAGAACTAGGGCTGACTGTGTATTCTTCAATCCGCATCAGAGATAGCAAGATGTATTTGATAATTTCTTGGCTATTAACTTCAGGGAGTTGGGCGATCGCTGCTAAAAGCTCTTGATAGTCCTGGGGTTGGAGCTGATCGGCGCTGGCTGTAGGAATTGTCATGCCCATACATTCCAAAAGTTTGAGCCAATCGCCAATTTTTCCAGCATCAGGAGCGGGGTGGGAACAGAATATGCCTGGTAAAGAAAGCGCAGCTAAATGGGAAGCGATCGCCTGATTAACCAAGATCATAATCTCTGCTACCATGCCATACACAGGAATCGATTCGGGGATTACAGATATGCCTCGATTCCCCTCATCTGGTTCTTGGGTTTGAGCTTGGGGCAGAATCAACCTAAAGGCATTTAATCTCTGATTTTGGATACATTGACTTACAGTTTGAATATTGTCGATCAAAGTTTTAATATCAGGGTTTAGATCTTCCTGCCTTTCCCCACTTAGGATTATTTGAGCCTCTTGATAGCTAATTGCCGTCTTGACACAAATAAACGAAGGCTGAATCGAGAAAGAGATTAAATTTCCATCATGTCCAAGCTGCATATCCACAGTCATTGCCAAGCGTTCTGGCTGCTGCAATAGGGCAATCTCAGGTAACATGGGGATGAGAGTATCGCCTAAACTTACAGAGCGCAGACGTTGACGGGCAGCATCATCAATATTTGAGCCAATCTCGACATAACTACAAATATCAGGGATATGGATGCTGAGATGCCAACCTTGATCATCGGTACTAATGGAAATAGGT
>Ga0209490_10001324_pt1 | contig 24152 bp, 19 predicted proteins | sample MAT06_FD_187209 | JGI IMG/M metagenome (GOLD analysis project Ga0209490, IMG submission 187209) | Freshwater microbial communities from Lake Fryxell liftoff mats and glacier meltwater in Antarctica - MAT-06 (SPAdes) (version 2) | ecosystem: Environmental > Aquatic > Freshwater > Ice > Liftoff... | reverse complement strand
CGCGTTTCTAGCGTTACTGCGGTGTAGGAGTAGGTGGCTTTGAACGCGCGACCAATCGCATCGATGGGCCCATATTGAAACGTGGTGATTGCGCGTTGGCGAAGTTCGATCTGTTCAGCCGTCAAAGCGGGCGGCTGAATGCCCAGAATAAATGCGCGCGCGCCTGAGCTTGAATCAATGCGCGGGGTGACCAACACTTCGCGCGCTTGACCATCGCGGCTATATGAAATCTTGAGCGTGCTGCCGTCGTTTTTTGCCGCCAATTGAATAGCTGGGCGGATGTCGGTCCAAAAGCGAATCGGCGTGCTTTCAACGCTGGTGATCACATCCCCTACGCGCAGCCCGGCTGCATCAGCGGGCGAATCAACCGCGAACGCACCCACTTCGGCGGGGATGCGAATATCCCATTGGCTCAAACCAAGTTCGTTGAGCAGCTCGCTTTCTTTGAGATCGCTTGGTAATCGCGACAGCTTCAAGGTGAGCTCACGTTCAAGCCCATCTTCGCCCCTGACGCTCGTCAGTGCGTCGCGCTGCGTGGACGCTTTGCCGACCATCGCCAGCAGCGATTCCGTCCACGTGCTGACTGCTTCGCCGTCAATCCGCACAATTTCATCGCCGTAGCGCAAGCCAGATTCCGCAGCGATGCCCGTTGGGTCGCCGATCAGCGGCTTGGCTTCCCGAACCCCGACAACAAACATCAGCCAAAAGGCAAACACCGCAAAGACCAGATTGATCAGCGGGCCGGCAGCGACAATGGCAACGCGCGCGGACACCGGTTGCCGATTGAACGCGCGATGACGCTCGTGCTCGGCCACCTGGCCCTCTCGCTCATCGAGCATCTTGACGTAGCCGCCGAGCGGAATGGCGGCCAGCACATACTCAGTGCCGTCCTGCCCAACGCGCCTCAGCAGCGGGCGGCCAAAGCCCACAGAAAAGCGCAGCACCTTAACGCCCAAGCGCCGTGCAACATAGAAATGGCCAAACTCGTGGATCGCCACTAACAGGGAAATCGCGACGATAAAGGCAAGAAGAGTGGTGGCGACGGTTCCGAACATATGCCTAAGCTATCACTGCAAGGTTAAAAAGGCTGTTAATGCGACACGACGCGCGACTTGATCGCGCTCGAGAATGTCGTCCAACGAGGAGACCGCGCTCAGCGAAACGCGTTCCAGCGCATGCTCAACCACGCGCGAGATATCCAAAAACCCAATCGCGCCATCTAAAAAAGCGCTCACGGCCACTTCATTGGCGGCGTTCAAGACCAATGGTGCCGCGTCGGCGCGTTCGCAAGCGGCTCGCGCCAATGCCAGACACGGAAACTGCTCGAGGTCGACCTCCTCGAATGAAAGCTGCCCGAGCGCCGCCAAATTCAAGCGCTCAGCGCCTGATTCGATGCGCTCAGGCCAGCCCATTGCGTGCGCGATAGGGATGCGCATATCGGCGGCTCCCAGCTGCGCGAGGCTCGAGCCATCGAGGTATTCAACCAACGCGTGCACCACGCTTTGCGGATGGATCAGCACGTTGATGGACTCAGGCGTCAGCGAAAACAACACCTGTGCTTCGATGACCTCAAGGCCTTTGTTCATCAGCGTGGCGGAGTCGACTGAAATTTTTGGCCCCATCGACCAGCGCGGATGTTTGATCGCCTGAGCCACGGTCACGTGCTCGAGTTCAGCGCGCGGCGTGCGCAAGAACGGGCCGCCGGACGCCGTCAAAGTGATGCTGCGTATGCTTGGATCGGATTCGCCCAAAGCAAACGGCGCGGGCCAGCATTGCAGCACCGCGTTGTGCTCGGAATCGAGCGGCAAAATGAGCGCCCCCGATGCGCGCGCGCTGGCCACCAGCAGCGCGCCGGCCGCCACCAGCGGCTCTTTGTTGGCAATCAGTACGCGTTTGCCGGCGCGCACGCCGGCCAGCACCGAGTCCAGACCTGCTAGCCCAACAATGGCTGAGACCACGGTGTCGGCATTGCTGCTTGCCGCCAATTCAGCGTGCGCGCTTGAGCCGCCAAGAACCTCGCAAGCGCTGTGCGGACCCAAGTGCGCGCGCAATGCCGCCGCGGCGCTCGGGTCGCTTAAGCCGACTATCCGTGGCTGAAACTGACGCACGATGTCGGCCATCGCGCGCCAGCTTTTTTCGGCAGTGGCGGCATGCAGCTTGAAACGTTCTGGGTGGCGGCCGATCAGATCGAGCGTTGACCGACCAATTGAGCCGGTTGCGCCCAGTAGCGTGATGTTTTGCACCTAGATCCCCAGCCAGAGCTTGCCCAGCGCAAAAATAGGCAGTGCGGCAAACAGGCTATCGAAGCGGTCAAAGGCGCCGCCGTGTCCGGGAAACACCGAGCCTGAATCCTTGCTTTTGGAATGGCGCTTAATCAGGCTTTCAAACAAATCGCCAATCACCGAAAACAGCACGGTCACGAGGCACAGCAGCACAAATCCGGCCAGGGAAAGCGCAGGTAAATCAAAGAAAACGCCTGCTACTAGCGCGACCAGACCCGATCCCAGCAGCGCGCCCCACAGCCCAGCGCGCGTTTTTCCGGGGCTGATGGTCGGTGCCAGTCGCGTCGTGCCGAAGCGACGTCCGGCGAAGTAGGCGCAAATATCCGCAGCCCAAATCAAACCCAGCAGCGCGAGTGTCCACAGTCGGCCGTCGGTGAGGTGAGCGTGCAAGTAGACCACCGAGGCAAACGCTGGCAGCACAATCAGGGTACCGGCCACAGTTTTGATCAGCTTGTTGGTTTTGCCGGGGTTTTCGGCAAAATGAAAGTTCATTAGCCAAGCGAATGCAGCCACCCACCACACCACGCCAAGTGCAATCACGGGAATCAACCAGCCAACTTGCTCAACTCGCGCCAAAAAGGCCATCGCGAAAAAATTCAACACCACCATCGCCGCGCGCGTGGCGTAGCGTCGGTAGCCAATCAGCCGTGACCATTCCCAGAGGGCCAGCAAAAACAAAATGGCGACCAGCAGTTGAAACCAGTTGGTCGGCAGAAACAACACGCCCAAAATGCCGAGCGGCGCCAAAATAAGTGCCGTCAACAGGCGGGTTTTTAGCACTTACGCACCTGCTCGGAAGTTTTGCCGAAGCGCCGTTCGCGTCGCGAGAATTCAGCCAGCGCGCGATCAAACTCATCGGCGGCAAAGTCAGGCCATAGCACGTCAGAAAAATACAGCTCCGTGTAGGCCATCTGCCACAGCAAAAAATTGCTGATGCGCTGCTCGCCGCCGGTGCGGATAAATAGATCCGGCTCATCGACGTCGCTGAGAACGAAAAACGGTGCAAGGCTCTCTGGCGTGATCTCAGCAACCTCAAGCAGGCCCGCTTGCACCGCTTGTGCGGCCTGCCGTGCGGCATTGACGATGTCCCAGCGGCCGCCATAGTTCACCGCAATGCTCAGCTGCAACGCGCGGTTGGCGCTGGTGCGCAGCGCCGCTTGGTCCATCGCGTCGCGCAATTCTGGCGCAAAGGCGTTTAGGTCGCCAATAAAGCGCACGCGCACGCCGTTCTCGTGAAGTTGGTCCAATTCGCGCTCAATGGCTGTCAAAAAAAGCTCCATCAGGCGCTGAACTTCGCGCGCTGGGCGCTCCCAGTTTTCGCTCGAGAACGCAAATAAAGTCAGCGCGCCAATACCGCGCTTCAAGCCGTGCTCAACCGACGCGCGGACCGCCTTTAAGCCGGCTTGATGGCCCATCGTGCGCGGCCGATGGCGCGCTTTTGCCCAGCGACCGTTGCCGTCCATCACGATGGCTACATGGCGCGGAATGCGCCCTTCAAGCTCTACCGGCGCGCTGAGTAGAAACTCCTTTGCAGTGGCGGTTAAACGCGCCACAGCTTAGCCACAGCTGCTTGAGATCGACCCTCGATCAGGCACAGCAGCTAAACCTCCATCAACTCGTGCTCTTTCGATTTCACCACGTCATCGACTTCCTTGATAAACCGATCGGTGAGCTTCTGGATCTCCGTTTCCGTGCTGCGCTCTTCGTCCTCGGTGATCTTGCGATCCTTGAGCAGGTCTTTGATCGTGGTGTTCGCATCTCGGCGCACGTTGCGAATCGCTACTTTCGAGTTCTCGCCCTCGTGCGCGACGTGTTTGGAAAGTTCTTTGCGCCGTTGCTCGGTCAGCGCAGGCAGCGGAATGCGAATGTTGGTGCCGGAGGTGACCGGATTGAGGCCCAAATCGGCGCCAATGATCGCTTTCTCGATCTCTTTCACCATGTTTTTTTCCCATGGAATGATTTGCAAGGTGCGCGCGTCCATGACGCTCACTTGAGCAACCTGCGAGATCGGTGTATCGGTGCCGTAATAGTCCACTTTGAGATGGTCAATCAGCGCGGTAGAAGCGCGCCCCGTGCGCAGATGCTTCAAATCATGCTTGAGCGCGTCGACGCTCTTGCTCATGCGGGTTTTTGCGTCGTCTTTGATCTTGTTCAACATGGCGCGTTAATCCCTTTGGAATCAGTCTGAATGCGTTGTCACGAAAGCTTAACCTACACTCGTGCCGATGTTCTCACCGCGCACGATTCGCATTAAAGCACCCGCGCGATTCATATTAAAAATTCGCAGGGGCAGCTTGTTCTCGCGGCATAAAACAAACGCCGCGGTGTCCATCACTTGCAGCTTGCGATCAATCACCTCGTCATAGCTCAGGTGGTCAAAGCGCACCGCGTCTGGAAATTTCATGGGGTCGGCAGAATAAATGCCGTCCACTTTGGTCGCCTTCAGCACAAGTTCGGCTGAAATCTCAATCGCGCGCAAGCTCGCCGCAGAATCAGTCGTAAAAAACGGATTGCCGGTGCCGGCCGCAAAAATCACCACGCGGCCTTTTTCAAGATGGCGGATGGCGCGACGCCGGATGTAGTCCTCGCACACCTCATTGATTTTGATCGCCGACATGACGCGTGCGGGGGCATCGATTTTTTCGAGCGCATCTTGCAGCGCCAGCGCATTCATCACCGTCGCCAGCATGCCCATGTGATCGGCGCTCACCCGGTCCATACCCGCGGCGGCAAGGCCTGCGCCGCGAAAAATATTGCCGCCGCCAATGACCACGCCGACCTGCACATTTTCATTCACGACTTCGCGAATTTCCCGAGCCACACGACCGATCACCTTCGGATCAATGCCGTAATCCTCCTCGCCCAACAGCGCTTCGCCGGAAAGTTTCAGCAGGATGCGTTTGTATTTGATTGCAGACATCGAATGCGCACCTCATTGGTTGCCCGGACCGGGCGCGGTCCGGGAATTGCATCGCACCAAATTAGGCCAAGCCGGCCTGTTTCATCACTTCGTCCGCGAAGTTTTCTTCTTTCTTTTCAATGCCTTCGCCGACAGCCAGACGCATAAAGGCCTTGACCACCGCGCCGCCTTTCCTAGCCGCTTCTTCAACCGTCATGCTGCTATCGCGCACATACGGTTGTCCGAGTAGGGTCATTTCAGACAGCGTTTTCTTGAGCTTGCCGGCGATCATTTTCTCAAGGATTTCAGCCGGTTTGCCGGCGTCTTTGACCTGTGCCAGCGCGATATCTTTTTCGCGCGCAACCACCTCAGCCGGAACCTGCTCGACCCCAAGGAACGGCGGATTCAGCGCGGCAATGTGCATCGCGATGCCGCGCGCGAGATCGAGATCGCCGCCTTCCAATTCAACCAGCACGCCAATTTTACCGCCGTGCAAGTAGCCGCCCACAATGCCCGTTGACGACAAGCGCAACATGCGCCGCAGCTGCACGTTCTCGCCGACCTTGGTGATCAAGGTATTGCGCGTTTCATCAAGCGTTGAGCCATCGGCCATCTTGACGGTCTTTAAGCCTTCGATGTCATCGCCGCTAAAATCGAGCGCAGCTGCACTCACGGCGTCGACGAACTTCAAGAAACTATCGTCTTTAGCGACGAAATCGGTTTCTGAATTGATCTCAATCAAAATCGATTCGGTGCCCGCTTGAACCAGCGCGATGCGGCCTTCAGCGGCAATGCGACCCGCTTTCTTCTCGGCTTTGATCATGCCGGTTTTGCGCAGGTGCTCGATTGCCAAATCGATGTCGCCTTTAACGACTTCGAGCGCACGCTTGCATTCCATCATGCCGGCGCCCGAGCGCTCGCGCAGTTCTTTAACCATGCTTGCAGTGATATCCACGGGTGTACCTCTATAACTGATCTAAAAAATCGTTTGAAAAAAAGCCCGGCTGGGCCGGGCTTCATCGTTCATTCCTGAGCGCTTAAGCCTTACTCAGCAGCAGGCGCCGGGTCAGCAGCAGGAGCCGGTTCAGCCGCGGGCGCCGCAGCCGGGCCTGGCGCCGGTCCGCGCGATTGGCCTGGGCTCCCACCCGGGCGACGCGCACCGGTAGGAGCGGGCTTGCGACCGCGCGGATCACGGTTATCGCGGTTATCACGGGTATTGGGCGGACGGCGGCGATTCTGATCTTCTTTCTTCGGGACCGGATTACCAGCCGCGTCGAGTTCGACAAACTCATCATCTGATTGCGACGCGAAGTTCGGTGCAGAGGCGCGGCCTTCGAGCACCGCATCGGCAGCCAAACGAGCATAGAGCTGCACCGCGCGAATTGCGTCGTCGTTGCCCGGAATCACATAGTCGATGTCTTTCGGATTGCAGTTGGTATCGACCACCGCAATCACCGGAATACCCAGTTTGCGCGCTTCCTGGATGGCGATTTCTTCGTGGCCGACGTCAATCACAAACAGCGCGTCGGGGAGACCCGGCATGTTTTTGATACCGCCGAGGCTGGCTTCGAGCTTGATTCGCTCGCGCTCTAGCTCGAGCACTTCGTGCTTGAGTAATTTCTCAAAGCTGCCGTCAGAGGCCATGCCTTCGATATCTTTCAGCCGCGAGATGGACTGCTTCACGGTGCGGAAATTGGTCAGCATGCCGCCCAACCAACGATGCGAAACAAATGGCACACCGCAGCGCACGGCTTCAGTTTTGACCGCTTCGCGCGCTGAGCGCTTGGTGCCGACAAACATGATCGTGCCGCGACGCGCGGCCAAGCTTGAAATGAAATTCAACGCATCGCTAAATAGCGGCAGCGTTTTTTCGAGATTAATGATGTGGATCTTGCCGCGCGCACCGTAAATGTACGGGGCCATCTTGGGGTGCCAATAGCGGGTTTGGTGACCGAAATGGACGCCGGCCTCCAGCATTTGACGCATGGAAATACTAGGCATTTGAGTTCCTTAAAGTGTACAAAGGGTTGAGCCTCCACGCGTTCCTGTGCATCAAACCGGCATTCGCTGAATTGAATACAAGCACCCTGATGAACGGTATTTTTCGCGTGTGCGGATTGTGCTTCTGACGGGATTAACCGTTATTAGCCGACGGAGTATAGCTAGCGATCGCAAATATCAGCAAGCGCGACCAGCGCTTTAACTGAATTCAATGCTGGCTTCGAGCGCCAAATAGACGTGCCGCTCGCCCTCGCTGCGGACAAATTTAGCGCCACGAGCGCGAAGCGGCGCGGGCGCGCAAAGTTCAATCTCGGCGCCGTCTGAAAATTCAAGCAATGTTAATCTAATCAATGCGTTATCGCGCTCAAGCGGAAACAAGAGCAGCCGCGTGACCCTACGCGTCGCACAAATAAACGGCCCATCGCCTGCACTTAATCGCGCCATACAGATCTGCTCATCAGGTGACCATGGCGAGGTTAAAGGACCAATCTCAAGATGGTCTAAATGATCGCGAACCTCAGCTTGGCGAATCTGGAAATCGCAGTCTTTTTGGGTCAACGCCACCACCATCGGCCAGCCGTCGCCACCGCTGAGCTGTAACGTCCCCGATTCCAGCGAGCCACTAGCTTCGCTAACTTGAGTCGCAAAGCCAGTCGGATTCAGCGCAATCGGCTGTAAGCCGGGCAGGGCCAAACTTAACGCCAACGGCTTTAGCGCAGGCAAGCGATACAGCTCCATTCGCCGGACCTGTATCAACGCCGCTTCGCTGTCCATGCGCAGCTCAAGCCCGAGCAACAGCGAACTGCTGCGTGCTTCGGGGTGCTCAATCTCAAAATCAATGAGCGGACGTTTGAGTGAGCCTGTCAAGGTGATGGGCTTTAATTCCAAGGCAAATGGCTCATCTTCAGGCTCTTCACGCAGCAGCAGACGCAGCCTGATTAGCAATCTGCCCGGTGCGTCGATCCTCAAACTCAAGCGATAGCTCGCGGCTTGGGTCACCGAAAAATAAGGGATCTTTTGCTCAATCCGACCCGGCAAAAGCAAGCGCACGGGCTGCAAATCGACGTCGGATTTGCGCTTCAGAGTGAGCCCGCCAGCGGACGTTGACCAAACGTGCGATGGCGCCAGAATCAGCGAATGAATCAGAAAAAGCGCCTGCTCACCGCGCTCAATGCGTTTTTTGCCGCGATCGCCCCACAGCGGGCAGCTCAAGCGCAAACCGGGATCGTCGTTTAATGAGCGCGCACGCGCGCGCCGCGCCGAGACGGCCAAAGGCGCCACAGAACTAAAATGTCGATTCAACGGGCGATGATCGCCACCCGCCGCTAGCCCCAAGCCCATCGAAAACTGAGTCGCCGCTCTCGAATCAAGACTGGTCGCCGTGCGCAGCTCGCCACGCATATGCGCCTGCTCAAAACGACGCCCGTTGCTTGCATCAATTGAGCTCACCCGAACCGCATCAGCATCAATCTCAAGCAGCACGCCGCCGAGATTCGGTTGACCAAAATCACCCCATTCAAGCGGCGGGATAAAGCCACCAATCCGCCCATTCGACACGTACAGCCGCTTGTCTCGGGTCACCACCTCAAAGGTGTGGTTATGCCCGTGCATCCACGCCTTCACCTGCGGATGGCGATTCAGTAGCGCAAAAATCGCATCGGAATTCACCAGCGCCCGGTAATCCAGCTCACCGTTGTTAAACGTGGTGCCGAGCAACGCCTGGTGTGCGAGCAGGATTGTGGTCATGTGCCGATGGCGATCAAGATCAAACTCAAGCCACTCGAGCATCTCGCGATTCACCAAGTTCACCCGGCGCATCTGCGGCACCGACACAAAGTGAATCCCCCGAAAATCAAACGACCAATACGGCCGCAGCCCCAACGACCCCAACCGACAGCTCCGCCACTCCGCATCCTCCCCCCGAAAATCCAACATCTCGTGGTTGCCCGGCACATACAGCAAAGGCAGCTGCGGAAACTCATTGGATACAATCGCCGTCCAATCTGCCCGCGCACGATCAGCGGCCCCAATTTCCAGACCACCATGGTGCGCATCGCCGGTGTCGATAAGGAGGCCGGGTTTCGAGAAGCGGCGGTGCATCACGCGCAATGCAGCAAGCTGAGCCACGAGCGTGGGCTGTGTCGGATCGACCCAGCCCAAGTGGGCGTCTGAGAGGATTAGGGCTGAGAAGTTATCCGACGACATGCTTCAGATCTTTCCAAGTCGCTGCGGTCTGCTGACCAATCTCATCGATTTGCCCTGCGCTCAGTGGGGGCAGCTGTTCATTCGAATTCACCTCGCCCGGAGCACGGTTGCGAGAGCGCAGCAAGCCGCCGAACCGATACTCGTCATCAGTCAGCGTAAGGGACTGCGGAAGTTGCGCGGTGTTAGCACTGAACCCAGCGCCATCAAGCAATCTCGTGACAGTCCCTCGCGGATCGGCACAAAAGCGAGCGTGCTCGACCCAGGCATCAATGTTTGCTTTTGCCGCCAAGAGGCACTGATTCACTGCGTTCCATTGATTAATGAGCTGTCTGATCTTGTTGTCATTCCGCAGCTCACGCCAATCGGCGGGCTTCACGCCCCACCAACCCTCTTCGGGCGGTAACCCGCGTCCAGCGTGGTCAGTAAATTTCTTCAACAAAGAAAAAATGTTGGCAGCTGGCGCGCGCACACACGCAACAATCTGGGCCTGCGGAAAATTCCGTCGTAGCCAGGGCACACGTACCGAGTGATAGGGGTTTTTTAGCACCCACACAGCGGATTTCACGCACGCCGCCAAGCGCGTCTGAAGCAGCTCGCGATCGGTGCTTGTCGCCTCCGCGGCGCCTATTGAGTGGCCGCGCTTGCCAGTATGCTCGAGGTAGATGCGCCCGCACGGCAGGCCAGACGGTGCAAAAGGCGGCTCATCGCCCCAAAAAGCCGCGCCTTCGCCCACCACCGGATTGCTAACGCCAGGAACGCCCTGCAAAAGCCGATGAAGAGGAGTTGTACCTGACTTTTGCAGGCCAACGATGAAGATGATCTTTTGAGATTGCTTCAAGCCTAGGGGGCGCCGAACGGAGATCCATCCATCATAGGCGAATCAGTTTCGGTGCTGCGTTCATGAAAGGACCACTCAATGGCGACAGACAGGGTCACCCCTACGAATGCGCTGAGCAATCACTCAAAGCCAGACGCGAAAATCCCCAGGGCGTAATTCGTGGTGGCGGTGTTGTCAGCCGGATTGCTGTCGTTGACCAGCGCAGGCAATCCAATCGCTGCCTGAATTGTCATCGGGTCTTCGGTGAGCGGGATTGTCGTGTTGATTGCGAGTGCAATTCGCCCGCCCGCTGCCAAAGCCAAGCGTTGCTCGTTTAATGAGCCGCCGATGCTAGTTGCTATTGCGCACTCCGAGTCAGCAGAGGCAGAACAAGACAAATAGCTAGCCGAGCCCGGAATGACGTGAGATATCCGAACCCCTGCGACACGCCGCGCGCCCATATTTCGAACCTCAATAATGTAGGTCAAGCCAGCACTTGCGCTTTGCGCTCGAATGACGCCAGGGATAAATCGGATCGATAAGTCCGTCTGGCCCGCAATAAGTATCGGGTCGAGCAATTTGTCGAGATCAAGGTTGCGCACGTCGCCTGAGAAAGCAAGCGAAGGAACCACCTCACCGATGGTTGCCGTGTTGATCGTGCAATTCGACCCCACGACTACGCAGGTTTGCGTTTCAAAACCTCCAGCCAGGGTGCCGATGACTGGTTCGTCGCCGCTTACTTGGCCTGCAATCAATACGACGGATGTGGCCGGCCCGGATTGAACCGACGCCGAGCCAGCCAGCGTTGGAATCGCACGATTGGCTTCGTACCGAGAAACGCGGGTCCGCAAACCGGCAGACTGCGTCAAATAAAGAGTGCCCGCATCGTCTCCAGCCGAGTAAACGAATCTGTTTAAGACGTGGCCCAATCTAGCCGCCGGAATATCAAGGGCTTGCGGATGGTTGGCATCAACGAGCAACAAGCTCCCCTTGGGAACGCCGCCCGCATAGCGAAGCGCGAAGATCCACGCGCGCGACGGCGATGTTTGTACAAAGGCCTGGTCCAGCACAGCGATTGGGTCTTGCCCGTAGGGAGTCTGCGTTACCACGCCGCCCGCCGCGCTCACAGTAGTGATAGTCAATGGGCCAGGGCGCGCCCCAAATGCCGGCTGAGGAAATTGCACGACCACTGCACGACCATCGTCGCCGAGCAGGCCGATCGCCTGTCTCCCCGGCGTGTTCGCGCCCGCGACGTCGAAATTCAAGCCTGGGCCTCTGCGGCTGAAAGAAGATCGGCCACTCACTAGAAAAGCGCTTCCGGTGGTACTCACGGTCAAGTGCTGGGAATTGAGATCGGTTGGAACGGAGAACATCGAAGAAAGCGTGGAGCCTTGCACTCTCCAAATGCTTGCTCGGCTCGAGAAATACATTGAAGAGCCGTTTTCGACCCAATTAGATATGGGACAGTTGCAGGCCGGAAGATTGCCCGCACTTATCGTCTGGCTTGCGCCGCCCAGAGGTGTGCGGTCGATACGCCAAGAGTGCGCCACTAGCTCACCGTCGTCGCTTTTAACCTGCTCGGTGCGATTCGAAAACAATGACCTGTCGCTACTCAGAACAAACGCTTCCACTGCTCCAGTCCCCCCAGAGGTGATTCCAAACTGGATCGGGAGGATCTGCTGGCTCAGGACATCAAGCTGCGATCCGAATCGAGTAAACAAACGGGTTCCAAGAGCAGGCGAAGCCAGGGGGCCAGCGCCGACACGCGCCGAAGCGCCGCCACCGTAGACGCTGGGAACGTTTCCAAGATTGGGGTCGACAGTGATTGATCGCAGGGTCGATCCGTCTGCGGCTGAAAGGCGCGCAAGCGTCTTCGGATTGGCCCCAGCCCCAAAGACGGCTGGCACGTTGTTGCCGTCATACAGATGAACATCGACGCCCACGCCTGCAACAGCGCCTCTTGCAGCCCCCAAAGTGCGGGCGCCAATGCCTTGCCCGAAATCCAGGCTGATGGGTGCGCCATTCACCAATCTGAAGATTTGTTTTCCGCCGAAGGAGCTGGTCACCACGAACGGGACCTGACCCGAAACGATTTGGGCTACTTCAGCAGGTAGAGTGATGTTTACGGCGCTTGGTACGCCGGAGTCATCAAGTTCGCGGATCGTTGAGCCGAAGGATATAAGCCATTTCCCGCCATTGAAGACATGTGGGCCATTGGGCAGATCAGGCGCTGGTATCACCCAACGCACAACCCCAGTGGGGCTGATCCGGATAAACACCCGCGAGACGCTCCGAGATTCGTAAACCAACGCGCCCCCGGATTCATCAAAAGCAACCCGTCTGTCCAGGTTTAGCCCGCCCTGTCCCGGTGGAAGCTGGATGGAAAACGCAGTGATGCCGTTTGCCAAGACCTTGGCAGCAGCGCCGTTTCGCGTAAAGATCCAGGTCGCTCCGTTTGGGTCTACAGCCACTGAATAGGATTCGCTGCTTGTTCGCTGCCAGGAGATGCCGCCGCGTGCCTCTATTCGAACGGCTTCAAACGATTGGGGGGAAAAACTCCCGTCAAAAAACGTGGCGCCACCCCCGCCGAACTGAGCGCCACTTAGCTTACAAAAGCTCAAACCCTGAGCTGACAGGAGCTGCGCGCTCGCATCGAAGTGGTAGGCGATGGATCCGCATCCCGCACTTGAGCCCCGCCTGACCACGAGAATCGACGTCCCATTCACAACGCCACCAGTTAGGTGAGACCCACTCTCCAGGCGCGATTGCGCAACATCGAGTGGACGAACGGAGCTGATGCCCCCAGACGGCGAGACGGTGAAGAGAAGCAGCCTGTTTGAATCCAGGCTAACCGTTAGGGAGGATGCGAGCAAAGTAAGGCTGGATCCGTCGGCCAGCACTGACGTGCCGAGCGGAAAACCAATGCCGAGCGGTGTTCGCCAAAGCACCTGCCCGGAAGCGCCCGCAATCTTGGCAACGGAGACCCCATCCTGAAATTCAGCTGTAAGCAGCATGTTTCCATCTGCCAGGGGTGCGAGGGAGGGATCCTTTGAAAACCGTGCAATCGAAAGGGGCCCCTGCGGCGCTTCCAAAGTTCTGGTCCATGAAAAGGGAGACTGGGCGCTTAGGCTGCCCGAAACAACACAGCAAAGTGTGAGCACCGTTGCCTGTAAGCCGAGTGTCTTGGTCATGAGGTCACCTATTCCAGCGAATAGATATCCGCGAAACAACACCCTCGCACAAGACGCAATAAACAATTGTGAATCCGACAAGATTTCACCGGCTAACCGGCTAAACGATAGGGAACGCTGCCGCGCCCTGAGCGCGTAACATCGCAGCTACCGCCGCTAGACTCAATCATCTTGATCCAACCGATCTACGACCCCGCAGCGTTTTCGCTTGATGACCTACGAAGTTCTGTGTCCAGCGCAGATCTCAAACAAGCTTGTATGCGCATCTGTCACACCGTACCGCTCGGATCCCGCACGGTTGTGACACGGGTGCTCGGCCGATTAATGCTTTTTGTGCAGACCGCAGATCGCGCGCATGCCATTCACCTGATGATGAATGGCTACTGGGAGTTCGAATTGACCCGGGCCATTGCCCGCGCGGCCCGACGCGGCACTTTGGCGATCGACTGCGGCGCAAACTACGGCTATTTCGCTCATGTGATGGCTCACTTCGTTGGAGCGGCGGGCCATGTGGTCGCGATAGAGCCCAACCCGATGATCGGCATCCTTCTCAAAGACTCTTTGCGTGTAAATGGATTCCAAAGTCGAACAAGTGTGATGGAACAAGCAGCGTGGGATACACCGCAACAAGAGCTCGAGTTCATGGTTCCCGATACGCATCCAATGAACGCAAAGCTGCAATCGCTCAATCGCCGACAAAATCGCGAAGAAAGCAATAAAGTCGCCATTGTCCGGACCATGGTTCTCGATGAACTCCTTGCACTTGGGCGTCCAGTCAGCGTCCTGAAAATTGATGTGGAAGGCGCCGAGCTCGAGACACTGTGTGGCGCGGAAAAACTGATTGCGCAGAATCCAGCCATCAATATATTTCTTGAAGTTAACCGCTCACGTTACGAAGATCCCCTCGCGTTAGTGACAATTCTTGCGCGCCATGAGCTTGTCGCCAGAAGACTCCACGCATCCGGTACTCACCCCGTGGTAGACATGGAAGCGTTCTGCCAGAACAGTGCGAGTGATCCGGCCATGTGGTGGCTAACCCGGGAAGTTGCATGAGCGAATCCATCTGCATCGTGTTTTGCGTTGAACGAGGTTACCTTGAGCGCCAAGCCATTGGGCTGGCGGAGTCGATAGCCAGATTTGGACACGGTCAAACGCCACTGGAACTGCGGGCCTACTCACCACGGCCCAATCATTGGCCCGCGCCCGAAACGATTCGGCACTTGATAAGCCTGGGTGTTGAATGGATCAACGAGCCATTGAATACCGAATTCGATCACTATCCGATCGCCAACAAAATTCTCGCGACCGCACATGCCGAACAAACATCAACCGCTGAAATCGTGTGCTTCTTGGACTCCGACAAATATGTACTATCACCGATAGAAGCACTGTTACTTCCCAGCGATGCCACAATTGGACTACGTCCAGTCAATAGAAAGGGCCCCGGAAGTTCGGGAACCAACGACCCCAACGACGCCTACTGGCAAGCACTTATTAGCGACCATGGCTTAAACTCAGGTGCGCGCGTACAGACAGTAGTTGGCGGCGAAATCATTCGCCCTTACTACAATGCTGGATTTGTTATGTTTAGACGAATATTTTTTCACGGTCGCCATTGGTTGAAAGTCCTCACAGCGCTCGAATCGCAACAGCGTTTCCCAGAAGGCAACAAAAGATGCATGGATCAAATTGCGCTCGCAGTAGTGGCTGGAAAGTCGCCCGGTGCAACTTTTGTCCTGCACACAGGTATCAATTTTCCACTTCCGTTCACCAAGCAACTGAGGGACAGCGAGAGCTTCGATTGGCCAAAGATCGTGGTGAGTGTGCACTATTACAGGTTTCACGCTTCTCCACATTTTGATGTATGGCTTCGGATGTTGGGCATTCACTCAAAAATTCGTTATTAGCCTGCGACCACACCTTCCATAAATGTAAAGATCCGTTTGTTCATTACCCTTTTTAATTAGTTCTGGTCGTTTAGAACCCAGCTTAAGGTCGCTGAAGGTGCTTTCAAGGATCTTCTAACGCGAAGACTTTTCAACTGAGGATATATTGCAGAGTGTTGCACCTTTTGCTATTGTTGTTGGGCTTCATGTGATCATATCCCAATCAAGAGCTTGCCATTATTCGCCCAAGCCCGCACAACGCCGGTTTTGCGAACGGAAATCAAGGCAAGCACCCCTCGCAAGAGGAGCAGGCGCCCGTGCACAACGTCACCAAAGCGACGGTGCGTAAGTGGCAACAGCGCGAGGACCCGCAGGACCGCTCGCATCGGCCGCATAAGCTTTGGACGACGCTCTCAGCAGCGCAGGAATCTGTGGTTGGGATACTGCGCAGGACGTTGCTAGTGCCGCTGGACGACCTGTTGGTGGTGGTTCGCGAGTCCATCCACCCACTAGCATCTCGCTCCGGCTTGCTGCGATGCCTAAACAGGAACGGTGTCCGACAGCTGCGCGAACTGCAGCGACTGACTAACGGCGAGACGGAGCCTGTGGTCAAAACCTTCAAATCCTATGAGCCAAGCTTTCTGCACGTCGACATCAAATATCTCCCCCAAATGCCTGATGATCAGGCACTTCGCTAACTGGTCGAAGCCGTCGATTGTGCCACGTGCTGGGTATCTGTGCGCATTTGCGACGCTCAAAGCGAACTCAGTAGCACCGACTTTATCCGCCGCTTACACACCGCTGCACCCCTGAAAATTAGCAAAATTGTCACCAACAATGGCAGCCAATTCTCTGATCGATTTGCCGGCGAAACCAAACAACCATCCGGCCAACAAGCGTTCTACAAAGGCTGTAGAATCCGTAGTACTGAGCATCGATTGGCTCCGCCGCGGCACCCTCAAACCAACGGGATGGTCGAACGGTTCAACGGGCGAATCAGCGATGTAGTGCAGCAAACCCGTTTCAAAACGGCCAAGGAACTTGAGACAACTCTCATGAAATACGCCAATGCATAGCTATAATCACGACATCCCCCAGCGCGCCCTTGACCACTTGTCGCCAGTTCAGGCTCTCAAACTATGGAGGTCACAACAACCAGAATTGTTTGTCAAAAAGGTTTACGAACAGGCGGGTCTTGACAAGTAGTCACCGACAATCAAACGATGCGAAAATTTGCGAGAAAGACTTCACATGTATTTCGAGGCTGCGCGAGCTTTATTGGGCAAGCGTGGATTGTGGTGGGCTTATGCATAGTTATGACGGTTTTAATAGACAAGCTAATCTCGCTTGTGATTCCTCCGCCAAAAGGATTCGCAATAATTGATCCTTATGCAATCGCTGGTAACCACGCGCAATCGGACGCGCTGAAAGGAGTGAGATGGCTCTCCAAGTATGAAGCAGAGCGAAAAAAATCAAAAGCTTTGCGTTGGGAGCCATATACATACTGGCGCAGATCAGCATTTGTCGGGCAACATATAAATGTAGGGCACGACGGACTAAGGAAAACTATTGGTGGTCGATCCGACCGAGCTGCTCTGCAAATTTGGATGTTTGGTGGCTCGACCCTATGGGGCACCGGAAGCCGAGATAGGGATACGATCCCATCGATAGTTCAGCAGGAGTTAGATGGTCGAGGAATAGAAGCTAACGTGTTAAATTTTGGGGAGGCTGGTTACGTGTCGACCCAAAATGTGATAGCTCTGCTTGAGGAGCTAAAACGGCGGCCCAAACCAGACCTTGTAGTCTTCTACGATGGCGTAAATGACGTTTTTTCTGCGCTTCAAGCAGGTGTCGCCGGCCTTCCACAAAATGAAGGAAATCGAGTTCTGGAGTTCAACTCGTCACGCGAGGCCGATAAGCTTATGAAAATTGTCAGTAAAAGACTGTTTAGCGTCTGGAGCTTTCGAGCGCACGAGCCGCAAGAGCCAGATGTAGGGCGGCTGTCACTCGAGGCAGCCTCAACATACGCTGCCAACCTCCGAGTAGTTCGCGCGATCGCGCGCGACTTCGATTTCCACTTCGTATCGGTTTGGCAACCCACAATTTTTACAAAACGGTATCCTTCACTGAGCGAAAGTGCTGCGGTTGGAGTTAGGCAGGTGGCGCATCGCTCACTAACTGCGCTGACAACGGCAAGCGTGATCGAGGGGCAGCGTGCGAATGCGGGATTCCTCGACCTAAGCGGTATCTTGGACGAGGAGAGATCGTCGGTCTATCTCGACTTCTGTCATGTTTCGGGTGCCGGCAACAGAGTTATTGCGCTTGCGATGGTAGATTTTTTTCGTCGACGATGTGAAGAGTGCTTGACCGTGAGTCGAGGCTGATCTAAAGTGCATGCACGGGCATCCTCGAGCCTCGGCTCGATCACTTCATTTTGAGTTAGGAGTTGTTGAATGAACAATCAATCCAAGCCCATCGCTGCGATATTTCTCGCTGTTGGTGGTCTCTGCCTTAGCACCGTCTCCTTCGCTCAGTGTCCCGCTTCCCCAACAGCGTGGACATCGACGACGCAGACCGGCGGCACCATAGTAGTTAATACGCCTGGGTATGCATCGACCACTTGCAAAATGGTGGCTACAGTTACCCCCGGAGCAACTGAGGCCGCTCAAGTACGCGTTCGCGATGAAACACCGGCTGGGGAAATACGGTATCGCGCTAAGTTCTTGATGAACGCCAACGGTCTCGGTGTAGCCGCATCGAACGCTCGCGTAAAAATCTTTAATGGGCAGATTCCCAATGGTAGCGGTGTTTTCCAGCTAAAACTTACAGGAGCAGCTTCGGGCTACGCTGTGACTGGTTTTGCAAGCTGCAGAAACTCCACAGAGAACGATGGGAGATGCCGTTTCTCATTCCCTCTGCCGGCCGGCGATCTTGTCCATAGAATCGAGCTTGAGTGGGTAAAGGCGACTTCAGATGCTGCTACGGATGGAACGCTGCGATATTGGGTAAACGCAGCAGGCGCGGCGCCAGCCCCTACGGGTACGGCTTTTGGCGCCGGCGGAGCTGGACTCCGAAATTTTAACTTTCAGGACGGAGTTACCGCACAAGCAGTTGATCAGGTGAACCTCGGGTTGATTCGGCCAAACCTGAACTACATCTCACAGGAAGTCGGTAATGGCGTCGGTTTCGATGAGTTCGAGTCGCGACGTCAAACTTACATCGGTGGTTGAAGGTACGCGTTGATCAGAAGGGGCCGAAAGGCCCCTTTTTTTTGGCCGACAATTGGAGTCACTAATGGCGCAAACGGATCAAAGCACCCGGGTTGTTTTCTTTATCGGATTTGCTCATAGCGGTCACAGTCTCATAGGAGCGCTCATAGACGCCCACTCTGACGCCATGATTGCTAACGAAGTTAATTTTTTTGATGTTTTTCGTTTGGGGCCTTTAACCGCCGACTCCGGAATATTGTTGCTGATGGAAGCAGCTCGGAAAAATGGCGAACCCACAGGCTGGAAAAACACCGGTTATGATTATCAGTTCTCGATTGGCCACCACGGCACCTATAGAAAACTATCTGTAGTAGGAGACAAACGCGGAGGAGGAACCTCTAAGGTGCTCCGTACCGATCCGAACATCCTTTCAGAAGTTTATCAGCTTTATGGAAAGCGGCTTAGACTTTTAAGCGTCATTAGGAGTCCTTTCGACACAATTGCTGCAATGTCCGCTAGGCGCGAAATCCCAATCACTGAATCTCTGGTGCAGGAGTTTTTTGAACAGGCGAACTCTGTCCTCCTAGCAGCAACCTCACTGGATGCTTCCTTGCTACAAATTTTATGGCACGAGAAATTTATTCTAGAACCGGAAAAAGAGTTGCGATGCCTTTACGAATTTTTGGGCCTTGAAGTCAACTCGGATTTCGTGTCAGCCTTGTGCAAAAACGTGAAACGTTCGCCCAACGAAAGATCAAAAAAAATAGAGTGGGATTCCCACATTTTGAGCCTGATTCGCACGAAAATGGCATGTAAAAAGTACTCGATGCTTTTCTGGCCGTATTTATAAAGACTCAAGCCATGCCAGCCTCTAACTTACACTCGCGAGCCATTCAATTCGAAGACGCGCTGCATTTGAAAGGCCTGGAGCGTAGTGTATTTTTTCTTCATGTTCCAAAAACTGGCGGGCAAACGATCCAAGACCTACTTGCTAAGAACTATAGACCGCGACAAGTTCTCCATTTGAATCAACAAGTGTATGAGAAAGCCCCTGGACTCTACCGAGACTGGCCTTCTTCCCCGCATCTACTTATGGGTCATCACACAGTTCGATCTCAGATCTTTACAGAGCTTAGTGCACCAACGTTTGTTTTTACTTTGATTCGTGATCCAGTGAAGCGCGTACTTTCTTACTACAATTACCTGCGGGGGAAAGCGACTGGCACACTCGCGACTCTTGCAAAGAGGTTAGCGCTGCGGGACTTTCTCATTCACCCTAAAATGTCCGAATGCCGAAATGGCATGGCTAGGCGCTTTTCGAGTTTCGATTGCTTTCGTGATCTATTTGAAGATGAAATTCTGGACGATTGCAAGCAGAACTTGGAGCATTGTTTTACTGTTTTCTCCTCGGTCGAGGAGCTTCAATCGCTTGTCACATTCCTAGCTGTGTCGCTCCGCCTATGTGAGCCATTTGCCGAAAGAAGGAACGTAGCTCAGTCAATTGAACATCGGCCAGAAGTGACTTCTGAAGAACGTGAGTTAATTGTCGACCTAAACTCGATAGACATTACCTTATACGAATGGGCGACGAAACTCTCTAAGCAGCGTTTCTCTCAGATGAAGGGATTGAACTCTACTCAACTAATGTTAGCCGACTTAGAGAGGGAGTGGATTCGCCTAAGGTGTAGTGTCACAGAGAATCTTAAAATGAGTTGAGGGGTTTTCTCTTATTTTGGCTGAGCAAAATTGTGGAAGGTTCACCCGTTTGTTTCCTCATTGTGAGCTCTACACGGATTGGGCGGTCCGCGCTAAGCGAAGCTAGATCTAGAATCGAATGTCCGCTAAGCACAGTGTCACCACTTGTCGCTACTATGCTCACTCGCGCAGCGTCGTCAGCTTTTTGTTCAACCATGAAAAAGCCCCTAGTTTTCGACGCCTTCAGGATGACTATGGCTTTCCATTCATATCGGAACTGTATGCTCGAAGTGCTTGCCTCGGTCCAAAACCAGCTTGGGATATAAATCGCGTGGCCTGCCGCAAGTGCTTCAGACACTGGTGATTCAACCCCGCTAAGAAATCGTTGCGTCATTAAAGCTCGATCGTCATAGAGCCAAAACTCATATCCTTCACAAAATCGCCTCGTGGATGGGGGACCAAACCTTCCCGCAATTTCGTGCCTACTGAGCTTGTCCAGTAAAACAGCTCCTACTTTGGGGCCGGAGTCAGTGGACACCTCCAAAAGCCCCGAAGCGTCAGAAAGTGAAATCGCCCAAGGCCAAAAGGTGCCGTTGCGCGCGACCGTTATGCCAACTACATTCGGCTTCAAATAAGCTGTTATAGTTTTTGCGGGCCAATAATTCGCTAGTACTTTTATTGGTGTCTGCATTTGGAGTATTTCTTGGGAACACCTCGCTGAAGGAGGAAAATACTCACGAACCTTTAGTGCTGGTCCAAGTAGCATTGACGCTATTCCAAGAGCAGAAATTGAGAACACGACGTAAAAATGAGGATAAATTTCCTTGCACTTCTTTACAAAAAACTTAGCGGATTGAGATCGCTGAGCGGCTAAGGTCATCCCTAGAAGCCCTAACGCATGGATTTGAAAATACCTTAGGGTAGGATACCCATAGAATCTTCCTGCGACGAGAATCGCACAAATCCCGAATAGGAGAGAGAATGTAAGAAAGGCTGACCAAAATGCTTCAGCTATCCCCGGTGCAGGCCGATTGCTTGACTTCGCTAAGTGACGAAAGACAATTCGAAAAAAGTGGCCTAGACTGCAAAGCCATGGAACTATGAGAAAACAAGTTGAGATTGGCGATGTCATAAAGGACGTCAACAGAAGCTGGGCGCTCTCAGTCAGCACGTGGTAAGACTTGTGGGCCGAAAAGAAAACTGCCGGAGTCGTCGAAAGATAAAGTTTAGAAAATAGAAAAGAGATCGCCGCGGCTGTGCCGACAACTAAACTTAACAAACTAAGGCGACGCCACTCAGCCCGATAAAAGAGAGTAATAAGCAGGTTTGAAGCAATTATAGGTGCCACTTGATGGGCGAGCATTAGATGGTCGCTGTAGACCGACACTGCAGTAATAGAAAATAGAGCAAAGACGATTCCCATTCTAGGGCGTTTCAAGTAGGCAACGATTAAAATTCCGCTGACTAATCCAATCGGAACCGTCCACGCGTGAACATACTGCCGAATAATAAAGCCGTACAATACCTCATAGGAGATTTGCTCGTAGGTGAATATGCATATGTGCGTGGCTAGTGACAGGAATAGAAAAAAATACATGCTTGCGACTCTATTCTCTCCTCCCACTTGATCTACAACAAGCAACTGGGTTGTGATTAAAAGGCATGCGTGGCCGAACATGACGACTAAGACAGCGTCGTTTAAGTTAGCAAACAGCGAGCTAGAAACTATGGCAACAAAAATGTCGGGAAAGAAATATGGAGCTTCCGGTAGTGTCCAGAACTGAACCGATCCGATTGAGAGTAAAAAATCTCGTGCAATTAGAAAGGGTGTGAGGAAATCAGCGCTAAATATTTTCTGAAACCTATACGTTTGGACGTTTAACGAAAAAATTGTCAGCGCGGCGAGGATCCCGGTTGCGTACGCTAGAACAAGTAGTTTTTTGCTATCTTTGCTATCTTTGCGAAGTCCTGGGTGCATTTTTCTTATCTCGAAACTACTCATTTTTGGCGGAAGGTCCGCTCTCACTAAACGCTACCAGATTGCGAGTGCGCAAATGAAATTTTTGATTATTGTAGGCTTGGTGCCGATGCTGTTTGTTACTTACCAACACGCCCAAGCCAACGCCACTCCCCAACCACTTCCTGCTAGCCAGACGTGGACTGCAACCTCTCAACTTTCCACGGCCAACGATTGGTCGGCGGTGCCGGGGTTTTTGGGGTATCGGGGGGATGATTTGACGACTACTATTGGGGCGGATCCGCAGCTCGTGGTGGCTGATGGCACGGGGACACCGTTGAATGTTCTGGTCAACCAGACTAACCCGAACTCGAACTCTTCGGGTGGATTGGCTGAGTTTGAGTTGACTGATCCGGCGGTGGCGATGCAGGGTTCGGGGACGGCGGATGCGCCGTTTTTGTTGCTGAATCTCAATACTACGGCGCGCCAGAACATCCGCGTTGAATACAAACTGCGCGATCTTGATGGCTCGGGGGATGATGCGATTCAGCCAATGGCGCTGCAGTTTCGGGTCGGGGGAACGGGTGTTTTCACAAATATTCCGGCTGCGTTCGTTGCCGATGCGACGACTGCGGGAACGGCGCTGCAGGTGACGTCAGTGAACATTGTGCTGCCGCCGGCTGCGAACAACGTGCCGCTGGTGCAGATTCGTTGGATTACGGTGAACGCAACCGGCAGCGATGAGTGGGTGGGTATTGACGATATCAGTGTCACTGGCGATGGGTTGAATCCGGCCTTGCCGTCGATCAGCCTGAACGATGTCACGGTGACTGAAGGCAATAGCGGAACGGTGACTGCAACGGTCACTGTCTCGCTGTCGATGCCCGCACCGGTGGGCGGCGTTGGTTTTCGGGTAGACACAGCCGACTTGAGCGCCACCCAGCCTGACGATTACACGGCAATCAGCAATTCGGTGCGCACGATTGCTGAGGGGGCTACGTCTGCGCAAATTGTGCTGAGTGTGAATGGCGATTTGGCGATCGAGGCGAACGAAACCTTTCGGGTCGCGCTGACGGACATCAGCAATGCCAACGTGCCGCCGGGTCCGGCGATTGTGACTATTCGCAATGATGATTTTGCGCGCAAAGAGATTTTTGAAGTGCAGGGTAGCGGGGCAGTCACGCCCTTTCCAAACCAGACTTTTGTGTTTGAAAACAATGTGGTGACGGCGCGCTCGTCGAATGGGTTTTTTGTGCAAACGCCGGATGTGCGGGCCGATGCGAGTGGCGATACATCCAACGCGCTGTTTGTGTTCACCGGTAGCGCGCCGAGTGTGGCGGTAGGCGATGCGATTACCTTTACCGGGACGGTGATTGAGTTTGGCAACTTAACTGAGATTTCTCCGCCGCCGATCGGCACCGCGGTGCTTTCTTCGGGCAATCCGCTGCCGAGCGCAGTCGCGCTGAATGGGAGCCGCCCGTCGCCGAATCCGGCAATGCCCTCTTGTGCCATCGAGTTTGAATGTCTCGAAAATATGCGCGTTGAGGTGGCGACCGGCGTGGTGACCGAGGGCAATACGCGGCGAATTCCCACGCCAACGGTGAATCCACCGATTGAGGCTTTTGCTGAGTTTTTTGCAACCGCCTCAGGCGTGCGCGCTTTCCGCGAACCGGGTTTGAAGTTTCCGGGGCAGGTGGGTTTGCCGGTGTGGGACGGCAATCCGGAACTGTTCAAAGTGGATGCGGATCGTTTGGGGCAGCCGAATCAAATTCTAGCAGCGGGATCAACCTTCACTGCGAGCGGCATTTTAGGATTTGAGTTTGGCTTCTATGAGCTGTGGCCGACGTCCATTGTGGCCAATCCGGCGGTATTGCCGCGTCCGACGCGGGCGCCGACTGCGACTGAGTTCCGCGTTGGCGCCTATAACATCTTCCGCAGTTTTGACACGGTCGACGATCCGCTGACCGACGATGATGTGATCACAGCGCCGGAGTTCGCGCGACGCGTTGA
>Ga0209490_10001322_pt1 | contig 24160 bp, 18 predicted proteins | sample MAT06_FD_187209 | JGI IMG/M metagenome (GOLD analysis project Ga0209490, IMG submission 187209) | Freshwater microbial communities from Lake Fryxell liftoff mats and glacier meltwater in Antarctica - MAT-06 (SPAdes) (version 2) | ecosystem: Environmental > Aquatic > Freshwater > Ice > Liftoff... | reverse complement strand
GGGCAACCACTGCGGTCGAGCGCGCCCGCAACGGTGCTCCGGATAGCCCGCCCGCACCGATAGCTTCCATGCGCTGGGCTGGCGTGACCAGACCAGCGCGAGTGATGGTGGTATTGGTGCAGATCACGCCGTCACAGCGGGTCTCTAAGGCGACATCGACGGCGGCGTCGAGTCCAGCATCGCTCAGATCCGGAGCGATCTTGACCAGCAAAGGAAGTCCCGGACGGACGGCATCCAACTCTGCGCGGACTCCTGCCAGCAGCGGGCGCAGAGTCGCTTCGCTTTGCAGATCGCGCAGACCGGGCGTGTTCGGGCTGGACACGTTGACGACCAAATAATCGGCGACTTCGGCGACCGCGCGTACCGAGGTGCGATAATCTTGCAGCGCATCTTCCAGCGCCACCACTTTGGTCTTGCCGATATTCACGCCCAGGATCGTGGCTGGGCGACGCTGCGCATAGCGCCGCTGTAAACGCTCACCGGCGGCTTGGGCACCATCATTATTGAATCCCATGCGGTTGATCACCGCGTGGTCTTCGATCAGGCGGAACAGGCGCGGCGGTGGATTGCCCGGTTGCGCCTGCCCCGTCAGAGTGCCAATTTCCACGTGGGAAAAGCCGAGCGCGGCCAAGGCATCGATCGCGACCCCATTTTTGTCCAAGCCAGCGGCCAAGCCGACCGGGTGCGCGAAGGTGCGCCCAAAGACCTGCACCGCCAAGCGCGGGTCGCGACAGCGCGCGGTCGCTGCCACCAGCTGGCGAATGCCGGGCAACCCGATGCTGGCGCGAGCGGCGAACATGCCCACATGATGGGCGCGCTCGGCATCCCAGGCGAATAACAGCGGACGAATGGCGCGGTACAGCATGCGGCGTTGCGGGTTTCAGCTTTCCCCGGTCCAGGCCGGGCGTGCGGTTGTATGCTCACGTGACCCCATACCAGAGGCGAACTCGGGCGGCGACCTGCGGCATTGCCATCTCGCAGGGCAGCCCGATCTGATCAACCCGAACTGGCTCCTGGGCCTCCCTCCTTACAGTCTTCCCTGATGTCCTTTGTCCACCTCCATGTCCATTCGCACTTCACCCTGCTGGAGTCGACCAATCGGGTGAATGACTTGGTCGTGCAGGCCAAGGCCCTGGGCATGCCCGCCGTCGCGATCACCGACCGTGGCAATCTGTGCGCAGCGTATGAATTACAGGCGGCGTGCACTGCCGCCGGGATCAAGCCCATCATCGGCTGCCAAGTCAATGTCGCTCCGCTGGGCATGAGCGAAAAAAACCGGGATACCCATCAACTGGTCCTCTTGGCGATGAACCAGGTGGGCTACACCAACCTGTCCGCGTTGGTTTCGGCAGGCTGGTTGCGCGGCTTTTATTTTGAGCCCCGAGTCGATCTCGAATGTCTCGCCCAGTACGCCGAAGGGCTGATCTGTCTGACGGGGGCCGGACGCGATGGCTTTCTCAATCGTCACCTGCAGGTCGGCGCCGACGATGAGGCCGAACGTCAGCTTGGTCTGTTGCGCGACATCTATGGCGATCGACTGTACATTGAACTCTGCGATCATGGCAATGATGGCCCGGTCAGTCTGGTTGCGGCCAATCAACGCTTGGCCGAGCGCACCGGTGTCCCGCTCGTCGCCAGCAACTGGGTGCATTATCTCGACCGCGATTCGGCCGCGACCCATGACGTGCAGTTAGCGGTACAGGGCGTTACCAGCCTGAGCGACACCCGGCGCAAACGCATGAGCGGGCCGGAATACGGCTTCAAGAGCGCGGCTGAAATGGCCGCCTTGTTCGTCAGCTGCCCGCAGGCCCTCACCAATACCCTGGTCATCGCCGAGCGCATCGAGCCCAAGGTCATTGAGACCGGCGTCTACCATCTGCCAGTCTTTTCCTGCCCGCCCGGCCAGGATGAAATGTCGACCCTGCGCGGACTCTGTGACGTAGGAATCACCCGCCGCTACGGCGACGAGCGCAACCGCAGCGACGTGGTTGAACGGTTGGCTTTCGAGCTGGAAACCATCGCCAAGATGGGCTTCGCCGCATACTTTTTAATCGTCGCCGATTTCATCAATTGGGCCAAAGATCGTGGTATTCCCGTGGGTCCGGGGCGCGGTTCAGCGGCCGGATCTATCGTCGCTTACGCGATGGGCATCACCGATATGTGCCCGCTGCGCTACGGTCTGCTTTTCGAACGCTTTCTGAATCCAGGTCGCAAGTCGATGCCCGATATCGACATCGACTTCTGTAAAGATCGGCGCGGCGAAGTTATCGACTACGTCGCCGACAAATACGGCCACGACGCCGTCACCCACATCATGACCTTGGGCACCATGAAAGCGCGCATGGCGATCAAGGATGTCGCCCGCGCCAACGACTGGACGCCTGAAGAAGCGCAGGAATTAGCCAACCTGATCACCGAGGATCCCTCGGGCAAACACACCATTGCGGTCTGCCTTGGCCTCAAGCCGCTCGACAAGGACAAAGCCCTATTCGATCAGGTCGACGCCCTGCGCAATCGCTACGACAATGATCCACGCACCCATTCAGTGCTCGACACCGCCATGGCCCTCGAAGGGCTCGGGCGCAATTTCGGCGTGCACGCCTGCGGCATCATCATCGCCCCCGGTGCGGTGAGCCAGTACGTGCCGGTCTGCGCAGTCAAAGGCAAGCCGGCAACCCAGTTCAATATGTCGCAGGTCGAATCCTGCGGCTTGCTCAAAATGGACTTCCTCGGCCTGAAGACGATGTCGATCCTCAAGAAAACCGCGGATATCGTGCGCAACAGCGGCGGCGGCGAGATTGATTTCACCCAAGTCCCTTTGGCGGATCCGCGCACCTTTGAATTACTGGGCACCGGCCGCACCCTGGGTGTCTTCCAGTGTGAATCGTCGGGCTTCCAGGAACTGATCAAACTGCTCAAGCCGGACCGTTTCGAAGATCTGATCGCGCTGGTCGCACTGTACCGCCCTGGTCCGCTGATGGCCAATATGCATATCAGTTATTGCGACCGCAAACATGGCCGTGAACGCGTTGATTATCCGCATCCGGTTCTGGAAGAAGCGCTCAAGGAAACCTATGGGCTCTACATCTACCAAGAACAGGTGATGACCATCAGCCGCACGCTGTGCGGATTCACCCCGGCAGAAGCCGATGATCTACGTAAGGCGATGGGCAAGAAAGACATCAACGTCTTGATGAAGCTGCAAGAGAAGTTCATCGAAGGTGCTTGGCGTGAACATCAATTCGACAAGAACAAGTGCAAGGAAATGTGGGAGAAGATCCTCGGTTTCGCCTCGTACTGTTTCAACAAATCCCACTCGGCTTGTTACGGCCTGATCGCCTATTGGACCGCCTGGGCCAAGGCCAACCATTACGCCGCGTTCATGACTGCCAACTTGATCTACGAAATGGACAACAAGGACAAGATGACCTTGTTTGTCGAAGAACTGCGCGGTCAGGGCATTCCGGTCATGCCGCCCGATGTCAACGGTTCCGGCTGGGAATTCACCGTCAACCAAGCCGATGCTCAGGTCGATGCTCAGGTCGATGCCCAGGTCGATGCGAAGGCAGAAGCAAAAGACAACGCACGACAAAGCATTCTTTTCGGTTTTGGCGGCGTCAAAGGCATCGGCGAACAGGCGGCCCAGCACCTGATCGCCGAGCGCAGCGCCAACGGCGCCTTCACCAGTCTCTTCGATTTGTGCGAACGCATCGACACCCGCACCGTCAATAAACGCGTGATCGAACATCTGATCAAGGTCGGGGCCCTGGACGCCCTCCATGCGAACCGCCGTGGCTTGATGGAAGCGGTCGATCGCGCCTTTGACCGGGGGCATACCCTGGCCAAAGTCCGCGAGCAGAATCAGGAAACACTTTTTGGGGCATTCGAACAGGATGATTCTTTTCGCCAGGATACCCAGGGCTATCCGGATGTCGCAGATTTTCCGGCCCAGGAGCGTCTCGCTTTTGAAAAAGCCCTGACCGGGTATTGGATCTCGTCGCATCCCGTCAGCGAACACGGCACCGACATCGCCCAGGTCACCGCGGTTGATTATCGATCTTTCGCGGTGCTGCCATCGGGGTCGACTACCAGCATTGCCGCGGTCGTTATCGGCAAACGGGTGATCAAAACGAAGACCGGACGGATGATGGCGATCCTGACTCTGGAAGATCCTTTTGGCCGTTTTGAGGGCGTGCTATTTCCGGGCGGGAGGGTCATCCGCGGCCAAGCGGAACCGGGGCCTTATGAAAAATTCGCCGCTGAATGCAGCGATGATCTGGTCGCCGTGTTCACCGGCAAAGTCGAACGCCGCCAGCGCCAACGCCGACCCGTGCGACCACCGCAAGATGGCGAAGAAGAATTACCGGTCGATGCCGGCGAAGACGGCGCTGTCGTCGAAGCAGAACCGGCGGTCGAAGAAATCCCCAGCCTGCAGATCCAGGAAGTCATTCCCGCGACCCTGATCAGCGAACGGCTGACCCGCGCCATCGTTCTCGCGGTCGACGCCGCCGATGTCCAGGATCAACAGCGCATGGCGGCAACCGAGGCGCTGTTTCGGGAGCATCCGGGCCTGTGCCCAGTGCGCCTGCTGGTGCATGCTCCCGGCGAGATCCTACTGACCCTCGCCATGGGCGATCGCTGGCGCATCCATCCAAGCCGCGATTTGCTCGCTGCCTTACGCGGGATCTGGGGCGGTGAGCGCCTGCATGTGCAGTCGACCCAGGCGGCGCAGGTCGCGTAGCCATCAATAAAAGTCAGTCAGCGGGAATTTTATGCGGCAATCAGCGCGAGCAATTGCTGTGGCGTATCGATAACCGCGAGAAACCCATGCTGGGTCAACGTTTCACGTGGGGTGATACCCCAGGTGACACCGATACACGGCATGCCCGCCGCTTGGGCGGTATGCAGATCACCGACGGTATCGCCCACATACCACACGGCGCTGCGCTCGCGCTGTAAGCTCTGCGCCACGGCGAGGAGACCGCGCGGATCCGGCTTCGGCGCCGGCATATCCTCTTCGCCGACCACCGCGGAAAAATGTGCACCCAGGCCGAGATGGGCCAGGACATTGCGCACGAAATTCCCCTGATTGTTGCTGACCACGCCTTGGGCGATGCCGAGGCCGCGCGCGGTCACAAGCAGCTCGGTGATTCCCGGATAGGCCCTTACCTGCCGTGGACTGAAAGCCTGCGCGGCTTGATAAAATTCTGCCGCCAGGCGCTGGCGCGCGGGGACGTCGGCAACACTGAGCAACAAGCCCATGCGGATGGGAGTCGGCTCGACCATGCCCTGAATGATGGCGTCCCGCGGCTGCGCCGCTTTGCCGTGTTTTTCCAACACGGCATTGGTCGCCGCGACGACGACGTCGAGCGAATCAACCAGGGTCCCGTCGTGATCGTAAATGATCGCGCGCGGGCGGACGTGGCTCAGAGATACTCGCACAGATAGGAAGCCGGGCCGCCGAGCGCCTTAACCGTGAAGCCGCTTTTAGCTCCGATTTCAAAGGCAGTTCCGGTAGCGTAAATCGCCCAGGTGACACTGCCGTCGCGCTTGGCGTGCAGTTCGCCACTGGTGACGGTCATGCGTTCGGCGGCGTCGGTACCAAAATGGTATTCACCTTCGGCGATGACGCCGACGGTGAAGCGACGGCCATTGCGGGTGCTGCCGACGGACTGGACCTGGTCGTCGAAGTAGGAGTTATGCGTGATCATGGCGATTCCTTGAAAAATGCGCTGAAACGAAGGGCTCTGGGCAAAGCGCCTACGAACGTGGTTCGTCGCGTTCGACGGTGGTGTCAATGATTTTCGGGCGCTGCCGTACCGAATCATCGGGCCGCAGGGGCAGTTTGCCGCGGGGCTGCATTCCGGGAAAAGGTCCTCCGGGAAAGCCGCCCGGGAAGCCGGCGAAACCACCTGCTTTGCCTGCGGAACCCATCTTTCCCATAAAGTGCCGCATCAGCCCGCCGGCAAGCACATTCCCCAACCGACCAAGCCCACGTTGCACCGGCGGCAACAACAGCGGCAGGGCGAGCGCGCCGGTGATAAACCCAGGGAACAACAACAGCGCGCCGGCGATGACGCCGATCAGGCGGCGCCCGGCGCCGCCACTGAGAAATTCTAAGGGCAGACGCTTAATATTGAAACTGATGATGCGAAAGCCGACCACTGACATCACGATGATGCCCAGCAGGGGCATGACCACATCCTCGAAGCGATGAACGAGGAGCAGGAAAACCCACAATTCGCCACACCCCAGCCCCAGGATCGCCAATAAAACCACACAGCCAGCACCGCGCATGAATGGGTTCTACCGATTCCGCGGGGACAGAGACTGATTGACGTCGGGCACGGCTGAATTGAGATCGCGCACCTGGACCGTCACTTTATCAAGACCCATCTGTCCGCACCAGCCGAGGAATTCCTGCACCCGGGAATAGCGCACGTTGCTGGAGTGATAGACCCGCACCACCATCCGCGCGGTGCCCGTGGTGGGGCGCCGATATTTGTCGACCATGGCTTGGAGCTTGGCATAGGCATCACGCGAGAACATGCGGTCGCCATCGATCTGGAAGACGCCGGGCTCATCGAGAATCTGCACGACGACTTCAGGCGGTGGCTTACGGCCCTGGTCGCCGCAACCGGCCAGACCCAGCAGGGCGCCAAACATCAACAATGCGGTGAGAAGACGCAGCATTAGCGCACCAGAATGTCGGGGCGGACCAGGGTCGCACCGTTGGGAGTGGCGACCTCGATGGTCGGCCACTGGTCGGAACAGGCGGTAACGACGATACGATCATCACCATCGATAATGAAGGTGTCTTCGGTCTTGGTGCCGGTGATCGACGGATTCCACGCCACCGCTTGGCGTTCGACGACTTTCCGGGTCACGCTGGGGGTAGCCATGAGATCACGACCGGCGTAGCCCGTTGGTCCACCTTGATGGTGCAATTCCCATTCCTTGGCGAAGCCTTCGGTTTTGTACTGCTTGTGTCCAGCAGCAAACGCCTGCGCCCAGGTCGCCCCGGGGACGGTGGCTTCCCAATAGGCGGCTTCGACGCGGCAGACGGCGGCGTGACGCTTGCGCAGATCCGCCGGCACGGCGCCGAAATGGATGAAGCGGGTCAGGCTGGCAATCAGCCCATGGCGCTGCCCGCAGACCACCAACATGCCGTGCTTACGCAGTTTCTTCGGCGTCGGCGTCGGATGGCGATACGTGCGGATGCGCTCATCAAAGGCGGCGAGCAACACGAAAGGCTGGATCCCACGTGCGAGCAGGTGCCGGGCCAAATCGGCCTCGGCCTGCTGTTCGCTGTCGCCAACGGCAATGCTGCGACAGACGGTTTCCAGAACTAAGCTGCAATCGCGACCGAGCGCTTTATAGCGCCGCACTTCCTGATCACCCAAAGGTGCGCGCAGGGTATCGACAAAATCACCGGGCAGGCCGGGCAGGCCCAGCGATCCATCGTCACCGACATAGCGACCCTTGGGCAGCAGTTTTGTCAGCGCGGCACTGGTGGGTTGGGTCCACGGAAAAGACTTGGCGGTGAATTCGCTCAGCGGTTCTTCCGCCGTGAGCCGCCCGATCTCAATAGTATTCGCCACCACTACCGCTTGGCGCTTGGTCACCACCAGGGTGCCGACACCCAATTCCGACTGCGAGACGATGTGATTGTCGCCGCCGCTCGACAGCCAGGCGAAATTGGCCCGGCTAGCAAAAGCGACGCCATCCAGGTCATGTCTTTTAAGCCAGGCGCGAACCTGCGCGATACGGGTGCTGGTTTCGGACATGGATCAATATCCGCTCGGCGGAGACGGGGGCATCGTCGGCTTTTGCTGCATCGGGCCCATGGGCGGTTCGGTGGGGGCCGCGTGCAGGCTCGGCGCGGGGGGCACGTGCAGGCCGGACGCGTGGGCACTGCTGTCTCCACGACTGCTGTCTCCACGACTGCTATCGCCACGACTGCTATCGCCACGGCTGATCGCACCCGGCGGCGGCGTATGAGCCGTGGGGGGCACCGCGGGCGGGGCCTCGTCGGTATCCAGGCCTTTCTTGAATTCACGCACGCTGCCGCCCAAGCCACGCATGATCTCCGGCAGGCGACGGCCGAACAGGAGCAAGGCAATGACCAGGATGACAATCCATTCGACTCCGCCAGGCAGTCCGAACATGGCAATCGGGAATAGAGCATCGCAGACCATAAAACCCCCGCAGAAGGAAGGCAGACGCTAGGTCCTCGCACAGGTGAGTCAACGCAACCAGGACGTGGCTTTCCTCGGCAGAATGGCGCTGTTAGAACCCAGCCTATCCTGTGGAAAGGCTCTCTATGGACCTGCGGCCCCTGATTCGCGATGTGCCCGATTTCCCCAAGCCGGGGATCATTTTCAAAGATATCACCCCCCTCCTCGCGCATTACCAGGCCCTGGCATATGCCATCCACCGCACCGCAGCGCAGTATGCCGGACAGGGGATCACCGCGGTCGTCGGCATCGAAAGCCGCGGCTTCATCTGCGCCCCCGCGATCGCTTTAGCCCTCGGCGTCGGTTTCATTCCCGTGCGCAAGCCCGGCAAGCTGCCGTGGCAGTGTTACGAAGAATCCTACAGCCTCGAATACGGCGCCGACCGCCTCGAGATCCACGTCGACGCCCTGAAGCCCGGCGACCGCGTCCTGATCGTCGACGACGTCCTTGCCACCGGCGGCACCATGGCCGCCGCCCTGCGTTTGGTGCGCACCTGCGGCGCTATTCCCATCGGTTGCGCAGTGTTGGTTGATCTGGCGTTCCTGAATGGGGCACAGCGGCTCGATGTGCCGGTGTTTGCGCTGGAGACGTTTCCGGAATGAGCGGCGAAGCCCCTGCACGCTCGGTTGGGCCAGGGCGGATAGACGAGCGGCTGGCGTAAAACTATTAGGACTTCACTTAACTCAATGAGAATCATATATGAGTCGTTGAACGGAGATAGGATTCATATATAAGTCATTCCATGCGATCCGCCGTGCATGACATTCTGCCCAATCAGGTCCGCCGATCCCTGGTGAAATTGGGCACCGATCTGTCGCTCGCACGCCGCAAGCGGACGCTGACCGTGAACATGATGGCTGAACGCCTGGGCGTCTCTCGTGCAACCTACACCCGCATGGAAAAGGGAGAACCCAGCGTGGCCTTAGGTGCCTATGCCCAGGCGCTCTTTGTCCTTGGATTCGGTACCATTCTGGGCGATCTGATTGATCAACGAAAAGATGATCAGGGACTTCTGCTGGATGCCGATCGGGTGCCGAAGCGCGTCCGCATCAAACTCGCGAAACCCCGGCAGTCGAAGAGACCCTCGCCATGAAACGGGCGATCCAGATGTGCATCGGCCCAGACGATGATGCCCGCGTGGTTGGCGAATTGCGTTACGATCAGCAAGGCAATCGCACTTCCGCAGCTTTCGCTTACGCTACCGAATGGCTGGCGGCACCCGACCATTTCGAGATTGATCCACAATTACCGCTGGTGACCGGTTTCCACTATCACAAGCGCAGCGGCGATGGATCTATATTCCACGGTGCTATTGCCGATTCAGAGCCTGATGGCTGGGGCCGCAAGATTATCGTCCGCGATCATGCCAAACGTCGCGAAAATGCCCGTGCCTCTGGTGCAGGTTCGCCACCGCCCGTACTGGGCGCACTGGATTTTCTGCTCGCGGTGGATGATAGCAGCCGTTTGGGCGCGCTGCGTTTTCGGGATGAATCGGGCAGCTTCCAAGCCAACCCCGGCGCAGGCATGCGCCGAACTCCTCCCCTGCTGGAGCTCCAACAATTGCTGCATGCCTCGTGGGCTGTCGAGAACAGCCGCGAAACCGCGGCGGATCTCGCCTATTTGCGTGGCAAAGGAACTTCTTTAGGCGGCTTGCGTCCAAAATGCTCGGTCATCGATGAGGATGGCCACTTGGCCATCGGGAAATTCCCAAGCGTGTCCGATGACCGCGCAGTTACCTGCGGTGAAATTCTGGCGCTGCAATTGGCCCGCCGAGTCGGAATCACCACCGCGGATGCGCGGCTTATTTTCAGCGATGGATCGCCGATTGCCCTGATCCGACGTTTCGACCGCGCGCCTGATGGCACCCGTATTCCGTATTGCTCGGCAGCAACCCTGCTCGGAGTAAACAGTCGCGATAGCGGACCCCACTTTTACACCGACATCGTTGACGCGATCCGCGTGCATGGCCTGCATGCCCAACCGGACATTGAAGAGCTCTGGCGCCGCATCGCCTTTTCTATTCTGATCAATAATGTCGATGACCACCTGCACAACCACGGCTTCTTGTACGCCGGGAACAATCGTTGGGGCCTGTCACCAGCGTTCGATCTCAATCCCTTTCCGGACCGCGCCCCAGAACTAGAAACCTGGATCTCAGAAGACAGCGGCCCCACCGCCTCGCTGTCCGCCCTGCGGGCAGCGACCCCGTATTTCCGCATTTCCACCACCAGCGCTTCCGCATGGATTTCGGACGCGCAAAAAATAGTTGCCAGCTGGCGCGCGGTCGGAGCCGAACTCGGCATGACTCCTGCCGAACTCAATCCATTCGCTGAAGCTTTCGCTCACGCGGAGGAATAGCATGGGAATCACGAGGGTGGTGGCACCAATCTCACCTTCCGCTATCGTAGCTATGCACGTCGTCCCCCAATCGCTGCATCATCGCCATGCAGCGGAACGCGCATAATATAAAATTCATCGTGATCTATTGAGGGAAATTACACACGGGAGTCAGCGTGCACATGCTCATCACGGTAAGACGAGTAGGGCATGACCTCCCCCGACGATCATTTTCGTGCAAGATTAGAACGGTGGCGGCCCTGGATAGGGTTGACCCAACGACCTGCTGTTTCCTAAACAGCAGCTTCAACAGAACACCCCCAGGACGCCGCGGGCGGATGTTGGCGGCCCCGGTTGGACTTGAACCAACGACCTGCTGTTTAGGAAACAGCCGCTCTATCCGCTGAGCTACGGGACCATAAGGGTTTATGACTATTCAGCGTGTGTGCCTGTGGGCACTGGCACCCACCAGGGCGCCCAGCTTGGTCCCCAGCTGCCTAGGGCAAGCCTACTCTCAGGGCTGAACCACGCTGCCGGTACCAGTTCTCACCCCCATCTCATCGCCCGCTCACCTTGGGCTCAGGATCGGTGAATAGGCTATCATCATGATCCGCCCTCTTACCTGCGCGCTTTTCGTCCTTTCCCTCGTCGGTTGCGGCAGCGCCACGTATTCCGGTTCGGTCAGCGTGACCTGGCGTGACGGCGGGGGTTCGGACACGGGCGAGGCCTGTGTCTGTGCGCCGTCGTTGCTAGCGATGCAGGTTGAAGAGGTCGGCGATGCCCGCGTCACCGGCGGATGGTGGACCGTCGTGCAAACGCCGCCCGGCGCCGTCGTCGGATTGAGTGATGCTTACGCGTCCGAAATCGTTGCCACCTTTGATCAGTCGGGGTGGTACACCTTGGACTACACGGTCGAATATGCGTTGGGATTTTCGCGCTATACGACCACCAGCCGGCTGTATCTGCACGCGATGCCGGCCGGGGCTGGCTGATCTAGCCGATCAAAACGCCAATCCCGGCAGGCAATTGTTACGCTTTTGCGGTGGCTTTGGCTTGCCCTTCCGCGGGGCGCTCCTGCGCTTTGTCCGCCATCTCGGCATTCTTTTGCGATTCGGCGCGATTGGCGCGCATCTCTTCGACCGACTTGGGCTTGAGTCGGGCCGCGCCTTGATAACCCGCCTTGGTCGGCAAGCGCGGTTGCCCGGTAGTACGTTTTTTCGCGGCAGCAATCGCGGCGCCGTATTGCGGCAGCCAAGCCTCGCCCGCGATCAGCATATCGTCGACCATCTGCCAGATTTCCGGGGGGGTGCACACCGCCCCGGTGAGCGGATCCATCATAAAAGCTTGGCGCAGCAGGCGATCATCACCGTGCACCGCGGCTTCGACCGCCAAACGCTGCACCGAAATTGATTGGGTGCACACTGCGGCGCAGCCCAACGGCAAGGCGCCGACCTGGGGGATATTGATGCCGTTGCGATCGACGTAGCCGGGCACTTCGACGCAGGCATCCGCGGGCAGATTGGTGATGCAGCCGCGATTGATGACATTGAAATGGCCGCGGAAGATACGGCCAGTGACCAGACTTTCGATGATATAGCTCCCGCGTTCGTGACTGCGCTGATCAGGAGTAAAGGCTTTCGGCGGTTCCTGGAGCCATTGCGGGAATTCGGTCTCAAACCAGTTGCGCCCTTCGGTGCAGACGCGCAGATAGCCGCCGGTCTCGCCGTTGATCCAGCACCCCATGTCGATCCAGTCGCTGATTTCCCCGGCCCGCTTGCGGTACCACGGCACGTATTCGCTGAGGTGGCCATTCGATTCGGTCGAATAATAACCGAAACGGCGCAGCATATCGATGCGCACTTTTTCAGTTTTCGGGTAATCGGGGTGACCTTCGAACAGGTCGAGCATCTGCGGAATCAAATCGATGCCGCGCCACGTCGCTTGCACATACCAGGTCTGGTGATTGATGCCGGCGCAGACGATGTCGACGTCGTCGGTATGGACTTTTTCGTCGGCGCCGATCATACCCTGTTTTCGCGCCCAGTAGGTGGTGCATTCGGCGATCTGGTGATGGCCACCTTCGACGCCATGGCACAAACCAATGGTCTCGACCCCGCCATACACATTGCAAGCCCAGGTCAGCATGGCCATGGGATTCGAATAATTAAACAATTTGACGCCCGGCTTGGCGACTTCGCGGATGTCCTTGCACATCGCGAGCAAGGCCGCGACACCGCGCTGGCCATACATGATGCCGCCTGCGCACAGGGTATCACCGACGCACTGATCAACGCCATAGGTCAGCGGCACGTCGATATCGGTGGCAAAGGCCTCCAAGCCACCAACGCGGGCGACGCAAAAGACATAATCGGCGTCGGTGACCGCCGCGCGGCGATCGGTGGTGCTCTGAATGGTGGTGTCGACGCCATTGGCATCGAGATCGCGCTGACAGAGCTGGCGCACCATGTCGAGATTGCGCGCACTCAGATCAGTAAAGGAAAAATCCAACCGCGCCCGCAGTTCAGGCACGGTCATGAGATCACGCACCAAGGTGCGGGTGAAGCCAATCGATCCCGCGCCAATGAAGGCGATCTTGATGCGGGGCAAGGAAGAGGCGGCAACGGACATGGGTAGGCTCCTGGTCGGGTAGACACCAGCGCCGAACCGGAAGCGGTCTGGCAAGGCTGGCATTCCTGTGCCTCAAGATATCGTAGGAAAACATGGTAACAGAGGACACTGATGCTGATCCTGGTACTTTTGTGCGCACGCTTCTGGGGGTCGATGCCGGAGCGCACCGCAGCCGCGGCCTGCTCGCTCCGCGTCGCGTCCTCTTACATGCGATGATTTCCTCCGCGGGCTATGAGGGCAGCGTCTCACCCGGCTATGATTGGCACGGCCGCCGCCGGGGCACGGCCGAATTCGTGCTGATCCAATACACGATCAGTGGTCGCGGCCAGCTGATGTATCACGATGAAAATTATGTCCTGACCCCGGGCCAAGCGATGATTCTGCACTTTCCTGATGACAACCGCTATTGGCTTGCCCCCGGCGATTCCTGGGAACATGCCTACGCCTGTCTGCACGGCCGAGAGGTCCTGCGTGCGTGGCGGACGGTCAGCGATCGCCTGGGTCCGATTCTGCCTCTGACCAAGGATTCTGTCGTTCTGCGCACCTTCTTGGAACTGGTCCGCGCCACCCTGGATGATGCCCTGACCAATCCGTTCATGGCTTCGGCGCAGGCTTATGCCTTGGCAATGGCGCTGCTGGCCAGCGTGCCCGCGCAGGCCGACGCTGGCAGCGAACATCCTGGCGTACAGCAGGCCAAGGCCTGGGCGCGCCAGCACGCCAGCGAAGATATTGGGGTGGCGGATCTTGCCCGCATCGCGGGGCTTTCACGTTTCCATTTCTCGCGCCTGTTCCAACGCCAGGAAGGGCGCACGCCCGCCACCTGGATCACCGATCTGCGCCTGCGCCAAGCCACCCGTCTGCTGCGCGATCCCGCCAGCACCATCGCCTCGGTCGCTGCAAGCTGTGGCTATCGAGATCCAGCCTATTTCAGCCGCACCTTCCGCAGGAGTTTTGGCGTATCACCCGGTGAATTCCGCAGTTCCGGCATGTACTGAGGCATCCGGGCAGTAGCGTACGCCCACTTGCTATCTAGACTTCAGTGGTGTCCTTTTGGCGCTGCATCCTGGTAGTGATTCCTGTGCTCATGTCGGCTGCCGAGGTCGAACCAGCGCCCGCGCCGCCGACAGCAGGCGCCCAGACCGCACCGGCTCCAGCGGGGCAGGTCGCGCCCGCACCAGTTCGTCCGGCCGAAAATGCCGGTCAAGAGCAACCCGAGACCACCACGTGGCCAAGCAAGCGTCTGCGGGCTGCCAGCCGCGCCGCTGATCTGTTGGGAACCGCGATCTTCGAATTAATAGAGGACCTGGACCTGTACAAGATTCCCCTCGGTGAGGGCACGATCGGCTTCAACGTCGGGCGCCGGGTCTACGACAATTATGATGTGCTCGGCAGCTTCACCGTTGTTGATCGCTTCCGAGTCAAACTGGGCTATCCGCTCTCATCCTGGTCGGATCCGGTCAATGGCACCCTGACCGCGCGTTTCGGGGTCGGTACCGATCAGCGGCTTGAATGCGTGCATATCCGCCAAGTCCGCCCCACGGATTTCACCCATCTCGACGCCGGTGCAACTCTGCCAGAGGACCTGTTCGCCCCCGGCTGGAACCAGACCACCGATACTCACCGATCCGTGGCCGCAGACGGTGGCTGGAACCGCCTCCTGCCCGCAGCCAGCACAAGCGCGGAAGTCACCTCAGGTGACGCCTTTGACGGCCTGGGCCGGGCACGCTGGGGCAAATTGTGGAATCTGCTGATCGTGCCGTTCCGGGTCCCCAGCAAACCCGATTGGATCGAACGCGTCGCTCCTGGCGATATTGTCAGCTGGAAAGCCACCGGGAGCGTCGAGGTCGGCCCCGGCGTCGATGTGTCCTTGGCCGTCCCCGGCGCGTTGAAGTTTTATGATGCTGGACTGTCCTTCCGTATTTTCGTCAAAGGTGAATTTAATGTGGCCGTGCTGCGCGAGGACTTGGATCACGTGCGGGTGCGGATATCCCACAAGGGGACCTTTGGCGATCGCATCGCCTTCGGCGGCAAGACCGATGGTATTATTTCGAGTCTCGATTTTGGCTCCAATCCACTGGATCGCCTCAGCCGTTTTTCACCACTGTCGGCATCGCGCCGCCGGCAGTTGGGACGGGGGTTCGATCTGGTCTATCGCTATGATCTGCGCGATCCCGAGGCACGGCAAGCCTACCGCAATGCCGTCTTCGGCAATCTCACCGCATCTGACCGACTTGCAGGCGGAAAGCGCTGGATGGAACAAGCAGATACCGCGGCGGTCCAACGCATCGGCGAACAACATACCACGTCGCGGGGATTCTCGCTCGATACCTCTACCCGACTGGGCAGCTTTTACCGGCATTCCCACGAAACAGAGGTTGAGCACAGCGACATCGAAATCAACGTTGGTCAAGGACGGCAAAAGGTATTCCGCAGTAGGGCGCGCAATCTGATGCAGTGGCGCTGGTTCTGGGGTGCCAAAGAACGGAACGAAACCGAAGTGACCGTTTGGGCAGATCGAGACCGGCTCGAAGCCGGGGCCCAAGATGCTCTGACGCTCACCGTGCAGCACGAGATCCTGGATACCGTGACTACCGGTACCGAATTATTGCAGGATATTGATTTGGTCGAGTCCGCGACCGGACGCGTCGGGTTTTTTCCACGCCCGCCCCCCTACCAACCGCAAAATTCAGTCGCCGAACCGTATGGCCAAGGCGAGTTCGACCGGCGCCGACAATATGATGTGGCGGTTCTGCATCCGACTCGGCTGGGTCGCTCCAGCTTTTTTGCGCAAGTGACGTATAGCCAAGATCAAATCCAACGCTTTTTGGACGTACCGCAACGAGAACGCTGGCGCGATCTGGAAACCGTATTTGGTGTGGCACCAGGTACGTGGAGCACGGCAACCCGGCGCGGCCTCTTTTACGTCGAACACAGCTTAGAGTCCCTTCTCAACCTGCCTTTGTATCCCATCAATCAGCATCTGCGCCGTGGTTCCATTCTCGCCACGGCACAGAGTGCATCGCGATCTTGGCGCCGAGCCGATCGCACTGACGACCTGTATCGGCGGGTCAGTCTGCTGGTAGAATTGTTCGCCAGTCGTCGCCACGGCTACGAACTCACCCAATTGTTGCGGCTGCGCCTGGGAAAGGAGCCGGTTTCCTACGTTCTACGTGGCTCCAATTTTGCATTTGGCACGCTCCGCGCAGAAGGCCAAGGCACGGCACCTCTCGATCCCCTCCCCGAGCAGATCACGGATATCATCGAATTCGATGCCATCCGCGCCCGACGCAATTCGGCCCCAACGGCGATCATCAATAAACTGGAAACGGAACCAGTCGATCATGATCGGCTCAAGGTTCGCTTGGAATTGGCCGAAGGCATCAAGGCCTCTGCTGTCTATGTGCGCTTGATCGAACAGCGGCCCTGGAGCCAGTCGCAATCTATCGGTGCCGCGGTGGTCGCCCGTCTGGAGCATCCCCTGCATGGCGGCGTCAATGAATGGATCATCGATCGCAGGAGCGGCCCCTTATCAGATATCCTGCGGCGCACCGAACCGGGATTGGAATATGAGCTGGCGGTGGCGATCTCAGTCGATGGCCGCACCTGGGGTCGCGTCGACTCGGCCAGCTTCGTTATGCCTGCCCCGCCGGCCGGGGCGCAGGATGTGCTGCGGCCACTCTTGATGGAGGAATGAGCCGGCTTTGGTCGCGCGCAAGAAGACCTGCTCAGGCCGTGCCCTCCAGGGCCTGGACATCGGCCGCCGCTTCGAGCCAACGTTCCTCGGCCTGGGCGATGGCTGTCGCCAACGCAGCCAGGCGCGGGCCGACCGTCGCACCAGCCCCGGCCGGATGAGCCTGCATGGTTGCGGTCAACGCATCACGTTCCGTTTCCAATGCTCGCAAGGCTTTTTCCGTATCGCGCTGGCGATTACGCGCAGCGCTGAGTTGCTTACGTTGGTCGCGGCGATCGCTGACCGCATTCGCGCCGCTAGTCGGGGCTGGAGAAGCAGCAGGCGCCGCGGCTCCTTCCGGCTCGCGCATTTCTTTTTCAATCCGCCACAGATACGCTTCGTACCCATCGGTAAAGGTCGAAGCACGGCCATCACGCAATTCGACAATCACCGAGGCCAAGCGCCCGACGAAACCGCGATCGTGACTGACCAAAAGAACGGTGCCGTCGTGTTCGGCCAAGGCTTCGGCCAGAGCTTCGGTGGTTTCGACGTCCAGGTGGTTGGTGGGTTCGTCGAGCAACAACACGTCATATCGCCCCAGCAGCAGACCCGCGAGACACAGCCGCGCCCGTTCACCGCCCGATAAGACGCTGACGGTTTTTTTCACCGCGTCGCCGCGGAACAAAAATGCCCCCGCCAGATCCAATACCTGTTGGGTGGTGGTGTAGCCGGGCGCCTCGCTGGCGCAGCCTTCGAGCCAGCTTTGCACCGATGCTGCCGCGGGAATCGCGGCATAGACATGCTGATGATAAAATCCGACCCGAGTCGCGTGGCCCCAACGCAGGCTGCCCGACAGCGCCGGTTGTACCTCGGCCAGGGTCTTCAGCAGCGTGCTCTTGCCTTGGCCGTTATCGCCAAGAATGGCGACCTTACTGCCGCGTTCGACTTCGAGATCGATCGGACCAGCAATAACGTTGTCGCCATAGCCAATCGCGAGATCCGCACAGCGCAGGGCTGCGCCTGGCCGGCGTTCACCCAGAGCAGGCAGGCGCATAACCACGGCAGCGGAGTCCGTTTCTTCGGCGATGAAATCGCCTTTCAGACGCTCCAACTGCTTCGCCTTCGATTGCGCCTGAGTCGCGCTGGAAGCCCGCGCGCGATTGCGGTCGACAAAATCCTGCAGGTGCTTGGCCTTGGTGGTGAGGTTGGCATTGCGGCGCTTGGCCATCTCTCTGCGTTCAGCGCGCCCATCAAGCCAAGTATCAATGCCGCCTTCAACCACTTCCAGCCCAGCATTGGCGACCACCAGGACCCCCGTGCAGGTACGGCGTAGAAACGCGCGATCATGGCTGACGACCAAAAAGCCGCCCTTCCACGAGGATAGGAATCCTTCCAACAACAATTGTGTGCGCAGATCAAGATAGTTGGTCGGTTCGTCGAGAATCAGCATATCTGGTTCACCCAGCAGCAGCGCACACAAACGCGTCCGCGTCTGCCAGCCGCCAGACAAACTTAACGCCACCTGATCCAACATCGCCGGGCCGATACGAAAGCGCGCCGCGACTTCGGCGCAGCGCCACCCTTCGCGGCCAGACAGACGTTCGAGCGCTTCCTGGACGGTTTCGCCGGCTTGAAAGGGATCGCTCTGTTCCAAATAGGCGATGCGGAGGCCGCGGGCGATACTGATGCTGCCGCTGTCGGCAGCATCCTGGCCCATGATCATCCGGCACAGCGTCGACTTGCCGGTGCCATTACGCCCGACCACCGCCAAGCGCATGTCATCGCGAATGGTCGCGCTCGCCCCTTCAAAGAGAATTTGCGCGCCGTGCGCTTTGTGGAGATCGGTGATGGAGATGGCGTCGCGGGGCATAATTTTCTAGACTGATTGCCACTGGTCCGGCGTCCGGCGTCCTGCGTCCTGCGTCTTCGATGTGAATTCCGCAGTCCGAGGTCCGCAGCTCGCAGTCCGAAGTCCTAGGTCCTAGGTCTCGTGAGCAATATTTTCAGGGGGGGATGGGAATGGTTTGATAAAAGGATGGGAACGAGGAAGAATTCAGAAGGGTAGTAAGTCAAAGATATGGAAGTCACATAGGCCGGAATTTTTACAAAGACTACGCAAGGTGGAATGAAGAAATGCATGAAAATAGACTGGAAAGAACCACCCCAAACCCCTCAGGCCATCCCTTGCCTCAAGACCTAGGACTTAGGACCTCGGACTGCGGATCAAGAATCGAGTAACGAGATTCGCGTCTCGAAGACGCAGGACGCAGGACGCAGGACCAGTGGCAATAATAATTTACCTCACCTTACGCCGAAATGGAATTGATGCGCTGCCGTCTAATCCCAGACAGGTACGGACGCTGCGGGCGATGCCGACGGCATCAATGCCGTGGTCGGCGAGTTGGCGGCTGCGGGGGGCGTGCGCGACTAATTCGTCGCGGGCGCCGAGACGGGTGACGCGCAGCCCTAAGCCTTGATCGGCGATATGCTCGGCAACGGCGGCGCCGAAACCGCCGGACAGAGCGTGATCTTCGACGGTCAGAATGTGGGTGTGGGTCTGCGCCAATTCTGCCAGCAATTCGGCATCAAGGGGTTTGCAGAAACGGGCGTTGACCAAGGTGACGCCAGCCACCTCGGCGCCGAGGGATTCCAGGGCCAACCAACTTTGATACACAGAGGCACCGTAAGCCCAGATCATCAAGGGGCCGTCGCCGCGCTGAATGATTTCGGCCTTACCCATCTCCACCGGCAGCGCTGCGGCTGTGGCCCACGTGGGCACTAAAGGCACTTCGTCCTTGGGATAGCGGATGACATAGCCGGCCGCGCGTTCGTCGCCGCAGCGGGCCGCGTGCGCCCAGCGCAGCATCGCGGTCAATTCGACGCCATCCTTAGGCGCGAGCAGAATTAATCCTGGAAAACAGCGGCTCCAGGAAATGTCGTACAGGCCCTGATGGGTTTCGCCGTCTTCGCCGACCATGCCGGCGCGATCCAAGGTGATGACGATGCCGAGATCACGTTGCACCACGATTTCTTGGAAAAGCTGATCGTAGCCGCGCTGGGCGAAGGTCGAATAATGGGCCAGAAACGGGCGCATGCCGCTGGCGGCGAGACCTTGAACAAACGCGAAGCTGTGCTGTTCACAGATTCCGACGTCGTAAACCCGGTCGGGCATTTTTTGCGCCACGGCGCGCAGGCCGGTACCCGACGGCATCGCCGCGGTGACCCCGACCACGCGCGGGTCCTCGGTCATCAGCTCAAGCATGGTATCGGCAAAAATGTGCGAATAGGTCTTGCCCGACGGGGGCTTGGGGTGAAAAGCGCCAGTATCGAGGTCGAAACCCTTGGGCCCGTGAAACGTCAACGGATCGGCCGCCGAGGGCTGCCAACCGCCGCCTTTTTTGGTCAGCACATGCACAATCACCGGTTCGTGGAATTCAGCGACGCGATGCAGCAGGTCTTCGGTCGCGGCGCGATCATGGCCATCGACGGGGCCGAAATAGCGGAAGCCGAGGTCCTCGAAAATGTAGCCCGGGGTGACTAATTTGTGCGCCGCCAATTCCAGGTGTTCGGCAGTCTTTTCCAACGAACCACCCCAAGGCATTTTGCGTAGAATGCCCAGAATACGCTCGCGGAGATGGTTATAGAATCTGCCGCTGCGGATACGGTCGAGATAGGTATGCAGCGAGCCGACCGGGGCATCGATGAAATTGCCGTTGTCATTGAGCACGACCAACAGATCGCTCTTCAATTCGCCGGCATTGATCAGACCTTCAAAAGCCATGCCCCCGGTCAGGGCACCGTCGCCGACCACGACCACGGTCTTGCGCTTTTGACCGAGTTTGCGGTAGCCTTCAGAGACGCCGACGCCGGTCGAAATCGCCGTCGAGCTGTGCCCAACTTTGGCGATGTCGTAGGGCGATTCTTTCGGGTCGGGGAATCCTGAAATTCCCCCTTCCTGACGATTGGTGTGAAAGCGCGTGGCGCGACCCGTGAGCAGCTTATGGACATAAGCCTGATGGCCGACGTCCCACAACAGCCGGTCGGAACTGAAATCAAAAACCCGGTGCAGGGCCAGGGTCAGTTCGACCACACCCAAGTTGGACGCTAAATGGCCGCCATAGCGCGAGACGGTCTCTTTGATGCGGTAGCGAATCTCGTCACCGATCTGGTCCAAGTCCGCTTTCGCGAACTTGCGCAGATCACCAGGTGAGAGTAATCCATCGAGCAAGGGCTGATGGGTCGGCGGGAGGGCGTCGGCCATCCTTGGAGTCTAGAACGGTCTTACCCCGCCGAAAGCAGGGAACTGGCCTAGGCCTTTCGCACTGTTTGCGCCGTTTTTGCAGGACGCCTTATTCGAGGCCAGCAGGGCCGGCCTTGACCTCGGTGGCGATGATGAAGGTCTGCGGGGCGATCACTTCTCCGACATTGCCGGCTTGGTCGACCGCCGTCACCTTGATCCGCGCGGTGCGGCTAGCGGTAGCGGGGATCTCAAAGCGGAAGGCGGCATCGGATGCCAATTTTTCACCCAGGACTTCCCATTTTCCGGGCGTCGTGGAGATCCACACCGTGACCGGGGTCGCTGCCAGGGCGACATCCTTGACGTCGAACTGGACCGCGGCGCGGACGCCATCGCGGAAGGCGGTGCGCGGCTTCATGCCTTCGGCTTCGACCACACCGTTGGCCTGGGCCAGGACCACGGTGGGCTTGGTGGTGTCGACCAGAATCACGCTTTGATCATCGGTCGCGCCGCGCGGCGAGGGTGAGGAATTGCCAGCCTGATCGACCGCAACCACCGCGAAACGAAAGCGACCGTCGCGCTCTGCCACCCATTTGACCGAGGAATACGGCGCTTCGATGACCGGACCTTCGGTCCAGGTCTGGCCGTTGTCCTGGCTGACCATCAAACGGGCGCTGGCGAGACCCGCAGGTCCCGCGTCAGCGATCTGCAGGTTGAGCACGTTGCTCAAATTCGCGCTGATGGTCGGGCCGGTGACGCGGCCACTGGGGGCGATGGAATCGATCAACAGCTGGGTGCTTTCCTTGCTGCCCACATTGCCTGCCTTATCGGTGGCGGTGACGCGCACGGCGCCGCTGATGGTCATGTCGGTGGGCACCAGCCATTCAAAGGTCCCACTATTGGCCAGGCCCTTGGCCACGGCGTCAAAGCGACCGTCACCAGCCCGTGCGTATTCGATGGTGACGGAATCGGGGCTCATATTCAGATCTTCGACGCCCCAGCGAATGGTGACCTTGTTGCCACCGCGCAGCTTGGCCTGGCTGGCCGGATTTTGAATGACCACAGCGGGGCTGGTGCGATCGATGACGAACTCAGTGAACAGACCGGCATCGGTGACCTGGGCCGGCGCCGGCGACTGTAACGTCGAGATTTCGGTGTACTGCACGTAGGTGCGCCAACGACCCTCGGGCACGCTCCACAGCACGGCGTCTTCACGACCGAACGGCAAACTATGCTTCTGCCATTGCCCCCACTGGGTGCCATCATGACGGCTGTACCACAGATCCTTTGACTGCACGTCCCCGTCATCGCGGCTGCGCAGGGTCACATCGGTCTTGTTCAGCACCGGCACCTCCACGACATCGGCGGCGGCAAGCCAACCGGCAGCAAGAGCAGGAAGCAGAGCAAAAAGGCGAACACGGGACATGGGCGACTCCGAAACGGGGACGTTGAGGTGGCAGAACCCTAATGCGCTGGGTCGGACTGGCCAGTCCCTCTCTGCATTGCTGGTGTTCCGGCGGGTGATTGGGGATTTCCATGCCTCCTTTTACGTCCGGCGTCCTATGTCCGAGGTCCTAGGTCCTCGATTCCAGTGTTGAATCAGAAAAAATAATTGACCCGTTCTCATCACCTTCTCGTCACATTCTCGTCACCCATGGAGCCACCCACGTTTGTGCCTTCAATGGCCCCGACATAGGACCTCGGACATAGGACCTTTCAGGACATAGGACTGTCTAGACCCTTGCCCCACCAGGGATCGACAATCAACTGCCCCACCATGTCGAAGCCTCGTGTCCTTGTTGTGCGTGCCGCCGGAACCAATTGTGAGATGGAGACCGCGCATGCGTTCACGATGGCGGGCGGCACGCCCACCATCCTGCACGTCAACCGGCTGCGCGAACAGCCGGCCTTGCTGCGCGAACAGCAGATATTGGCCATCCCGGGCGGCTTCAGCTATGGCGATGACATTGCTTCGGGGCGGATCTTCGCCAATGAACTGATGACCGCCTTGCGCGATGAACTTCTCGGCTTTGTCGATCGCGGCGGCTACGTGATCGGCATCTGCAATGGCTTCCAGGTCCTGGTCAAAGCGGGACTGCTGCCCCGGCTGGATGGGGCCGCTGTGCAACAGGCCACCCTGACTGACAACACCTCGGGCCTGTATCAGGACCGCTGGGTGCGCTGTGTGGGCAAGACCGGCCTGTGTGCCTGGATCCCCGCCGACGGCGAGATCGAACTGCCCATCGCCCACGCCGAAGGCCGCTTCGCCGCCGATGACGCCACCCTGGATCGCCTCGAAGCCGCGGGCCAATTGTGCCTGCGCTACGCTCCCGGCGGTAATCCCAACGGCAGCGCCCGCGACATCGCCGGCATCTGCGATCCGACCGGCCGCGTGTTCGGCCTGATGCCGCATCCCGAACGCTTCCTGCGCTGGGAAAACCATCCCCGCTGGACCCGCGAAGCACGTCGACCCGAAGGCGATGGCGTTCAATTCTTCAGGGCTGCGGTTTCTCGTCTCAGTTAGATAGACGTAAATTAGATAGACGCCAATTCAAATAATAATGTATGAACATATGAGATGTCCTGAGTCCTATGTCCGAGGTCCTAGGTCGGGGCCTATGCACGTGCTAGCCGTGTCAGCTCATTTTCGCACGTAAGGGCATGTCTAAAATCCAGCATACATTGCGTCATTAATAAAGAAAATAATTCCCGCACACAAGACCTAGGACTTCGGACTTCGGACCAGTGGCAATGAGATGTCCTAAGTCCGAGGTCCGAGGTCCGAGGTCCGAGGTCGGGGCCTATGCACGTGGTAGCCGTGTCGGCTCATTTTCGCACGTAAGGGCATGTCTAAAATCCAGCATAGATTGCGTCAATAATAAAGAAAATAATTCCCGCACACCAGACCTAGGACTTAGGACTTAGGACTTCGGACCAGTGGCAATGAGATGTCCTAAGTCCGAGGTCCGAGGTCCGAGGTCCGAGGTCGGGGCCTATGCACGTGGTAGCCGTGTCGGCTCATTTTCGCACGTAAGGGCATGTCTAAAATCC
>Ga0209490_10001320_pt1 | contig 24165 bp, 33 predicted proteins | sample MAT06_FD_187209 | JGI IMG/M metagenome (GOLD analysis project Ga0209490, IMG submission 187209) | Freshwater microbial communities from Lake Fryxell liftoff mats and glacier meltwater in Antarctica - MAT-06 (SPAdes) (version 2) | ecosystem: Environmental > Aquatic > Freshwater > Ice > Liftoff... | reverse complement strand
CGATTGTGAGCGTGGTGAGCAGCGCCGCCGCAGAGGGGTGCTTGGCTGCGCTGCGCACTCCTCTGCGGCAGGAGGAACAGATCCAACTACGGAAGTAGAATGTGGTACGACTCTGGGGGGCAGGTCACAACAGCGAGCTTCAGAGACTTCTAGAGCTTTGGCCGCGGCTGTCTGATGGGGTGCGAGCCGCGGTGCTCTTGCTAGTGTCGGCCGAGTTCAAAGACGTACACAGCCAACTTGAACACGAGCAACTTGGGTCACCCTATGAACGAGCAAGTGCTCATTTAATAAACATGTAGTCGGTTCTGTTTGGAAGTTGGATCTGTGGCAAGATGCACTTCGCGACCTGTTGCCGTCGCGCCGAGCCGGCAGGCTTACGCAAGGGCTGCACAACGTGCACGCTCATAGTCGAGCTATGCTCGCTTGCCGCCGCGCCTGGCTCGGCGTCAGAGGGGCCTCTGCCATGCGTCACACCGAATCTCACCGCTCCTACCGGATCGGCTGGCTTCGCGCCGCGGTGCTCGGTGCCAACGACGGCATTGTCTCCACCGCGAGCTTGATCGTCGGCGTCGCCGCGGCCGATACCGCCCGCAGCGGAATTTTCGTCGTGGGGCTTGCGGGGCTGGTTGCGGGCGCGATGTCAATGGCCGCGGGGGAGTATGTGTCGGTGAGTTCGCAGGCCGACACCGAGGGCGCGGACATGGCACGTGAGCGGCACGAACTTGCCACTCAGCCTGAGGGCGAGCACGCCGAACTCACAGCGATTTATGTGAAGCGTGGCCTCGACGACACACTCGCGGGCGAGGTCGCTACGCAGCTCATGGCCAATGACGCCCTCGCCGCCCATGCGCGCGATGAACTGGGCATCACCGAAGAACTCTCGGCCCGCCCAGTGCAGGCCGCCTTCGCCTCAGCAGCGACGTTCACCGTCGGGGCCTCGCTCCCGCTGCTGCTGGTGCTCGTGCTGCCCAAGGCGTATCTGGTCTGGGGCGTGAGCGCCGCATCGTTGATATTCCTGGCGGCGCTTGGTGCGATCGCAGCTCGCGCGGGCGGCTCCCCGGTGTGGCGAGCCACCGCTCGCGTGACCTTCTGGGGCGCGCTGGCGATGGGCCTGACGGCAGGCGTGGGCGCGATCTTCGGGGCGAGGGTGTAACCAAGCTCGACGGCCGCAACCCTTTAGTCGTCGCTAAGCGCCCGAAGACACCGAGCGCGGCTGCTCACCGTGGGGATGAGGCTTCATGCGCGTTCGCGTCCGCTTTGGTCTTGTGCACGGTGCCCTCGGGGTGGTTGGGAGGGGAATAGATCGTGTAGAGCTTCATCGGCTCGGTTGTGGACGAATTGATGAAGTTGTGCTTCGTGCCCGCAGGTACGACCACGGCTGAGCCGCTCGAGAGCGTGTGCTCTACCCCGTCGAGCACGCACCTGCCACGTCCCGCTTCGACGCGAAAGAACTGGTCGATGCCCGGGTGTGTCTCGCTGCCGATATCCTCGCCCGGGGCGAGCGACATGACCACCAACTGGCAGTGCGTCGCCGTGAACAGCACCTCACGAAAGTACGTGTTGCTCTGTGTCTTTGACTCGATGTTGCTTATGAACCCTCGCATCGTCAGATTCCCTTCTGCGCTCTCGCGCAACGCTCACGCCCGAGTACTCCTTCGCGTCGAGCTCCACTCTGTTTGGCCCACGCCGGATCAATCTTCGTCATCCTACGTCGTTCCTCCCGCACAATCGCGCTCGCCGCCAGTCTTGTTTTCGCCATCATTCTCCGCTTCGCCCAGTTGCACCGAGGTCTCAAAGAGAGACAGCGTCGTTGACTGAGTGGCCGGGTCGAAGTTGAGGACCAGCTCGAAGGCCCAAGACCCGGCGATCGTGACAAAGACGATCGCGACGATGGATCGGGCCGACGTGATGCCGTCGGCCACATAGGGGTTTGTTTTCTGTGGGTAACGCTCGCTATGACGTTCTCGCGTTGGCGGACGGCGATGCTCACGCCTTCCACCGAGGGCATTGCCACTGCCTGCGTGCGAGTGCGAGGTTTCGAAACCGATCTGGCTGAATGCGCTTGTGGGCACGTTGAGAGCGTAGAGCCACGCCCAGCGCACAACGGCCGCCGAGTGGATGCACACGCGGATGAGGGAAGTATGCTCGGACGAGACGACTTGCGGAAGTTCAAGTCACGCTAGAGAGTTGCAAGAAGTGAAGTCATTTCTCGCGGTGGCAACCATTATCTCACGTCAGCGGGAAACGATGCGCTCAGCCAGGTTCTGGATGACGCTGAGGTGCTTGACGATAACCTTTCGCTGGCTCATCGCGACAGCGCCTTTCGATAAGCAGACTGTGACAATTGTCGGCAGCATCTCCGGCGTCAGCCCCACGGCGACGGCGAGCGCGAAGAAGAACGCCTGAACCCAGTTGCCCTTGGTCAGTCCGTTGATAATGAATAACAGCGGCACTATCACCAGCATGAATCGCAGCATGAGCCAGGTGAACTTGGAAATGCCCTTTTCAAACGCGGTCTCGTTCGTCTCCTCTTGAATAGATTCGGCCATGCCGCCGAAGTAGGTCTCCTTGCCGGCGGCGACGACGACGGCTGTGGCCGATCTGTTCACGACGCTGGTCCCCACGAACGCGATGCTGGTGAGCGAAGTCGCGGCCGGGGCATTCGACCCTGGCGCGGCGGGTTTCTCGATATCAAACTTCTCAACCAGGTAACTCTCGCCGTCAGCGATCCTTGGATCACGAACAGGTCCTTGGCCGAGACGATCCGTACGTCGCCGGGCACCATGTCGCCCGCAGCGAGCTGCACCACGTCGCCGGGGACGAGCTGCGACACGGCGATCTTGACGGGAGTGCCATCGCGCACCACCGTCGCGGTCACCGAGATCATCGCCTTGAGCTTGGCGGCGGCATAACCCGCCTTGAGCTCTTGACACAACTTCAGTCCGACGCTCAGCGCGATCATTAGTACCATCATCGTTCCCGCACGCACGTCATCCGCCGCAAAGAAGATGGTGGCCAGGACCGCGAGCAGGATGCCCAAAGGATTTAGGATCGAGCGCCAGAGCATTTTCAAGAGGCCTGGTCGCTAAGTTCTTGGCGAGCACGTTGAGGCCGTGCTTGGCGAGGCGTGCCGCGGCCTGGGCGATCGTAAAGCCGCCAGCGCGTGCCGGGAATGTAAGATACACGCCCGCGTTACCGCAACCCTGAGCGACGCGGCCTTCACGACCGCAGGCGACACGCGGACCTGAGGCTCGCCGCAGCGAATCGCCACGTAAGCGGCTTTGGAAAGGATGGCGCACGGAGAGATCGACATCAGTGTTCGGGAACTGTACTGACGCTGGCGAGGCGGGCAGATGTTCGACAGAGAATGAGGAAGCATTCTTGTGATTGCACGCGCCCGGCAATGTGGGAAGTTTCCGCCGTTGAGAACATCCGAGGGCTCAACAAAGGTGTTTCAGATCGTTGAGAGGTGAGTGCGACTCAGATTGCTGGCGACGACGTGAAACGCGACCTACGCGAGTGAAGGAAGTCTCGAATGTTCGACGTAAACTCCATGGCCGCGATCTTTGCCGATCAGGACCAAACCGAACACGCCATCAAGACGCTTCAGGCTTCCGGGATCGCACTCATGGTGGGGCGAGGGTTCCGCAGCGAGCAGGATGTCGTGAGCTTCTGCACTGCGGGCGACCGCATGAAGGCTTGGGGCGGGAGCGGCGCTCTCTGGGGCGGTTTGTGGGGCCTGCTGTTCGGCTCGGCGTTCTTTTGGGTGCCCGGTGCGGGGTCAGTGACGCTCGCTGGCCCGATTGTCTCGTGGATCATCGGCGCCCTGGAAGGCGCGCTAGTGGTCGGCGGCCTGAGCGCGCTGGGTGCTGCGATTTACACCATCGCTATCCCGAACGACAGCATCGTCGAATATGAAACCGCCCTCAAGGCTGGCAAGGTAGTGGTGGTCGTCGATGACACGTCGGAGGATGCAAAGAAGGTTCAGTATCTGCCTCGGAGAACGTCAGCGACTCGGATGGCACTTCACCTGAACACGCGGGCGACAGTGTGAAACTGTGAGGAGAAGCGTGCGCGCGTTGTCCCTTATTGTAACTGGCTGGATAAACACATATGCCAATCACATCTCAGATCGTTCGGACTCCAAGAAGGCGGACTCAACCCTACGTCGGCACGGTCTCGCTCCGGAGCGGCGATGCGCGCGATGCACGCACTCGGCCTCAGACTGCAACTGGACAAAGCATTGTCTTAAGGGACGTGTGCGCGGGCCTCGTACAGCTCCTTGCCGACACCATGACTCTTCGAGATCTCTACGTCAAGCACGGGTCGCAAGCTTCCGCGTCGCTGGCACCAGTTTTTCAACAGATATGTGAACGACATCAGATTGAGCAGACTCGCCTGATTGACCTTGTGGTCGGATTGATCTACGAGTTCGACGGTACGCCGATCTTCATGGCCGCGGACGTGGCGGCGGTCACCTCAATCCCCACCCCGCCGAAGGGCCGCGAAGATTCGATGGGTCAATGCCATCGACTCTTGAACGCTCACGACCTCGTTGCCGAGAAGGCGATGGCAGTTGGCACTCGAGTGAGCACGCTGGCCGCGGCGGGCCGCGGCCCACTCGTGATCGCTGAAATAGTCCTCACCAGCACTATCCAGATCTGGCTTCTCGGGCAGTACATGGAATCAGAGATCTACCCATTTGATGTCTCACCGTCGCAACCTGCTCTCGGCTGCGCGCATGTCATGCCTTCGCGGACGATGTTTATGTAGGTAAGGCAAGCCGGCGCGTAGCCGGAGTATCCCCCCTCACAGTCGTACGTCTGGTGTCTCCTTTTATAAGCGAGTCTCTGATGTCTCGTCACAGCTCCCGCGCCCATCAACCTCACAACGCGACGCCCGCCACGTCCGGCACGCTTTCGGACCCTTCACCCGCAAAGCCAGCGCTTCCTGCGCGGAATTTCTCAAGAGCCGGGCGTTCTGCTGACCAAATTCGCGTGCGAGCCTACGAGATCTCAAAGACCCACAACGGCAGACCCGGTGACGAGGCGAGCAACTGTTCTCGAGCCGAGATGAAACTCGGTGCCGTGTACGCCGTAAAATACCGACACGCGCGTGACGTGCGGTCGGCATCACGCCCATTGTCCTGACCGTCCTTGAAGATCACACGTAACTTCTCACTGCGCAGGCCGCGTGCTCTGCGCGGAGTTACCACACCTTGGTAGCAAAGCTTAGCAGTGCTTCCACATACGGAGTCGATGCATGACAACGACGATGAATCACGGCCAGTCCACCGCGCAACCAGATATTCTCAAACTGGGCGACACGAACTTTACGCTCGCGTCCACGGGTGATGACATTCGTGGACGAAAGGTGGTGGATACCGAGGGTGAGGCCATCGGCGAAGTCGATGAACTCATGATCGACGCTGCTGAGAAAAAAGTACGCTTTCTTCGTATTACCTCTGGTGGTTTTCTGGGCATGGGAAAGTCCGTTTTCCTTATCCCGGTCGACGCCATCAGTTGGATCGACAGCAAGGTGGTTCACATCAACCACGATCGCAAGAAGTTCGTTGGAGCACCGGCGTATAACCCCGAGATGATCGATCGCGCCTACCTTGACACCATCTACGACTACTACGAGTACGACCCGTTCTGGGGTTCGACGTATCGGTATCCCGCCTACCCGCACTACTCACTAGGCCGGCGTTACTCATAAAGCATACCAACACAGTCCGCGAACGGAACGATATACGCGGCCGGGGCGCAACCGCGTCTCGGCCTGTTTTGCTTGTACGCCAATATGCGGCGCCGCTTCTGGAGAAACAATGCAAACTCACCTATTGACCGCTCGTCAGACCGCGTACGACGCATTGTTCGCACAACGTGTCTCGGACAACGTTTAGTGCCGCGACGTCCGCGCGACGCTCGGTCACTCTGAAACTGCCCTCGTTCCGCTAACACAATCTCGCCCTCGGCTACAACTTCTGAGGAATGAAAAAGGAGTGTTGTGGTAGCCGGAAAAGTTTATACTCAGTTTTAAGAAGTCGGCGATCAAACGGGTGATCGGCCTGCGGCATACCATCAGCTTGGTCGCCGCGCGGCTGGGCCTGTGCTAGGACACTTTCCGCAGACGTATCGAGCTGACCAAGTTCGATTCTGAAGAATCGTTCGCCTTGACTGAGCTCCCGGCCGAGCAGCGCTTCCGCGAACTCGAGAAGGATATCGCACGCCTGCTCATGCACCGCGATATTATAAAAAGGCGGCAGTCTACTTCGCGAAGGAGTACCTATGAAGTTCGCTTTTAGTTGCAACAATCGTTCTCGCTGTAGACGTCTATGGCATGTGCTCCACCTTCGCCACGAGGGAAGAGGCCCGCGACGCCGTGTTCCATTACATCGAGATGCTCTGCCGCCGCACGCGTCTGCGCGCCGCTCTGGACTACCTCAGCACCGAACAGTGCGAGGCTCGGCAGATTGGTCGGTCGATCTAGGTCGATAGAATCTGGGTTGGGTCAGTTGCGAAAGAAGCGGTCGGTGGCTGTGGCGCGTTACAATCTTGGTGTGGATAGGCACGACCCCAGCCCGACGCTCATTGAGAGGCTGCGCGACCCGGCGGACCGTGCCGCGTGAGGGAGGTTCGAGTCGACCTACTCCGAATTGGTGGTTCGTTACTGCCCAGCCAAGAGGCTGCAGGTTGCCGACGCTGAGGACACATGACAGCTCACGCTTGTGAAGCTCGTCGGTTCGATCGCAAAGCTCAAATATGACAGGACTCGAGGCCGCTTCCGGGATTATTTGTTCGTGGTCGTGCGATCGGTTCTGGCGAACGAGGCGCACCGGCTAGGTTCGTCTGCGGGCGTGATCACAATCGGAATAGCCAGCGACGACGGCACGTCGGACGAGACTGTCTCACGCGGGTGCGGCGATAAGGCTTGGGAGCGGGAGTGGCGAGATTTCCATTTTCGACACGCCTGGAAAACGATCTCACGTGACTTTGATCCACAAAGCTTGGCCGCGTTCGAATGCCTGCTGGGTGGGCAGGCGGTCCGGCAAGTTGCGGATCGTTTCGCGATGAGCCAGCCCGGTCTGCACAAGATCAAGCAGCGCGTCCGCGACCGATTGGCCGAGCAGATTCGCGCGCAAGTCGCCGAGGAGGACGGCGATGAGTGACAGGTCATCTTCGCAGGAAAGGTCCAAGGGGCCAGATATTTCCCGTTCGGTTTCGAAGACGGATCGTGGGAATCACGCCTGACCAGGGCGCGGAAGGCCGCCGAGTCGGGCGTGCTTGGAAGATTCAGTTTGGTTGAAATGATCGGACGAGGTGGGCAGGGAGCGGTTTACAAAGCCGTCCAGCCCGGCACGGACCGAACGGTTGCGATCAAGCGAGTAATTCTAGAGAGATCTGACGGCGACCGACGGCGTGAGCGATTTCGCCGCGAGGTCGAACTGGCCGCGTCGCTCCATCATCCGGGCATCGTGACGATCCACGAGTTAATCGACGATGACGCGGCCGTGGTGATGGAGTGGATCGACGGCGACGATGCGCACACTTGGGGTGATCGCGTCGGCATTCAAGAGGGTGGAGTGCGGCGGGTGGTCACGATGATGCGTCGGGCCGCGGAGGCCGTCGCTTACGCCCACGCGCGAGGGGTGCTCCATCGAGATCTCAAACCATCAAACATCCTGATCGATGCGACCGATCAACCGCGCATCGTGGACTTCGGGCTGGCCCGGCTGGTGGAGATCGAGCAGGGCGCGGGCGTGCGGCACGAGCGATCGGCGACGATCACGATGGACGGATCGTTCGCGGGCACGCCGGTGTACGCGCCGCCCGAGCAGATCGACTTGGGGCTGCACGAGGCGGACGTGCGCGCGGACGTGTACGCGCTGGGGGCGGTGCTGTATCGGCTGTTGAGCGGGCGAGAGCCGTTCGAGGCCTCGACTCTCGCGGGCCTTTTCGACCTTTTCCGCCGCGGTGACCCGCCCGCGCCGTCGGGCTTCAATTCTCGCGTCGATGACGAGCTCGACGCGATCGTGACGATGGCGATGCGGCCTCGGCGCGAGGACCGGTACCAGACGATGGAAGCGTTGGACGAGGATCTCGGGCGCTGGCTTGAGCGCAAGGCCGTGCGGGCGGTGCCGACCTCGACGATCTACCTCGCTCGCGCGTTTGTTCGCTGGCATCGCGTGAGCGTACTGCTGGGAGCCACCGCGTTCGTTCTTGTCGTGGTCTCCGGGATCGGCGCGGGCCTGATCGCGCTCGAGATCTGGCGCCAACGAGCGGCGTTGATCCGCACCGTCTCGGAGCGCGACGGCGCGTTGGAAGACTCCACGACCCAGCGGCAGCGCGTGCAATCAGAGCTGATCAAGTCCATCGCGGTCAACATGGGGTTATGAGAGTTCTTGACGACGTCGCCAACGCGAACCCAGACCATCGCCAGGCTCTGCTCGACGAGTTTCAGCGGCGTGCGGCGGCACTCGACGCGTCGCGCGTTCCAATGCGTGCCGAGATCGAGATCGGGAACCGGATCCAGCTCGCCTCGATTTTCCGTACCTTCGGCGACGACGACCGGGCGCGCATCCAGCTCGACCGAGCGCTGGCGATCGGGCGGGCCCGCGCAGCCGGATCGTCGGACCTTAGCCACGCGCTGGGCGATGCGGCCGTGCTGGCGCTTGATCAGCGCCGGTTCGCCCAAGCGGTCGCGTTCTTCGAGAAATCGCACACGAACAAGCGTGCCGCCTTAGGGGCCGTTGAAGGGAGTGTCGGCCAAGAACGCTTGCGGTATGCCGAGGCTCTCGTAAGTGCTGGCCGAAATGACGACGCCCAGCGCGTGATCGACGAGCTTTATGAACCACGCGCGGCTCAGGAGATCCGCGAGGGTGCCGCAACGCTGGTCGTCCAAACCTGTGAAAAAAGCGGGCTCGTGGTGCCAGCCTGGGCTGCCCATGCCCGGTCTGTCACGAGAAACGGCCCGAAATAGCTGTTGCGGGCCCACACCCGCTCTCGCTCGGCGCTTTCTGCATCACCTTGAAGTTTTTTCTTACGCTGGCGTCCAAACGTGCGGCAACGGCTGGTACTGAATGAGAAGACCTATCGGGTGAGAGAGCCCGGGGTCGGCGATCGCACTGCGCTCGCGTCTGCGCGGTTGTTGTTGCTTGCCTCGTGTACCACAACTGGAAGGGAAGATTATGCGTTGCTTCGTTCGCTCGACCCGTGCGATGACCCTGAGCACCTCCGCTGGCCTGGCGCTCTCAACAGGGATGGCTGGCGCGTCCATCCTGAACTGTGCGAACGTCGCGGGCGGGGCCGCGTCCACCGCGGCCAACTGGTCTCCCGCGCAGGTCCCCGCCGCCGCCGACACGCTCACGTTTAATCTCAACAGCATCTACACCGTCACCTACAGCAACGTCGTCCCGCTCTCCACCGCCCACACCTTCAAGCGCGGCACCGTCACCCTCTCTCTCACTTCACCACACACCGCCAGCGGCAACTTTCGCGCCGGCGATGTCAGCGGTGACTCCGCCATCGCCACCATCACCACTGGGTTCGTCAACGCTGGCAGCGTCACCATCGGCAACGCCTCGGGCAGCACGGGCACGATCATGGTGACCGACAGCGACGCCGACCTCATCACCACCGGCTCGGGCGATATCATCGTCGCCTCCGCTGGCAACGGCACGCTCAACGTCACCGGCGGCGGGCGGGTCTCTTCCGCTGACGACGTCATCTTCGGCAGCGCCAGCGGCAACGGGACCGCACTCGTCTCCGGCTTCGGCACCACGCCTCTCCGCTTCTCCACGATCGCCACCAACGGCGTTGACGACGACATCGTCGTCGGAAACTCCTCGGGCACCGTCTCCAAACTCGCCATCAAAGACAACGGCTTCGTCAGCTCTTCTGACGATGTCCAGATCGGGCTCGTCGCTGGCGCATCCGGCACCATCGACGTGAGCGGCAACGGAAACACCGCAACAACTCCACCCTCACCACTGCTGGCACCGGCTTCGTCACCGTACTCGGCGGCGGAACCATCAACGTCACCGGCGCCATCCGCCTTGGCGACACCACATCTGGTTCGGGAACTCTCAGCTGCGTCGTTGGCGGCACAATCAACGCCCACTCAATCATCGTGGACGACAACGGCGGGTTCCTCAACCTTCTCGACGGCGTCATCAACGTCGACGGCGGAATCCTCTCCGCCGCCAACGATCAACTCGTCGTTGATGCCGCGCCACCGCTGCTCTCGACGGGCGTGCGGCTCAGGCTCATCAACGGAGCCACCTGCACTCTGAACGCCCCTGTCGCGCCTTTTCGCGCTCTCATGCTCGGCAACACACAGAACGGCAGCCTCGAAGTCACCGGTACTGGCTCAAAGGTCACGGTCACGGCTGGCGACATCATCCTCGAGAACGTGGCTGGCGCATTCGGCGACCTCTCACCCAGCATTTCTGGGGCGATCTCGTTCCCATCTACTCGCAACCTGACGGTGGGGAACTTTGGGCGAGGACGCCTGATCAACACCGGCGGAACCATCACCGGCGGTAATCTAAACATCGGCACCGGCGCCACCGGCGAAGGCCAGGTCGAGTCCTTTTTCGGCAGCATAACACTCTCTGGCTTCCTCGCAGTCGGTGGCACTCAAGCCGCGGCAGGAGGTACAGGGTCATTTGTGGTTGGATCCAACTCCACAGTCAACTTGAACACCGGCGCGACGGAAGCCGCACGCGTCTGGCCGGACGGAAGCCTCACCATTGCCGCAAGTGGCCTTCTCGATTCGTCCTTTGGCTCCATCGACGCCGACGGCGCATTTACGCTAGAGGGCGGCACACTCACAACCCTCGCGCTTCGCCTCAAGGGCACCACCTCGCCCTACTCGCTCCAAGGTGTTCTCAACGGCGAACTCCTGCTCTCCTTCACCACGGTCACCGCGAATCTCACCGGGCCACTCACCCTGAACCCGAGCAGTTCCGGTGGCGACACGCTGGGAAACTTCGGAACGTTGAACGTGGGGATCAACACGCTGACCATCAACGATCCAAGCACCTCATTGAATCGCCTCAACAACTGCACCCTCGGTGCTACAGGCCGGATCGACGGAACAGACAAACTTAGAGTCGAAGTCGGTAAGACATTCTCCGGCGACGGAACCATCGCTAACAACATCACCAATTCCGGCCACGTCACCGTCGCCGGCGACGGGCTTGCCTTCGAAGGCCTCGTCACCGGCATCGGCCAAGGCATGTCCGGCCGAAGTTCACCTTCAAATCTGGCGGCGGGTTCATCGGCGCTGGCAGCATCAACGCCAAGGTCGGCGCCGAATCAGGCTCCACCCTCACCTTCACCGGCAGACCCCGCTCGGCCAGGTGCCTGGCCACCGCGTCGAAGAGCGTCCGCTCCATCCTCGCCTCGCGCAGACGCCGACGGAACACCACGAACGTGGTCTCGTCCGGGGTCTTGTCCGTCAGCGACAGCCCGGCGAAGCGTCGGAACGACAGGCGGTCCTTGAGGTTCTCCTCCAGCTGCGGGTCCGAGAGATTGAACCACTTGGCGAGCATCACGCACCGGAGCATGGTGAGGGCGGGCCACGCCGGAGCGCCGCCCTTGTCGTTGTTCTTGTACAGCGTCCGCACCGGGCGGGCGAGCTTCTCCCAGGGAACGGTCCGCCCCAGATCATCGAACAGCGCGGAGGTCTTGGGTCCGCCCAGGTCCACGGTCATCGAGTCGATCAGCCCCGGCTCGGCGTTGCGGCGTTCCATCGTGCGTCCTCCATGACACGCGGCGTCACGCCGCGGCTCACACCCATACGCACCCTCTCCTGCCACGGTTTTTTGGATCCGGAAAAACTGTTGGCTTTTTCAGAGATCCCGTTCCGGTGTTCGCATTGACCGCTGCGGCGCTAGGCCAGACCAACATACATCCCCTGAACAAGTTCTGCTGAGGCGAGAACGTCGGCTTCATGAACTGGCACGACGCCGGGGCACCGGTCGGGGCGCAGGGCGTGCGTGTGAACCTCACGTTCCTTTCTGGCTATGTGTGGTGCGAGAACGTGGGCTGGATCAGCCTCGGCGACGGCTCGCCCGCCAACGGCGCGACCTACGCCAACGCCACCAGGCTCGACTACGGCGTCAACATCGCTGCCAACGGCGCGCTCTCGGGCCTGGGTTGGGGTGAGAACATCGGCTGGGTGAACATGGACAGCGCCACGAACTTCGTCGGCCTTCGCTGCCCGCCCGACTTTGACAACGACGAGTTTGTGACCGGCGAAGACTTCGACGCCTAGGTGGCGGCCTTCGAGGCCGGGTGCTGAGTTCGAGACGCGGTGCGCTTCTGCCCGATCCTTTGCCATTCGCAGGGGAAGCTTTTTTATCCATCAGGCCGCGTGCGATTCCGATTTCGCTGCGAACTCCGGCATGGGCCTACTTCGTCGCCCACGCTCGCAGGGTCGAGCTCGTGCCCTTGATAGGCACCGCGTTGAGGCTGGTCGCGAGTTGACTCCAAGCCGGGGAGCTTGTGGTCACAAACATTCGCCGGGCGTTCGACAGGCCGCGCAGGCACTTCTCGACAATGTCAACGCTTGACGACGGATCGCTGCGGAGGTCGCACAGCCCTGTCGAACGCGCGACGGAATCGCGGATGTCTTCTCGAACATTCGCGGCTTGGAGCAGTGCGCGGTGTCCTCGCATACGCGCGTGATTCACTCGCCACGGTTCGGAGTCGATGGCGGTAACTTGAAACCCTTTACGCGTGAGCTCATCGAGAAAAGAGCCGTCGCGAATTCCCAACACGGTGATGCGTTCCCCGGCGGGGAGGTGGGTGAACAGCAGGTCGCTGGCTTGCGCTTCGAAGACGTGCAGCGAGGTAAACTGGCTCGTCGCGGGAAGGTTCTGGCCTGGGGTAGGTTCTTCGAAGGGCTTGCGGACCAAGGCCCAGACGTGAATGGGGTGCTGGCGGTCGTTGCGGCAGGAGATCGTAATCATCGGCGCGGCGGGGTCGCGAGAATCGCGGCATCGCATCATGCAGTCGCCGAGCCCAGCGTTCGCGGGCCATTCCGCCCGAAGCACGCGTGACCATTTGTTGTCACGAAGGTACACGCACCCCGCATCGACGTTGCCCCACGAGCCTATTAAGCCTTCCGGGAACTGATCGCGGAGCGCTTCGCCAAGAGCGAGCGGTGAGAACCTGCAGCGGTCGTCGTCCTGCGCCATCGCGATGAATGGAAGCATAAGGATCGCCCACCCGCCCGGGCGGAGAACTCGGCGCATCTGCCGCAGCCCGGCGTGCGGGTCGGCGACGTGTTCGAGCGTGTTGTCACAGATGAACACATCGAAAGAATCGCTGGCGACCTTTTCAAGTGTTTGCAGGTCGTGCTCGGGGTATCGGGCTTGGAAGTAGTTTCGGGGCGAGTGACCGAGCATCGCGCGGATCACGCCGTTGGTATCGCCGATCTCGATGACGTCACGAATCGTTCTCGTGCCGATGGGAAGGAACTGCGCGGCCGCGGCCTGCATGGCGTGATAGGTGCGGTAGCGCGACATCTTGTACGCCCCAAGATGAACGTCAGCGCGGTGGTTCGACTGGGTCACAAAGTCGGTACCCTCCGGAGGTGTTCGTTCAGCAACGATCACACGCTCGCCCGAGGCGCACTCAAGGTCGGCGATGGGCGAGAACTCGGCACGCACTGGCTCAATGGCCCGGTCGATCGCGCTTTGGCAGTCGTTCGTTGCAACCAAGAACAGCCGACCGAGCTGTCGGAGCGATCTCGCTGCGAGCCGAACCGCCGCTGGCCCGTTCGCGACATCCTCAACCGACGCGTCGTAGCGTGGCGAGCCCGGATCGTCGGTGAGCTTTCCCGACGAAACTTGAGGCGCAATCTGCCACGCGGGCTGGGTGTAGCACCGCAGCAAGCGATCCACAAACGGGGAGGGGTGGAGCGAGACGGCGCTCGGCTTCTGGGCGCCGCGTTCGGCGGGGTGGATGGTCGGCATCATGCGGCTCCTCAAGCGAAATGCGATGAACACTCGGCGGGCGTGAGATGAGCGAGGAATCGGCGCAGATCCGGGCGCGTGTCTCGCACACGCCGCGTCGGTCCTTTCGTGGGCTTGGCCGCGGCCCGAGCGATCATCGCACCCTGAGAATCAGCCGGATAACGGTCTGGTGCGGAGCGTCGAGCTGCGGCCCGGTCTCGGTCCAGAGCACGTCGGCGGTGCGGAAGTACTCGGCGATGTTGGCCGCGGAAGCGAAGTCCCAGAGGTCGACGCCGGTGGGCGTGTAGCCGATCGGGACTTCAATCGCCACGAGCCCGCCCGGCTTGAGGACGCGTCGCATCTCCGCGGCGACCTTCGCCGGGTCGTGGGCGTGCTCGAAGGAGTGCGAGGCGAACACAGCGTCAAACGTTGAGTCCTCGAAGGACATGTGGTGCATGTCCATGACCTGGATGCGCGAGTCCCCCGCGTGCAGGTCGATCGCGGTGACACCTGAGAGCCCGCGCTGCGCGAAGCAATCGATCTCACAGCGATTGCGAGCGCCCACGCAAAGCACGCGCGTTCCGGGTGTGCCGGGCAAAAAGCTCACGAGTTGCTCGATCAGGTAACCCGACCGCTTCATCGAGTCGTACCCGGCCTTGCGTCGCGAGCGGTCCGCCTGCAACGCCCGGTATTCGTCCTCAACCAAATCTCGCGGTACATAGCAGATGGGTCGGCCCGAGCTTTCGGTGTCAGGCACGCAGACGGCCTTGATGTCCACGCCCGCGTGAAGCTCGATCACGCGCCAGCCAGCGGCCGCAAGCTGCTCGCGGAGAAGCTCGGGGGTGTACTCACGCCGGTGATCTTCGTCGTCCTTCCAAGGGAGCCCGAGGTCCTGGAACATAACCTTCTGCCAACGGTTGTTCAGCGGGGGCACGGCGACAAAGAGACGGCTCGCGTGCCCGCGCAGTGACGCGAGCAGCGCAATCGGATCGTCCAAGTGTTCGATCACATGAGAGCAGATCGCGACATCGAACCTTTGGTTCCCGGCCGGGGCCTGAGAGGTCACGTCTCGAACTTCAAACCGAAGGTTGTGGTGCGACATAAGCGCCGAGGCCTGCGCAACGCGGTCGGGGTTGATGTCGCACCCGGTGACCCTGCAGCCTTGCTCGGCCATCCAGAGCAGGTACGCGCTCGCCCCGCACCCTACATCGAGCACCGTCTCTCCCGTGCGCAGGCGGTCAAGGAAAAACTGCTTGTGTGACTTCCAGAGCCAGTGCTTGGGGTGCCGTCCGTTGTAAGCACGTTCGGCGAGGACGTTGAGGTGACGTTGCAGGTGGACGTCGAGCCGTTGGAAGAAGGCGAGTTCTGCAACCACCGAACCGCCTGAATCAAGCCGGCCCGGGCCTCGTCGGTGGTCGAGGAGGTCGTGGAAAAGTGCCTCGATCTGACTCTCGGGAAGACGCTTGAGGAGGTCCAAAGCCTCACGCCGGGAGCCCGCGGGTTGCGCAGGGGCCTTGGGGACAGCGGGCGCGTCGCAAGCGAGGTCGGCGAGGTGTGACATTCGAGGCTCCGGGTCGTCGGTGTGAAGCAGCGACGAACGCCTATCGGCCCTTCTTCGAATCCTCAAAGAAGGATTGCCCTCGAATCGAGCACGTCCGAGAAATCGCGCGCCCGCGCAAGAACCGACACGGGGATACCCCGAACAAATTGACCCGTCCCACGTTCCGTTGACACAACCCCGCCCCGGCTACTACTGCCGGGGAGTGAACAAGGAGTGTCACGACGGCAAGGAAGGTTTATTCGCAGGAGTTCAGGAAGGCCGCGGTCTTCGGCGTTACTCCCGCCAGCTTCCACGCCCTGAGCACCCGCCCCCACAGCCCCCGCGCTGTCCGCGCCAAGAATCTCGCTGCGCAGATCAGCGTCGTCCATCACGAGGCCAAGGGCGTGTACGGCAGCATCAACATTACCAAGGAGCTCGCGCTTCGCCACACCAAGGCCAACCGCAAGACCGTCGCCAAGCTCATGAAAGGCCTGGGAATCTGCTTCAAAGCGAGCCGCAAGTTTCGCGTGCACACCACCGACTCAGACCACCACAACCTCATCGCGCCCAACACGCTCGATCAGAACTTCGCGTCGGCCGCGGCGCCCAACCAGGTCTGAGGCGCCGACATCACGTACACCCACACGAATGAGAGCGTGCTGTACCTCGCGGGCGTGATGAAGTTTTTAAGCCGCAAGATCGTGGGGTGGAGCATGAGCGACACGATGACGACCACACTCGTCGAGGACGCCTTCAACGCCGCGGTCGAGTCGTTCTGGGGCAAGCTCAAGACGAAGATGGTCAACCATGAAAAATTCGCCGCCAAGGCCCAAGCTCGCGCCGCGGTGTTCGAGTACATCGAAATGTTCTACAACCCAAAGCGTCTCCACGCCGCCCTGAATTACCTCAGCCCCGAAGAGTTCGAGGCCGTAAAATTGGTTTGAACTCCGTCAACGAAGAGTGGGTCAGGTCACTCGCTCAACGCGACCTGGAGAACCTGTCGCTCGATCGCGCTAATTCTCGCATCGATCCGGGCATCACGCCTCAACGCGACGGGCAACAAGCCACGAATCTCCGCACAAATCCGCCTCAATTAAAAAACCCGAGACCTTGCAGTGCAAGGCCTCGGGTAAAAGCGGAGAGGGGGAGATTCGAACTCCCGATACGGCATGGCCGTATACTGGTTTTCGAAACCAGCGCGTTCAACCGCTCTGCCACCTCTCCGAAAAACTCAGCGGTCCAGCAACGTTCGCCGGACCCAGGGTGAGATGATTCGCCCGCCCGGACGGAACGTCAAATCCTTCAACTCGAATACCTGCCCGGGTCCAAACTTCCGACCCACTTGCGGGCTCTACTTCTTGCCACCACTTCCGGGCTCCTGAACGGTCTTGGGGTAGCCTCCCGGGTCAGACTCTCTCGGACTGAACCCGGGGGGGCACGCTCGGGCAGCTATTTCTTCATCGCGGTCGCGAGCGCCGCCAAAATCGCCTCAGGCTCGCTCATCCGGCCCGTCCCGTTGGTGCGGCACGCCTGCCAGCCGTCGTCGGGGCCGACGATCTGAAAACCGTCCTCGATCAGCGTCGCGAGATTTCTCTGTGTGCTCGGCTGGGCCCACATGACCGCGTTCATTGAGGGGGCCAGAAGCACCGGCGTCTTCCTCCGGTCAATCGCGCTCAGGATCAGCGTCACGACATCGCTCGTGCGCCCGCTCGCCAGGTTGGCCATGCAGTCCATCGTGCACGGCGCAATCACCGCGGCGTCCAAGCTCGACGCCAGCGAGATGTGCTGCGGGTCCTTAGATTCCAGGTGATCCCAAGAGCTCGTGTACACAGGCCTCGCTGACAACGCCTGAAAAGTCAGCGGGGTCACAAAGCGGGTCGCGGCCTCGGTCATCGCGACCGTGACGCTGGCCCCGCTCTGGGCGAGCCGACTGACCACCATGGCGACCTTGTAGGCAGCGATACCGCCGGTGACGCCGACAAAGATGCGGCGATCACGCAATGCCACCGATGCACCGGCGGGCGTGCCACCTGAAGGCTCGGCCATGAGCGGTCACTCCAACGCGGTCGCAAGCGTTTTAGTTCTTCGTGACCAACCCGCGCAGGTTCGAGGCCTCGACGTCGACCGCGATCTTGTCTTCCATGATCTCTTCGATCACGACTTCGAGGTCCGACCGCCCGTCGCGCTCGACCAGAGGACGGGCCCCGTCCATGAGCTGGACCATCCGCCGCTGGATCAGGGCGCACAGCTTGAATCGGCCGCCGACCTTGTTGACAATCTCATCGCTCTTGAGGGCTTCGATCATGAGTGTTCAGAACTCCATCGCTGGCGAAAAGGGCGCCAGCTGTAAAAATCGCTCGCACGCTCGAACAGTTCGGCGTGCGGGCCGGGGGATGTTTTTCGTGGCGAGAACTTTGGTATACTAGCCCTGTGTACAGATATGGGCTCGACGGGCCCTGCCGAACCGGCCAGTTCGAGGCCGATTCGCTGGAAGTCTGATCTGCTGGTAATCTTGGCACACCTGGTCCTGATCGCGTCGGCGTCAGAGATCGGGTTCGTTTCTTGTGTTCGGGGGATTATTTTTTTATGGATCTGACGTGATGCCAACAACATGGCAGCGCGGTGACCGCGTTCGGCACGCGGGTCGCCCGGAATGGGGCTTGGGAAAGGTCCAGAGCGCCGAGGCCGCGGTGCTAGACGGTAAACACTGCCAGCGTGTCGTCGTCGCGTTCGAGCGTGTCGGCACTCGCACGCTTTCCACGGCCTTCGCGGACCTGCGCAGCGCCGAGGACGCCGTTCCGGTGTCGAACGATCGACCAGATGCATCCGATCCGCTCGCGATGCGGATGGACCAGCTTCCGGCCGAACAACGGCTTGTGGCCGTCCCCGAGGACGCGATCGACCCCTTTACCTCAGCCCGGGCCAGATTAACCGCGACGCTGGCCCTTTATCGCTTCACCGATTTGGGCGGGTCGCTGCTTGATTGGGCCGCGATGCAGACCGGCATGAAAGACCCGCTCGCTCGGTTTAACCGGCACGAGCTCGAACAGCATTTCAAGCGGTTCCAGATCAATCTCGATGCGCACCTCAAGAAGCTCGTCCGCGATCTGAAACGGCAGGAGCCGGGTTTGGTCCAGGAACTGACGCTCACCGCGTCGCCCGCGGCCCGGCAGGCGTTGCGCCGGACCGACATGGGACGTTGACCGGCATCAACACCCGGCACAGACCGCGGACAGGGCTTGGGCCAAAGACCGTGACGCAAACTTCAATTCGCTGATTCACGCACGAACCATGCGATTTTTTCGGACCACAGTGATGGCCCGCCAACTCCGGCGGGTCTGGCGCGGCCGTTGTTTCTTCTCCTTTCGCCGTCTAGTTGCAGTCGCCCGTGTGGGCCTGACAGCCGCGATGGTCATAATCCAAGAGCAGGGGAGCGAGACATGAACGAGAACGAATTCCAGCAGAAGCTCGGCGACCTCATTAGCCAGATCGGCAAGCTCCCCGAGGGCGAGCGTGGTTCGCTCGAGAAGCTCGCGGTCGAAACCCAGAATCGTCACGAGAAGGTCAAGAAGACAATCGACGAGCTTCAGGAATCACTCGATTACCTGCGCCTGAGCATCAAGTATCTCGTGTTCGACCTCGAAGCCACCCGTCGCGAAAACACGTACCTCCGCAAGCTCATCGAAACCCAGAACGGCCGGCCCGGTGCCGATCACGACAACACCGACGATCGGTAGACGAGCAAGCGACGAGCGGTTTGGGCACACTTCCGTGGGGGGCCGACCTGCAAAGTGAGAGGGCACCAAAGTCGAGACCCCCCGCGCGTAAACACCTGTAAGTACAGGGGATACGAGAAGGGGGTCTCGAGAAGCGGAGAGGGGGGGATTCGAACCCCCGATAAGGCTTTAGGGCCCTATAACGGTTTAGCAAACCGTCGCCTTCAGCCGCTCGGCCACCTCTCCGGGACGTTCAGATTTCGGAAGCCTAGCGTAGCCTCTTTGCGTGGTTGGAACAATCCGTGAACGCCCCGATTTGCGGCTTTCTGCCCGCGACGCCGTGAGGCCAGCGCGATAGCGACCTGGATCGAATCTATCCGGGCGTTCTAGAAAATTCGGAGCCTGAACAAGTCCTAGCTCGCGCCGCACCGAAGCGTTGAAGGCCACAAGCGCTGGCTCAAAGGCCGTGCACTGAGAGTGGGTGAGGTCACCCTTGACCCTGAACGGCTTCGGAATGGCCCACTGATATCCGCCGAAACGTCGAAAGGGCGATCGGCAGATTGAGCGGAACTTGGACCAATGGGCGCAACAGGGGTCGAACCTGTGACCTCGGCTATGTGACAGCCGCGCTCTAGCCAACTGAGCTATGCGCCCGAGCTTTCAACCACTGTTGGACTTTGGGTCCGCCAACGGTGACTTGCCAGATGAGGGGTGCCTGACCTCTTCCCCCGACAAGTCTCAGAGCATACGGGGCACTTTGCGGTTTGTCACCTGAGGTCGACCAACCGCCTGACCTGAACGACCAGTTCACACCCGAGTCATCCAAGGATGCTTGGCATTGATTCAAACGGCGCTTCGATAGACTGCCTCACTCCACGGTGTGATTAACGGAGAACGCGCGCTCGAAACAAGGGGCGTCGCGGAGCGGGAGGCGCTCGCTGGTTGAGTCGGGCGATTTGTCCAGCCCGTTCATGGTGTTCGCGACGAGCACGAGGTTCGCGAGGTAGTCGCAGAAAGACTCGACGAAGATGACCTAGATGCCAGCTTCCCACGCGGTGTTCCACGAGGCCTGAGAGTTTATAGAGGTTGATTTGCGAGTTGAGCTCTGCCCGAGGACGCCGCCGCGCTTGAGGCTGACCACGGCAACAGTCAGACCAGGTACGTCACGAGCGTTTCTCTGGTAGGCGTTGGCGTGTGTCTGAAGCTCCGAGCCCGCGAAGTGAACGTGCTTGGGCACGAACGACCTCACGACCGGGCGAAGTTGCTCGAGCCAGTAGGCGTTGTCGTCACGCTCGCAGGCGAAAAACTTCTCGCGGTTCTCGGCGTACTTGCTGCGGTGGTAGCGAAGATAAATTTTGCCAGAATCCACACCGAGAATTTCCACCTTGCCCGAGGCGCGCGACATAGAGAAGCGTGCGCGACCGGCCAGCCCAGACACGCGAACGGCCGCGTCAGAGAAGATCTTCCAGCCTTTCACGAGCGGTATCTCGAAGGGCTCGTTGCGGGCGGTGAGACGACCTTGCAAGACGTAGTGCTAGGGGCAGCCGACGTACGACAGCTCGCGGAATATCTCGGCCAGCACGTCCGCGTTGTCGTTGAATCCTCGGATCAGCGGGCACTGGTTGACGCACTTCGCGCCGCACTCAAGAAGTTTGGCGATACCGGTCCGGGCCTCGTTGGTCAGCTTACGCGGGTGGTCGAAGTGGCATATGAGGTAGATGCGCCGGTCGAGGGTTGAATGCGTGCGGAGCGTCTTGAAGTTTGAGGTTGTCGAGAATACTAAAAGGGTTGAAGGCCAGCATCTTCGAGCCGATGCGGATGATCTAGACGTGCGAGATCTCGCGCAACTGCTCGATGATCTCGCGCAGGCGGCGTGTGCCCATGATGAGCGGGTCGGTGCCGGTGAGCAGCACGTTAGACACCCCCGGGTGCTCGCAGATGTACGCGACGCCGACGAAGACGTCTGTGCTGACCTCTTCGTTGTCGTTCATGAAGAGACGTTTGCGGAAGCAGTAGCGTCAGTACGCGCCGCAGACCTCGTTGCACAGCTGAGAGATCGTATCCTCGTATTTGTGCTGCACACCCGGCTCGACGGTCACCGCGGCCTGGTTGCTCGCGTCGAGCTTGCCTCGGTCGTTGAGCTCTTCGCTGCGTGGGATGATGAGCTGCTTGATCGGGTCGACGAGGTCGGCCCAGTCGATCAGTCGCAGGCAGTAGACGCTGGCGCGGGAGACGTAGCGTTCCGAGACCTTCTTGAGAAGCTCGCGGTCTTCGAGCGAGATGTTGCGGATCTGGTCGATCGAGTTAAGGTACTTCACGCGCCGCGCGCTCGGTTGAGAGTTGCTGGTGACCACGACCGGCAGGCTTTGATGTAGCATCTCTGGCTTCTTGCGATGCTGCGGGGGCTGGCCCGCGGCATCGCGTGAACAGCAATTCCCGGTCAGGCCTGTGCCTCGCTGTAGGTCTTCGTGTTCGTGCCCTCTAGCGCACCCTCGCGCGAGACCGACGTGTTGAAGTAACGCTGGTGGGCGGAGTCCACGATCTCGCACACGAGCTCGGAGAAGCTGAACCCTGCTGGCCTTTTACGACTTTCCCGCCGAGCACTGGTTGCACCTGAGAACCACTAACCCGATCGAGAGCACCTTCGCCACCGTGCGGCTGCGCACGAAGAAGACCAAGAGGTGCGGCAGCTGGGTCGCGTGCCTGAGGATGGTGTTCAAGCTCGCGGAGTCCGCCAGCAAAGGATGGCGATGCCTCAACGTCTCGGCACTCATCCCCGACGTCCTCGCTGGGGTCGTCTTCGTCGATGGAATCAAACCCGAAAGAATCGCCGCGTGATCACGATCTCATTCACGACTCTTGACAATACCTCGGATCGAACGGCAAGAATTCTTTGAGCGCGGGCAACATCCGCATGTCGCCCTCGAAGCACGCGACCTCGTGCCCGGTTTCGCGGAGCCTGTCGATGACGCGTTGCACGGACTGCTTGCCGTACACCTAGAGGCTGGGTCGGCCGACGTCCCGAGGATGCTCGTGTTCTTTCAGTTTCGAATCACCGCGATACGCGCCGCTGTCTCTCCTTGATGCCCACCGATCAACACCTTCACGTGCGACGTTCAGGTGCTGCGACTGTCAACTCGCGGAAACCGGCCACCCTCCGACAGACCGCGGACTATGCGGCTGTCAGTCACGCGGCCAAGGATACGCGATCAGCAGCGAGGTCGTCAGGGGTGCGACAACATTCCAAGGAAGGAGGGCCGTGAAGCCCTTGGAATACACCTCGAAAGAGCAGAAGGAAAAATGTGATCGTCGGCTCGCCGTCTGAGCGGGGCGAGCCCGGACCGCGCTCGGCGCTTCGCGTGCCCAAAGAGCTCACGACCGCCATCGGTTCGACGAGCCCAAGCCGCAGCGCCGTCGCGGCGCGGGTCGGCCGCGGCCTGAATGCCCCCGTCGCGATCCCGGGCGATCGCCTGAACCGCGCACAGCTTGTAGTTCAGCGGCTTAAGCATCTGGACTTTCAAGAACCGGTCCCACAGGCCGCGGCGCGCGGCCGGGTCCATCGATTCCTCTGCCCACACGGAGCGGCCTAGCAACTCCTGCGACCGAGGTGCGGCGATCGCGTCGCTCAGGCTGGCCCCGCGGTCGCGCGTGAGGCTGAGAACTTGCACGATCGACGAGGTGGTTCGGCGGCTGCCCACCAAACCTAGCGCCAACCGCGGCGCACCAGTCGCGTTCAGCACCACGGTCGGCGCGGCGTTGGATTGCGGCAGGCACCGTGAGCTCAGGCGGTACGAGTGTGGGGTCCGCGGGCAGGTGCTGAGGCAGTTGTTGTAGACGAACCCGAGCGTGGGGTGCGCGACCTTGGACCCGGACACAGATTGAATAGATTGCGTGAGCGACGCGACGTCGCCCTTCGCGTCCGCCGCGCACAGGTGCGTCGCGTTCCCCGATTCGCCGAGTGATTCTCCCGGCGCTGTAGGCCTCGGGCCCAAACTCAATCTCTTGCTCAGCATCTCGGCGTGCCCGGCGCTGACGACCTAGTGGGCGAGCGAGGGCGTCATATTCATCGGGTGATCGGGCCAACGCTCGCGCTCCTCGAACGCCGACAGGGTCGCTTCGGCCAGAACGGCCTGCCACAAGCCAGCATCGCAGGGTTCTTCCATAAGGCGTGTGAGGAGCTCAAGGGCGAGCAGAATCTGCAGGCCCCCGACCAGCGGCGAGATCGACCGCACGCGATCCCCGCGATATTCGATCAAGAGCGACTTACGCTCGATCGGCAATGTTAGTTCGCAGAGATCCTTGGCATTGATAAGCTCGCCGCGCTCGCGCATGTTCGACACGATCTCGCTGGCGATCTCCCCGGAGTAGAAATCGTCAGCGCCAGCCTGCGCTCATCGGCCCAGAGTCGTCGCGAGGTGTGGCTAGCGAAAAACGTCTCCAACCTCGTACGCTCTGCCGCCGGGCTGAAGGAAAAGCCGGGCCTCGCACGACGACGCTTCGAAGAACTTCTGCGACCACTTCAACACGCCGCGCTGCAGCTTCGTGATCACGTGCTCGTTCTCAGCCAGGCCGATCGCTGGCGCAAGTACGTCTTGGAGCGTGAGACTTCCAAGGCGTCTCTGCGCCTCGGAGAGCGTGATCAGCGTGGAGGGCACGGTCGTTGCGCAGATGCCGCGTCGCTGGGCCTTGCTCCCACCGATTTGCGACGCAGCGACCCGGGTGCTCTCGAGTGCCCGTCCACCACCAGCGAGCCGCGGCCGCGCAGACAGACAAGCACGGTCGTCTGCTCGCCCAATCTAGACTCCGCAGGCTCGCACACCGCGAGCGCCCAGGCGCGGCGCAGGCCGCATCGACCGCGTTGCCGCCAGCGAAGAGCACGTCGGCGCCCGCTCTTGCCGCCGCGAGGAACGCCGCGACGACGACGCCTCGTGTCGCTCGTGGCG
>Ga0209490_10001318_pt1 | contig 24172 bp, 22 predicted proteins | sample MAT06_FD_187209 | JGI IMG/M metagenome (GOLD analysis project Ga0209490, IMG submission 187209) | Freshwater microbial communities from Lake Fryxell liftoff mats and glacier meltwater in Antarctica - MAT-06 (SPAdes) (version 2) | ecosystem: Environmental > Aquatic > Freshwater > Ice > Liftoff... | reverse complement strand
ATTTCACTACTGTTGCAAGTGTTTTTTCGTGCCTTCGCAAGAAAATATTGAATTCGATAGCGAATTATCAGTGGCAATATGAAAATTGGCCATTCATCACAACCCCGACCGCAACCAACGCAACCAACGCAACCACCTTGCACCATATAAACCCATGACGGCAGATACCATCAACATTCGTGACTTTGAAAACCAACCTGACCTCATCGGCGCACGGCTGGTGGCCGCAGGCAGAATCGTCGCGTCCGACGTTGAGAAAGCGCTGGCGTTCCAGCGTGAAATTAGTGGTGTCGGTGCTGCAACCGGCATCCGCGCGGCGAGTAATCGACTAGGCGCGGTGTTAGTGCGAATGGGTGCGCTCTCGGAGGAAACGTTACTGCCGCATTTGAGTGACCAAACTAATTTGCCTTTATTGTCGTCCGCCACGCTACCCAGCAGCACGCCGGATGCCGCCATGGTGAGTGAGGCGTTGAATTACTTCAAGCTCACGCGTAGCTGGTGGCAATCGCGCGAGGCGGTGCCGTTTATGCATCAATCTGGGCTGGTGGTGATGGCAAAAGACCCGCTAGATCGCGAATTAAACGAGCTGGTGGGTCAATTTGTGGGTAACGATTCCGCGCTAGTAGTGGTGACGTTTTGCTGGGCGCGCAGTCAAGATTTAGCACGCGCCACGCAGCTTTTACGTGACGGGGAAACGCGCGCGCGTAGTGGCAATTTGGGCGATGCGAATTATTTGCGCGGGTTGGCCGAGGAAGCGCCGGTGATTGAGTTTGTCAATAACGTGTTGGCGCAAGCCGTGGATGAGCGCGCGTCGGATATTCATATTGAGCCGGGCGAGCGTGATTTTGAAGTGAGGTTACGCGTGGATGGCGTATTGCAAACCCGCATGGCGCGGCCTCGCGATGGTTTTGATGCGATTGCGTCGCGCGTAAAGTTAATTTCGGGCTTAGATATTGCGGAACGCCGCTTGCCGCAGGATGGCCGCATTACCACGCGGGTAGCCGGTGTCGAAATGGATATTCGCGTTTCGGCCATTCCCGGGGTACATGGCGAATCATTGGTATTACGGTTATTGCCAAAAGAGCGTGCCGATTTGTCATTAGCATCACTTGGTATGTCGCCAGACATTTTGGCGGCCTTTCAGCAGATATTGCAGCAACCAAATGGCATTGTGCTGGTGACAGGCCCAACTGGTTCGGGTAAAAGCACCACGCTCTACTCGGCGCTAGCGTCGATAAACGACCGTAGTTTGAAAATTGTGACAGTAGAAGACCCGGTTGAATATCGCATGTCGGGTATTACGCAAATACAAACGCACACTGAGATTGGCTATACCTTTGCGCGCGCGCTGCGATCAATTTTGCGGCATGACCCGGATGTGATCATGATTGGTGAAATACGCGACGCCGAAACCGCTGAGATTGCGATTCAATCTGCACTTACGGGGCACTTGGTGTTGGCGACCATTCATACCAACGATGCGCCGTCCGCATTTACGCGCTTACTTGAGATGGGCATTGAGCCATTTTTGTTAGCCACCTCTGTCCGCGCCGTATTAGCGCAGCGATTAATTCGTAAACTCGCGCCGGCAACATCAGCTGCCATCGTTGCACCGCAATGGCTGCAAGATGAATTTACAACGCTTAAAAAAGCCTACCCAAGTGCGCTACCGCCAACCCCGAATTTTAGGGCGCCCGCGTCTGGACGTGATGAGGCAAGCGCATATCGCGGGCGTTCTGGCATTCATGAATTATTAACCGTGACGCCGGCCATTCAAGACGCCATTGTGGCGCGCGCCTCCTCAATGGAATTAGCGGGAATAGCTCGGCAATCGGCGGTGGGTTGGAAATTTCGCACGCTCCGTGAAGATGGCTTGATTAAAGCCGCGCATGGTGTAACCAGCGTGGAAGAAGTGCTGCGGGTGGCGGGCTCGCAAAGCCAAGGTGTCGGTGCGGATGACGCGATGTTGGCTGAAGACGGGGCGTTGTAAGCAATGCCGCAATTTCGTTTTGAAGCCATTAATAGCCAAGGCGCTGCCGTCGAAGGGTCGATGGAAGCGGGCTCCTCACAAGAGGCATTGCTCACACTAAACGAGCAATCACTCACGCCGACTAACCTCGTTGAAGAGGGCGGCATTTCGGCTGAAAGTGCCGCGAAATCCTCGTCAATACTAGGTTTTAGCAAAACCACTAAAGTTACTGAGAGCGAAAAAATACTAATTATTCGGGAGTTAGCCACTCTCTTGCGGGCGGGTATTACGTTAGTAGACGCGGTGGATTCAATTGCCTTGGCGCGTGTCGGTATGCCGACCGGCGTCGGATTACGCGCAACCTATCGCAGCCTCAATGCGGGCAATCCGTTTGTGACTGCATTGAACGCGTCGAAAATTGAATTTCCTAAGTACGTGGAGCAGCTTGCTGCCACTGGCGAAATGACGGGTAAATTGTCACCAGCATTGGCGGATGCGGCAAAGCAAATGGAATATGACGCGCGTATCAATCAAGAAATGCGTAACTCGCTCACTTACCCGGTTATTTTGGTTATTGCGGGTATCGCGGCGGTGCTGGTGATTTTTTTAGCCGTCGTGCCGCGGTTTGCAAATTTAGTCAAAGGCTCACGCGGTGCCGATATTCCAGAAATTTCACTCGCGGTGATTAAAGTTGGCGTGTTTATGCAGGCTAATTGGCTGTGGCTTTTAATCGCCGCATTGGCGGGTGTCGGCTTATTTTATTTAAGCATTCGCGATACTGCCGGTCGCACCCGTTGGCTAACAAGGCTATCCAGCATGCCGCTGGTGGGCGATTGGTTACGTGAGGCGGAAATTGGCCGCTGGGCGACGACCCTAGGCGCGCTGCTAGGCAACCGGGTGCCGATTTTGTCCGCGCTCGAATTATCCGCCGGGGGCTTACGTTTTCCTAAAATGCGCGAGCGGGTGAATTTTGTCATTCGTGATGTGCGCGGCGGCGCGACCTTAGCCGAATCTTGTGCAAAATATGCGCTAGTGGGGCCGACGGGTGTGAACTTAATTCGCGTCGGCGAAAAATCAGGCGAGTTGCCGCAAACGGTGGCAACGCTAGGCGAGTTATCGATGGAGTCTGGGCGCAACCGGATGAAGCGATTACTCATCCTCATCGAGCCGTTAGCGATCTTAACTATTGGCGCCATTATCGCCTTCATCATGATTGCGATAATGATGGCGATCACCGGGCTAAATCCACGATAAGTCAGCCATGCCAGCCAAGATAAAATTACAAACTCGCCTATTGGCGGATGTTTTGAAGCGAATATGCTTGAAGATACCCGCCGATATTAGTGCTTTAACAATTATTTATAAAGACCAAAATGAGCACTTTTCCCACCATTCGCTGGATTGAGCCAAACGGCATGTCGAGTGCTGCACGCTGGCGATCTGAGGCTGGATTGCCGCCGCACCCGCGCGTGCAAGTGGCCGATGAACAAATGTCAGCCGATACCGCCTATCGACTCGCTTGCGAGGGCACGGCGCTGCTCTGGCGTGGCGACTTTCAAAACGCGCGGCAGATGCTGATTGCGATGGCAAAACGGGTGGATGAAAAAGCCCGTAAATTACAAAAAAACGCGGCCAAGCCGCCTGTCACCAATGCAAAACTTAAGATAAAACCGCCGCCGTCGGCCATTGACGCGTTTAATTTGCATCGTCTCGCCCAATCGCAACGCGCCCGCACGCTCGGCATGTTGCTCATCCCAATGGCGGGCGACTACACGGTGCTATTGCCGCGCGCGCCTGATCTACAGCGTGCATTTATCGACGCTTATGGGTTGCCTGGCAAAGATGGCGCGTCGGGAGATTCGGTGGTGTCCATGCGCGAATTACTAGGCATTGTCGGCGCACATGAATGGCGTAAAAAAGGCGTGATGGTCGATGCGCTGGGCGAACACATACATCCGCACTACGGCGTGTTCGCGCCGGTAAGAAGTGAGTATGTTGACTTAGTCGCGAGCGCCACTTTTCCCGCTAACGCGGACCATAAAGTGCCAAAAACGCTGCCGTTAGCATTCGATATCGGCACCGGCACTGGCGTACTCGCGGCCATCCTCGCTAAACGCGGCGTGGCACGCGTGGTGGCAACCGATATGGATTCGCGCGCTATTCGCTGCGCTACCGACAATATGCGGCGCTTTAAGCTAGCCAGCACGGTACAAGTGATGGAAGCCAATCTTTTCCCAGAGGGGTTAGCGCCGCTTATCGTGTGTAATCCGCCGTGGATACCCGCACGCCCAAGTGCGCCAATTGAGTCCGCTATCTATGACCCAGATAGCCAAATGCTGCGCGGCTTTTTAGCAGGCCTTGCCGCGCACCTAACACCACAAGGCGAAGGCTGGCTGATCCTGTCCGACATTGCGGAGCACTTGGGTTTACGTACCCGCGAGGAGTTGCTAGGGCACATCAACGCTGGCGGTTTAACCGTCATCGAACGCCTTGACGCGCGCCCTACCCATCCGCGTGTTGCCGACGCCACGGACCCACTGCACGCCGCACGCGCGGCCGAGGTCACCTCCCTTTGGCGACTCAAGAAACAAGCCGTGAGTAGCACGTGAAAATCCACGCACGACTCCAACCTTTGCTAGATGACGGCTTAATCACCAGCGTGGTTCGGCAACTCATGAGCGGTAAAGAGGCGATGGTATTTGTGGTGCGTTCAGGTGAAGAAGATGACGCGCCCGTTCGTTGCGCCAAGATTTATAAAGAAGCCAACAAACGAGCCTTTCGCCAAGCGGTGGATTACACCGAGAATCGCAAAACCAAGAATTCTCGCCAAGCCCGTGCAATGGCAAAAGGCTCGAAATTTGGTCGTGAATCGCAAGAGGCCGCTTGGCAAAGTGCAGAAGTCGATGCGCTTTATCGACTGGCCGCCGCTGGCGTGCGTGTACCAAAGCCGATCAACTTTCACGAAGGCGTATTGCTGATGGAGTTGGTCACTGACGCCGATGGCAACGCCGCACCGCGCTTAAACGATGTGACATTCGCACCCGACTTAGCCATTGAAATGCATCAGCAACTCATCAAGGAAGTGGTTCGCATGTTGTGCGCGGGCGTCATTCACGGTGACTTGAGCGAATTTAATATTTTAGTTGCCGCCGATGGCCCGGTGATTATCGATCTACCGCAAGCGGTGGACGCCGCCGGTAACAACCACGCGGAAGCAATGCTTAAACGCGATGTGAATAACCTAAAAAATTACTTCGGTCAATTTGCACCGGTATTACTCACCACACTTTATGGTGACGAAATATGGGCACACTACAAAATCGGCAAACTCACCATGGACACGGTACTCACCGGGCAATTTAACGCAACGCATAAAAAAGTTGATATGAAAGGCGTGCTGCGTGAAATTGAAGATAGCGAATTAGCCGAAAAAGCGCGACTGATGCGAAAGCAGATGCGCGAAGAATAGCGCTTGCGCTAGTGTAGGGCTTTATCTTGTTTGCGATTTAGTCGATGTTCAATTTCCAGCGTAACGACGGTCATCGAACACCTGTCCGTCCAACCGGCCGACGAAACAGACGCTTTCCAACGGGCGTCTTACCGTAGCCCGGACAAGCGAAGCGACTCCGGGTAATCCGTTACACTACGACCACCCCGGAATACACTGCACTCCTTCCGGGCTACGGGCACTCATTAAATTGCTCGATTTATAAATCATTCATGCATAAACCCTTAATCCCTACTTGTCATTCCGACAGAGCATGGTTTTACAATGCGAAGAGGAATCTTATCCGCATTGACCGCAGAAATACGCGTAGATCATCCAATCACGCAGATGAGATTCCCTACAAAACCGTTCGGAATGACATGCTCTTTAATTTATTCTGTCTTTGACATCCTCCCCGCCCTCAGCCTGACGGCTGCCGCTCTCAAGAGCGGAAAGGACGGGGATTCCTACGGCGCTACGCAAGAGCAAGCTCATTCACAGTCACTTCGGTGGGTTCCTGTTGCCGGCGACTTACTGCATCGCTCGCTTGGCAGGCTAATAAGCGGTATCCCCGCTCTAATACATTGATCGCGCCGACGACATCGGCGTGATTCTAGTAGCCGAAGCTCACACAAGCGAACTTAGCTTGGGTGGTGCGATTGTCCTTTGATACGTGGCCGCAGCAAGGACAAGTCCTGCTCGCGTTGTGCGGTGGCACAGCCAGCAACATGCCGCCGTTCCAGTCCAGCTTATAAGCTAGCTGGCGGCGAAACTCAAACCAGCCTTGGTCCAAGATTGCTTTGCTCATATGACTATATTAACGTACAGCTCTCTGATGTTGTTGACAATAGGACGGCTTCGCCGTCCGCGCTATCCATCCCCGCCCTGAAGGACGGGGCTTTCCACGCAAGCCACGTAAATGAAATACCTAGCCGACGACCAATCCCTGATCCCGCAAAAATTTTTGCAGCATTTCTAAGCGCATGGTGGCATTGGTCAGCTCCAACATTTTTTGTTTCACCGCATTACCGAGCGGCAGCATTTCGGTGAGTCGCAAACTGACCCAAAATGCGTCGTCAAATCGAAACCGAGCATCATGTACATCCTGGCCTTGACTGGCAATAACTTTGGCCAAAAAGCTTGCGCAGGCGGCAAGCGGCGCACTGACCTGAGACTCGTCATCTGCAATATCCTTGACGTCTGCCACCATCAAGCCAGCGGCATTTAAGGTTGATGCCATTATCCGAAAACGGGTGCCACCCAACACGCGCACCTGCAAAATCCCCAACTGCGGCATATCCCAATCATCAATAGTGGCTAGTGTTCCGACCGCTTCAGGAATGGCCGGCGCGCCGACCTCGGTACCGTCACGAATTAACGCAATGCCAAATGGCGTGCTCAGTTTGAGCGAGGCTTTCGCCATTTGCATGTAACGGTCTTCAAAAATTCTGAGTGCCAACACGCCGCCGGGATAAAGAACGGCGCCCAGCGGAAAAATGGGCAGTTGTCGCCTAGCCGATTGCATATTTTTTTGCCTCGCATCGGCAATGGTGTCAAGTAGAGTTTTAATCAAAATAGCGAATGGAATTAAGACAGGTCGCGATGTCGCACTAGTACCTGTTGTTGGTTATTCAAATTGTCTGTCATACCAAATTGCTGACTTAACTGCTCAACAATAAATACTGAGCGATGCTGCCCGCCCGTGCACCCAATGGCAATGGTCAATGCGCTGCGGTTATCGCGCGAAAAAGCCGGCAGCCAACGCATGACAAATGCCGCAATGTCATCGACAAAATGCCCCACATTTAAGTCACTTCGCAAAAACGCTTGCACAGACGCATCACGTCCAGTGAGTGGACGAAGTGCCGGGTCGTAATAGGGGTTGGGTAAAAAACGGGCGTCAAACACCAGATCAGCATCCATCGGTATTCCGTGCTTGAAGCCAAACGACAAAAATGTGAGCGACAACTGCGCGCGGTCAAGTTGCAGCCAATCGTTAATCCAGCCGCGTAGCACATTTGCATTCACGCCCGAAGTGTCCATCCGGTGCGCCATTTCAGCCACCTCAGCTAACAACCGCCGCTCTTCGTTGATACAAGCCGCCACCCCACCATGTATACGATCAGTCAACGGGTGAGGCCGACGGGTTTCAGCAAAACGTCTGGCAATAGAATCATCATTGGCCTCAATAAATAGCAAACGACAGTCAATGGCTTGATTGTCGCGGAGCTTATTAATTAAGTGCGGCAATGTCGCGACCGATTCGCCTGCACGCACATCAATCGCAATCGCAATCTTTGGTAGCGCCTTCATCTCAAGGAGCAGTGACTCCACCAATGTTGCAGGTAAATTATCGACCGCAAAATAGCCCGCGTCTTCGAGCGCCTTTAGTGCGACGCTTTTACCGGAACCAGAAAATCCGCTGACAAGAACGAGCTTCATAAGCTGGCCGGCATGCTCAATCTAGTCAACATCGTAAAGACGAAATGCAGCGGTTGCTTCCGGATTAAACGCGGTTTTTATCTTGGCACTACCCTCGGCGGCTTTCAAATCAAGATCCCCCTGTTCTCGCATAGCGTCTTCATGACGATCAAGAAAATCTTTGGTGGAATCGTAGCCGCGCGTCTGCAAAATATAGTGGCGTACTGCCGCTTCTGCTAAGACCGACAAATTACGCCCTGCTACTACTGCCAAGGTCACCGTTGGGATCTCCACCCCTAAAATGGTGGTGGTGCTCGATTTAGTTTGTAGCCGATCCAAGCCCTGAAAATATTCCTTGCTTGGCCGTTCAAGATGGACAATTAACCGCAGTGTTTTGCGCGGACGTACCGCAGTTTCACCAAATATCGCTTTTATATTAAGTACGCCGATTCCACGCACTTCTAAAAAATCGCGTAGCAACGGCGGACAGCGGCCTTGAATGGTTTCAGGCCCGACCTGATACAACTCGACAATATCGTCCGCCACTAAACCCGCACCGCGCGACACCAGCTCAAGAGCTAATTCACTCTTACCAATTTGCGAGTCACCCGTAATCAGTGTGCCAAAGCCGAGCACATCTAAAAATACGCCGTGTGACGTGGTAACTTCGGATAACTCACGCTGCAAATATGGACGCAGTAAATTAACAAACACGCGGCTTTTTTTATCGGATAAAAAAAGTGGCGTTTGATACTTGTCAGCCGCTACCTTCAAGTATGTTGGCGCATCAACACCATCGCATAAAAATATGGCCAGCGTTTCGTTGGTACATAGTTTTTCTAAACTGGTTTCAAGTTCTATCGCGTCAAGCTTATCCAAATACTCGATATCGCTTGTACCCAACGCTTGGATGAGAATAGGGTGAACAAGGTTGAAGTGACCGACTAGCCCGACACCAGGCCGATTTAATGCGTCCTCTGGGAGAGGGCGAGCCGCGCCAGCAAGGCCAGCGACCCACGTCAGCGCGAGCTTATCGCGCCGATCTTCAAATAGCCGCTGTACGTTGAGTTGTGGCATGAGTTGTGGCGCCAATAGCGCTTTGATCAAAGGGCGAGTAGCCAATGAGCATTTGATGGAGATGATTGTTGTCGGTATCGGCCAATAGCGCGCGGCGTAAATCAGTGTCGCTGAAGGCTTCAGCCAATTCAGAGAGTAAGTGAAGATGCTGCTCTGTGGCGTGCTCAGGCACAAGCATGGCAAAGACCAGCCGAACATTCTCACTGTCGGGCGCTTCAAACGGCACGCCATCTTTGGTGCGAATAAAGACCGCTAACGTATCGCGTAAGCCTTTGATGCGCCCATGAGGTATTGCCACGCCATGGCCTAATCCGGTGGAGCCCAACTTTTCGCGCGCGAATAAAGCGTCGAACACGGTGGCTCTCGAAATGCCATTCTCGTTTTCAAACAACAAACCGATTTGCTCAAATAAACGTTTTTTACTGGACACGTCTAAATCTAGCAAGACGTGCGAGGCTGGAAGATGTTTGGCAAAGTTAGCTTGGGGCATATCAGTATGCGGAAATGATTTTTAGATCAAGACGCGTTAAGCGAAAAAAATATTTTACGCTTCGGAATTGACTCATGCGCGGAACGAAATAACTAAATAACTAAACATCAACCGACCATAAAATTGAACAACTGGACAGAAAAATTGCGCGCTATGTTGGATAGCGGGCGATTTTGCTGTTTATATAACGACAGCGCTTATAACCAACAACTTATATAGGGGCCGAATCAAGCATGTTGTCAGCCACGATTGCACGCTTAGGCGCTTGTGTCACATGTTTACTCTTAATTTTTTCCTTATGTTTGACGATTTGTCTATCGAGCTTATCGACTAAAAGATCGATGGCCGCATACATATCAGCATCTGCGCTTTCGACAAAAATATTTTTTCCTGAAAGATGGACATTGGCTTCAATTCGCTGTCGCAGCTTTTCGACGGTAAGAATCATGTTGACATCAATCACATGGTCGAAATGGCGATTAATGCGGGTCATCTTAGTAACGACGTAATCACGCATTGCTGGTGTGATCTCGAGGTGATGGCCGGTCATGTTTAAGTTCATACACGCACTCCTTTCAAAGTGGACACAATGTGTGCCCGTGGTCTTCGCCCCCGTTAAGAAGCGACTAAAACGAATAATGAATTTAAGATACGCCCAATATTAAATAGGCGCAAGTACAAAAAGCGATCTTATCTATTAGTGCTCGGTTAGCTGCAAAAATTCAAAACGATTTGCGTAAATTAGCGGGGCTAATTTGTAATGACTCACGATATTTAGCGACAGTGCGGCGCGCCACTAAGATACCTTGAGTTGACAAAACATCCGCAATCTTGTTATCTGACAACGGCTTACGTTGATCTTCCGCTTCCACCAATTGCTTAATTAGGGCGCGAATGGCGGTGGCGGAACAAGCGCCGCCCGTTTCCGTCGCTACGCTGGCACCAAAAAAATACTTCAACTCAAAAATACCCCGCGGAGTGAGCATGTACTTTTGTGTAGTCACCCGCGATATGGTACTTTCATGCAACCCAACCAAGTCAGCAATCTCTCGTAACACTAGCGGGCGCATAGCCACTTCACCGTGATCAAAAAAATGCCGCTGATTCTCAACGATCGCTTCAGTAACTTTCAAAATCGTATCAAATCGCTGTTGAATATTTTTCACCAGCCAGCGCGCTTCTTGTAACTGCCCGCTGAGATTTTTGCCCTCAGCGTCGCGACTACGATGCACTAAATCAGCATACAATTTGTTGACGCGTAACCTCGGCATCGCGTCTTGATTCAAAATCGCGCGCCAACGGCCTCGTACTTTTTTAACCAATACGTCTGGCACGATATAACGCGTGTCGCCTTGACTGAAGCGGCGACCAGGTTTAGGCTCAAGGGTAACAACCAAGGCACGAATGGCCTTTAACGTTTCATCATCAACACGTAGTAAGCGTTTTAACTTTAATAAATCACGCTGCGCGAGGACATCTAAGTGCGTTGTCACAAGTTGCCGCGCTAAGGCCAGATGAAGCGTGTCGGTGGGCAGCGCATCTAGTTGTAAACGCAGACACTCTGACAATGATCTTGCGCCAACGCCAATCGGGTCTAGGTGCTGTACATGCTGTAAGGCAATATTGATCTCCGCACGGACGTCGTCTGCATCCATTTCACCATCGGCAATGGCATCCGTCATTTGTTCAATGAGCATATCTGCTAAATCTTGCATCTCAATGGACAAATAGCCATCATCGTCTAGGTTGGCGATAATGAAAGCGGCGATTTGCCGGTCACGCTTGGACAACGATGTAAGCGGCAATTGGTCAAGCAAATATTGCTGTAACGACATGACGGACTCAGTCGTATTCGCATAGGAATCTCCATCGCTACGCTCATCGTCGCCGCTCGCACCGCTCAGACGATTGTTAGTAGCGCCTTCGCCAAAATCGCTGAAGTCACCATTGTCGAATGAGAAATCTTTTTCCGCGTTGTCGTTACTTTCAATTTGCGTGGGTAATATTTCACTTTGCGCTGATGCATCGTTTTTAGACGAAGCGCTCCCATTAACAACATCACCTAAGTTGAGCGCACTAAATGCGCCGATCTCGTCCCCCATGCGCGACTCTGTTTCATCGCGTTCAAGCAGCGGATTTTCGAGTAGAAATTTTTCCAACTCTTGATTTAATTCAACTGTGGACAACTGAAGCAGCTTAATCGATTGCTGTAGCTGCGGCGTTAACGCTAATTGTTGGGAAAATTTAAGCTGTAAGGAGGCTTTCATCGCTAAGCCTAGAGTCGGAAATTTTCGCCAAGATAGACTTTACGCACCGTCTCATCTGCGACAATTTCGGCGGGCTTACCCATCGCAAGCACGCGTCCCTGATTGATGATGTAGGCATGGTCACAAATACCCAACGTCTCACGCACATTGTGATCGGTGATTAAGACGCCGATGCCGCGATTTTTTAAAAATTTAATGATTTCTTGAATATCAATCACCGCAATCGGATCCACCCCCGCAAACGGCTCATCAAGCAAAACAAAACGTGGCTCTACCGCAAGCGCGCGGGCAATTTCAACTCGCCGCCGTTCCCCGCCCGACAAACTCACCGCTGGGTTATTACGCAAATGGCTGATATGTAGCTCGTCCATCAACGCATCACGCTTTTTGGCGATGTCATCACGACTCAAATCACGCAGCTCTAACACCGCCTGAATATTTTCAGATACCGTCAATTTACGAAAAATCGATGCTTCTTGCGGCAGATAGGCGACGCCAAGTTTCGAACGCTGATAAATAGCAAGCGTAGTAATTGGCGTTTTATCTATAAATATCTCACCACCATCGGCTGGCACTAGGCCAACAATCATGTAAAAACAAGTTGTCTTGCCAGCACCGTTAGGCCCTAACAGCCCAACAACCTCACCACTTTTTACTTCTAGCGAAACATCATGCACGACCACGCGTTTTTTGTAAGCTTTACGCATATGATCTGCGCGCAGCACTACTTCTCGGTCTTCAATCGTTGACGTTACTAACTGCGAATCATTTAAGGCATTCATGCGTTATTTTTTCTCGACAACAGCAGGTGTTTTAGGCTCACGTGCCGCGCTTGGGCGCGGCTGTATAACAATGCGCACGCGCCCGCTGCTATCAGCTTTTAGCTTGCCATCTTTACTACTAGGCGCTTGACCATCGGCTTGAATGACTTGCGTATCAGAGTTGTAGTAGATGTAATCCCCTGTCAGCACATCGTTGCCGGTTTTTAATTTAGCGCGGGTAAATAATTTTATCGTTCTCGCTTTGTCGTCAAACTCAGCGCGGTCTGCGGTGCCTTCCATGAAATCATTGAAGCCTTCACGCTTTTCGCGAAAAGTGATCTGCTTGCCTAACATTGCTATTAACTCAGCAAAAATAAACTCTTGATCGTCGCGTTTAACGGTCATTTTATCCGCCGTAATGCGCATCGTGCCCTGCTCTAACGTCACCATGCCTTCTAGGACTAAAACATTTTTAGCTTGGTCAGCCGTATTACGCGCTGCATCAATCACGATCTCTTTACTTCGGTCAGCTTTCTCGGCAAACACTATTGTCGGCGAAGCTATCACCGCTGTGAGGAAAAATGCGGCCTGCAATGTTTTTTGGACTAATCTCATTTCATACTTTCTATTCAATTATTTCCCACTCTTAAGTCTGGCATTAAATTGGGTCATTTTTAATTCTTGTGTGGCGTTGTTCAACTCAAACGATGCTGCATTCATTACCCCTTGCACGCTTACAATTACAACTCCATCCGTAGAACGCGCAATATTTTGTTCTGGCAAAACAGTGAGCTTCGGCGTTTTTAGCTGCATCGCTGGGGAACGTCCCGTTGATTCGGAGTCGATTACAACGCCACCCTCCATCACGATCTCATCCCCGCCATTTTTCGATATGCCGCGCGGCGCACGCGCAATAACTTTAGGCCGACCTGGCGTCGTGGCCGTAAACACGATTTTTTCGAGCACCGCCGTATTATCTCGCGGGTAATGGGTCATCTTGTCTGCCGTGACGACATATTGCACATCTCCCACCGGCGATAATTTTTGTGCGCTAAATTTTTCTATCATTACATCCGGGTCATTTCGCTTGTTAATCGCCTTGTCAGCACCCTGATTTTCCACGTAGCTCGACAACCAAAATGTCATTCCTGCAAGTAACACCAATATGCCAAGCGGAAGTAATGGGAGGGTGCGGTCGTTCATTGCATCAATTCACGTAGCGTTGGCAATGGTAGTGCCCGGTTTTGTATCGCGACGACCACGCTGTTGGCTGTTACCTCTCGATTACCACCATAACGAATTTCGACTGCTTTTGGTAAATCGGATTGACGGTAATTTTTTGTCTTTGCGAGGAGCTCGGTGGCGGGCCATTGATCATGCCATTGATTATTTTCATCAAGATAACGAAACCTACCCTCATTGCCCGCCCAAGATGCGAGCAGCAAATCCTGCCGATCTGACAGAGCAGTAAAATTGTCGTCGGGCGCCACCATAAATAACCCTGTTTCACCGCGTTCAGGATCAAATTTAATTTCAAAGCGATACTCACCGGGCGCGTTCGAATTGGATCGATAGGCTTGTATAGACAATCCACTAACTTGACGTAAATCGCCCTGCATAGGCGGCGGTGGCTCTAACCGAGTCAGATCGTTAGCGGGTAATACCGTCAACGCGATTGTTTCTCGAAACCAAGCGAGCCGCATGTATTGATCTCGCGTGCGTGTCGTTTCAACGCCACCAACTTCGGCAATCCGGATTGCCTGTGCCACGCCAGAAACCAAAATACCCGACACCATAAAAAAAATCGCCATCGCGGTCAAAACTTCAAGCAGCGTGAAGCCTCGCACCTTAGGTATGCTCATCATGGGCAATACCAGTACGCTGGCTGTTAATTTTGCTGGCCGAAACACCAAATAAGTCATGCGAAATTTCAAGTTAGTATGGTTTTTGCTTAAGTTTTAATTCATGTTGCATCATAGCGCGTTGTAATGAACTTCTGCGTTGCCATCCGACAAATAATATTGCGCACAAATAGCGGCTGACGTGGTTGCGTTCAATCCACCCAAATTAGAGCGCTAGTCGCTTTATACTAACCAAATGAATGACTCAATTAGCCAATATGCTGCCCTTAGAAGCCGAACGCGTGCGGAAAATGGATTTGTACTGGTTGCAACGTTATTCGCGGTAGCGCTAATTGCGCTCGGTGCCGCCTATTTCGCCAATCGCGTCAATGAACTCCGAAACAACGCCATTGAGACCCAGCGCTGGGCAGAGGCAGAGCGTGAAGCGTTTTCCATTCGAGAAACGTTATTACACGCCGCGGCCATCTATGCCAGAGACACCGCGGGACTCATGGTCACAACGGAGAGCTTCGCAACCGATAACCGTCCATACAAAGTATCGGCAACTACAACATTGCGCGTGCAAGACGAGCGCGGACTCATTGGCATCAACATTGTTGACGACAAACTTTTGATAAAATTTTTCACCACACTTGGCATCCCTAGCAGTCAGCATATGCAGCTGTTAGATGGGCTGCGCGACTACATTGATCCAGATGATTTAAAGCACTTGAATGGTGCTGAAAAAAATGACTACATTGCTGCAAAACGTGCGCCGCCCACCAATGATTTTTTGCGGACACGCGAGCAGTTGATGGATGTACTTAGTTGGGAAAAAATATTTGCCGCCCTCAATCGTGCCGACAACGACATAGCGCAACAACGCGCCGCATCACCCGCAGAGTCAGCGCAAGTTGCGGGAATTCGTGACCGATTTTTGTCGCTTTTTTCAACTGCCAACCACTTTGGCATCAATCTTAACTCGGCACCGGCATCGGTACTTAGCGTGTTGCCAGGACTAAATCCTGCGCGTGTCAATGCGCTGATTGACCAGCGCCGTGTGCGCTCATTTAATCACTTAGGTGAGCTGACGCCGTTCGCAAATGGGCCGCTTGATGAGGAGCTAATTGGCTTAATCGGCGCCGATACTTGGCGCGTTACCATTGCTAAAAGCGACTTACCGTTCCTGCTAGAATGTCAGCTCCTCATAACCCCCGGAAACAAAGATCGCCCGACGCGTCTCAAAGAGTGTCGCCGACGCTCGCCAGATTTGTTTGCTGTTGGCGCGCCAAATGAATTTACCCGTGCTCTTGATGATCAAAAACGCGAACCAATGCGACCCATTTCGCCACTCACTAAATCAATTAACGAGCCTAATTTTGCCGACCGGAATTTACGCCGCGATCCAACCCGCACCGATGAAACGTCAGCGCCAAGATGGTTGGCTGAATCCATTGCATCCGTTGCGCCAAATTAGCCTAAATTTCGGGCAGTTCGGACAGACGCGCCCGTTCTCAACCGATGCGCATTATTTACATCGAATTGCCGGCGTCACATTGCCAACGCAACCTAAGCGCTCCGCGCAACTTTATTGGGTGCTTTCACGAGCTTTGTATGCAATACGTATCATCGAGTTAAAAAATATTCCTACCGAGAAAAAATCAGCGGCAATATCACTTGCAGCAGCCGCTTGGACACCATTCGCCAACACGTCACATTACGTCATCGAGCAGCAAAATAGCGTCATCTTGTGTGCTTGGGATAGCCACGTCATCACCAATGCCCAAGCGCTTGCGGACGTCGCCCCTGATGATTTGCTGGTGATACCCGAAACAGCCCTTCGCGAGTATGTAGCGCCATCAGCAACAACCGACAATCAACTTATGCTATCCAAAGGGCTCGATGGCATGGTGGCGACCGTATTATCCAACGCAGGAAAAACAAGGCATGTCGAGGCGGAGCAGTGGTGGCATGCAACACCTAGCATTGCCGAATGGCAAAATTTTCAGCGTAGCCTTGGCATTGCCAGCGACAAACGTACCGAATCGCTAGCGCCGCAAAATGCGAGTTGGCGCAAATCTCCCATCGGCTACTTGCACGGGCAAAAAACCAGCACAACAACACTACGTGAGCGCTGGGTGCTGGCAATTGTTACATGGCTGCTGTTGATTCCAACGTTATGGCTGGCTAATGAATGGTGGCAACTCTATCAACTTAAGACGAATGCCATTGCTAAGTTAACAGCAACTGAGCGTGAATTAGATGCAACCCTAGGCGCGCGCGGCCAAGCTATTTCTGGCCTTGATCGTGCAACTAAAATCGCCGCACTGTTTAGCGCACCCGATAACTTAGCCGTTTTTTCATTGGTCAATAATGTTTTTGCACAAATCACGCAGGCTGGCACATTGCAATTGACTGATTGGGAACTGCGCGGACCACAATTAAAAATGTCGCTACTCGCCCCAAATGGCAATGGCCCATCGGCGACGATAATCGTAAAAGCCTTTGAAAAAGCGCAAACATTGCGCGATGTTGAGGTCAATGTTGACGGCAGCCGCACCACAATTACTCTAAAAATCGTGCCTACGCTAGCAGCAACGGCTACGTCTACCCCACCGCTTGGAAAAGCGGCGACAGAAGCTGCCAATAGGGTTGGCAAATGAAACGCGCAATAGCAAACCCGTCCACGCCACTATTGATAAGGATCGAAGATGAATGGCGGCAAAATCTGCGGCTACGAATTGGGGTTTCAATTGTGTTTGTCATATTTTGGCTATACGGTATCCTAGTATTGCGCGACACCGTCAGTGTGGAGCGTGAGGCGTGGTTGTCTGCTGAGGCACAAAACACACGAGCGCGTAGCACCGCGACGTCGGCGGATTGGCTCACGCGTTCGCAGGATGTAGTAGCGGCAGTTAGTGAACACGAACAACTATTGTGGCGCGACGGTAGCTTAGGGCTTTCGCAAGCGGGCTTCCAAGAACAAATTGCACAAAGCTTTTCAAGCGCAAACATTGTTGTCCGAACTCCCATCCGCGTTGCCGCCGTCGCCGACACACCAGTATCGGCCGCGTTGGCCGACATAGTGCCGTTGCGCGCGCGCGCGCAGATTGAGTTTCGTCCGGCCACTTTTTACCCGTGGCTTGCCATCGTCACGAAAGCGCGCCCGGAAAAACGCCCGGCTTTAGTCATTGATAGCTTAACAATTCGCGCTGCCAGTGTCGGACAGTCATCAACAGCCGATATTGAATTTGTCGGCTATGCGTTAAAAAGCAACGCCATTAATGCCACCACATCGACACCAGCCACTCCACCGAAGGCGTTATCAAAATGATGAGCCGCTTGGTTAAACAATGGCTTCTACTCGCGATTGTTACCGGGGTTGTGATTGTTGTTTTTGCACCAACACCTAACGCCGCTGGCAACGTGAGTGTTAACCCGAGCGAAGGCTGGATGGTGCCGCGTATTCAAGTACTTGATCAAGTGCCACAAACTGTGTTGAGCTTACAAAAATCAACCCTTTGGGGCGTCGCCGCCGACAAGCTAGCCCCTGACGATACGCTAGCCTCACAGTGGCGGCTTGCGGGTATCACGGGTGGCGCGGAGAATCGTACAGCAATTGTGCAATTTGGCGACGATCGCGTGGTGGCGCTGAAATCTGGCGATAAATTTCCTGATGGGACAATTATTGCTCGTATCCGAGAAAATGGCGTTTGTGTATCCTTGTCTGGGCAGAAACGTTTTCTGCCGCTTAGCGGACAAACTATTCCTATCGTTTGGTAGGCTGAATTCGTGTAAAAACGTAGAGACTATGATCAAAAATTCTCCTTTAAATCTTAAGCCACCAGTCAACTGCTTGTTGCTAATTTTGCTCATTGCTGTCACGGGTTGTGAGACACCGCCGCTCATCACCAATCAGCTAGAAATTCCCGCCAGAACGACGCCAACGACGCAACAAGCGGCTTTGCAAGTGAGCGGGTCGCAGGAGCGCTCGACTATCGTCACCCCGAACCCAAAGCCACCCGTAACACCTAATAAGCCTGATGCGATTAAACCCACGCCAGCGGCGACATCAAGCGTTGCCGACATCACGCTTAATTTTGACCAATTACCGTTACCCGCATTTATACAAGCGGTGTATGCCACTGCGTTGAAGAAAAATATCAGCATTGACGCCGCCGTGATGGCGCGCAAAGATTTGATTACCCTGCGCAGTGGCAAGCAAATGACGGCGGTTGAGGCCGAATCTAGTGCTAGGCTGTTATTAAAGACATTTGGCGTTGCCGTCCAAGATGTGGGCGGGCTAGTTCGCTTTGTACCCGACAATACGAGTGCAGGTTATCTGCCCGAAATTCGTCGCGGGAGCGCGCTACCAGATACGCCCCTACCACTTCGGCCAATTTTTCAACTCGTTGAATTACAAGCGGTTCGCGCAAATGAAGTGTCAAGCTATTTGAGAACACTGTTTGGCGAAAAAATTCGGCTAACTGAAGACCCGCTACGCAATTCATTGCTGCTCGCCGGCAATGGCGACGATGTACAAGCAGCAATTGAAGCGATACAGATTTTGGATCAGCCACTGTTCAAGGCTCGCAGCTCAATCCGCATCACACCCAATATTTGGTCAGCCGATGAGATGGCAAAAAGACTCACGGAGATCTTGATCCAAGAGGGCTATTCTGTTGGTACTGGTAGCGCAGGCGGTGTGCAGTTTCCCATTACATTGCTACCCGTATCAGGCATTAACAGCGTGATTGTATTTGCCCAGTCAAAAGACATCATTGAGCATATTGTGCAATGGTCAAGGGTGCTTGATAAACCCGCCGAGAAAAGCGTGGGGCGTAATTTTTTTAGCTATCAAGTGCGCAACACCGACGCCACACGACTAGCCGAGACCGTCACCAAGCTGCTATCCGGCGCACCGATTCGTACGGCCACCACAACGACAGGTGCTGCTAATGCGGCGCCGGTAGCGAGCAATGTTGTCGTTGATAAAGCCACCAACACCATCCTTTTTCGCGCGACAGGTGAAGAGTACACCGACATTATTCGTTTGCTTAATGATTTAGATAAAACATCCCGGCAAGTGTTAATTGAAGTCACCATTGCAGAGGTGGTTTTAAGCGACGGGATGACAACCGGCATTGATTGGATCTTTAGAAAAATCAACAGCAGCGGACGAAACACCACCGGGCTTGGTGGCATAGGCAAACCACGTGGTACGGACGATCCAGTATCATCATTTCGCGGCTTTGTGGTCAGTCAGCTCGACGCAGCGGGGTTATTAAGAGCCGAGCTGCGCGCGGAAGCAACAGATGGTCGCGTGACGTTCCTATCAAACCCAAAGACCATTGCGCGTAACGGCGAAACCGCCAACATTCAGGTGGGCGACTCTATTCCTATCTTGACGCAGCAACAAACAAACTCTGCCACCGGCGGCAGCGGTTTAATCAGTACTGTGCAATATGCTGAAACCGGAACGATCATGAAAATCACACCTGTGATTCATTCATCGGACCAAGTCGATATGGACATCAGTGTTGAGTCGAGTCAACCTGGCAATATTGCGAGCACCAGTGGCCCGCAATCGCCGCCCATTTCGCGACGTAGGCTAGATACCAAGTTAACGCTCAAGCATGGCTCTACTTATATTTTGGGCGGGCTGATTTCCAACCGTGTTTCTAACAGCAGCTCAGGAGTGCCGTTTCTGAAAGACATTCCAATACTGGGCTATGCGTTTAAGCAAAACACGAAATCCGTTGATCGCACAGAACTCATCATTATGATTACGCCTTACATCATGAGTGACGATACCGAAGCCCGCACCATCACGGATGCGGTGCGCAAGCAAATGGGTAGCTGGGCGGTTGACACTAAACCGGTTCCACAAACTCAACAAATCCCGCAAACGCCATAACCCTAAAAACCGATAGCTATTTTTGCGGCGTCAGGTTTTCAATCGCCGTAATCACAATGGATGGCGTCAATACCTCCGGCAATATCATCACCTCGCCCTTTGCAGGATAGAGCACATAAAGCGGCACACCATTTCGACCAAATGAAGCCAGTGCCGCTGTAATGGCAGCATCTTTTCGCGTCCAGTCGGCTTTCATGCGCGTGACATTCGCCTCGTTCATTTTTTTTATCACGCTCTCTTGATTGAGTGCGACACGTTTATTGACTTGACAGGTAATGCACCAAGTGGCGGTGAAATCAACAAATACGGCTTTGCCTTCACCACGCAACTGAGCGATTTTCTCAGCGGAATAAGGCGTCCATCCATCTGCACTAACGCTTTCGCCGCTCGCCTGCGTTGGCACTATGGTTGTTGCCCCAGCCCATGCAGCGGCAATACCGATAGCCGCAATAGCCGCACCCGCTAATGCTGACACTAGCGGTTTGGCAACTTGCCAGCGCCCATAAAGCCACGCGGCCAGTGCAATGAGGGTTAATCCCACCAGCAGCTGCATAACCCCGTCATTTCCCGTTTGCGAGCCAAGCACCCACACGAGCCAAACAACGGTAGCGTAAAGCGGGAAGGCCATGAATTGTTTGAAGGTTTCCATCCAAGCACCCGGCTTCGGCAAATAGCGCAGCAGCGCGGGGAAGAATGCGAGCAACACTACAGGCAGCGCTAATCCAACCGCTATCGCCATGAACACCAGCAACGCTATTGGCGCAGTTTGTCCAAGGGTGAAGCCGACCGAGGCACCTAAGCCTGGCGCCATGCACGGCGTAGCAACCACCGTCGCCAATACGCCGGAAGCCAGTGCACCGCCGAGCGGATTTTTTTGTGCCTTGTTTGCCTTTAGTTCAGCGTTGCCAGCAGCAGACTGAAGCGATGTGCCAATTTCAAATACGCCGGATAAATTAAGCGCCATCGCAAAAAAGAGTATGGCAAGTGCCGCCACAAATAGCGGCTCTTGCAACTGAAAGCCCCAGCCTACCGATTGCCCTGCCGCACGAAGTGCCAACATCAATCCGGCGAGTAGCAAAAAAGACAGCGTGACGCCAACAAAAAACGCGGCACCTTGGCGACGCAACAATTGTGCATTGCCGTGCGCATTCTCAACGAACCCCATCACCTTGATACCGAGCACGGGGAAAACGCAGGGCATTAAATTGAGCACCAGTCCACCCAAAAACGCGAATAGCAATGCTGTTAATAAACTTAAGGCGGGCTGGGTAGTTTCAGGCAATTTTGCTTGGATGAGCCCGCCAGTATTAGAGTTTTTATTATTTTCAACGCCTGCGCCATAAGTGACGGGGGCAGCGATGGTGACCGCCCGAGCGTTAATCGGTGCACCCCAAGGCGTATTGTTGGCGACAAAAATACCGTCGAGCGTTTTTAGCTCGTCATTGCGAGGCGTCGCTAACGTCACATCGAGCTTGAAGCCATCGGCAGTTTTCGTAAATATTTGCTTAGCGGCATTCGCCACTACATCATCGCGGTGTGGGTAGAAGGTAATGTCGTTACCACTGCCAAGCGCGTTCGTTTTTACATTTAGTTGTAATACTAGGCCATCAATTTTGGCGTCCACATTACTTAAGGTAGCCGACGGCAGCGCGGCTTCGGCCACACTAAACGCATTTGCCCAACGCACAGTCGGCAACGGTGTTGATGCCACTGCCAGCAAACTAACTGTGAGTACGCCCTCCTCGGGAATACACACATCCGCGCAGACTAACCATTCCGCTTTAGCGGTAAATGTGGCTGAATCACCGGGCTTAACGTTGGCAGGCGACTTGATGGTGACTAAGTGCAGCACTTCCCCTTCGTAGCCGTAATTCATCAAGGGCCCCAACGGCAATTTTTTCGGGTGCGGCCACTGGATTTCACTGGCAGTGAAACCAGCGGGCAGTGTCCACTTGAGCTTAGTCGGCAAACCTGAATCGCCGGGATTACGCCAATAGGTATGCCAATGCTTGATGATGCTAAGCCTAAGCGCGACCTCGATGGGCTGACCTGGCAAAAATGATTGATATCGAGCAATCAGCTCGGCCTCAACATGCGGGGTTTTGACGATTTTTTGTGCGGCGGGGACGACCTGTGCGGCAATTTGTAAGGACGCGATGAGGAGAATACTTGCGGCGATTGCCAAACGTTTGCGGATCATGTGGTGAACCCACTTTTAAGAGAGTGACGCCGTTCTGACCACATCGACCTATTTCGGTTCTGAGACGGCTCGCGTCGGCGTGTTGAAACTGTGGCGTTAAACCTAGAAACGATGGTGCCCACAGTCGGAATCGAACTGACGACCTACCGCTTACAAGGCGGGTGCTCTACCTCTGAGCTATGCGGGCATTTTTTGAAGACCAGCATTTTAGCGTGTTCCACGCCGATGTGGTGACAATTGTTATTTTTGTTATTTTTTTGCGAGCGGCGGACGGCGTTCGCCGGCTTCATCCTCATCTACCACCACGCGCTTGTATCCCATTTGCCTGACGTTGAAGGTATAGCGCGGCAGTGTAGGCTGGGATTCGAGCATAACCTCCACATCATAAAGGGCCACCACAAATATTCCTGGCGTTTGCGCATCGGTGATGTTCGGCTTAATGTCGGTAACAGCCCGCGCACGCCAGCGCATCGCGACGTTGCCTAATATTTCCTCACCCTCTGGGCGATCATACGGATTCACTGTTTTCAAATACTCAAGCGCGTTAATTTCAGCCGACGCGCGCACATTATTGGTCTCAATCCGATTGAGGGCATCAAAACTCGCGTTTATCCACGAGAAGAGTGCCAAGCCTGCGGTGGTTAATATCACCAGTGCGACAATTGCCTCCAGTAACGTAAAACCTAAAACCCTATTATTTACGGGCGTTTTAAAGCATTTTATCCTCAATTCGCTCATGGATAAATGGCTTCGCATCTTGGCGCTTGCAATTTATATTGGCGCTTTGTGCCATCTGCTGCGCTAAATAACAACGCGCCACCTTCACACCAGCCATTTTCACGATAGACAATCGGTGCCGCAATTGTTAGCGCCCAGTTTTCGGGCAAGCTCGGCAAATGCATTCGTGCGTTGGCTGCGTTTAACCTGACGGAACGCCCCTGTGAAAATGCGCGATACGGCAAATCCCCCAGCTCGGCCTCAATCCCGCGCCAAGCCGTGTTCATGGTGAAGCTATCCATCATGCGGCTGAAATTAGGCAGCGCTAACCCCGCCACTGCCGCAATCAGGGCCAAGACGACGAGTAGCTCAAGAAGCGTAAAACCACGATGTGGGGATTTCAACGACATGCCGCATTGTATGTGAGGTATTAACGCAACGGCGTTGGCAAACAAAAACGGGCAACGCGAATATCGCTTGCCCGGTCGATGCAACCCGCAGTATGAAAAATCTCATGGTGCCCGAAAGAGGAGTCGAACCCCCGACCGCATTACGAATCCACGAATCGAACTCGATATTAACTGACTTAAATCTCGGATTTACGACAATAAATTCAGCTTGCGCTTTTTTGGTGTTGAAATTTAGGGTACTAAATTAGTAAGAAATCAAACCTTAGTTCTTAACGAATTGCCAATTTTCCTTGTAGGCATCGCCGCATGACCGCTCCGTCAAACATTAGCTCAGCTAATCGATTCTTCGATTTTAGTAATTGGACACGGTAAAAAGCACGCTGCCATAATGGTTTCGTAACAATTCCTAGCGTCGGCGAGGTTGCGGCTCTGGGAATTTCCATACATTTTCAGGGAGATGACCATGGTTCGTTTAAAAAGCAAAAGCGCAGCATTGCTTGTTTCTGGTTCTGGGCTTCTTGCGTTTGCGGCAGGGGCTTTAGCGCAAACTTTGCCACCACCACCACCACCACCACCAGCAGAAACTAAAGTCAGCGACGACAATACGGAGCAAAT
>Ga0209490_10001316_pt1 | contig 24233 bp, 23 predicted proteins | sample MAT06_FD_187209 | JGI IMG/M metagenome (GOLD analysis project Ga0209490, IMG submission 187209) | Freshwater microbial communities from Lake Fryxell liftoff mats and glacier meltwater in Antarctica - MAT-06 (SPAdes) (version 2) | ecosystem: Environmental > Aquatic > Freshwater > Ice > Liftoff... | reverse complement strand
ACACACGTCACGACTCGCGTCGGCCGATTGTACCGTGCCGACGCCGAGGATGATCGCGCGCCGATCGGCATCACCAAGATCGGCGTACCGAGGCAGCGTGACGACCCACGCGAAGCGATCGGCCAGTGCCGGATCGAGCACCTCGACAGCCTCATACTGCGACGTCGCATCGTCACCCTGCGCGCTGGCTGGGGGATTCGTCGCGGCCCAGCGGTAACGCAGCTTCGCGATGTCCACTCCCTGGATGCGTTTCTCGTGGATGATCGGGAACAGCTTGTTCGCGACGTCGGGACGGCAGCGGCCGATCTCGTCGAAGAACGCGACCTCCGCATCCCAGATCGCGCCCGGCGGTGCGGCGTAACGAATGGTGCCGCGATCGTCGGGGATCGGGAATCCGGCGAGGTCGTCGAACTGCAGGATGCTGGCGTTGTAGTGCCGGAGTGTCAGTCCAAGCGACTCGGCCAGACGCAGCAGCAGCATTGTCTTCGCGGCGCCGTGATCGCTCACGAGCAGCAGCGGTTCTTCGGTGGCGAGGGCGGCGAGCAGGGCGGGTTCGACGGCGTCGTATCCGACGATGCCGAGTGGCCGGAGCAGCGATCGGCGCGGCAGTTTTGTCGTCGAGGGAGAGCGGGGACGCGCGATTTCCTCTGTCGACTCGAGGGCAGTGGCAGTCATGCACAAACCTCCGCACCGGGAAGGTGCAGGGCGTGACCAGTCGCTGGCCGGCGACCGATCGGTGGTCCGCTTTAGTGGGTCTTGTTTAGCGTCGCGCCACAAGCTGGCCTTTCAAATCGCGACGTCCTGCAGGGCATTGTGTACGGCGAGGTGGAGAGCGTGACTACAACGAAAAAGCCCGGTGAGCGACGATCCGCTCCCGGGCCAATATGCTTGTCGGGTGGCGGTTTAGCTGAATTTGTTGCGCGGCCAGCAATCGCGAGAAATCGCCGCGTCGTACACATATGAGACTAATGCGTGGGTGGAAGATCGCGCAAGTGCGGGCAGCAGCACCGGCGCTGAACTGACGAGCAGGCGCAACCCGTCGCATTCACTATCTCGTTCGTCCCTCATGGGCATTCAAGAACCGCCGCACCCCCCGCAGATACTTTCCCCGCGCATCCCACATCGTCAGGTGCCCCGCGCCCTTCAGCTCCACGTACTCACTCCCCGGCACCATCCGCTGAAAATCCTTCGCCGCCGCCGGTGACGTTTCGTCGAACTCGCCGGCCATCCACAGCACCGGCAGCCGCAGCTCACCGAGTCGCGCGGTACCGTCGTAGTCCTTGAACGACCGGTCGATCAAGGGGTCAGAGTCCTTGATCGGTGGAAGTCAGCCAGCTGTATCGTGCGCTATGGATTGACGCGGTGCGGGGTACCACGCTGGGTGCGCTCGTTCTCGGCCAGGGTTTTCTCTGGAGTAACTTCGTCTGCTATGTCGCGGGCGTCGGCGTTTGGTTCCTGGTCGACCAGCTGGTGGTGAGTTGCTCGCGTCGGTGAATCGCATCGCAGCTCTTGGAGGCTCGTTCATGGGGCCCGTTCATGAGGTCCGTTCATGGGGTCCGTTCATGGGGTCAGAGTCCTTGATCCGTTCATGGGGTCAGAGTCCTTGATCCAAATTCACGCAGAACAGATCAAGGACTCGGCGATCAAGGGGACGTAGATCTTGAACGGACGGGATCAAGATCGACGTCCCCTTGATCCCATCAAGATCGTACGTCCCCTCGATCTTTATGCTATCGCAGGGTGGACGCAGATCGTGAGGTGTGCGTGCATCAAGATCTACGTCCCTTTGATCCCGTGCTGATCGACCAGCTGGTGGTGAGTCGCTCGCGTTGGTGAATCGCATCGCAGTTCCTGGAGGCTCGTTCATGGGGTCGTTCATGGGGTCAGAGTCCTTGATCGGCGTTCAAGGGGACGTAGATCTTGAACGCCGTTCATGGGGACGAACGCGATCAAGGGGACGTAGATCTTGAACGGATCAAGCGCGACCAAGGGGACGTAGATCTTGAACGGATCTCGATCGGATCCGTTCATGGGGTCGTTCATGGCGTCCGGTCATGGGGTCGGAGTCCTTGATTCGTTTTGGCACGCGCAGACCCGATCAAGGACTCTGACCCCATGGTCGGACCCCATGGTCGGACCCCATGCTCGGAATCGGCCTTGCCGCCGCTCTGACTCCGCCGCAATTTTGCTTGCTGGTACGCGCGCGGCCCGACGACACGCCGTCACCGGCGATTCGGCCGCTCACGAGCGTAAATCCTCCGATCTTCCGGCCATCGCTTGTCGACATCGACGCGTATCTGCGCAGCCTGCAGCACCAGCCTTCCCGAAGAAGCGAAATTCTGCCTCTCGTGCGGCGCGCCGACGCCCACCGAACCCGGGGTGCCGGCACGGACCGGTGCCACCGCCGTCACCGAGGTGTCCGCCGTCAGGCGCGCGCTCTCCGGCCGCTACCGCGTGCAGCGGATCATCGGCGAAGGCGGCATGGCGACGGTCTACCTCGCCGAGGATCTGAAGCACCAGCGGCAGGTGGCGGTCAAGGTCATGCGACCAGACCTCTCGGCCACACTCGGCGCCGAGCGCTTCGAGCGCGAGGTGGGCATCGCGGCCCGCCTCACGCATCCCAACATCCTGCCGATGTACGACTCCGGTGAGGCGGAGGGCTTTCTCTACTACGTGATGCCGTTCGTGGAAGGGGAGTCGTTGCGCGACCGGTTGCAGCGCGAGGGGGCGCTGCCGGTGGATGAGGCGCTCCGTCTGGGCCGCGAGATCGCCGAGGCGCTCGCGTACGCGCATCGCCGCGGCATCGTGCATCGCGACATCAAGCCGGCCAACATCCTGCTCAACGAGGGGCATGCGCTGGTCGCCGACTTCGGCATCGCGCGCGCGCTCGAGGAGAGTGGCGAGCGCGGCGATCTGACCAAGACCGGCCTCGCCATCGGCACGCCGCAGTACATGGCACCGGAGCAGGCCGCCGGCGAGCGCACGATGGACGGCCGTGCCGACGTGTACGCCGTGGGCGCAGTGCTGTACGAAATGCTGTCTGGGGCGGCGCCGTTCACGGGCGATACGGCGCGGATCGTCCTGGCGAAGATTCTCACCGAATCACCGAAGCTGCTGTCAGGCCTGCGCCCGGGCGTGTCGTCCGAGGTCGATGCGGTGGTGCAGCAGGCCATGGCGCGCGACCCCGCCGCGCGCACGGCGAGCGCGGACGCACTGGCGCAGGCGCTCGACGCTGCGCGCACCACCGGTGTGCGCCCGACGTCGCCGCCGCCTTCGGCTCCCGCCAAGGCCAATGGCTCGCCGCGAGCCGCGCTGAAGTGGGCGGTCGCGGCGGGCATCGTCGCCGTGATCGGGGCGGCGGCCGTGTTGCTGCGCGGTCGAACGTCGGGCGCGGTGACGAGTGTGGCCAGCGCCGAGTCGGTGCGGCTGGCCGTTCTGCCGTTCGAGAACCGCGGCGCGACCAGTGACGCGTACTTCGCCGAGGGGATCGCCGATGAGGTGCGCGGCAAGCTGGCGTCGGTGCGCGGGCTGGCCGTCATCGCTGCCACCAGCGCCGGTGAGTACAAGGGCACCGCCAAGCGGCCGGAGCAGATCGCGAAGGAGTTGGGCGTCACCTACCTGCTGACGGGTACCGTACGCTGGGCGGCTGGCGCGAACGGTGCTCGCCGCGTGCAGGTGGTGCCGACGCTGCTGAACGCAGCGACCGGCGAGGTCCGCTGGCAGGAGTCGTACGACGCCGATGTCGTGGACGTGTTCGGCGTGCAGGCGCAGATCGCCTCGCGTGTGGCCAGTGCGCTGGGTGTGGCGCTGGCGCCGAGGGAACGCGAGCAGCTTGCGAGCAGCCCCACGGCGAACCTCGGCGCCTACCAACTCTACCTGCGGGCGCGGGCGATTCCAAGTTCAGAGCCTGAGAGGATGGCCGAACGAGTTGCACTTCTGGAGCAGGCCGTCGCTGCCGATCCGAACTTTGCGGATGCATGGAGTGATCTCAGCCACGGCTACTCGAATCTGTACCAGTCCAGTCCGAAGGAGGAGCGCGCATCGCGAGCGAAAGAGGCGCTGGATCGCGCACTCGCCCTCGCGCCAAACTCGCCTCGTGCGCGCATGGCAGCAGCGCGCTATTACGTCCGGGTCGCGAAGGATCTGCCGCGAGCAGAGCAGGAGGCCGCGATGGCGCTGCGCGCAGCACCGGACGATCCTGACGTACTCTCGGACGTCGGGTTCGTGGACGTGCAAACGGGCCGGTTGGACTCGGCCGTGGCGCGCCTGGAACGTTCGCGACTGCGCGATCCCCGGTCGGTCACGACACTCGACCGCCTTGCAACTGTATATGGCCGGCTTTCCCGTACTCGCGACCAGGAGCAGGTGCTCGCGACCCGCATTGCATTGAATCCGAGCATCACCGCCGTGAGTGCGCTCATCAACCTGCAGCTTGCGCAGGGGCGGATGGACGCAGCGCGCGAATCCATTCGCAGCTTTGCCGCGGCCGGTGGGTCGCTGCCGGTCATTGCAGCGGAGTTGGCAGGCCGCCAGGAGATGACGTGGGCCCTGACCGATGCTGATCGCGCGCTCGTTTTCCGGCTCACCCCTTCGTCGTTCGAAAACGATCGGGCCTGGTGGGGGCAGTCGCTCGCGACCGCGTATTGGCAGTCGGGAGACCGGGCACGAGCCCGTGCCTATGCGGATTCTGCCCTGCCCGAGTCGCGCAAGCAGGCGAAGGAGTCGGCCAAGGATGCCCAGTTACAGGTGTTACTGGGCATGATGCTGGCCTTCACCGGTGAGGCGGACGAGGCGCGTCGGTTTGCCCGTGCAGGGGTGACATTATCGGGGCCACCGAACAAGGACTTCGCGCTCTACGCCTATGTGGTGCAAAATGCCGCGCGCATCGAGCTCGTGCTCGGCCAGCCGGCGCAGGCGATCGAGTTCCTCGAGCAGACGCAGCGCATCACGCCGCCGTATCCCAAGTGGTACCTGAAGTACGATCCGCTCTGGGCGCCGCTGCGCGGGAATGCGAGGTTCGAGGCGTTGTTGCCGAAGTAGGGGGTCTGCGCTGATCGGCTGCGGATCCGATCTTGGGCGATCACGGGGACGCGATCACGGGGACGCGATCACGGGGACGCGCGATCAAGGGGACGCGATCAAGGGGACGTAGATCTTGAAAGGGTCGATCGATCAAGGGGACGTAGATCTTGCGATCAAGGGGACGTAGATCTTGAAAGGTCTGATCGATCAAGGGCGATCAAGGGGACGTAGATCTTGAAAGGTCCGATCAAGGGCGATCAAGGGGACGTAGATCTTGATACACGCACGATCAAGATCTACGTCCCCTTGATCCCGCCTTCGTGATCCGGCCATTATCACCCTTGATCAGATCAAGAGCTACGTCCCCTTGATTCCCGTCCCTTTGATTCCAGAAAGGTCCGATCAAGGGGACGTAGATCTTGAAAGGTCCGATCGATCAATGGGACGTAGATCTTGATACACGCACGATCAAGATCTACGTCCCCTTGATTCCCCCGTCCCCTTGATTCCCCACGATCAAGATCTACGTCCCCTTGATTCCCGTCCCCTTGATTCCATAGGCCGAAAGTCCTGATCGACATCTGACCCTTACCGGAGCAAGCAATGTTCGTCCCCAAATGGATCATCGCATTTGTCGCCGTGGGCTTCCTGATCGTTGCGGCCTGGCTGACGTCATTTCTGCTCGGACGGAATCCATTGCCGTTCCCTGACGGTGGGTCGCGGATCTTCACGACACCATCGCCGGAGGCGAAGGCCGCGGTCGTCGCATTGCTGCAAGAGAACGGCCTCGGCGAGCGGTTTCAGGCCAATTCGGCCGCCGTGCAGCGCTCCATCTTCTGGGATGGCACGATCATCAACACCTCGGATTCCGTGACGAATCAACGCCTCCGCACTCCAGCTGCGAGTATCGGGTTGGTGGCGGATGATCCGGTCGTGAGCGCCAACGCGGCCGCAGCGTTCCTGCGGCAACGTGGATTCACGGCAGACGTGGTGCTCGACGTCGAGCCGGGGCTGCCGATTGTGTTCGTCGTGTCGAATGTTTTTACCGGCACGGTCCTGAACTTTCGAAAGAGCCTGATCCATTTACCGAAGCCGACGTCATTGCGGGACTGAGCCGAGGCAGCGCGTGTGCAGGCGGACGCGGGAGATACGGGTGGGGCATTCGCCGCGTCGCACTGAGGGCGGCGTGCGGTCCCAGTTTGCGAACGCTCAGGGATGGCGCATTTTGTTGGGCGATCAAGGGGACGTAGATCTTGATACACGCACGATCAAGATCTACGTCCCCTTGATTCCCCCGTCCCCTTGATTCCCCCGTCCCCTTGATTCCCCACGATCAAGATCTACGTCCCCTTGATTCCCCCACGATCAAGATCTACGTCCCCTTGATTCCCCGATCAAGATCTACGTCCCCTTGATTCCCGTCCCCTTGATTCCATAGGCCGAAAGTCCTGATCGACATCTCACCCTTACCGGAGCAAGCAATGTTCGTCCCCAAATGGATCATCGCATTTGTCGTCGTGGGATTCCTGATCGTTGCGGCGTGGCTGACGTCATTTCTGCTCGGACGGAATCCATTGCCGTTCCCTGACGGTGGGTCGCGGATCTTCACGACACCATCGCCGGAGGCGAAGGCCGCGGTCGTCGCATTGCTGAATGAGAACGGCCTCCGCGAGCGGTTTCAGGCTAATTCGGCCAACGTGCAGCGCTCCATCTTCTGGGATGGCACGATCATCAACACCTCGGATTCCGCGACGAATCAACGCCTCCGCACTGCAGCTGCGAGTATCGGGTTGGTGGCGGATGATCCGGTCGTAAGCGCCAACGCGGCTGCAGCGTTCCTGCGGCAACGTGGATTCACGGCAGACGTGGTGCTCGACGTCGAGCCGGGGCTGCCGCTGGTGTTCGTGGTGTCGAATGTTTTTACCGGCACGGTCCTCAACTTTCGAAAGAGCCTGATCCATTTTCCGAAGCCGACGCCGGTGCGGGACTGAGCTGGGGCAGCGCGTTTCCAGGCGGACGCGGGAGACAAGGGTGGGGCATTTGCCGCGTCGCACTGCCGGGCGGCGTGCGGTCCCGGTTTGCGAACGCTCAGGGATGGCGCATTTTGTTGCAGCGCTCCGATATGCGCAGACGCCAACCCCTAGCCCAGAGATCGTGTGCCCCTGATCCGTGAATTCCTCGTCTTTCTGAAGAAGTTCGGAGTCCTCGCACTTGCCGTCGGCGTCCTGCTCGGCGAGCAGGTGAACAACCTCGAGAAAGCACTCATCGATGATGTCGTGATGCCGCTACTGAGTCCATTACTTCCCTCCGGGTCGTGGGAGTCTGCGGTGATCATGGTCGGCCAGTCGAAGCTGAAGATCGGGCATCTCCTCGAAGCGACGCTGCACTTCACGATCGTGGCGCTGACGGTGTTTCTTTTGTTGCGGTTCTTTCTTCGTGATGCTCTGGATGATGACGAGCCGAAGAAGTGAGTACGTTGTCGAAGGGTGCCTGACATGTGCGGACGCATGTGGACTCTGATCGGTGCCGTCGTTGCAGCTGGCTCCGCCGGCTGCGCGGCCACCGAGATGGATACAAACCTGACGAGTCGGGTTGACGCAGTCGTGGCGCCTCTCAGTGCAGCGAATCTGTTCAGCGGCGCGATCGTGCTTTCGCGTAACGGGCGTGTGCTCTATCAGCGCGGATTCGGCATGGCCAACCACGCCGCCAGACTCACCTTCACACCCGACACACCTGCCGACGGCGGCTCACTGGCAAAGACGTTCACTGCAGCGGGCGTGTGGTTGCTCGTCGAGGAGGGGCGGATCGGGCTCGATGATCCCGTGATGCGCTATGTGCAAGGGTATCCGCACGCGAAGACCACGGTGCGGCAACTACTTGCACACAGCAACGGTCTGCCGCCATTCTACGAGTTCTTCGACCCGTACTTCAGGAAAGAAGAAGTGCGCACCACACAGGCGATGCTTCGCGTGGTGGCAAAGCAGGCACCGATCCCAAGCTTCCAGCCTGGAACGCGATTCGAGTATTCTAATCTGGGATTCGACGCAGCCGCACTCGTTATCGAGAAGGTCTCAGGGCAGAGCTACGAGACCTTCCTGATGGATCGGTTCTTTTCGCGATTGGGAATGAAGAATTCCTTCGCGCGTCCGGCGCGGCTGGCGGATTGGCGGGGCGTTCGCACGCAGGGGTATCGTTGGCGCGACTCGCTCTGGCAGTCGTTCGACGTTTTCGACATGGAGGGGTTCCTCGGCGCCTCCAACATGTACTTTTCCGCGACGGATCTTGCGCGCTGGGCCAACGCACACGCGGCAGGAACCGCACTTCCGGTCACAGTGATGTCCGCCGGAATGCGGCCCAGTGTGATCGACGGAAAGCCATCTGCGATAAATGGACTCAGTTGGTACTGCGACACCACCGGGGCACGCTGCTACTACACCGGCGACTATAACGCCTTTCATACTCTGGTCTATTGGGACCGCGAGCGAAACGAATCCGTTTCACTCGTCTCCAACAGCACGATGCCGCCATGGGAACTCATCACATTGCAGCGCGATCTGATGAATGCGTTGGCTGGCCGCCCGGTGCAAGCCGACGCGCGGCCCCCGTTTGGTGCGTTGAATGAAAAGACACTATCAGGTGCAGTCGGGACGTATTCTGCCGACGGCATCGGGAATGCGCGCGTCGATTCGGTTGCCGCGGGCCTTGCACTGCGTCTCGACTGCGGTCTGACGTTCGACATGTTCCAGATTGCCCCCGATACTTTCTTCGTTCCTGGAATAAACTACGTCGTCGGATTCAGCGGTGGCGCACGACCGGCGACACTGCACATCAAGTCGATGTTCCTCGATGCGACGCTGAACCGGCTTCCAGCGCAAAGTGAGCCGAAGGCCTGCAGGTAGACTGCGGGTGAACAAGGGAGAAGTAGATCTTGATCCGTGCGTACATCAAGATGTACGTCCGATTACTGGATCCGCGCATCAGATCTACGTCTCCCTGGTGGAAACCTTCTCCTGATGCTCGTGTGGTGTCGCCGAAGTTTCGTGGCAAAAGGCGGGTGACGGATTTTGGCGCCAGGCCAGGCGCAACCCGAAACGATACCAGCTGAATCGTGAGAAGTCGCAGCGACGGCTCGCGTCAAAAGACGCGCCAGACTACCACGAGACTTCGGCGACACAACACCAGACACAGTCTGCGCTTCCGCACTGCACTGGCCCCAGACTTCCCCGCATCACGCAGGAGCCGCGCCGAGTCGCCAGCCGGACAGCCGAACCCGTTCGACCAGAATCATGTGCGGCACTGTCAATGCAGCCAATCCAATGAAAACGAACTGGACCACACCCTGGGAGGGTGCACTGCGATCGAGGAACAACCATCCAATGGCCGCCGCAACCATAACCAGTAACATCGGCAGAGCTGCGGCGCTGATCAACAGGCGTACTGATGATTGCTGTGCATAGTGGTACGTCCGGATGACATGGCGCGCACTGTGCATACCGCAAAAGAATACGGTGAAAGCAATCAGTGGGGGTACAAAAGTGGCGAGCAGTGATACTGCAAGCATCACGGCGGCGACCAGCGCGTTTCGGCGCGATTCGAGCGCTGCCGCTGCAAGCGAACATGCAAGCCACGGCCACGCCAGAAGGGACAAGGCGGCGGCCAGTGAAGCACCAGTACCCGACCCGGCAAGAAAGCCGAACTGACGCGCGACATCGGATTCAAATCGCAGACAGGGTACGACGATCACCGTGCCGGCATACAGAATACGTGTGATCGTGCCAACGCCGGACTCCAGATCACCCGAAAAGTGAGCAATGGAAATCAACAGAAACCCCGTCAGGAAAAGCGTCGGTGAGATCCACCATAAGCCAACCACGCAGGCAGCGAGCGCACCATAGAGGAGCGCCGCCAACAACCATGCACTCGGCGACCGCAGCCGATACACCTGCCGCGCAAAGATCGCGTCAAGTGCGCCATGAGGCACACCGAGCGCGAGAATCAATCCACCGACCAGCGCCAGTTCGACGCGCCCGGCAAGCGGCGGAAGAAGAACGGAGATCAGCACGACGACGGCGGACAGGCAGCAGAACATCAGCCCCTGTGTGCGCAGAGCGCTGCTCATACGAACTCCAGCCGATGGTCGGAGCGTGACCGCATCCCACTCCACATCTCGCGGACAAACTCACCGGTAGGGAGCGAAGCGATCACGGCAGCGTAATCCACGATCGAACACGAGTCCGTCAGAAAGCGGATGACACGCATAGGATCCTTCATGCCAAATATGCTGAGAAAGAGCTCAGCGGCGCGTTCTGGATGATTGCGAACCACTCGCAGGAAGAGCTGATCCATCCGGCGGTGTATCAGCGGATCTGCGCGATGCCCCATCGCAACGCCACCGCTCCCCATGACGCGCGCTGAGTCACGCGCCCAACGCTGTATCCGCTGAAACGCATAGCCCGTACTCGCACGTGCACCACCGTTCATCACGCCGGCGCGGACGTACCCGTCGCCGAGCGGTGGGACCACAGACGTTGAACCCATCGGGAGAATGCCGCTCTCGCATCGCAGCACGGTCCGAGCAGCCGAACCAGAGAACTTCTCCAACGCGGCTTCCTGATACCGCGCAAGGGAGGCGGCAGAGAGAGGCCGTGGGCCGAACACGGTCGTTTCGATGAGCGCTCTGGTCCGGGAGACGGGCAAGACGTAGTGAAAGAGAACTCCGTCTTCCAGACACCCTGCGAAGTCCATCAATGTCGCCACGGAGTCGTCGAAATGCGCCGCGTCACATTCTACTTCATGCCCCAGAAACGACTGCCACAAAGTTGCATCGCCTTCCATTGGAGCCTTTGCAGGGCGGGTATCGATGATCTGCATCGCCGAGAGTTCGCCGCGCGACGTCTTCACAAACCAGCGATCTCCGCGCCGCTCCGGAACAGCCACAACCTTCGTTCCAAGGAGCAGTTCGACGGACGAGGAGCGACGAATCAGTTCTTCGGCACGCTCGTAGAAAACCCCGGAGTCGAGCATCTGGTAAGGGGCCTCACGGCAGTCGACAGCGACCGTCCGACCCCTTGATCGCAACCTCAGGCGCGACCAGGATTTCGTCACCAGGGTATCGTGCCGATGCGACGCAGCTCTCCAGAAACACCAGGTCCGATCTGTGACGTAAGCGTCGCGTGCCTCGATCACGATTGTCCGCTGCGACCATCCTGTCGTTTCGGCCAGTCGCTCGCCGAGGCTCAGCCCCGCACATCCACCACCGAGAACAATCACATCTGCATCAGGACCCATGTCATCCTCCCGCAACACTACGATTTGATTCGCGCCAGCACCCAGTCAAAGAGGCGAGACTGCCGCGTCGCTGGCGACGTATCCCACGCCGCCAGCGATGCCAATCATGCAGCAACGTACTTTTCGTGGTCCGACTTTCGTGCAGCGATCATGTAGATCAGCACACCGAAGCCAGCCTTCGCTACGACGTCGGCAATCGTGTAACCAACCTGCACGGCTATCGTGGCGTCTCCACCTGTCACGCCGATCATTGGCAGCACAAACACCAGGGGGTAGAAGCACCATGACAACACGGTGAGTGTGCGCGCCGACCGAATCAACCCCTGCGCCGATTCCGGCTGCGACGCGATACTCGCCTTCAAGCCCACCGAGAGATCATACACGATGACCAGAAACGGGATCATCGAAAGACTCCACCATAGCCACCTGGTCGATGAATCAGTGGCGATCTCACCTGGATAGCCCAGTCCAACCATGACGGCCGCCAACACGCCGAGCTTGATCGCTTTGCGTGCAGATTCCGACGCCGAGAGGCGCATCACAAGAATCAATTCGACGAGCAACAGCGGCACGGTCAGCAGCCAATCGACATACCGATAGGCATCATTGAACTTCACACCCGTCGCAACGATCGTTCCGTTAGTCACGGCAAACGCAGATTCCCAGCTGGCAAAGATTCGCACGTAATGATAGAGCGCAATGCCCGTCACGAGTGCGGTCACGGCGAGCGCAGTGCGGTACGCCGGCGCGACCTGCGACCGGCTGAGAATGAAGAAGAGAGTTGCTGCTCCCATCACAGCAATCGTAAATGAAAACGCGTTGTACACCAGGTCGAACTGTGCAACAGTGATTGCCAACATTCCTGAACTCCAGTGTGAGTACTGCAGCTACAAGTGAGCGAGATCTCGCTCCAGAAGTCGTACACTGAGCCAAGGACGTCAAACTCGAATCGGTTCCTGTCTTCGAGCGCGTGGCCACGCGTCGGCGCCGTTTGCGTGGAGCGTGCAATCGGCTGCAAAGTAGGACTGAACGCGGCGCTCAGGAGGGGCGCGTGATAGTACTGAACACCGATGGGATCTTCTCCGTCACGAGTCGCAATCACTCACGCCAGGATATCCGGGTGACGGCGCTCCGATCGCCGGCGCGGGCCTGCCACGTCATGTGACGTATTGAGACCCAGGTGCAGAGTGGGCGACATTATGCACGGAGCCGTGAGATGCGGCAATTGCCGTCGACGGGCGCACGACGCCCGCTCAGACTCCCTCGGCCCCGAGTACGTCATGGGCCGCCGCCGATTTGTCCACGATTCTGGGGTCCAACGTCATTGGGTGCATGATCATGGGGTCGGAGTCCTGGATCGCTCAAGGACTCTGACCCCATGATCGGACCGCATGGCCCGACCTCATCGCCTCTCTGTCAGTCCGAACCGCCCGCTGCCAAGCGCGGGAAACTCACCATCAGTCGGCGTACCGATTCCGTGATGCGCTTCTCCATCGCGCGCGGATCATCGAGCAGGCCCTCGACGTCGGTCCGCGCCCAGCCGCGCCAGAGAATGCGTTTCGCACCAGACTCGGCCACATCGACGATCAGCGTGCCCTCGTCAAACTCGAGCACGCGCTCCGACTGCATGTCGGGAAGAAAGGTGTAGCCGCGAACATCGTCCGCTCGCACGACATCGACCCGCTGCCGGATGCTGGCGTTTTAGTGGATGAGCAGATCAGGCTTCGTGTTCCTGCGCGTGATTCCCTTCGCCACCAGCTCGAGTTCGATGGCGGCCCGAACACGCGAATTGAATAATGGATTGTTGTCGAGTCGCGGATCACCGACGGGCAGACTGTCGCCGCCACCCCAGTCAAAGGTGCGGTACTGCTCCATGTGAAGACCGGAATCGAAATCGGAGCCTGTCCTGATGGATGCACAACCGGCAAGCAAGAGCAGCGTAGTGACGATAAGCGATCTATTCCGCAGTGTGGATGACATGTGTTCCCCAGTTCCATGTGCGCGTGTACCCGAGACGAGGATACGAGCGTCCGAATCCGGAAGCGTCAGATATCCCCCTACGGCGCGTCAGGCATTCGTTAGATCAGCTACGCAGCAGCTGCTCGAGTCCCTGTATCGTCAACGCACCGACCTGCCGCGCGACTTCCTTTCCACCACGCATCACGGCAATGGTCGGAATGCTCCGAATGCCGAAGCGCGCCGCAATCGCGGGGTTGCGGTCCGTGTCCACCTTCGCCACCAACGCCTGCCCCCGCTGACGTCGCGCGAGGTCGGCGAACACGGGAACCATCGCCTTGCACGGACCGCACCAGTCGGCGTAGAAGTCCACGATCACGGGGACTGCGCTGGCTTCGATGACCCGGTCGAAGTTGCCATCCGTGAGCACCAGTGGCGCATCGAGTGCGAGCGCCGTCTGGCACGATCCGCACCTGGCGACGCTGTCGGTTCTCGCGAGATCGACGCGATTGAGTCGCGCACAGTGTGCGCACGGAACGATTACAGAACGCGTGGCGGCGGAATCAGACACGGGAATAGTGTGAGATCTGTGGGAGAGACGCCGTGACAGCGACGAGTAATCAATCACTCACTCTGACGACAGGTGTATGAAACCTATGTCAATCACTGTAATGCATCGTGCGACATGCGGCGGAGTCTGCCAGCACTACTGCCAAGCTTGGGATTGATCTCGCGTTGCAAACGAAACTGTCGATCACGCAGTCCTGTCGGGCGTGTCGCAGAAATCGCAACAGCCATCACTCAGGGGACTCAGTTGTCAGCGTGCGCATATGGAACAGGTCGCCCGATTTCTACGCAAACCGAAGGATCATTCCGAACTATTTGGTTTTGTGTGCGGGCGCGTTGTGTGTCAGGTGACTCCCGACAGACACCGCCGTCGAGCAGTATTACAAGGTATCAATGGCATGTGAAGTGTTCGATCTGACGGCAGCTCTGTGTTCGCTTCACTGAGCACACTGGATCAACGTGTCAGATATCCACGACATCTTCACCGACGGTTCGCGTTCCAGGGAACTGATGAGAACACTACGCTCCGCCATCAGCATCGCTGTTGCTGTTTCTGCAACGGCATGTGCTTCCTCCACATCGTTTAACTCGTCGTGGAAGGATCCTGACGCCGCACCTGTGTCGCTTGCCGGCAAGAAGGTGCTGGCTGTGGTACAGATCCGGGATGAAGCGCGCCGGCGTCGTGGCGAAGATCAGTTGGCCGAGGAGATTACCAGGCGCGGCGGCATTGGCGTGGCGTCGTATACGCTATTTCCATCGAACGGCAGGCAGCAGAACGAGGACGCAGCGCAGGCTCGTGCCAGAAGCGCCGGAATGTCCGGTATTGTCCTGATGCATTTCACCAAACGCGAGCGGACGGTGCGCATCGAGCCTCGGCCGATGAACCAGAGGCGCACGGATCCGTACTACGGACGCCCGTGGGGCGCGTGGGGACGCGGATGGAACGCGATGTGGGATACGGAGACGGTTCGGACCGACGTCGACGTGATGGTGGAAACTCGTGTCTATTCGCTCGAGCAGGAGAAGTTGTTGTGGGTCGGCAACAGAGTTTGAATCCTTCGGATGCGACAGACGTGAATCGTGATCTTGCAACCGCGCTCGGCAAGGAGCTGAAGAACGTCGGCGTTCTGGCGCCGTAGCTCTGCACTACTTGCGTTTATCGTCGTCGACCGCAGTTCGGGCATGGCAGGTGCTTACGAGGCCCGTTTCCACCGCGCGCAGACCATGAGGTTGAAGCACAATCTGGGCAACTCCTGCCGCTGACGGCAACGCCGGTACATGACCACTTTCTAGCCCGCTCGCGATCGACGAGCACCGTACGCAACCCCAACATCCGGAGTATCTTCATGAAAGGCTTCGTACGCAACATCGTAGAGATTGCTGTCGGCAACAACGACTTCCGTAAGGTGCTGTATACGGCAGCAAGCTGTCAGCTGGTCGTCATGTCACTGGACGCGCAGGCCGACATCGGTGAGGAAGTGCACAAGCTCGACCAGTTTTTCCGGGTGGAACAGGGCAGTGGCGCCGCCGTGCTGGATGGAGTGCGCACAGACGTCACGGCCGGCTTCGCGATCCTCATTCCGGCTGGCACGAGGCACAACATCATCAACACGGGCAATACTCCGATGAAGCTCTACACGCTGTACGCTCCGCCCAATCATCACGATGGTGTCGTGCACCACACGCGAGCAGTGGCAGAGGCAGATTCAGAACACTTCGACGGCAGAACAACCGAATAGTTGAGCAATGTCAAAAATACCCGGCTTTTCCGGTCAGGGACGCTGCTCACGTCATCGCTCGAGCATGGACTCTGTCCCCATGCTCGCTCAGTGCGCTCGGTGGTCCATGCGCTGAAACTCCATGAACTGATGAATCGCGGCGATCGCCTCCGGATCCTTCGTCGTGATGAGCAGTTCACCGCCGCGTGGGAGCGCGGTAAACGTGTAGCTGATACCAGCGCGCTTCGCTGCCATCATCGGTGCACCAGGCACGGTCTGCATGTGCACGAACGCCGGCGTTCTGAAGTCACCGGCCCCGAATGCCTTCGCGATCTCCTGCAGATGCGTGCGGATCTGTGCCGTACCGGCAGGATCGTCGGTGTTCCGTTGCAACTGTATACGGCCACCATCGGGGAGCGCATCGAAGTGGTGGGTCGAGGTGTTCTGGTCCACGCCCATCGCCTGCTGGCCGCGCGCCTGCACACCAGCGAACGCACTATCCGAAACCCCGGGTTGCATCCCAGCCCGCACGCCCCCAGTGGCGCCGCCGGCCATCCCACCCATCATTCCGCCGCCCATCATCCCGCCACCCATCCCGCCATTCTTCATCATCGACTCGTGCATTGCTGTCATGCCGCGATCCACGAGATCGGTGACCTCCGCCGCGTGCTGCCTCAGCAGCGCAACCGTTGGGGCGTCAGTCGACGTTTCAGTGACGACGACACCCTTGGCCGTCTCGCGCACGATTCGATTGATATTCGCACCGCTGCGCAGCACACCGTGCAGTGCAGGCGACTCCATCCGCATGTTGGGATCACGGCCCATTCGGACGAGCTCACCTGTCGTTGCGACGTGTTGCTGGAGCGCGCGGATCATCGCGGGATCGTCCGACTCGGTGACGGTGCGAACGCCGTTGCGCAGCTGCGTGACCGTGCGCCGCAACTTGTCGTGATTCATGACCAAGTCGTGCACCACGCGCATCATGGCTGTCGCAGCGGTGTCGCCGTTTACGGCCATCATGCCACCGCGCATACCTGCCGGTCCCCGCGGCGGCTGCGCCATGCTCGGCAGCGCGGTGATCGCCATGGTTGCAGCCATGATGAGTGTCGATCGGTAGTACGTCATGTGACCTCACAAAAGTGTGTTCATATCTTTCCAGCTGGTTGTCGCGGATGTTGTCCGTGATTCCCTGACAGGCACTCGGGTACATCTCGCTGATATGATTCAAATGTAGTCGAGTGTAGATCGGTGATCGCGCAGGCTCATCCGATGACTTTCTGCAGCACACGCTGCACATCGTCGTCGAGTAGCTTTTTTAAGTCCGATGCACTGAAGCCACGATCTCGCAGGGCCGTCGTCCAGTCCGCGAGCTGTTCATATGAACCGAAGACCGGCTTGAAGGTCCCATCGATGTCCGTGCCAAGCCCCGCGTGGTCGATACCAGCGACGTCGATGAGTCGCTTGGTATTCTCCACGAAGTCGGCGTAGCTACTGTTGAAGCCACTCGGCCAGGCGCCGACGATGCCGCCTGCTCCCGCAATGAGCCTGGCGTGTTCCTCGGTGATGGTGCGAGCCGATAGCGGGCGGCTGTCATCGGCCTTCGGGAGGCTGTGCGACAGCAGGATCGGTGCAGATGTGAGTGAGACGACATCACGTACCGTGTCGTGCGAGGCGTGCGCCACATCGACAACTATCCCAACCGCGTTCATTCGGCGCACGACCGCCTTCCCGGTCGTGGACAACCCATGGTTTTGCGCAGGCTGGGTCTGCAGATCACCAAGGTCGTTCTGCATGTAGTGCACGCGCCGCAGGGATCGCACGCCATCCGCGTACAGCACATCGACGGCTTCCGGCCGACCTTCCGGAAACTCTCCTCCCTCGCAGGCTGGAAATGCTGCCAGTGTCTGCTCACGCTGCGCGCGCCGCAGGTCCGGCACTCTGGTTGCGATGGACGCCGGCACCGTGGGCAACAGCGTCTTGAGAATTGTCAGCTGTCGCTGATACTCCGTCGTCCCATGGGCTCGCGCATACTGTCCACGCGCCTCGAAGCACTGGCGGTGAGCGCAATCAATGGTGCGTGGGCCACCAGGCTGAAGAAGTCACCAGTCAGATTCGCGTTGCGCATTCCGGTCACCGTCTTTACGAAGCCGCTGTCGCCGGTGTACGACGGCGCGCCCTTGGCAAAGGTGGCCCCGGGTACGTGTGCAGATGGAAGGCGGTCGGCATCGGCAGCTGTCGTGCCGCAGCAAGTGCCAGCTGTTACGGTGCCAGTTTCAGCGCAGCCGTCGTGAGCAGACTCTTGCGTTTCAAGGGTACGCGGTTCAAGGGGACGTAGATCTTGATCGTTTCGGTTCAAGGGGACGTAGATCTTGATCGTTTCCGTTTCGAGCGTTTCGAGGGGACGTAGATCTTGATTCGTTTTAAGGGTACGCGTTTCAAGGGGACGTAGATCTTGATCCGTTTTAAGCGCGTTTCAAGGGGACGCGTTTCAAGGGGACGTAGATCTTGATCCGTTTTAAGGGTACGCGTTTCAAGGGGACGTAGATCTTGATCGTTTCAAGGGGACGTAGATCTTGATCGCCGCGATCACGATCTACGTCCCCTGAAACCGACTCTTGATCGCTGGCAGGGAGCTGATCGAGCTCTGGCTCCTCAGCATAGACGCAGAAAGGACAGCGGGACCGATCGAGTAATCGGCCCAGCTGTTTCTCGGCGCTCCTGTGCTGCCGTCAGGCGTGCGCGACACATGCTCGCTACGCTGGCAACACCGTGGTGGGAGTCCTTCGCGACCACGGTGGACGCATCACCATCACGCCTTCAGCTTGCGACGCAGCGAGAACAGGCCGACCAGACCCGTAACCATCAGCAGATACGTGCTCGGTTCTGGGACCGTCGGCGTCGGGATGTCGGCGGTCGGCAGCGAGCTGTCCGTGTCGGCACGGAACTCGTACGTCTTTCCTGCGCCCATTCCACCCTGGAAGGTGATCAGCAGCGATTCGAACAGGTCGCCCACATCAGGGTTCGTGCCAATCCCGACGGAGTTGGAATACGCGCCGAGTACCGTTCCTGTGAAGGTGCCGCCGGTCCGCTGATGCGACCAACCGTCCGCCGACGAGATGGTGCCTTCCAGACCACCACCAGTCGTCTGACCGTTCTGCACGCACGCTGTGCCAGTCCAGCCGCAATCGAAAAGCGTACGTCCTGGTGCGCCGCGCATCTGAATAAAATCGAGGCTCTGGGTCGAGCTGTTCCGCAGCTCCCAATCGGTGACAAAAGTGCTGGTTCCCGTGCCCATTCGCAGGCGGAAACCATTTGATCCGCTGACGCCAAAGAAGTCGCCGGCGAGGTTGCCCCATGCGGACGAGAAGACCGTCGCACTCCCAGTGAAACGCCATGACACCAACATCCCGGCCATCTGAGACGAAGTGGTTGCGAAGCCCGTGATCGACGGGGACGTGTAGCTCGTGCCCGACGAAAACGTGTTCGTCTGTGCACCAGCGACCGAACCTGCGGCCAGCAGTACCGCTGCGACTGCTCCGAGCCTTTTACTCATAATGCGAACCTCTCATAGGTATGCGTTTTACAGCAGGAGTCTTTTCGTGCCTTTCTCAGGTACGAGACTCTGCAGTTCAACATCCGTGCCTATGCGAGCTCGACTGTACGAGGGCTAGCGAACTGATGCTTAGATCATTGTCTTACAAGGTGTTGGTGCGATCCTGACGCGAGGCAGTAGGGCTGCTGACCGAATCGCCCACCTTTCGATGTGTTGTTTCCAGGCAACACATTTTGTTGCACTCATAGTCGGGTAAAGACGGGAAACGGTTCAGTTCGTTACACGGCAGGAGCGTTTTCTGGCCCACAGGCTAATTGGGTGGGCTCATGAGTTGAAGGGGTTACTGGTGTTTGCGGACGGCCCTTCGCAGACAGCCGACGGAGCGAGTTCTCTATGCGGACTGGGGGAGAGACTGGCCGAGCAGATTCCCGATGCCTGCCTCGAGGCGCTGCACCGCATGGTGAGTCTCAAGGGGACGGCATTATTTCGGGGAACTTTCAATGGGGAAGTTTCACAGGCGGGTTTTCACAAGGGAGGTTTTCACGGGGAGGTGAATCTTGAATGAACTTTCAAGGGGACGTAGATCTTGATTGCTACCATCAAGATCTACGTCCCCTTGAGAAGCGAGAGGTTGCCGTCACCGGTGGCTTGTTCACGCAGTGCGATCAGTGCTCTGCAGACAACCCCTGCTTCATCGGGAAGATTCTCAACGCGTTGATCCAGCGTCGGCCTGACGAAATCAAGATCTACGTCCCCTTGCAACGCGGAACGATCAAGATCTAAACCTCCTTACAACTGGAAACGCGGAGCAATCAAGATCTACGTCCCCTTGAAACTCGGATCAAGATCTACGTCCCCTTGAAACTCGGATCAAGATCTACGTCCCCTTGAAACTCGACCCCTTGAAACTCGACCCCTTGAAACTCCCACACCGGAAACAGCCCGTCGGCCTTCGTTCGCACGCATGACATCGCTGTCGCGCATTCGCAGGCTATAATTCATGAACGGTTGTATCGCCGCATTGAACCTGATGTCGGCCACGTTTCGTTCTCGCATCAGCGGAGCCCACATGTCACTCTCCAAGACGCAGCTCAAGCATCTCGAAACGCGCCTGCATCAGGAGCGAGTTCGTCTGATCGACCAGCTGAACGCATTTGAGGACGTCGGTCCAGGGGAGGATGCGCAGGTGCGCTCAGGTGACCTCTCGAAGCTCCCCACCCATCCTGCTGATCTGGGCACCGATGTGATTGGCGAGGAAATTGAGCTGTCGATCGGCACGCGCGTCTCCGCCGAACTGGCGGAGATCGATGCGGCAGTCGACCGGCTCCTCACGACTCCGGAGCGATTCGGCATGGACGAGCAGACCGGATTGCCGATTCCTTTCGAACGGCTCGACCTCATTCCGTATGCGCGGACAAACGTTGCACGCGAGCCAGCGCCTCAGTAACGGATTACTGCAGAGGTGTCGTGTATTGCACGAACGCAGTGTTTGTGGTAATGGTCGCAGCCGTACAACCCCGTATGCGACGTGTCCCGTCAGCTGATCGAAGCGTCACGTGCCCGCTGAATGGTGACACGCCAACCGCAGTGCCGCACACAGGCGTCCTTTTGCGGGATTGACGCACAAAGAGACGCCTGTGGATCGAGTCCTGGAATTCGTCAACCGCGCCGGTACGGGAGACGAGAACGGGGCGCGACACATGAAACTGTCGCGCCCCGTCAACCCAATGAGCCTTCAGTGCTTTGCCGGCGGCATCAGCACGGTGTCGATCACATGGATCACGCCGTTGGATGCCTGGATGTCTGTCGCCGTCACATGACTCTCGCCATTCAACGTGACCTTCCCGTTGGCAGTCGCGATAGTCACTTTGCCTCCCTCGACCGTCACAGCATCGTGCAACGTCGTCACGACTGACGCCGGGACTTTGCCAGCAACGACGTGGTAGGTGAGTACGTCAGTCAGCTTTTTCTTGTCGGCTAATAGCGCCTTGAGGTCAGCTGCCGGAATCTTGGCGAACGCCTCGTCTGTCGGGGCCAGCACCGTAAACGGGCCCGTCCCCTTAAGCGTTTCGATCAATCCCGCGGCAGTCAGTGCGGTCGCCAGCGTCTTGAACGTGCCTGCGGCCACTGCGGTGTCGATGATGTCCTTCATGGTATGCCTGGGTTATGCGTGAACGAACACTTTCGGAGGTTCCGCCACTTACAGCGGACGTACGCACACTCACGGTGCGCTGCGCGGAAGTGGAGTGACAACATCACCCCGCGATCACGATTGGGTTCGACGCCTGTTGCGCTCTGTCCCATCGCTCTGGTCGTCGAACCATTTAAAGAGAGCGCCGTGCAAGGAGAAGCTTTTCACGGGGGCGTAGAGCTTGATTCTTTCAAGATCTACGTCCCCGTGAAATCCGGGATCAAGATCTACGTCCCCCGCAAAAGCCCTTAACAGTCGGGATCAAGATCCACGTCCCCTTGAAAAGCCCGTAAAAGCCGGATTTAAAATCCGCCTCCCTCTAGAAATCGAAATCGGGGGACAAGATCCACGTCGCCTTGAAACGCTTGAAACGAAACGCGTCCCCTTGAAACGCCCTTGAAACCCGGGATCAAGACCTACCTCCCCTTGAAACCGAATCGCCCTTGAAACCTGGGATCAAGATCTACGTCCCCTTGAAACGGAAAACGAATCGCCCTTGAAACCCGGGATCAAGATCTACGTCCCCTTGAAACCGAAACCCGGGTTCAAGATCTACGTCCCCTTGAAACTGCAAGATCTACGTCCCCTTGAAACTGCTTGACCCTCCGTGGAATCAAGATCTACGTCCCCTCGACCCTCCGTCCCCTTGACACTCCCTCAAAACTTCCCTTAAAACTAACGCCCCACGGTCTGCCGACGTCCCCATCGTTGAACAAGCGGACGTCAACAACCGCAGACGCGACGCCGATCTACTCCTTCGGCGGCATCAACACCGTGTTGATCACATGTATCACACCGTTCGACGCCGCCACATCGGCACCGGTCACGGTGCTGGCTCCATTCAGCATCACCTTGCCATCCACAACCTTGATCATCACGTCGCCACCCTCCAGCGTCTTTGCATCCTTCATCGTGGAGATCTGCGATGACGGCACATTGCCGGCGATGACGTGATACTTGAGCACCTTCGTCAGCTTCTCCTTGTCTGCAAGCAGCGCTTCCAGGTCCTTGGCGGGAATCTTGGCGAACGCCTCATCGGTCGGCGCCAGCACCGTAAAGGGACCAGCACCCTTCAGCGTTTCAACGAGGCCTGCAGCGGTAAGCGCTTTCGCGAGCGTGTTGAATGAGCCCGCATCCGCAGCAGTCTCAATGATGTCTTTCGGTGCGACGACTGCTGTAGTGACTGGTGTGGTAGGTGCCATTGCGGGACTCGTCGCGGAATCGGCCGTGGTAGCGACTTCATCCTTGGCCTTGCCGGCGCAAGCGCTGAGAACGATGAGTGTGGCGACGGTCAGAGTACGATGCATTGTGTGAACTCCTGTTGAGTGAAGATTGCGAAATCTTCTTCAGCAAGCATCGCGCCACAGGGGCGTTTCGCTCGTGCAGCACAGATTGCTCACTCTCCAGGCGACTTCGTCATCAGCAGGCTCGGCGCCGTGCGCCACCCATTGCCGGTTTCTCGCACACCCGGCATCCTCCCGATCGGTGAAACGCCCGATCTTCCCCTCTCGCCGACTACCAGTCGCGGAAGTCGCGCGAGCCGCACCCGAGGCGCTGCGCGACACGCTGCGCGTTGCGCCGTTGATGGTGGAGCTTGCCTCGCTCGAGTCGGCAGCAGTCTTCGTCAGGCTCGAGACGACTCCCGCTGGACTGGCCGCAGCCGAGGCCGCGAAGCGCTTGACGGAGTACGGTCCCAATGAAGCGACGCCGTCGCACGCGGGATGCTGGTTCTGGCGTTTGATACTGGCGGCGAAGAATCTGCTGGTCCTGCTCTTGGTCGCGTTGGCCGCGATCTCGATGGCAACGGGCGATGTGCGCGCCGCGACGGCGATCGGCATCACGATCGTGATCGGCGTCGTCTTGCGCTTCGTTCAGGAGACAAGAGCCGATTTGGCCGCCGCTGCCCTCATGGTCGTGGTGCATGTGACGACGCGCGTCACACGTGACGGCATCGCGGCGGAGCAGGCAGTGCGCGACGTCGTTCCGGGCGATCTGGTGAGCCTGTCGGCCGGCGACATGATTCCCGCCGACGTGCGTCTGGTTGCGTCGAAGGCGCTGAACGTCAACCAGGCGAGCCTCACCGGCGAATCGATGCCGGTCTCAAAGACGCACGAAATGCAGTCTGATATCAACGAACCCGCCGCCTGCGCGAATCTCTGCTTTCGCGGGACGAGCGTGCAGAGCGGGACCGCGACTGCGCTTGTCGTGGCCACGGGAGCGCACACGTACTTCGGGCAGATGGTCCGCTCGGTGCAGACCGACGAGCCGCCAAGCAGCTTCCAGAAGGCATCGACAGCTTCAGTCCTGATGATCCGGCTCATCGCCGTCATGGCACCGCTGGTATTCGTGATCAATGGCTTCACGAAGCATGACAGGAAGGAAGCCTTCTTCTTTGCACTCGCAGTTGCCGTTGGCCTCACGCCGGAGATGCTGCCGATGATCTTCTCGGTGTGCCTGTCGAATGGCGCGGTTGCATTGGCAAAGAAGAAGGTCATCGTCAAGCGGCTCGATGCGATACAAAACCTCGGCGCGATCGATATCCTCTGCATTGACAAGACCGGCACGCTGACGATGGATGCGATCCTCCTCGAGCGGCACTGCGACATGAACGGTGTGGAGCGTGAGACGGTACTGCAGTCCGCATTTCGCGTCAGTCACTTCCAGACGGGGCTGCGCAGCGCGCTCGATGTGGCGATCCTCGCGCATGAGAAAGAGCGCGAGCTGGTGATGACGGGGAACTGGCACAAGGTGGACGAGATGCCGTTCGACTTCACCAGGCGAATGATGTCGGTGGTGGTCGATGCACCGGGCGTCGCTCGTCGCCTGATCGCGAAAGGGGCGTCCGAAGAGATGTCGGCACACTGCACGTCGGTGACGGACGATGGCGTGACCATACCTCTCGACGCCGAGATGATGCCGCGTGTGCAAAAGGAGTACG
>Ga0209490_10001314_pt1 | contig 24256 bp, 22 predicted proteins | sample MAT06_FD_187209 | JGI IMG/M metagenome (GOLD analysis project Ga0209490, IMG submission 187209) | Freshwater microbial communities from Lake Fryxell liftoff mats and glacier meltwater in Antarctica - MAT-06 (SPAdes) (version 2) | ecosystem: Environmental > Aquatic > Freshwater > Ice > Liftoff... | reverse complement strand
CTCCTAGAACAACTCGCCGCGCGGGCGATCGGGGTCGGCTTGGTTGATCTGTCCGGCCAGGAATTCGCCGCGCTGCTGCTGCAAGTCCTGCCGCAGGCCCTGCCGCCGCAACATGTCCAAGCGGCCCTGAGTCCGCAGGCTCTGCACGGCTATCAAGGCATCGCCAAGTATCTGGTCGCGGCCGGTCTTGCGGTGCCCGAAAGTGATCTGCTCGCCGGAGTGAAAATGGTCCGTCAGGCTTTGATCGCTCAGATCCGCAAATCGGGCATGCTCGGGGGGGCAGATTATAGCGATCCGGAAGACAAGCCCGCGGTGAAGGCCTAAAAATGCCAGAGTGGCTGGCCGACCCGCCGTGGTTACTCGCGGTAGTTTATGTTCTCGGCAGTTTATGGGGCTTGACGCGCGGTGGCGATCTGCTGGTCGACGGGTCGGTCAGCATCGCCCGCAAAGCGGGATTGTCGCCTGCGGTCATTGGCGCGACCATCATCGCCTTTGGCACCAGTGCGCCGGAGTTGGTCGTCAGTATTTCGGCAGCGCTGTCCGCCCGCGAGCAGGCAGCGGGCGGTGCGGTCGATCCGAATGGCCCCATCGCGATTGCGGTCGCGAACGTGGTGGGCTCGAATATCTGTAATATCGGGCTGATCCTGGGCCTCACCCTGATTATCGCGGTGACCCGCATACCGCCCTCCACCCGTCGTCTTGATCTCCCAGCTTTAGTGTTGGCCACGGTTGGCATGATCGCAGCCGCTTGGCCCTTCGGGGCGGCGAATCCGATTATTGCGCGTATCGAAGGGTTGCTGCTCGTCGTTGGCCTGTTCGCCTATGTGATCGTCGCCATCCGCAAAGGCAGGACCGGCGTCGATGTTACTACCGAAATCACCGCTGGGGATGAAGCAGCGGGCGAAGCGGCTCGGACCTCGGCTGCGGGCTGGCTGCGCATCGCTAGTGGCCTGGGCTTATTGCTGGTGGCTGGGAAAATCTGCTTGGTTGGGGCAGTCTCCTTGGCACATATCATCGGGCTGAGTGAACGCGTCATCGGTTTGACGGTGGTCGCCATCGGTACCAGCCTGCCTGAACTGTTCGCCAGCCTGCAAGCGGTGCGCAAAGGCCACACGGAAATCGCGATCGCGAATGTGATCGGCTCGAATCTGTTTAATATCTTGTGCGTGCTCGGCATCACCGGTCTGATCATGCCCCTGCCGGTCAATACCGGCACCCTGAATATCGACCTGTGGTGGATGTGCGCATTCCTATTCGCGATCGTACCCGGTATCCTGCTGTGCCAGACCATAGGCCGAAAACACGGGGTCGTTCTCATACTGGGTTTTTGCGCCTACACCGCCTTCTTACTGATCACCGCCGCCAGTGACGTCTTGGCAGCTCCTGACCAGGACGGCAAAACCGAAATATCGGCCCCGCCCATTCTAGTCCCCTCTGCACCCGCCCCGCCCCTGAAGTAGCGCGGACCGCGTGGGGGCGGTGCCGGGCGACTGACCGGATCATTGGGTTGGAGCAGATATCGGCAGCGCAGACCGAGGCATTTCCGGCGAGAGCAGCCACACGCCAGGGCGCGCGATTTCTTTGTTCGCGCCACTCGGGAGAAATCCCAGGCGGGACTGGTGGTATCCCGGGATCGCTCCGCGGTCCGCGGCTGGGGTCAGGGCGAAATCCAGCTGGTCGTCAACTCAGCCGGTCACTACCCGGCCAGAGGGCCAGCAGACGGCGGATAAATGGCGACCGGGTAGTCCGCCACTGGTATCGCAGAGAATGCGGCTCCGCGTGACTACCGCCTGCGGGACCGGAGTATGGCCACTGACCACGCAGGTATGGGTAGGCAGATCGAGCGGAAGCTGCTGCGCCCGCGCCTTGCTGTACAAGGCCGGGGGCAATTGCGGCGGACCGAATTGCCACCACGCGATCGGCGTCATCAATTCATCGACTTGGGCCTGCCAGGGTTCCGGACTCAGGCCAGCATGCACGGCGATCCATGCCCGATCTGCTGATGCGCCTTGGCACACCCAGGGCAATCCTGCGAGCCAGGGTAGACGCTCGCCCAGCCGTCGCCGTAACGCCTCGGGATCACCGGAGCGGATGTCGAGCGCAGCGCAGACAGCGCGTCCGCCGTAACCACGCAGCCAGGCTTGATACAGCTCAGGAAACGGAGCGATTCCACATTCAGGCACGCCGAGGCCCCTGACCAGGGCGAATTCGTGATTGCCGAGAACACAACGGGCGAAGCCGCCTTCGACCAGCGCGCGCACCCGGTCCAGGACCAGATGTGCGGACGGACCTCGATCAATCAAATCGCCGAGAAAGACCGGCGTGCCGTCGATCGCATCCAGCACCCGCTCCAGGCGATCAGCCCAGCCATGCACATCGCCGATGAAAGCGACCGGACCTGACAACGGTTGGGAACTCACGGGGTTACCGTAGAACCGCAGGACCAGCGTGAAATAGCCGAGTGTGAAAACTTCGCACCCATTCGCCCGGTGCCGGCGACAGTGGTGGATACCAGCCGCTGGCACCAACCGCCGCGAAAGACGCGGTGGCGTAGGCGATTATTTGATCTCGACCAGTTCGACCTCAAACTGGAGGATCTCGTGCGGACCGATTTTTTCACCTTGTCCGCTCTCACCGTAGGCCAGGCTAGGCGGAACGGTCAATTTCCACTTGGCGCCGACGCGCATTAACTTGAGGGCCTCGGTCCAGCCGCGAATGACGCCCGTCACCGGAAATTCGGTGGTGTCCTCACCCGAGCTGTCGAAGACCTCGCCGTTGATCAGGGTGCCGGTATAGCGCACCGCGACGCTATCCGCATCGGTGGGCTGGCGACCATCATCGGGGCCTTTGTCGAGTACTTCGTATTGCAAGCCGCTAGCGGTGGTGGTGACGCCGGGCTTTGTGCCGTGCTCGGCGAGCCAAGCAGAAATGGTTTGCTCGCTGCCGCGGGCCTTGGCCTCGGCAGGCTTGTCCTCAAACAGATTCTCTGCTTTCGGCCGTAGCTTTTCGAAGGAGTCGTTGGAGATCACATAAAAGAAGGTCTGGAAGCGCTTATTCGCCTTGGCAACCGCGTCGCGGTGGGCTTTGACGAGTTCCTCGGCGCTGGCGCCGGACTCGGCTTTCGCGGCCGCGTCTTGTCCAGCGGCCTTGGCCGCTTCAGCCACCTCGTCGGCTTCCGGATCATAGCGCACAAAGACCACGAGATACCGGTTCAGGCCCTTGGCCTGGGCCGGTTCGGGCGTTTCTACTTCAGGCTTATTGTCATCAGCTTCAGCAGCCGGATCCGTCTGGTCCGCCTTGTCGACGGGCTTGTCGGTTGGCTTGCCAGCAGCGTCAGCGGAAGTGTCCTCCTCATCGCCCAAGGCCACTTCGCCGAAGAATAAGTGATAAACCAGGCCCTCTTTGGTTGCGACCGTGGTTTCCCCTTCATTACCGATAAGTGCCGCGCGGCGACCACCGCCGATCGAGACCACCAGACGATTGGGGCTTTCGACGAGCTCCGCAGATTCCGCCAAAAAGAATCCGCGCGATTGCAACCACGTCGGGTCAAAGGGACGGATGCCCGCCAATTTCAGCCAGGTTAACGCATTCACCAGACCATCCACGTCGGTCTTTTTCGGCTGTTTACCTGATGGCGCCTGCGGGCTGATCCATGTGCCTTCGGCACTGGGACGGGTAAACGTCAATTCCGCACGGTTTTCAATGCGTTGTGAGCGTTCGTCGACGGAGTAATTCTTAACCGCGATGGCGCGAATATCTTCTGGCTTGACCTGAAGCAGGTCGGGTTTGACCCAATCGGTGAAACTGGTGCGCAGACTATAGCCATCGACCTTGGCAGTATAGATGTCGTTGCTGCCCGCTTCGCGCACGAATGAGCCCGCTTCGCCGGCGGATTTACCGACGATAAGATCCAGGAGCGTGGCACCGGCACCATCCTTGATGGTAATGCGACGGCCGGGTTCGGCATCCGCCGGAGCCGTCAGCGCAGCATCGGTGGATGGATCGATCAGACTCAGCTCAGCGAAATCCTTGGGATCCGCGCTAACAAATCGGCCGCGCTGGACGCCGAGAATACCGGCAGCTTGGCCAACCTGTTTCTCCGCGTCGGCCGGATAACCGAAATGACTGGGAATGGACCAGCCCTCGCCTTTGCGTTGAACCTGGAATACGCGGTTCTGCTTGGTCGAAGCATCCCACGTCACCACCTTAATATCGGCGATCTCGTCAGGTTGCACCCCGTCGCGGCCGATGACCTGACCAACCTGATCAATCCCGGTCACCGGGGCTTGTCGCAGATCGATCCAAGCGAAGCCGCCCGTGACGGCGGCGGCGGCGACCAATACCGGAAGTAAGACTTTCATGGGGTGCTCCTGCTACGGGCGGGCGGGACGTGGGTGCGCTCGCGGATGACGCGACGCAGGAATACCATCAAGGCGATACCCGCGAGGACGACCAGCGGAATAATCATCGACGACAGGCGCACGCGGGTGCGGATCGATTCGATCTTTTGCCGTTGCCGCGCCTTGGCGGACTCGATGGCGACCTCGCGATCGGTGTTGTAGCCATCGATTCTTACCTGAAGGAGGCGGTTCTGCTGCAATCCGGTGGCTTCGGCTAGGTTGGACTTGGTCGCGGCATCCAGATCCGTGAGCTTGGCGATGGCGGCGACCTTTTCATTCAATTCTTCTTGGGCGATCTTGATGGCGCCGTCGGCATTGTTTTTGGCTAGATCCTCGGTCTGAGTGCGTTCGATCTGGGTCTGGGTGATCTGTTCATCGATGAAGGTCAATTTGCGCAGCGGCGTATGCCGCGAGCGAATCGCGACCAGATCGTTCTGCCCAACCAAGACATCGACCAGATTGGTGGCGAATTGCACATTACGCAGATCGCGCAGAAACGCGGTCTCTTGCTGCCCGCTGATGCGTTGGCCGACATCGCGATAGAATTGGAAAAAACTATCGTGAAAAACATCGGTGTCCGCGACGACCACGACATTGACCGGCTTGGGACTGGGGATGCCGACCCGGGGTTCGCCGGGCTTGTCCCCACTGACGGTCGGATCCGGCTTCGGGTACGTCGAAGGCATGGTGCCAGTGACCTGGACAGCGATGGAAACCCGAGCGGTAGTATCGTCGGGGGTCCAGCGCGTCGGTTCTTTCGGGTTCAGACCACCGCTATACGGATTCGATTCGACGTGATCGCTAAAGCGGTGCCAGCCCCAGCTGGATTCGGGGGTCGGGCCGATCAAAGAAGTGACGGTGATGGTCGACGGCTTATCCTCGGCGGTCTTGATCATGCCGGCGAAAGGAAACAGCAGGTCGTTGAAACCGCGAGTGATTTCCGAGTCGGCAAAATTCGATTTTTCACCGCTGCCATGGCGATGGGTCCAGACCATGGTCCGCGGGATCAAACCGCGAAAGGCGTGGCTGGGATTATAATCCGACCACAGCACGGCGTTGAGATTGAAATCCAATCCTAAGCTGCGCAGGATCGGTGCCAGGTCCCCTTTCTGCTCTGGCTCTTCCTGGCCGCCATACGGATTCTGCTCGGCGGACTTGGGTTGGCTGGCTGCCAATTGCGGTCCCGAAAAATAGGGCAGTGGATCTTCGAGCAGCAGCGTGGGCAGACCATTCCACAGCGCATCGTGCAGATTCTGGATCTCGGCAGCGGTCAGACTGGACGGCTGCGGCACGATCAGGGCTTCGATGTCGTCGCTGACCGGTCCATCCAGGCGGACTTCGCGAATTTCATACTGCTTGGCCCACTCATTGTAGATCTGCCAGGCCGGACGCATGCTGCGGGAGCGCATGTCGACACCTGGGCCCATGGCCAGATCGGTGGCGACAACACCAATGACGCGCTTGGCCTTGTTGCCGACGGTGCGAATGGCTTGCAGCAATTCGTATTCGACGTGCAGCCCCGGATCGACGTATTCGATGAGTTGGGTCTGGCTACCGCTGGTGACTGCGACCGAGAGATAGACATCCTCTTGTTCGCGACCGACCACGCTTTCGACCACATCAGTGCGCGGTTTCAGGCCATAATCCCGACGGGCGTGCAAGGCGTCCTTATCCAAGGCGTCTTTGGGCCGGTAGATCTCGATCGTAACCTTGCCGCGGCTAAAACGGCGGATAGCCAAGAGGCGGTCCTCTAATTCCTGCGCTTTCAATTCGGCGGAGGCAGGCAGGCGCTGGCTGATAAAGGCGGCGATACGCACCGGGCGTTCAAGATTTTGCAGGATAGTCACGCTCTGATCCGCAAGCGAGGCGGTGCCGTCGACGCTGAGATCGGTGTCGATGCTGTAGCGTTCGCCGATCTGCCACACATTCACCGCGATGACCAGGACGAGAACGCCAGCGATGCATTGCATCAGGGTGCGCTCCTCGTGGCCGGCGCGCCAACGACGGCTGGCCAGGATCAGCAGGGCACTCGACAGACCCAAGGTGATCAGAGTCAGGGCGGTAATGACGCCGCTGACGGTGACCACGCCACGATTGAATTCATCGAAGAAGCCCGACCACCAGCCCAGGGTCAGCAGAATACCACTAAATGCGGCGCCGAAAACGAACGCGATCGCGGGCATGGTGACCAGCACGCTGGCAAACAGGCTCCAGGCCACGAAAACCGCCGCGGCCAGCCAGAACCCGAAATAATTTGCGGCGACGAGCCCTACATCGGGCTCGCCGATCCAGGCCAGGATGCCGACATTCGATAGCGAACACGCCAGAGCGATGGTGACAAAGGTCATCACTGCGAAATATTTGCCGAGAATGGAATCGACCAGGCTCAACGGCATGGTCAGCAGCAGCTCTTCGGTGCCGGATTCACGTTCACTGGCCCAAGCGCCCATGGTCAGCGCAGGGACCACCACCGCGAGCAACGCCGCCATCATCGGGAAACCATCCCACGACAACAGGTAGCCCAGATCGCAGATGTTGCGGGTGTAGAAAGCGTTCGGCAGGAACAGGATCGCAGCTGAGGCGACGACAAAGGCGAGAATGAAAATATAGGCCAGGGGATTGGCGAGCAGACTGGTGAGCTGGCGACGCCAGACGGCGAACAGACCCGCTGAATTGAGCACGCTGCTCATGCCGAGACTCCCTTGGTCAGCGCATGGAAGCGGGATTCCATGGTTTCATCGCCGCCACCCTTCATTTCCGCCGGCGTTCCCTTAAAGGCAACGCGACCTTCGTTGATAAGCACGACCGAATCGCACATGGCTTCGACTTCCTGGAGAATATGGGTCGATAAGAGAATGGTCCGATCCTTGCCCAGGTCGCGGACGAGGTCGCGGACGAGAAGGATCTGATTCGGGTCCAGGCCCGAGGTCGGTTCATCCAGGATCAATACCTGAGGATCATGCAGAATGGCCTGGGCGAGGCCGACGCGCTGGCGAAAGCCCTTGGATAATTTACGAATGGTCTTGTGCCACACCTCGGTCACGCGGCAGCTTTCGGCGACCCGGTCCAAGGCATCCTTGAGTTCGGTCCGGCCCATACCACGGATGCGGCCGGCATATTCGAGATATTCACCGGGAGTCATATCGGTGTACAAGGGACCGTTCTCAGGCAGATATCCCAACATGCGGCTGGCGGCGATGCGATCACGGTCGACATCAATCCCGGCGATGCGGGCCGTGCCGCTGCTGGCGGCGAGATAGCCAGTCAACATCTTCATGGTGGTCGATTTGCCCGCCCCGTTGGGACCGAGAAATGCGGTGATCGAGCCCTTGGCCACGGCGAAGCTCACATCCTGCACCGCGGTGAAATTGCCGTAGTATTTGCTCAGTTGATCGGCTTCGATCAGGGGTACCTGCGGATCAGCGGTCATAGGAGTTCCTCGTAGCGGACGGCGGGCTTAGCCCAGGAAGACAGAGACGTTGGCCGCAGAGACGCTGCGGTTCAGGCGACCTTACCGGGCCTCCGCGGCGGCGCAGTGTGCTGGCCCAGGCTGACCGCGCCACCTCTTTGCCGGCTGCGGACGTCGCTCTGGATAACCCGCGCCAGCGGCAGGCTGGCGTTGCCGCCTGCGGGATGTGCCCTACCGTCCCGGACCACCTCCACGGAATGCCCATGGCCACTGTCCCGAACTTCGATCTCAGCCGCGATTTCCTTGATGGCCTGCTCATCCAGCAGCCGCAGCATCTTGGCGGCAAGGCCGACGGCAAAGGCGGCGAGGTCAAGGCCAACGGCAACTTGCACTTCCTGCCGTCGAGCCCAGACGGCACCATGCACACCGCGGTGGTGTCATTCGCCTTGCAGGTCGACGGCGCTGAGCACCCTTTTGCCCGCGCCGGTTGGCGTTTCCTGTTCACCACCGATCAGTCTTTTGAACCTGCCAAGAACGCGGAAAATCCCTTTTTTCAGAGCCTGATGATGGTCGGCATCGGCAAGATTTTGACCCAGCTCAATAATCTGTGCATGCACGCCAATCTGCCGCTTGTCCCCTTTCAGCCGCAACAATTAATGCGCACCGCCAAGCCTACCGGCGAGGGCTAAAGAGCCTACCGGCGAGGGCTAAAGAGCCTACCGGCGAGGGTCGCGGCGTGCAGTTTTCTATGGTGCATCCGGGGCATGGAAGAATGCCGCGGCGGGCACTATTTCCCGGCTGCGGCCGGGACCTTCCCATTCGAAGGTAAGCCCGTATCCACCTTTACCCTGGAAATACAGGATCTCCACCGGCACCAGTCCCGCACTGGCCAGGACTGTTTTGCGTTGGGTAGCCATGGGCTGAATCATATCCATATTGATCAGTGTTTTACCATCCACGATCAAGCGGCCGCCGTCTTCGGTACTCAAGGAAATAGTCCACCACCCGTCCTGTGGAAATTGAATAAAACCGGAAAAGCGCAGGCCGTACCATTCTTCGCTGGGGCGCTGATCGAGCCCGACCACGGGTGCGGTCAGTTTTTCCGCGTCACGCCACAGGGGTTCCAAGGTGGCGAAATTTTCCATGCGCGCTTCAATCCGCTGGAGGCGCAAGCCTGCAGCCTGTGTGCCGAGTGGCTGCCCGGTCACGGTCAGATCCGGTGGTAGGATTTCTACCGTGCGCCGGGTGCTGTTGGTCGCACCGGCCGGATCGGTGACCGTGGCCTCGACCGTGAAGGTGCCCGATTTTCCATAGACGTGCACACCACTGGCAGCACTGACACTCACCCCGTCGCCGAAGGTGATCTGATAGATCAATGCGTCGGCATCCTTGGGATCCGGATCATCGGAAAATTTCGCCGAATATTCCAATTGATTGGGGATACCGGGGTCGATGCGCACGCGCAATTCTGCACGGGGCGGATGGTTAGAGGTGAAAGCTGGCGCTGGCGTAGATACCGTCGAGGCCGGGCCTGTACCATGAGTCGGTACTGGCAACGAAGGTGGCGCCGGCCGACTATGCGTCATCCACCACAATAAGCCGACGCCGACAATGATCACGCCGAATGCGATGAACGGCGTGGGATTGCGCCGTGGCGCGGGATCGTCCCCACGCAGGATGGGGCCGGACTGACGCCGGGGTGGAAACCGGTCGGAAATACGCGTGGGACGAGGCATTGCTGGCGGCCGATTCAATCCCGACTTGCCAGGAAAACTACCACGCTTTTGGGTCTAACCTGTGGGCGGTTGCGACACGCAGCCGGACACGGCGGGGATGCGCCAAGCCGGTCACGCACAAACAGTCGAAACCAGGAGCGCTTCGACCGCATTCGCCAAATCCACGCAGCGTCGGGCATCATCATGGACGATGGTGACATGGCCAAGCTTGCGCCCAGGCCGCGGCGATTTGCCGTAGTCGTGCAGCTGGGTGCCAGGGATGCGCAGCACCGCCGCGCGATCGGGCATCGTGCCGACCAAGTTGATCATGATCGCATGGCCGCGCATGGCGGTGACGCCCAAAGGCAAGCCGGCGACCGCGCGTAAATGATTGGCGAATTGGCTGGTGACCGAACCTTCGATGGTCCAATGGCCGCTATTATGCACGCGCGGAGCAAATTCATTCGCCAGCAGGCGATCGCCATCTTGGAAGAACTCGATCGCCAATACGCCGACATAGTCGAGTTTTTCAAGGACCAGCCGGGCAGCGGATTCTGCCTGATCTTGGACCACCCAGCTATGCGGGGCAGGCGCCAAGGAGCGATGCAAAATGCCATTGCGATGTTCATTTTCAACCAGCGGCCAGAAGCGGATTTCGCCCTCGGCACTGCGCACCGCCAGTATCGAACATTCGCGCACGAAGGCGACGAATCCTTCGAGAATCAACGGCACACTGCTGAGTCGAGCCCAGGCGGCATCGACATCCGCCGCCGTGCGCAGAATCGCCTGACCTTTGCCGTCATAACCCTCGCGGCGGGTCTTGAGCACCGCCGGCAGGCCGAATATCGCGATAGCTTGGTCGAGTTCTGGACGCGAAGAAACCGGCGCGAAGGGCGCGGTGGCGATGCCCAACTCAGACAGAAATTCTTTTTCGTCGAGACGGTCCTGCTTGGCAGCCAAAGCCGCAACTCCGGGACGCACGGGCACCCGCGCCTGTAAGGCCTGCGCCGCAGCGAGAGAGACATTTTCGAATTCCCAGGTGATCGCTGCGCATTCCGCTGCGAAGCGCGCTTGTCCGGCCGGATCGTCGTAATGAGCGTGAATAACCTCACCCACTGCCGCGGCGACGGCACCCGGATCCGGATCGAGAAAACGGCAGGTAAGGCCGAGCGGCAGCCCCGCTTGGGCGAGCATGCGGCCGAGTTGGCCACCGCCCAAAATACCGATGATGGTCATCGCGTGTGCTCCGGTTGCTCCGTTCCAATCGCGGCTGGCCGTTTTGCCACCCTCACGGTTTTTCACGCGGATCGGGAATAGCGAGGACCTTGTCGGTTTGTGCCTGACGAAATGCGTGCAGACGTGTGCGCAGATCGGCATCGGTGGTCGCGAGCATCGCCGCCGCCAACAAGGCCGCATTGATCGCCCCGGCGCGACCGATCGCCAGGGTGCCCACCGGAATTCCCGCCGGCATCTGCACGATCGATAGCAAACTGTCCATGCCTTTGAGCGCCTGCGATTCGACCGGCACGCCCAGCACCGGCAGGGCGGTCTTGGCGGCACACATGCCTGGCAGATGTGCGGCACCGCCCGCACCAGCAATAATCACGCGTAAGCCTCGCCCCGCTGCCGATTCAGCGTAGCTGAACAATAGATCCGGCGTGCGATGCGCACTGACCACGCGCACTTCGTGCGCGATCTGTAAGGCGGTCAACGTCTGGGCCGCATGGGTCATGGTCTCCCAGTCGCTGGTGCTGCCCATGATGATGCCGATGAGTGGGGTATTCATAAAGGTATCAGGTTAATAAAATCAGGAGACAGAAGCCCAGAAGACCGGTGATGATGACCAGGACGCCACCGACCGCCCATTGGCGACCACGATCCCAGAACAGATCGACTTTGAAATGGGCGTGGATCTGGCCAACGTCCATTTTGCAGTCAACGGTACGGCGCGCTCGCCACGCCTGCACGTAACGCGTGGCGTGCTGAGGCAGGGATTGAATGAGGAAATTGTGTCCTTTGCCAACGACGCGCAGTGCGGGTAGCAGCATGACCCGCCACAACACCGGGAATAATTGGCGATAAATCCAATCCGTGTCTCTTGTGCTGAACAACATCCGTTTCACTACCGGCAATAAAATGAAGAAGGCGCCAGCCGCCAAAGCAAGGGAACCTAGGCTGCCAAGTACGTGCGACATGGTCCACGCGTGGTACGCATGCAATGCACCGTTTTCCCCGTGATAGAGGGGTGGATAGGGCAATAGCGCATAGAGTGGGTCTGGCCACACCCCGATACCGATGCACAGACCAGCCAAGGCGATCATGGCGATACGCATGTTCCAGGGCGGATCGGTGGGACGTAAACCCGAATCCTTTTTCATAAACATGATCCACGGGAATTTGATCGCGACATGAATGAGGATCCCGACCGCCATCAGGGAAAAGTTGAACCATGCCAGGGTCTGATAATCCAAAAGTGCAGGACTACCGCGCCCCATCTCGCTGGCTGCCGCCGTGATCAAAGACTTGGTCGCAAAACTGGAGGTAAGCGGCACCGCTGAAATAGCGAGAGCCCCAATAATACCGCACACCATCGTGATGGGCATGGACCGATACATCCCGCCCATCTCAGTACATTTCCGCTTACCGGTCATCGTCAACACCGAGCCGGCCGCCATGAGCAGCAAGGCTTTGTAGATGATGTGTGAAAAAGCATGCGCTGAAGCGCCGGTCAGTGCCAGCTCACTGCCAAAGCCAATGGCGCAGATCATAAAGCCGACCTGGTTGATAATGCTGTAAGCCAAGATTCGCCGAACGTCGACTTCGAGAATGGCATAGATAATACCATACAAGGCCATGGCGATACCGACCCACACCAGCAGCGTCGTTCCGGCATAGAGCATCATCAGGACATATACCGCCGTCTTGGTCGTAAAGGCCGACAGAAAGACGGTTCCACTCGCGCTCGCCTCTGGATACGCGTCTGGCAACCACGCTCCCAAGGGTGGCGCGCCTGCATTGATGAGTATACCGATCAGGATCAACCACGCTGCCGCGCTATCGAGCCGGCTCAGGGAGCGCACCAACTCGCTATCTAAGGGATTGACCGGTATGGCAAAATTACCGCCTTGGGCCGCATAGGCGGCAATGCCAGCCAACATCAGGGCCCCACCGACGAAATGAACGGCGGCATAGCGCCACCCTGCGGGGCCCGAGTCTTTTTGTCGGCCCGTCCAAACCACCAAAGTCGAACCGATCGCCATCAATTCCCAGAACACAAACAAGGTGATCAGATCACCGGCAAACGTCGCGCAAATAGCTGAGCCCGCATAGAGATACGCCCCCGCCAATTCCGCCCGACGCTCTTCATTGATGGCAAACAGGGTGCCGATAAACGCCATCAGGGCAAAAATGGTTGCGAAAACTTTCGTGGGGGCATTTACTTGCAGGAGGTGCAGGTCTAACCCTGGCAGAAAGGGGACCGTCAGTGGATCCACTTGGCCGGTGATGGCCAAGATCGTGACCGCTAGCGTCACTCCACTTGCGGCCAGAGCACATACCGCCAGCAATCGGCCACGAAGGAAAGGCAGAACACACGCTGCCGCAATCAAGAGGAGCCCCGGAGGAAAGCCGATGGACATCAGAAGCCCTCCCCGATCGACGCTTTTCCAGCAGAACCATGTTCATGCCAACGGTGTGGCGGTTTTCGCGGCGCCAACTGAGCCTGTATGGCGAAAGTCCGTAAGACCTGCTGCGTTCCGGGTCGCGAGAAAAGCCGAAGGAAGCCTCCCTCCAGCCCTGCGAACCGGGCTAATTCAGAGCGCGTACGCCAGATCGAAACCTCGTCGCGCTGATGGCCCGCGAACCTCATGGCATCCCTCGTGCAATTTGGGCGACCAGATCCCCAACCACGCGTGGAAATAAGAAGAGCAAAATAGTAATCGCAGCCGTGCCGATAATGGCCACCCGCAGAAACCTCGTCGCGCTGATGGCCCGCGAACCTCATGGCATCCCTCGTGCAATTTGGGCGACCAAATCCCCAACCACGCGCGGAAATAGGAAGAGCAAAATGGTAATCGCAGCCGTGCCGATAATGGCCACCCGCATGAGCCACGGTGCTTCACCCGCTGCCTGAGCGTGCTTTCCATCGGAGTGGACATCGTGGTCATGATGGTGGTCGTGGCCATCGTGGCCATGATGCTCATCCACGCGTGGCCGAAAAAAGGCGCGATGGACGATTTCGAGCAGATAAATGGAGTTCAGCACGGTGGACAGGATTAAGGCTACCACCGCGATCTGTGCTCCGGCACCCCACGCAGACTGCAAGAGCGACCATTTGCTCAGGAAGCCCACGGTAGGCGGCACGCCGATCATCGAGAGAGTCGCAATGGTAAAGGCACCAAAGGTCACCGGCATCACCCGGCCCATGCCGTTGAGCTGCGACACTTCGGTAAGATGATGCGCGGTGTAGACATTCCCAGCGGCGAAAAACAGCGTGATCTTGCCAAAGGCATGCGCGATGATGTGCAAAGCACCGGCGGCGGCAGCTATCTTGGCACTGGCGCCACCCTGCGCGATCAGCCCGGCAGCAAGGACGATATAGCTGAGTTGCGAAATGGTCGAATATGCCAGGCGGCGTTTGAAGTTATCTTGAAAGGCTGCAATCGCCGAGGCACAGACAATGGTGAACGAAGCCATTACCACCAGCCACCCGGTATTGCCGAGGTGGCCCAAGGTATCGGCTCCGAACGTATAGATGGTGACCTTCAGCACGGCGAAGACGCCACATTTCACGACCGCCACCGCGTGCAGCAGGGCGCTGATCGGGGTTGGTGCGACCATCGCCGCCGGCAACCAACGGTGGACGGGCATCAAGGCGCACTTGGCCATGCCGTAGACCGACATCGCAAAGAGCACGCCGACGACCACCGACGAACCGCCGCCCGCTAAATATTCGGCCAGAATCCCGCCAGGGCGGAACCCGAGCTCGCCGCCAGTTACCGCCGCGATGCCGATAATGGCAAAAAGGAAAAGACCGATCGAGGTCCCCATCAGAATGCCGAGGTAGGTGCGCCCGGCGCGCATGGCCTCGGGCGTGCCCTTGTGGGTCACCAGTGGCACGGTCGACAAGGACAGCAATTCATAGCACACGAACAAGGTAAACAAATTGGCGCTGAACGCCGCGCCCATGGCGCAACCGATAGCGATGGCGATGCAGGTGAAAAAGCGGGTCTGATTCTTTTCCTTATTCGCACGCACATACCCGATGGCATACAGCGAATTCACTACCCACAGCACGCTGGCAATCAGCGCGTACACCAAGCCCAACGGTTCGACGTGAAAAGCCAGGGCCAGGCCAGGGGCGACGTCAACCAAGGTCCGTGCACTCGCCCCGCCCTGGGTCCAGAAATCAGCGGCCAACACGCCGGGCAGTAAGCTGAGCACCACCGCCGCCAATGCGAGTGAGGTAAGCACGGTAATGCTCTCGCGCACATTCGGCCAACGTCCAGTGAGCAGGATGAGCAACGCCCCACCCAGAGGCAGGCCCATCGCCAGAAAGGCGGTATCGAGTGGGCTCATGGCACCACCTCTTCTTGCACGGCGGGATCAGGTACCGTCGTCACTGGCGGCAGACCCAGTATCTGCGCGTGACCGGTGAGCGCCTGTTTGGCCGCATGTCCTGCCAGGGCTACGGTCGGTTGAGCGAAGATACCCAAAACGACGCTGCCGCCGACCAAGATCCAGGTGCAGATAAGCATGCTCAACGGGGCTTCACGCACTTTCACGGCGTTCTCAGGTGGCGCGGTGAAGTACATCACCTCGACCACGCGCCACACATAAATCAATGCAAACAGGGAACCCGTCAGCAAGACCGCCGCGACCGGCCACAGGCCCGCTTCAAAGGCGCCCGATACCAAGTACCATTTGCTGATAAAACCTGCGGTCAGCGGAAATCCGATCAGCCCGAGCCCACCCACCAGAATGGCAGCGGCGGTAATCGGCATGCGCTTGCTGAGACCAGCGAGATCTTCCAAACGTTGACTTCCGAGCCGGAAAACCACGCAGCCTGCCGCCATGAACAAACCCCCTTTAATGAGGGCGTGATTCAGCAGATGAACGATGCCACCGGTGAGTCCAGCGTGATTGACCAAGGCCAAGCCGATAACCATGTAGCCGATCTGGCCCACTGACGAATAGGCCAAGATCCATTTCAACTCACGTTGCTGCATGGCTTGAATGCCAGTGACTAAGACCCCCAGACAAGCGCAGGTCAAGAGAATGCCTGAACAGCTAAAAGTAAATTGGCCGACCGTGGTCGACAGCGACAAAAAGGTAAAATCGGGGCCGAAGACGGTGAAGAGAAACCGCACCGCCATGTAAATGCCAACCTTGGTAGCGGTCGCCGCGATCAGGGCCGACACCGCTGAGGGCGCCGCGCCATAGGCATTCGGCAACCACATGTGCACCGGCCACAAGGCCATCTTCACCGAGAGCCCGACAAAAAGGAAAGCAAAGGCAACCACGACGGTGCGATTGCGCTCCGGCTCAGGCAGGGCGGCGATGGCGCGCGCCATATCCTCCAGATTCAAGGTGCCGGTCACCATGAGCAGATAGCCGATGCCGACCAGGATGAAACTCGCCCCGACGCTGCCGATGATCACATAGCGGATTGCCGCGGTCAGGGCGCGTTTGTCGCGGGTCTTGCCCATCGCGACCAGGGTATAGATAGTCAGCGAACTGACTTCGAGGAGAACGTAGATATTGAACACATCATTGGTGACCGTGATGCCCAGCAAACCAACCAGGGCGAGCAGCCACATCGAATAAAATTGATGATGCCGATCACGGGGAATCTCTGAAGCGATGGATTGACGCGCATAACACGTGGTGACGCAGCCAATAAAGGCGACAATCAGGACGACAAAGATATTAATGGCGTCGATTTTATACGAAATGCCCCACTCTTGCGGCCAATTGCCCATGGCATAGGTGACTGCGCCCTCATTGAGAACACGAAAAAGCAAATGGATAGCGATGCCGAGTACCGCTAAGGTGGTAATCTGGGCCCATATCCACGGCAGCAGCTGGCCACGGAGAAATAAGCAGCAGATGCCAGCCAATAACGGCACCACAACGAGCAGAACGGGGGCTTGATCAATCACGCTTCGGACCCTGCCGCCGCTTCGGCTTCCAGATTGAGGATCTCGTCCTCTTCGATGGTGCCATAGGCATGCTTGATATTAACGATGATGGCAATCGCCACCGCGAAGACGCTCACGCTGACAACGATGGCAGTCAGCATCAAACAATGCGGCAGTGGATTATCGTACGGTCCGGCATATTTCTTGCCGGCTTCGTCCAAGAACCACACCGGCACGGTGCCGCCATTGATCACGGCCATCGAGACATAGAACAAAAAGATGCCGGTTTGGAAAATCCCCAAGGCGATGGCCTGTTTGATCAGGTTGCGCTTGGCGATAATCCCGTAGAGCCCGATCATCATGATCAGAATCGCGAACCAATAATTGGCGTGGGTAGCGAACAAGCTCATGCGGAATCCTCATCCACCGTCGGATCGTCTTCCGCAGGCTCGCTGATCATGTCGTAGATGAGGACCATCACTGAACACACCGTCAGGCCAACGCCATATTCGACCAGGGTCATGCCCCACGGTTCACCCTTTGCGGGATGACTCGGCACGATCCAACCGTAATCCAGAAATTGGCCGCCGCGCAGCAAACTATACGTGCCCACTCCGGCAAAGATGAGGGCGCCGATGGTCGCGATGGTCGCCCACAGATTGCGAGGAAATGCCTGATGCAAGGTCGCGCGACCATGAATCAGGGCATGCAAAATGAATGCCGACGCTAAGACGATGCCGCCTTGAAACCCGCCACCAGGGCTCAATTCACCGTGGGTAATGATATAACAGCCAAAAATCAGGATCGGCGGAATCAGACACTTCGCCACCACGCGCAGGACGAGTTGCTCTTTCATCAGCGCACATCCTTCCGGCGCCGCTGCAGGAGTAGCATCATGCTCATCCCCGCAATCAGGATCACCACGGTTTCGAACATGGTGTCGTAACCGCGGTACGTCGCGAGCACCGAGGTAACCATATTGGGCACGTGGCCAGCAAAATCATCGACTAAATCTAGTGGATCGCTCCCCACAACACTGGTGGGCTCGAATGCGGTATCCGCTGCATTTTCCACCGCGGCATGGCGTTCCCCAGGTCCGCCGGGAAGCTTACCGACTTGCTGTTCCACGAGGCGGACCGCCCGGTGGGTGTGGACCGGTGCCTGGGGATCGCCAAAAGCGGGCATATCCAAGGTCCCGTATACCAGAAATGCGCCGGTGATTCCGACGACGACAAGCCCGCGGAGGTCTACCCGCCGGCGTGGTTTCTTTTCGTCACGACCGACATGAACCAATGCGCCGATGAGCAGGACCGTGCTGATACCGGCCCCGACTGCGGCCTCGGTGAAGGCAACGTCTACGGCGTGCAGGGTGGTCCACTCTAGTGCCATCACCAAGCTGTAGATGCCCGCCAGCATAGCTGCGCCAAACAGGCTCCGGACTTCGATGACCGCGATCGCGAGAGCTGCAATCAAGGAGAGCAGGCCGAGATCAACCAGGAGTTGTTCAGACATCGACTCGCGTCCTTTCCTCGGTCGGAGCTGTATCTGAGAGGCTGGAGTCGACGTCGGATTCCGCCGAGCCCGAAGGCTTGAGCCCCTCGAGGTGCGCCGCCTTCGTGATCGCATGCGTGGAGGTAGGAGCCGTCACGAAAAGGATGGCCGAAATCAACAACAGTCGTCCCAACGTCAGCCAGGGCGTGGTGGTGTTGCCAACATCAAAGACCTGAAAAGCCAAACCGAGCAGGATAAGGAGTTGTGCCAGAGTGTCCATCGTACCGGCAGGATGCAGACGAGTATAGAAATCGGGCATACGCACCACGCCGAGCGCACCGGCAAAGGCGATCAGGCAGCCAAAAAACAGAAAGACGATGGTTACCCAATCATTCCAGGTCATGGCTTTAGCTCAGCCTCCGGAATTCGATGTATTTCAGAATCGCAATGGTGGCGATGAAATTCATCAAGGCATACAACAAGGCAACATCCAGAAAGTCAGCCCTACCATCGACAAAACCGAGCACCGCCAGGAGGAGCACGGTCTTGGTGCCCAAGGTATTGACGGCAAGGATACGGTCGAACACGGTCGGTCCGAGCAAGGCGCGAATCAACAAAAGACCCATCGCCAGCAGCAGAGCAAAGGCCGCAAGCGCGAATATCCAATTCATAGGTGGGACTCGAGTCGTGCGACCTCTTTTTCCATAATGCCGGCACGTACCCCTGCTTCTGCTTCTGCGGTGAGGGCGTGGATCAGAATACCCTCCTCGTCGATGTCGATGACGACCGTTCCAGGCGTCAACGTGATAGAATTGGCGTAAACCGTCTTGGCGAAATCCGAGGTGAGGGTGCAGGGCACGCGAAAGGTCCGCGGCGATATGGGCATGTGGTGCGACATGACCCGCTTGAACACATCAATGTTCGACAGCACCACTTCTTTGAGTAAATAGGGCGCATACCGCGGCAATCTCAGCCAGCTGCCTATCGGCAGCATGTCGGCATCGACGATGCGCAGGCGAACACAGATCCACGTCACGGCAGCGCAGCAGACCACGCCCGCCCCCATCAAGTACACATTATGGTGCGGATCCAACTGCCCGGAAAGCAGGGCCCAAAAACCGAGCATGCTCACAAATAGGACAAGGATACGCATAGGTCTGTTTGACGGGGATGCGAATCCCGCGCGGGCAGAAACGTACACCGCATCTGGCAAACGCACAAGAGCAACCGGGCACAGCAGCATCAGGCATTCAGGCATGCTGCGACCAGCCCACTTATGTTGGGGGAGATGGCGGCGCAGGCGGACCCGATGGCGCGCTGGGCGGCGAGGCGGTTTTATCCTCTCCGCTCCCGGCATCCTCCGGTTGGGCGGTCCCGGGTGGCACCTCGCCGGCCCCCGCCGCGCGCAGTTCCCGGCGTTGGCGGCGCAGATTGGCGACACTGGCCTGCATCCGTCGTTCGGCGCCGCGATCACGATGGACGAACCACAAAACCAGGATCGCAAACGCCACGACGCCCACGGACAGCAGCACGACCACTGGGGTCCAGTCCACCTCGATGGGTTCCCCAATGCGCCACGGGCCGGAAACGATGAACATGGTGTACACGCGATTGCTCTGGCGCCCGTTGGTCATCAGGCGCTCCATGCCGGGGTGCCGATCGACCGGAATGGAGCGCCACTTCATGAAGCGACCCTGGGCGATCAGGAAATCCCCCGGCTTGGGCAGGGGCTGGTCGGTAATCGCCGCCAGCTCGAAGATGCGCAGGACTGATTTGGCAACCGTCGTGCCATTCTCGGTGATGGGGCCGATGTCGCGCCGATACATCAGGACCCGCACCACGCGACGCACATCGAAGGGGCGATCGGCGGTGACCATCTGATCCTCCCAGGCATGCCAGACGGCCCCGCGCACGTCGACCGGCCGACCGCGATAGGCACTCGGGTTCTGGTGAATGGCGTTGGCTTCGCGGTTGGCGTCGACGCGTTCACTGACAATTTCCGGGGTGCCCATCTCACTTTTCACCTGCCCTAAAGTTAAATAATATGGATGGCTTTCGATCAGGGGCCGTTCGTCGTCGACATCGCGATAGAGATCCGCGGGAATGACGGCTTGACCCTGATACCCAGCGATGCCCCCGGCATGTTCGCCCACGTCCTCGGCTAGCGGAGTGACCACTCGCGCCATCAGCATCGGCAGCAATTCCTCGCCATTGGCAGTCGGGCGTGGCAGGCGGCCGAGATAGCGGCCCAGGACCTGGACTTGGCCATTGAGCGTCAATGCACCTGATTCTTCGCCCACCGGCTGCAACGCAGTCAGATATTGTCCCTGTGGCAAAGCCACGGTGAGCCACCGATATCCGGCATCTTCGCGCCCCGGTACGGCCGCCTCACCAATATCATCCAGCCGTCCGCTGATGACGACGAGCTGGCCCGCGTGTACCTGATCACCTAAAAAATCTTCTCCGGTGATGCGCTGAGGAATCCGCCGGCGCTCGCCATCATCCGCGAGAAGTCGTTCTCCCCAGGCGAGGCAGATTCCGTCGAGACCAAGAGCCAGGAGCGGGACCTCGCCAGCGCGCATCATGCGTTCGACATCGGCGCGCGCGGCGGCGACCTCCGCCGCATCGGGCAACGGTGGAAAAGCTGCCAGATCTGGCCGCGGCGTAGCTTGTACGCTCGCCGCAGGCGGCGGGTCGATCCCGGCCTCGCGGCTTGTCGAAGGCAGACCGCGGATCCACCACAGGGCGATGCCGAATAGAATGACCCCGCCGAAAACGATCAGGCGCAACTCGCGCCGAGTCGCCACCGGCTTGGCCATCCCGCCCTGCGGATCACCGATGGTGGGAACGCGTTTTTTATTCGAGGGTGGTTGTAACATGGCGATCCTGACAAGGCGTCGAGCGGGGTGGTAAAAGCGGCATCCAGGTGCCCTGGTCAGCATCAACGCGCCGTGGCCTAGTAGAGTTCACTGCAGACTACGTCAAGCCTGTCGTAGGAAAACCGCCGCCCACCCGCGGCTGCGCACTGCTCAGCAAAGCCAAGACCCATGGGGGGAAGCCCATGGGTCCGTGAATGCGCGCTGCCGGGCGAACCCAGCAGCCAAAGCCAGATACTGGCTTATTTCATATGGATGATTTCGTACAATTCATTGCCGTCTTCGTTGGCAGAATAGTTCCGCACCCGCGGAGGTGCAAAGGCCACCTGACGGGCGTTGATGAGATCGCTGTTCTTGGTGATGATCCCCGCGCCTTTATCGGCTTCAAAGGCACGTACGGAGTCATAGGCGAGCAGAGCGTATTTCCAGGACAATTTGGAGAAGCAATGAATGATGATGGGGGGAGCATCCTTGCGCACAGCAGCCTGATTGTCCCGACTTTCCAGGCCCTCAAGAATGGTATTCTTGAAATTCCGTAATTGGGTGTCCAAGAGCGGGCCACCCGGCATCGACAGATACTTCCCCTCGATGGGGGTAGCGGGGCCGCCGCCGACCTGCACCGAGATGTCATCGATCGCCCGACCCTGGCGTTCGGCCAAGATGGGCGTGAGTAAATCACGGTACGCACTGGGCTGCAGATTACGGATGAATTGATTCGTCGTGCTGACCGGTCCCGGGGTGCGCGGATAGATCTTGATGTTGATCTGATCTGGTGGCACCGGCGACGGCGAACTCGCCTGCGCCTGGCCCATATTGGTCGGCATCAAGCTGCTGATAGCCTTTTCATCCGGCGTGAACTTGGTGGTCAGCATGAAGAAGATCAGCAGCAGAAAGACGATATCGATCATCGGGGTCATATCCATGACCACGGTGTTATCTATCGGCCTACGACGTAGCTTACGGGCCATGGGATGCTCCGGGGGTCCTGATCAATTTTTGTCACCCGGTTTACGGGTGGTATAATTGATGTTAATGAACGGCTTCATGTCCTTGGGGGCGACATTGCGCGGGGTCATGTCCTTGGGGTTGATCGAGTCGGTGACGACCTGCAACACTTCCTGGACCATGCGATATTCGGTATCGCCATCGGCGCGGATTTCGATGATCATTTCATCGGGAATCATCAGCGCCGGATTGTGAATATCCGGAATCTTCGTCGCCAAATCGTACTGTTTGTCGAGGATCAGGCGAAGCCTTTGATAGTGGCTGTAGTCATCGACCCCACTTGAGCGGAGTTTCTCGGTGCCAATCATGATCGTGCCGGCTGGCGGGTCGCCCGACTTGGTGGTGCCAAAGACGTTGATGATGATCCGTTTCGGATTTTCAATCCTGGTCGCCGTCGTCGTCGGCGGCACGGTGATCTGTTCCGTACGCGATTGATTGGTGATCTTGCCGGCGAGAATGAAGAAGATGATCAGCAGGAAGACCAAGTCGATCATCGGCGTGAGATCCAGCTCATCGTTATCCTGCATAACAGGCGCTTTGGCCATGGTATCCTCCGAGGTTTGCTACGTGATGATTCAGCCGGGCCTGATCACTTCCGGAAGTAATCGAGAATCTCATTGGTGATCACGGTCGAGTCGAGGATGAACTGATTGAGCTTGCCGCGCAGGACGAAGGCGCAGACCAGCATCGGGATGGCGATGATCAGGCCGCCAGCGGTGGTTAGCAGGGCACCACCGATGGTACCAGCCAAGTCCGCGGCATCGACACCGGCAGGCTTGTTGGCCATGGTGATGAAGGCACCGATCATGCCGTACACCGTGCCGAAGAGCCCCATCATGGTACCCGTCGAGGCGAACAAGGTGATCCAGCCGACCTTGGCAGTCCACCGGTTGGCTTCGGCGGTCGCGGTGGTTTCCGCCGAGGCGACCATGGCGTCGTAGCCGAAATCCTTTTTATCCAAGGCCGAGGCGACAACCTGGGCGGTCATGGCAGGATCGTTCTGGGTCATGGCGAGGGCGCTTTCGACCGCTTCGTCGGTGACGCCTTCAGCAAAGGCGTTGTGCAGGTCATCGGCCAAACCCATCGGGATGATCGCGTCCCGCTTCAAGGTGATGAACATCTGGATGGCGACCGCGAATGCGACCACCGACATGACGATGATCAGCCACATCGGCCAACCGGCTTCGATGATCAGACCGAACGCGGTCTTGCCACCGCTGACCACAGGGGTGACTGCGGCGGCTGCTTCGGCCGCGTAGGCGGGAAGGACGGCGGCAACGGCAAGGGCGGCGGTCGACAGCAGGCGAGCGGCGATGGTGTTCATGGTTGGTTCCTCGGAAGGTGGCGAACGGTGCTGGCCCACTGGGGTTCAGCCCACGGGGCACTGGGGCGGGCGAGGCCGCATTAAAGGTCGCCGGTATGCAGCGACAAGGCGCGGTGCTTGTCGCTGAGACCTCCGTGTATCACCAGGAATGCGGTCTAACTCCTGGGCGTACAAGGGATTGACGGGTCAGCGTGAAACAACGCTGCAACCGGGGCTCAGTTCAGCCGGAGTCGGAATTAAACCCGTCAGCGCGTCACTCACCGGGAGGTTACCACACGGTGCGAATGATCAGCGCCAGGGCCGCCAATGTCGCAAAAACCAGCACAATTACTGCGAAAACCCGTTGCGCCAGGACTGCAAAAATACGCCGACCAATGACCGCCCCCAGGACCACCGCCGGGAGCAGACACAGATCGAACCACAGCGACTGGCGCGAAAACAGGCCCAGCGGAGCATAGAAGGGCACCGTGCTAACGTTCACTACCAAGAAGAACCACGCACCCGTACCGATCAATTGCTCCTTGGGAAAACGCTTGGCGAGGAAATAGAGGTTCATCACCGGTCCCGCGGCGTTGGCGAGAAAGGTGGTGAAGCCCGCCGCTACCCCAAAGCCCGCAGCTTGGCCACGCCCGGCGCTGATCGGACTGGTCCTTTGCCGCCGACGCCAGACATGCAGGCCAACCATGGTCAAGATAATCCCCCCGATAAGGATATTCCCCGCCGAACGCCAGGGCGTGTCGTGCAGCCACCAGCGATCCCCCGCCATCGCCACTCCACCCAGGATCATTCCCACCAGGACCCACGGCACCAGTTCGAGCAAGCGCGGAATCTGGGCATGGCGCCGATGATAGGCCACCGCGAAAATGTCCGCAGCGATCAGGAGCGGCAGCAACCACC
>Ga0209490_10001306_pt1 | contig 24284 bp, 27 predicted proteins | sample MAT06_FD_187209 | JGI IMG/M metagenome (GOLD analysis project Ga0209490, IMG submission 187209) | Freshwater microbial communities from Lake Fryxell liftoff mats and glacier meltwater in Antarctica - MAT-06 (SPAdes) (version 2) | ecosystem: Environmental > Aquatic > Freshwater > Ice > Liftoff... | reverse complement strand
CGGGTCCGCCACCAATTACTAGCACATCATATTGGTTGATTTCTGCAGACTTCATAATTGCCGAATACTACCACAGAACACTTTTCTTCGAAATTTTTTTTAAAATACTGAAAAAGTGAGGTGTTTGAATAAAGAACACAGACTCAGTAAATGTGGTATGATTGCCATTAATTAAATATGACTAGAAATATAGATATATGGTGGAAATAAACGAACATATCGCTCATAAAATAAAGACTTGGATACAAGAAGCAATCGAGCACCTCAGCCTTCTATCTGTAGAATTCTCTGTAGAGCACCCAGAAGAATACGCTCACGGTGACTATTCAACAAACGTTGCGATGGTTTTGGCTAAGACTGCAAATACTAACCCCCGAGAACTTGCAGAAAAAATAGTTCAAGAAATAACATCACATTCACCAGCATATATGGAGAAAGTGGAGGTTGCTGGCGGTGGTTTTATTAATTTTTATCTCACTCGAGATTTTTTTGTACAAAGTGTCCAAGAAATTAATAATTCAAAAAAAATAGGAATAAACAGCATATATCGTGAAAAAAAAATAATGGTGGAATACACCGATCCAAATCCATTCAAACCGTTTCACATCGGCCACCTTATGACGAACGCAATCGGAGAGTCGATTTCAAGAATTTTGGAGCACTCAGGTGCCGAGGTTAGAAGAGCAAACTACCAAGGCGATGTGGGACTCCATGTCGCAAAAGCTTTTTATGGTATGCAAAAGAATGGAATGCCGGAAGATATGAACGCACAAGTGGAAGTGTTGGCTAGGTATATAGGAGAGTGTTATGTGCTCGGTAGTGATGCGTACGAAAGTGATAGAAGCGCTAAAGAAGAAATTGATTCACTTAATAAAAAAATTTACACCCGCACTGACAAGGAAATAAATAAACTCTACGATTGGGGCCTAGGTGTTACGATGAAAGCATTCGAAAATCTATACAAAATTCTCGGAACAGAATTTACATATTACTTTTTGGAAAGTAATATGGCGCCGATAGGTGAGGCTATCGTACGGGGTAATCTTGGAGACGTGTTTGAAGAATCAGAAGGGGCAATCGTATTTAAAGCAGAAAACTATGATTCAAAACTTCATACCCGTGTATTCATAACGAAAGCTGGTCTTCCAACTTACGAAACAAAAGAGCTCGGTCTCATTGAAGAAAAATTTAGAATGTTTCCCGAGATGGATGTCTCGCTTGTTATCACAGCGAATGAACAACTCGAATACATGAAGGTGGTTTCAAAGGCTATTTCAATCTTTCATCCAGAGCTCGAGAAAAAGATGAAACATATAGTTCACGGAATGATGAGACTTTCTGGAGGAAAAATGAGTTCACGAAAAGGGAATATAGTCACGGGGGAGTCTCTTATTCGAGATACTATTTCAGAAATCACAAAAAAAATTCAAAATAGAGATTTCAATAGTGACGAAGCAAAAATAATTTCCGAAGTTGTGGGAGTTGCGGCGATAAAATATTCTATCCTGCGATCAAAAGCTGGAAGTGACATTATCTACAATATGGAGCAGTCTATTTCGACGGAAGGGGATTCAGGTCCATATTTGCAATATTCTTATGCCCGCGCTCGGTCAATTTTACACAAAGCAAAAAACGAAGGTGTTCAGGGTAGTGTGACAGCTCCGACTTCTGAGGTGACTGATGTCGAAAAAATTCTCTGCCGGTTCCCTGAAGTGGTTGCGAGGTGTGCTACAGAATTTCAGCCTCACTATCTTTGCACGTATTTGATTGAGCTAGCTCGTGCATTTAATAATTTTTATTCAAATTCTGTAATTATTGATGCGCAAGACACAACATCATCATACAAAGTGGCGGTAACTGAAGCTTTTTCTCGTACTATGAAGGAGGGACTTGAACTCCTTGGCATTAAGGCACCAGAGAAAATGTAGTAGCAATATGAAGAAACTGAAACAAGAATACGTAGTGTACATACTGCTTTGTAAAGATACTAGTTTGTACACAGGAATAACTACTGATGTTGTAAGGAGATTTGAAGAGCACAAAAGTAGAAAGGGTGGAAATTATACTCGCTCGCACGTACCAGAAAAAATTGTGTATACAGAAAAAGTAGTATCACGAAGCGCTGCTTTAATGAGGGAAGCAGAAATAAAAAAATTATCCAGAAGTCAGAAAATTGGGCTTTTCAAGTTAAATAAGTAAGTTGTGTATAAGTGTATTGCTGAAGAGCCTATTTACTCTATATAGTTAGAGTGTGCTTATTATTCAGTGCTTTAATCATCTTGTTATGAAAACGTCGAGACCCGTTCTCGTGCGGAATCGTAAGAGGTTTAAAGGTTCTGGTTTTACTCTGATTGAGATATTAGTAGTTATTGGTATTGTGGCCGCACTCGCTGCAATTGTCATTGTGGCAATCAACCCAGCCAGACAATTTGCTCAAGCTCGAAATTCACAACGTCAGTCGAACGTGAATACGATTTTGAATGCAGTGGGTCAGCGATTAGCAGATAACAAAGGAGTTTTTACGGGAGGTTCTCCCAATTGCCCAACACTGACAACGGGAACTAAGTATCGTATCGCAAGTGCTACTCCGACAGTAGTAAACGATATTGATTTATCGTGTTTGACACCAACATATATTCCTGCAGCCCTTCCATTTGATCCAAGTGCTGTGGGAGCTCGTTTTGTAAGTACTAGCGATTACAATACTGAATATTATATTGAGGCAGATTCTCAAGGAAGATATACAGTGAGTGCTCCGGGAGCCTCGTCAGAAACAGCAATTTCAGCTACTCCACCAGTAATTTCTGTTACCAGATAGATATGTGAGTAGTTGGGTATTAGCAAACCACCACCTTTGCCGACGGCAAAGGTGGTGGTTTGTATGGATATTGCTTATATTCCAACTTCTAAGGCTCAAACATTGTTCAGTAAAGCAATATCCGTGTTCGAATCTTAGAAGTTAAAAAAGTTTTCTTTTAATTTTTTTCTTGGTCTTTGTAAGAAGATTTTCTACCTCTAGCTTCTTCTTTCCTGTATACTCTCTATATGGATATCCCACTGTTGCATATGACGTTGCTCGAACTTGTCACCCGAGTCGGGTACGTTGGTCTTTTTCTTATTATCTTTGCTGAGTCGAGTCTTTTTTTCAGTTTGCTTCTTCCAGGAAATAGTCTTTTGTTTACTGCTGGCGTAATTGCGGGTCAGGGATTTTTAAATATTTATATATTAGTGACAATTCTGGCTCTTGCAGCAATACTCGGAGATAATTTTGGGTATTGGATTGGTTCGAAGATTGGACCTAAGATATTTAGTCGAGAAGACTCACGATTTTTTAATAAGAAGCATTTGGTACGTACAGAATTATTTTATAAAAAATATGGTCCTAAAGCTGTGGTGATTGCACGGTTCATTCCTGTTGTTAGAACCTTTGTGCCAATTCTTGCGGGAGTCGGCCTTATGCGATACCGCACATTCATCACTTATAATATTATCGGTTCCGTCTTTTGGAGTGTTGGGGTTACTGTCACTGGGTTTCTACTCGGAAAATCAATTCCTAATATTGATGCATTTATTCTTCCGTTAGTTGGAGTAATTATTTTAATTTCTGTCATACCAATTGTCTTGGAGTATGTTAAAAAAGATACAGCAAATATATGAGCACTAAGCAAATTATTTGGCTCAACATGATTGTCGGCTCTGCTTTAGGTGGTACTCTACCAGCTCTCTTTGAGGGGTCTGGACAACTGATGACTTCAGTGTTTGGATCTGCAGTCGGAGGACTTTTAGGTATTTGGCTTGGATTTATGATGACGAGGGGGTAGTAATTTAGTAGTTAGTAATAAGCTTAATTGTGAGCAACTAATCACTATGTACTTATTTACTTCTTACTTAGCTACTCTCTTGGTATAATTAACTAGAGTCTTATCAGCTAGCAAAATTCATTATGCAAAAAAATATCAAAGCAACAAATATTGAAATTACGCCAGCAATTTCGGATTATATAGACAAACGCTTTTCAGCATTCGATAAGTTTACGCAAGGAGATGAGAGTGCTCGATGTGATATTGAAGTTGGAAAGACCACGCACCACCACAAAAACGGCGATATTTTTAAAGCTGAAGTCAATCTGCATATTTCTGGAAAAAATTTCTACGCAATGATTGAAAAAGATGACTTATATGCAGCTATCGACCTGGTAAAAGACGAGATAGTCCGAGCCCTCACCACTCATAAAGATAAAGGTCTTTCATTGATGAGAAAAGGTGCGCTCAAGATGAAAAACGCCTTGAAAGGATTTGATTTTAAAACTAAAATTTCTAAGAATAAATACTATGGATTTAAATCAGAAGGTAAGTAGGGAGGTGGTTGCAGGGTTCTTGCTGGGAGCAATATGCCTCACGGGTATCCTCTCTATCCTAAATGCAACAGAACAAACTGCTATAGCTTTTTCTTTTGATAGTATGGGTAGTATCCCTGAATAAAACAATCAAACAAACAGAGGTCTCAGGCCTCTGTTTGTTTTAAAAATCCTCTTTGGAATTCTTCAAACGACATCTCCTTTCTTCCTTCTGGAATCACCTTTTTAAGGACTAACATCCCGTCGACAATTTCTGCTTCTTTTATAATCAGACGAATCTGCTTTCCTTTGTGTTCAAAAAAAGTAAACGCGTTTGGCCAACCTGCGTAGCCCCTGATTTTTCGGAGGTTTAATTCGGCTAAGTCTTCTAGGTTTATAAGCGCGTCACTTTTTGATACTTTTTTTGTAAATGTAGCCTTATTGTGGTTCTGCTCTGTCGGTACTATTGTAATGTCAGTCCATGGAATAAGCACTTCAGCTAGCATTTTTCCACCTTCGCGTGCCAAAAGTTCCTCAAGGTGAGGGGCGTATGGAGGCCACGGGCTAACCGTTATTTCTTTTTGCTTAAGGATCGGACCATGGTCCATTTTTTCATCAAGGAGCATAATGCTGACTCCAGTTTTTTCTTCTTCCAGTATGGCTCCAACGACAGGAGATGAACCCCGCAGTTTCGGTAGGAGCGATGGATGAACATTTAAGACCCCGTGAATAGGAATATCAAGTATCTTTTGAGGAATAATGTTTCCATATGAAGCTACGATAAAAATGTCAAACGGTTTTTCTTTGTCGAACACTCGAAGTGCTTTTAATGCATCATCGTCTTTTAGAGTAAGAGGCTGAAAGACAGTGATGTCTCTTTTTGTTGCCCACACTTTTGTTTCTGGAGGCTGTATTTCCATACCTCTTCCTTGTGGACGGTCTTCTTGGGTAACAATAAGAGAAGGAATAAATCCAGCAGTCTCGAGTTCATCAAGAATGATCGTGGCAAATGACGGAGTGCCAAAAAAGGCAAAATTAATGTCAGCAGGTTTTTTGTTGTGTTCAGATGAGTCATTCATAAGGTAATTTTAAAAGTTGTAGTTAGTAATAAGTAAAGAGTAAAAAGTTACGAAAACAAATTAAAATCTACATAACCTTACTACTAATTACTTACTACTTTTTACTTTTCTTTCCGCTATCTTCTCCGGTGGAATATCTTCTAAGTTTGTCGCGCTGTCAATAAAGAGTATTCCATCTAGATGGTCCGTTTCGTGCTGAAAAATCTGCGCCATAAGACCTGCTCCACCTCGACTGAAAAAATTTCCCTTTTCATCATAACCTTCTATCTGGACTTTTGCTGAGCGAGATACTTTTCCATACAAATACCGCACCGACAGGCACCCTTCTTCCATATTCTTTTTTTCTTTTGAGCGCTTAGTAATTACTGGGTTTATGTACACGATGTCTGGATAGACACACTTATCGTCATCTTCACCTTTCATGTACCCGATAACTTTTCCCGATACGACAAAAATCCGCAGTGATACTCCAATCTGAGGCGCAGCGATGGCTACCCCGTCATCCTGTGAAGCGAGGGCGAGTTTCATATCCGTAAGAACTTTCAGTATCTTTGGAGACGAGATGTCTTCGAGGGGGACCCCTGGAGCAACCGCTCTTAAAATAGGATTATTTTTATCAACTATGTCAACCATATATTTCTAATGTACCACACAGCATTGTTTTGTTCAAAATCAAGTCGGGTATGTTCATGGTTTGAAACAGTGGAACCCGTCCAAGCTATTGATTAGAATATGTCATTTTGAATGTCTTATAAATATAGACTTATCAATTTTCTATTTTACTTAAAACTAACTACTTGAAACTTAAAACTAAAGTAAGCTCTCCGGATCAACTTTTACTGTAACTCCCATTGGAAGAGATCGGAGTTTGTTAATCAGAGTTTCATCCGGCCAAGCACTGCTTTCCTTGCGGATCAGGACATGTACGACCGGATTTCCTCGCTTGCTTGGTGCAAATGCTGGGTACATAGACGGTTCGTATTCAGAAAGAAGATCAACAATTTCTTGCCCAGCTTTCTTTGCTGAGCCTTGCTTTCCTTCAACAGACAATTTTATAAATAAAGAAAATGGAGGATACATAAATTGCTTCCTTTCGTCGATTTCACTACGGTAAAAGTCAGCCAAGTTTCCTTTTAGAGCGTATTCAAATACTGGAGTGTCGGAGTTGCGAGTCTGAATAAGAAAAGTTTTTTCTGCAAGCGCTCGCATTGTCAAAAGAAGATAACAGATCTTTTCATTGATACGAAAATCAGGTAGGGAAAATAGCGTGTCAATTGAAGCTACAGCAATATTTTCAACCGGCTTTTTTATATAAAACAAAGCAAGTTCAGTGCCGAGCAGTATACTCCCACTGGTGTTCTCAAAGTTTTTAATTATTTCGAGGGCCTTTTTTTCATTCTTCACACTATCTTTGTCGAGTCTAAAAAGAGTAATGTCTGGGAATCGCTTTTTGATCTCTTCTTCAACAAGCTCAATCCCAATACCTAGTGTATTTAATTTCCAACTATCGCAACTTGTGCACCTTTCAGCAGCACTTCTTTTTAATCCACATTTGTTGCACATAAAAAAGTTTTCTTCATCTTTTTTGGTATAGAGAGTTACTGGAGCAGAGCATCTCTCACATGTCACAATTTTTCCACAATCGCCACACACAGTCGAAGGCGCGAGCCCTTTTCTACCAGAAAATATAAATAAATGTTCACTACGCTCTTTTGTGTCGCCAATGAGTTGAAGTAATTCGGGAGAGAGAACTTTAAAAGGACTTGTGCCATCTTCTTGCTTTTGTTTCATATCAATCAGAGTTTGTGTGGCAGGAGAAAGCACCCTCATTTTGAGAGGAATAAATGCCGTGTATACATCATTTTTTTCTTTCGACACTGTTTCAACAGAGAGCATCATGTCACCAAGCAGGAGTAAAAGTTTTTTGCTTTTTGCCAGCGCTTTTACAAAGACACGCATATCAATATATGGACGCTGCATAGTGCGGTACGAACGGGCATTTTCACGATCGAGGATGATAGTGCCGAGGTCACTGCGTTCAATAGAAAGGAAGGGTGCGGTCCCGATGATAAGGATTGGATGGTTACGCTGGCCAATTATTTCAAGAGCAGAGAGAAATTCTTTTTTTGAAATGCCACTGTGAAGAATGACGGTGTACTGCTCGATTCCTTTTTCAAGGAGCACTTTTGCTTGACGAATATCTTCTACGGTTGGTAAACAAAAGTAGACTGATTTTTGTTTTGCGAACTGTCCACGAATGAAGCTTTTGTAGTGCGAAAATCGCTCATCATCGTCCGCTTGGATGACGAGTGGTTCGTGGCTTACTTTTTCATCTTTATTCTGAATAGAGGAATTATCAAGCTTAAGTGCGTGCTCAAGAATAAGTACGGGAACCATCGATTGCAAAATGCTACCGGTCGTGGTGGCAAACCATTCTGCGGTAGTGAATGCCGCTTCAAGAAATGGGCGAGAAAGAAAACTTACAGAGTCAACTTTTACAATTTTTCTGAGAGAAAATTTTGATGATTTTATGTCGGATTTCATATCTGCAACATCTTTTGCATCGATGACAATTCCATGTCCTACTTTTTTACGTAAGGGAATAGAGACCAATGAACCAATTTCGATGGTGTCAGGTCCAAAATAAGAAAGGGTTTCTTTTCCTACCCCTCGGGCGATGGGTATTACAGTATATAAACGCATGGATACAATTATAGTAGGATTTTACTGATGTTTTTACAAACTGAAGAGTAATGAGTAATAAGCAAATTCAAGATTAAGCAAAAGGAGTATTTCTAATCATCTTTTTACTTTTTTACTTACTACTTATTACTACGGGGTCTCTTCTTGCATTTTAACTCCAAACACTTAAGCTAGAGGTCAATACGAATGGGTATTTTTTCTAAAAAACTGGGAGTTGATTTAGGGACAACTAGTGTCCTCGTCTTTGTTCCTGGAAAGGGAATTGTGCTCAACGAGCCGTCAGTGGTGGCAATATCCGAAAGTGATAAGAAAATTCTAGCTATCGGCCTTGAAGCAAAAAAAATGATTGGAAAGACCCCTGAATCAATCGTGGCGTATCGCCCAATGAAAGACGGAGTTATTGCAGACTACCGAGTGACTGAAGCGATGCTTCGATACTACATTGGAAAAGCTCTTGGAAAATGGAATATTGCAAAACCCGAAGTCCTCATCTCAGTTCCTGCGGGAGTTTCATCAACTGAACGTCGCGCGGTGGTAGAAGCGGCAATCAAAGCGGGTGCGAAAAATGCATATGTTGTAAAGGAGCCAATTTTGGCAGCTATTGGTGCTGGAATTCCTATTCATGAACCAATCGGTCATATGATTGTAGACATTGGTGGGGGGACCACAGATGTTGCAGTAATTTCCCTTGGAGGAATTGTTGCGTCAACTTCAGTGAAGTGTGCAGGAAACAGAATTGATACAGCTATCGCTGATTATATTAAAAAAACATTCAATCTTGCTATTGGTGACAAAACAGCAGAAGAGATAAAGATACAAATTGGTTCGGCAATTCCTCTCGACGAAGAGCTCTCAATGACAATTAAAGGAAGGGATTATGTTTTGGGACTACCCCGATCAGTAGAAATCAAAACAAACGAGATAGTAAAAGCAATTTCAAAAGAGCTCCGAGAGATCGTAAAAGCAATCAAAGACGTCTTACAGGAAACCCCTCCAGAGCTCTCATCAGATATTATTGATAAGGGAATCATTATGACCGGAGGATCGTCTCAGCTTCGAAACCTTCCTGAGCTCGTCTATCGCCGTACTGGAGTAAAGGCGGTGCTCGCAAAAGACCCTGTCTATTGTGTGGCTCGCGGAACAGGCATTGCACTCGAACACCTCGATACCTACAAGAAATCAATCATTTCAAAACGTTAGGGGTATCGCCAAAAAAGTTTTAAGTCGTTAGTACTAAGTCTTGGATTGAAATACGAGAAAAGGGTGTGGTTGTAAACCCGCTTCGCTGAAGCACCATGTAATGAGTGGAAAAGAATGAAAAAACTTGCTGACCTCACAGGTCAACAAGTTACATGGGTTTATTTTAATTAAATATCAACCTAGGTTATTTCTCTTGAACATAGAATGTTTTTCTGTATTTATAGCTCCTAGCTTGTTCTTTTTATTTCCAACTCACACTGGAGAACTTATCATGTCGAAAAACAGTAGCTTGACTCTCAATGAATGAATCATAAAGGGTGCTGGGTCTCTAAGAAGCCACCTGATGGTTCCTCCTCACATTATGCGTCTTCCGTGTGGGTGCGAAAGGGAGAAAACCTCACCGGCATTTCAGATTCAACGAGGTGAGATGTATTGGTCGCACTACGACGATTCCTGTAATCAGGATTTGGTGTCACTGTCAAGCGCCGCGGTAGTCAGACAAATAAACGAAATAAAGGATGCCACCAGAAGTAGGGGAATATATTTTACGTGAATGTTAGAGTTTTTAAAAAGAGGCAGTCAAGCGACTACCTCTTTGTTTTTACATTTTATTCAAAGCCAAGGTTGGAGTACTATAATAGGTGTATGAAATTAAAACAGATAGATATAAACAATCTCCATCACGCCTATGCATTTGCAGGAAATTCTTCAAGTCTTATACAAAGTCTTGAGACCTTTTTTAAGGATGATCTTTCGTTCAATATTCATGGTAATCCGGATTATCAAAAAGAAGAGTTTGTAAACTTTGGTGTTGATGATGGACATAGGATTGCTGAAGCACATTTAAAACGCGCTATTGCGGGCGATAAAAAAATATTTTTAATTTCCGTGTCGTCGTTTTCTCACGAAGCTCAGAACGCGCTTCTCAAGATGTTTGAAGAGCCGACAGAGAACACTCATTTTTTTATCATCGTTCCTTCTTTTGATATCCTTCTTCCTACCTTGCAGTCACGCTTACAGACTGTAAAAACTGAAGATAAAAACATGATAGATTTAAACCAAGGAAAACTTTTTTTTAGTAGTTCCATTGCAACTCGAATGAAAATGGTAGATGGCTTTATAGAAGAAAAAAACAAACACCAATCACAGTTGTTTCTGAGTGTATTAGAAAGCTATGCTCATACAGCTTTTTTAAAAGACAACAGTAGCGTTTCTTTGAGAGAATTCTTAGAAGATATCGTAAAGATACGAGGATATCTACGCGATAGGTCACCATCTGTTAAAATACTACTTGAGCATGTGGTGCATACTGCGCCACACATATCACTATGATTCTTCTTACTCATTCAGTCGTTGGCGGTGCGATAGGGGTGGCCTTGCGCACTCACCCTGTTTTGGCTTTTACCGCTGGGTTTGCCAGCCACTTTATATTAGACGCGTTTCCGCATTGGCAATACTCGCTTGTGTCTACCAAACCACATCCAACTGATAAAATGCTTGGCAGATTTATCCTAGATATCAAATTTATATTTGACCTGATAAAAGTAGGTATTGATATGCTAGTAAGTATTATCGTCGTCTATCTATTTTTTCACGGTGATACGTTTTCTCTTACCACTTTCTTATCGCAGGGTGTTTTCTGGGGAATGGTGGGAGGTGTACTGCCTGATTTTCTTCAATTTGCTTATTACCAAACGAAAAGTAGATTGCTTACCCCGCTTCAACGATTTCATATGTGGATCCATGTTGGACCAGACAAAGAGAGGACTTCGTGGTATCCACTCGGTGTATTTTTGCAGGTAGGAATAATCACCATTACACTTCTTTTGTTTAGTGGCCCATAGGCACCTAGCAGAGAATAGCTTCCTTTGCTAGAATGCCATATATAATTCAATAATAATTTTTTCATGGCATATAGTTTCGCAACATTTCAAAAAAAGACAGAAGACATCGCAGAGTGGCTCCAAGGCGAATTTTTCTCTATTCGCACAGGCAGGGCAACTCCCACCATCTTAGATAAGGTGAGCGTAGAATCATACGGATCCCGAATGAGTATTCGAGAGGTGGCGAGCGTCAATATAGAGGATGCAAAGACTCTCCGTATTGCTCCGTGGGATATGAGCCAAGTTAAAAATATAGAAAAAGGAATCCAGGATGCTGAGCTTGGACTTTCAATCTCAACAGATGAAAAGGGGCTCAGGGTTTCATTTCCAGATCTGACCAGTGAACGAAGAGTCACTCTTGTAAAACTCTTGAAACAAAAATACGAAGAAGCGAGAGTAACGCTTCGGCTCGAGCGCGAAAAAGCAAAGAGTGACATTGATGTTAAGCAAAAAGCCGGAGAAATGAGCGAAGATGAGAAGTTTAGGTATGTAGCAGAACTTCAAAAGCTCGTGGAAGAAGCGAATAGCAAACTTGACAACATGGCAGCTAAAAAGGAAACTGAAATCCTTAATTAATTATGAACATCATTATTTTCATCATCGTTCTTGCAATCCTTGTTCTTGTCCACGAATTTGGTCATTTTATTGTTGCGAAAAAGTCAGGTATCAAAGTCACAGAATTTGGGCTCGGTTTTCCTCCAAAATTATGGAGTAAAACATATGGCGAGACAGAGTACTCTATCAACGCCATTCCATTCGGAGGATTTGTAAGAATTTTTGGCGAAGACCCAAATGATGAGTCACTTTCTGGTCCTGAGCGTGCCCGAGCAATCTCTTCAAAGCCTCGATATATTCAAGCTGCAGTCCTTGTTGCGGGGGTGTTCTTTAATATGCTTTTTGCGTGGCTTCTTATATCAACAGGGTACCTCGTAGGTCTTCCAAGCTCAACTGATCACATTGGTCCTGGAACGGTAGAAAATATTCATCTCACTGTAACAAGTATATCTCTCGATTCTCCAGCTTCAAAAAGCACTATTAAAGCCGGTGATCAGATTATCTCACTGTCCTCTGAATCCAAGAAAAAAGATTATTTAATAAAGGAAGTTACCGCAGGTAACGTTTCAAATTTTATTGAAGCACACGGAAAGGATGGCGTAGTGTTTGAGCTCTTGAGAGGGGATGAAAGCCTTACTACTGAGCCGATTGTTGGAGTAGAAGGAATTATTCCTGGCAAATTGGCTATTGGTATCGGTATGGATGATATCGGTACACTTCGTCTACCATTTTTTACTGCGTTTTATCAAGGTGCTAAAGATGTAGGGAATCTTTTTGTCGCAACAGCTTCCGGACTTTGGGACCTCTTATCAAAAGCATTCGTAGGAAAGGCGAGTCTGTCGGAGGTAACGGGACCTGTCGGAATTGTCGGACTTGTTGGAGAAGTAACGAAACTTGGATTTGTCTACCTGATGACATTTACAGCTCTCATTTCAGTGAATCTTGCCGTTATCAATCTTTTCCCATTTCCGGCTCTCGACGGGGGACGACTCGTCATTGTTGCCATCGAAGCTATTATTCGCAGACCAATTTCTCCTAAAATAACAAATATTCTAAACGGAGCTGGATTCGTAGTCCTCATCTTGCTGATGCTGGTGGTTACTATTCACGACATTATGAATCTTTTTTAATCATGTCAGCTGAAGGAATTCCAAACAGGGCGATCCAGCACTTCGAATATACTCGTGAAATATTTGCGATTAAAATGAAGATTCAAAGGGGAGTGATAGAGGTTTTTTTAGGAAAAGCTCCATCAACAGAACTAACAGAACAGTGGATAAATAATTATTCAAGTAAGTTTCGAAATCTTTTTGAACAAAAGATGGAAGATGAGACGTTTCTTGAAAAAGCAAAGGGTGACCTAGAAGCAACCATAGAAGAATTTGTTACAGAACTACAAAAGGTTGAATAAGGATGAAATCTGTTTAATAAGTGGGCAAATTAAACAGAATATTAATAAAAGCAATTTATGGTAGATGCATATGTGTCTGTTTGCTCGAACAGGCTATATGAGATAGTATTTCGCTATGTTACAGTCCAAACTTTTTACAAAAACCCGTAAAGAAAGCCCAAAAGACGAGGTTTCCAAAAACGCAGATTTGCTCATTCGGGCAGGCTTTGTACATAAGGAAATGGCAGGAGTATATGCCTATTTACCACTCGGATTAAAGGTTCTTGAAAAAATAAAGATGATTGCTCGTGAAGAGATGGATTCTATCGGAGGACAAGAGTTAATTATGACAGCTCTTCAGCGAAAGGAGCTTTGGGAGAAAACAAAACGATGGAGTGATGACGTGGTTGATGTGTGGTTTAAATCAGAACTCAAGGCGGGCGGTGAGGTTGGATTTGGATGGTCACACGAAGAACCTATTGCCGATATGATGAAGCAATACATTTCGAGCTTTCGAGATTTGCCTATTTCTGTGTATCAGTTTCAAACAAAAATGCGTAATGAACTTCGAGCAAAGAGCGGTATTATGCGCGGTCGGGAATTTGTCATGAAAGATATGTACTCATTTTGTATTGGAGAAGAAGACCATACAAAGTTTTATAACGAAACTATCGATGCATACAAACGTTTCTACGAAAGACTCGGTTTAGGAAAAGATACCTTTGTTACATTCGCATCTGGTGGTGCGTTTACAAAGTTTAGTCATGAATTCCAAACAATCGCTGAAACAGGTGAAGATAAAATTTATCTAAATAGAGAAAAAGGAATCGCTATAAATGAAGAAGTCTTGAATGACCAAACCCTTAATGATTTGGGTATTACTCGAGAAGAACTAGAAGAAGTTAAAACCGCAGAAGTAGGAAATATTTTTAATTTTGGTACCCAGAAATCTGAAGACCTCGAGCTATTTTTTACAAATGAAAAAGGAGAAAAAATTCCTGTTTGGATGGGTTCATATGGTATTGGAATCACAAGAGTAATGGGGCTGATTGCTGAGAAGTTCGCAGACGATAAAGGTATGGTTTGGCCAGAGAGTATCGCCCCGTTCAAAGTTCATCTCATAGAACTAATGGGAAAAGATGGGGCTACCCGCTTCCGTGTACAAGAAATCTACAATTTATTGAATAAAAATGGAGAGGCTCTGTGGGATGATCGAGACGTGCGGGCGGGAGAAAAATTTGCTGACGCAGACCTTATTGGCATTCCATATCACATTATTGTTTCTGATCGTGGCAATGAAGCAAAGACTGTTGAAATAAAAAATAGAAGGACTGGTGAAACAGTTGTTGTGTCACAAGAACAAATAGTAAATTCTGAAATTTCAAAACTTTTCCCAACTCATGGCTAAAAACAAACATTACGAACGAATGCGCCGATTTCTTTCAAACGATATCGGAATAGACTTGGGTACTGCAAATACCTTGGTGTATGTTCATGGTCAAGGAGTTATCATTAACGAGCCGTCTGTCGTTGCTGTCAATCAAAAAACAGGACGCGTTGTGGCTGTCGGCACTGAAGCAAAGCAGATGCTCGGCAGGACCCCGTCTCATATCATGGCCTTGAAGCCTCTTGTGGACGGAGTTATTTCAGATTTTGAAGTGACTGAAGAGATGATTACCTACCTTCTCAATAAGGCACAAAGAACAACAAAAAAATTACTTGGTCCGAGAGTTGTGGTAGGAGTGCCTTCTGGAATCACTAATGTTGAAATTCGTGCTGTACGTGACGCAACCAGAAACGCTGGCGCAAGCGAAGTTCACATTGTTGAGGAACCAATGGCAGCGGCAATCGGAATCCGTCTGCCTGTTAGGGATCCTGTTGGAAGTATGATCATTGATATTGGTGGGGGAACTACTGACATTGCCGTGATCTCTTTAGGCGGCGTGGTGCGAGCAAAAAATTTACGCATCGCTGGAGATAAGCTCAATAATGATATCATCTCGTATATCCGCAGTGAGTTTAAAATCTTGATTGGAGAAAAAACCGCAGAAGATATTAAGATTGCAATCGGAGCTATTATTCCTGGAGAGAATCCAATGGAAGCAGTAATCAAAGGAAGGGACTTGGTCACAGGGCTTCCACGAGAAGTAATTATTACTGACTCTGATATCAGAGAAGCCATCTCTCAATCAATCGCAAGCCTTATTGAAGGGGCACGTGAAGTTCTTGAGACAACACCACCGGAAATACTTTCAGATATTATGCATCGAGGTATGCATTTGACTGGAGGTGGAGCTCTTATTAAAGGGCTCGCACAACTGCTTGAAGAAGAAATTAAGATTCCAGTTCATGTCGCCGCAGATCCCCTGACTGCAGTAGCTCGTGGCACCGGACTTATTCTTCAAGATATGGAGGGCTTTAAAGAAGTGCTAATTCAAAACGAAGATGAGCTACCAACTACAAACTAGACAAAAGAGTAGTAGAAAAAGAGTACTTGGTATTGCCTTAGGTATTGTGATTGTTGTTCTAGGAATTTACTATATATTTCCAAGTTTTTTTACTCATGTTACATTGTCAGTAAGTAAGCCAATAACTAAATCTAAAGATGCTGTAGTGTCGGTTTTTTCAAAGAGTGAACTTTTTCATACCAAGGCAAATTTGATTGATGAAAATACTCGACTTCACAAAAAAAATCAAGATCTAATAGAAAAACTTATTTCATTCGATATCGTTATTTCTCAAAATGATGAATTCAGAAAATTTCTTGGAATCCGCTCAAAACTAAGTGGTACGGTAGTTCCTGTCACCATGCATCCATCTGAGTCCCCATACGACATTCTCGTCATATCGCTTTCTAAAGACAACACTGCTAAGGTTGGAGATATGGTTACTTACGGATCAGTTGCTCTCGGTACAGTAACTGAAATCGCTGGTCTGAATGCTAAGACAACATTGTATACGAGTCCAGGAATCATAACGGAAGGCAGAATTATGAAAAACGGAACACCGCTCCAGATAAAAGGAGTTGGGGGTGGAAATTTTGTATATTCAGCACCCAGAGAACTTTATATTGCTATCGGAGATTTGATTACACTCAGTAGTAATCCAGATTTTGCCCTTGCTCGGGTGGCGGATATTGAAGAAACAGACAGTGATTCTTTTAAAAAAATCAGACTAACAAACCTCACTAATATTTTTTCCTTGAAATTTGTAGAGATTATTTATGGACAATAGTACACGTAAACGCATTGTTGCACTTGTTTTATTATCGCTGAGCCTTTTTTTGTTTCCGTGGTGGATGACAGTATCTCTCGGAATCTGCTTCGTACTGTTTTTTAAAAATCCCTACGAAGTATTTGCGCTTGGTATATTTCTTGACGGTCTCTACGGTGCTGAACAGTCAAACTTTCTGAACACCCACCTATTTTTCTTAGGGAGCACACTTGCATTTGTGATATCAATGTGGATAAAAGAGCATTTAATGTTCAGGTCATAAACATAAAAGTTATAATATAATTCGCACTCTTTCCGTTTGTGACTATCAACATGGAAAGCGTGTATAATAGTGCCGTGCTTAACTCCTTGTACAAAAAAATATTTTCCAGACGTCGAATTTCTAGTGTGAGCATTGACCCAGATGAAATTTTTCTTGACTCTTCAAATCTCCCACAATTCGATACTGACCAGTTTGAAGGCAGAATTGAGAAGCCAATCACAAGGTCAACCTTTGTCTGGCTTGGAATATTTTTCTTACTTGTTGGAGTGGTCTATTCAGGAAGGCTGTGGACTCTCCAAGTAAAGAATGGAGAAGCTTTTGAGATCCGTAGTGAAAATAACCACCTCAGACATACGACTGTTTTCGCTCCGCGGGGAATTATCTACGATAGAAACAAAATAGCACTTGCTTGGAATGACCTTAATCCAGATGGTCAGTTTTCACTGCGAAAATATTTACCAACGGATGGATTCGCACACCTCGTTGGATACTTAAGATATCCCGCAAAAGATAGCGCTGGAAATTTTTACAATGATGTATTTATTGGTAAAGATGGTGCTGAAGAATATTTCAATGAAGATTTGACTGGCACCAACGGTCTCAAAATCACTGAAACTGACGCGCTTGAGGAGGTTCAGTCAGAAAGCACACTTATTCCTCCAAAGTCAGGAAATAATATAACCCTTGCTGTGGACTCACGAGTACAAGCAAAAATGTACGAAGTGATAAAAAGTACCGCTCACGACCGAGACTTTTCTGGCGGGGCAGGAGTGCTCATGGATGTTCATACCGGTGAAATCGTGGCGATAACTAGTTATCCTCAATACGACCAAAATATCATGACAGAAGCTACTGACAGAGCCGCCATCGCTTCTTTTTTGAGCAGTAAAGACACTCCGTTTATTGACCGAGCTGTGAGTGGACTATATGTTCCAGGATCAATTATGAAGCCCTTCATAGCGATGGGAGTGCTTGAAGAAAGAATTATTAGTCCTGAAAAAAAGATTCACAGTGTTGGTGCTATCACTATTCCAAATCGTTTTAACCCCTCACAGCCTACTATTTTTAGAGATTGGAAAGTTCATGGGTGGGTTGATATGAGAGAGGCAATAGCAGTGTCTTCTGACGAATATTTTTATACAGTCGGCGGTGGATATGGTGAACAAAAAGGAATCGGAATTCTTAATATAGAAAAATATGTTCGAATGTTTGGATTTGGTTCTATGACCGGAATCGATATGGTTGGAGAGAAAAAGGGCACTATTCCAAGTCCAGAGTGGAAAGCTGAAATGTTTGATGGAGAAGTTTGGAAACTTGGAAATACTTACCACAGTTCAATTGGACAGTATGGGTTTCAAACTACCGTAATACAAGCTGTGCGGGCAGTAGCAGCTATGGGTAATGGAGGTAAGCTCATCACTCCAACTGTGCTTCTAAACAATCCTATTAATGATGACAAAGTTGTAACACTGCCATTTTCAAAAGAATATTTTAAGATTGTTCAAGAAGGCATGAGACTCAGTGTTACTGACAGTGTTGCAAGAGCATTAAACTTTTCTGATCTTCATGTGGCGGCAAAAACAGGAACTGCAGAGCTTGGTATCACAAAAGCTTTAGTTAATTCATGGGTGACAGGATATTATCCCTATGAAAATCCAAAATACGCATTCGCAATCTTGATGGAAAAAGGACATCGAGACAACTTAGTAGGAGCCACTTTCGTTATGAGGCAAATTCTTGACTGGATGAAAGTAAACACACCGGAATATACACAACAGTAACTAGATGCTAGTTTTTAGTTGTTAGTAACTCAAAATGAAAAAGTATGATATTTGATTGGGAGTTACTAGAATCTAGTAACTCCGCCTTGCCGGCAGGCAGGTAGCCGCTTGCAACTATACCAGTTGACTTTTACCTATTTTTCTCTACAATTGGCCACAATATATATGAACGAAGAACATGAATATTTGACTAAAGAAAAGTTTGATGAGTTCACAAAAGAACTTAACACCCTAAAAACTGTTAGACGTAAAGAGGTTGCTGAAAACCTTGAATACGCTAAAGGTCTTGGGGATCTTTCTGAGAATGCTGAATACCACGAAGCACGAGATACCCAGGCATCAGTAGAGGACCGCATCGCAAAGCTTGAAATGATTCTCAAGACTGCGACTATCGTGGCAGCTCACCATACTGAATCAGTTTCTATCGGTTCAGTTGTTACGGTAAAAAAAGGATCAAACTCCGAATCTAAGACATTTACTATTGTAGGATCAGAAGAAGTTGATTCAAGCAAAGGTTATATTTCTGCAAAGTCACCACTCGGCTCAGCCGCAGTCGGAAAGAAAAAAGGGGATTCGTTCTCTTTCAGCACCCCATCTGGTACAATGGAATATAAGATTATTGGGATTGAATAGGAATAAGAAGAATGGCTAGAATTGAGACGAATAAGAAGAACTAAGATACTTAAATTCTCTTCATTCCAATTCCTCTTATTCATTCCAATTCCTCTTATTCTGCATCAACCCCCCCATGTCCTCTTTTGACGAAATCAGAAATATTCGAATAGTAAAACTTGAAGCAATCAAAGCCTCGGGGATGAATCCGTATCCTATTTCTTCCAAACAAGACTTTGAACTCTCTGCCATAATAAAAAATTTTGAAAAGCTTTCAAAGGCAAAGAAAAATGAATATTCTCTCGTAGGTCGTGTTCTCGCACTCCGCCCCCAAGGCGGACTTATCTTCTTTCACTTCTCAGATGGCACTGCTAAATTTCAAGCTCTTCTAAAAAAAGGAGAAGCCATCTCCGACAAAGAGTTTGACCTCTTTTTTAATACCGTAGACATAGGCGACTTCGTGCAAGTGACTGGAAGTCTTTTTGTAACTAAGCGTGAAGAAAAAACCGTACAAGTAAGTACATGGACCATGCTCTCAAAAAGTCTGCGTCCACTTCCAGAAAAATGGCACGGCCTCACTGATGTAGAGGATCGTTTTCGAAAACGATATCTCGACACCCTTATGAACGAAGAGGTGCGAAATCGTTTTTTACTTCGCGCAAAACTTATTACTGAGATTCGCTCCATATTAGATAAAGCGGGATACATCGAAGTCGAGACGCCAGTACTCCAACCGCTCTATGGAGGCGCTTCTGCAGAGCCGTTTAAGACTCATCACAACGCGCTCGATAGCGATCTCTTTTTACGTATTTCAGACGAACTCTATTTAAAACGTCTTCTTGCTGGAGGGTTCCCGAAAGTATACGAGATTGCGAGAGACTTTAGAAACGAAGGAATCGACACTACTCACAACCCTGAGTTTACAATGCTCGAGTTTTACGAAAGCTACAGCGATGCTCCGAAGCAGAGGGCCTTTGTTGAAGCAATGGTTAAGACTCTCGTAAAGAATGTTCTTCCAGAGGGAAAGCTTATTTGGAATGAAGACGTTATTGATATGACTTCAAAATTCTCAGTAGTCAGCTTTTATGATCTTCTCCGTCGTCATGCATTGATTCCAAACCCAGAATCAATTTCTCAAAGTGATGCCGCTATCACCGCACAAAGACTTGGAGTATCGGTAGATGCGGGAGAAGGCTTAGATAAAATACTTGATAATATTTACAAAAAAACCTGCCGACCAAAGCTTATCCAACCAACGTTCATTATTGATTACCCAGTCAATTATCTACCGCTCGCCAAGAAGAAAGAAGGTGACGAAACGGTCGTAGATGCATTCCAGCTTGTCATTGGTGGAACGGAGCTCGTTAAAGCATTTTCAGAGCTCAATGACCCACTGGATCAAAGAGCGCGCTTTGAAAATCAAGAAAAGAAAAAGACAGAAGGAGACGCAGAAGCTCAGCCACTCGACGAAGATTTTCTTGAAGCAATGGAATACGGCATCCCGCCAGCTGGAGGAGTAGGAATTGGCATCGACCGCCTCGTCATGCTCTTCACAAACATGAAAAACATTAAAGAAGTTATTTTGTTTCCGACTCTCAAGCCTAAAAACAATAATTAATTTATGAATTTTGAACTACCAGAACAAGATGTCCAAGAACTCGAACCGCTTCGTGAAGAGTTTGAACAAATCGGTACTAACTGGAGGGTGCCTTTAAATCAGATCGAAAATCTTGTGGCAGGAAATTCAAACCTTGAAGAGATGCTGGAAGATGTACTCGATCAATGCGTGAGGTATACGAAAACAGTGCTTGAACAACAAGAAACTCTATTGACCGAGGGGAGGGGCGAAGACCATGCTGAAAAAGACATGGCTCGCTCTATTACCCACACAGCTACCCAGGATACACTCCGTGCATTTGCAAGAAATTTGATACGATCAGGAAAAACTGCTACAGATATATACCCACTACTTCCAAATACAGAATCTCGCGCATCATGTGGTCAATTCGCATTGAGGCTCACACTTTCTCGAGGTGTAAAAACAGAACAGTCTAAGTAGTTGCGTATTTTAATAATTTATGTTATTATAAGAATGGAACAAAAACAAGGAGGAGTAATGAATATTTCGAAACGTAAACTTCTCCTAATCGAGTACGGAAAAATCGTACTGAAGGAGATCGAGGGGGTAAAGCTACCTTCTACGGATTCGGACGGTGTTCGCATGAAAGAAATCCAGGAAATTCTTGGGCTCAATCATGACGGAGTTATGAGGGAAGTTTCCGAGTATCTTGGAGGGACGGTTTCTCAGGATTAAAAAGAAGAAAGTTCTGGCGGGGGTCATCTTTGGCTCCCGCTTTCTTGTGCGTTGACTGCGCCCGCGCAAGGCATACTATTACTAAAGCTAGTTCTATTTCAACCTCAATCTCTGAACGAGGATACACTAATGATGAGCAAGCGCACTCAGGAAGCCATTCGGAGAGTCCCAAACGGAGCAATTATAACTTCTGTGCTCAGCAACCTCGGATTGTTTCAAGTTCGCACTTCAGAAGATGAGTTCGATGAACTTATTTCCGTAGGATTTTTAGCGCTTGTAAAAGCAGAGTCTGAGTACAAACCAGATTCAGGCTTTAGTCTTAGTACCCACGTGTATGGCAAAATCAGATGGGCAATTATTGACGAGCTGAGAAAGCCAAAAGGTTTTTATGGAAGGATTGTTTCCATGAGACTCCGCTCGATGAGATGTGTAGCAAATCAACTTTCACATCAGAGCTTTGCACGGCCAACACGAAAGCAGATTGCTGACGAAATGGGTTTATCTCAAGATCAAGTGGACGCCTTGGTCTCAGCGGAGACAAGTATCTCCGATACGACTGATATGGATTTACTTGTTTCGGAGAACCGCGGAGAATCCATTCTCGAACTACTTGAATTTGAGAGTGAGGTGAAGCTTCTCCGAAAAAAGATTGCAGAGCTCAAACCAGTGGAGAGGGAAATCATCCGTTTGTATTATATGGAGGAGCTTCCATCGGATGTAATCGCCCAGCAACTCGGATACTCAACCAGCAGTCTTCGCAACCTAAAAGCGCTTACTCAGCGCAAGCTCCGCATGGCAATGATGAAGTAATCCAATCACTAGTTACAAACAGCAGGTCACCGTCCCGACCTGCTGTTGTTTTTTATATCAAATCTCTATAAATGAGGACGAGATAAATCCTTTTCAAAAGAACGATTCGGGATATATCCCTCAACCCCCGTGTTTCAGCTTCGCTGAAACACGGGGGTTCTTTTTATATTTCTTATATCTCTATTCTGCATTCTTCTTTTTATTTTTTATTTTTTACTTATTACTTTTCTCTCTCCTTCTTCCCACTCTTTCTCTTCTTACTCCTTTTATTCATCTGATTCACTCCTATTCTTCTTATTCTTCACTACTCCTGTTATTCGTCCACAAGTGAACTCTAGTTCAACAAAAAAGTGGATAACAATGTAGGGTAGTGGGAGAGTGTGTCATATACTTTCTATTAAGTGGGATGAAGTGGGAAATCAAATATTTTCATATGGTAGAGAAATCTTAGAGAAAGAGATTTCAAAGATGCTTTTTAAGATGAAAAGATGAACGCATCTTTTCACGACACATCGAGAAGCGCATCAAATCAAGAGAGAAATGATTTTCATTTTTGAACACACGCAACACTTATGTTTATCGGCGAATACACACACACAGTTGATGAAAAAAAGAGAATATCTCTTCCATCAAAATTTAAGAAAGATCTCGGGGCTACTGTGATCATCACAAAAAGTCCTGACAGTTGCCTTTTGGTGTATCCGCAGAAAGCGTGGAAGTTGATTGCAGAGAAGCTCGGTACGCTTCCTATGGGGCACAGAGACAATCGAGATTTCGGAAGATTTATGCTTTCGGGAGCTCAAGAAGTCGAAGTGGATTCTACCGGTCGCATTTTGGTACCAGATTTTCTTCGTGAGTTCGCAGACCTTAAAAGTAAAGTGGTGTTTGCGGGTCTCTACGACCGTATTGAAATCTGGAATGAAAAGGATTGGACGGAGAAGCGCAAGATCATCGAGCGACAAGCAGACGGCATGGCGGAAAAACTTGGCGGGATGGGAGTAATTTAGGGTAGTTACAGGTTTCTAGTTCCTAGTAGCTAGTTTAGAGGGAATTTGATAGAACTATCTTCTACTAAAAACTAATACCTAGAAACTAACAACCACCCAAAATGATTCACACATCAGTTCTTTTACAAGAAGCAATCGAAGGCTTGGCCCTTACTGACGGTGACCTTGTCGTAGACGGAACTCTCGGGAGTGGAGGTCACACGCAGGCGATACTCGCAAGTGGAAAAGACCTTACTGTCATTGGAATGGATCTCGACACCGCGGCTATCGCACGAAGCAAGGAAAGACTTGGTGACGATAAGAGAGTAACTCTCGTCTGTGCCAGTTATGCGACCTTGCCGAGCGTTCTAACGGGGCTCAATATCAAGCATGTTACGAAAGTGTTGTTTGATTTCGGATTCTCTTCAGATCAGATTGAAACGTCAGGAAGAGGATTCTCATTCCTTCGAAACGAGCCACTCCTTATGACGTTCAAAGAAGTGCTAGGTCCTGATGATCTGACTGCAAGGGAAATCGTAAACAGTTGGGACGAAGAATCAATCAGAGGAGTCTTGCGGGGATACGGCGAAGAACGCCACGCAGGCAGGATTGCAAAAGCCATCCTCAAAGAGCGAGCAAAAAAGCCAATCGAAACCACCTTCGAACTTGTAGAGATTATTAAAGCTTCTACTCCAAAGGATTACAGTGCCAAAAAGATTCACCCTGCTACTCGTTCCTTCCAAGCCCTTCGAATAGCGGTAAACGATGAGCTCGAGACGATTGCAGAAGGAATTGATGGGGCGTTTCGTTCAATGCAAAAAGGAGGGAGAATCGCAGCGATTTCTTTTCATAGTCACGAAGACAGGATTGTAAAGCAAATGTTTAAAGCGTGGACCCAGACGAAATTTGCCACGATGATAACGAAAAAACCTGTGATGGCGAACGAAGAAGAAATAAAAATAAACCCAAGAAGTAGAAGTGCGAAGCTGAGGATTATTGAGAAGAACTGAAGGAAAATAGGAAGGAACCCGCCTTGTAAAGCTCCGCGAGGCGAGTAAAAAGAAGAGGATTCAATTCAATTTTTATAATGACTTTTTACTAACTACTCGCTACTTATTAACTAATTTTACTAGGATGAA
>Ga0209490_10001303_pt1 | contig 24314 bp, 20 predicted proteins | sample MAT06_FD_187209 | JGI IMG/M metagenome (GOLD analysis project Ga0209490, IMG submission 187209) | Freshwater microbial communities from Lake Fryxell liftoff mats and glacier meltwater in Antarctica - MAT-06 (SPAdes) (version 2) | ecosystem: Environmental > Aquatic > Freshwater > Ice > Liftoff... | reverse complement strand
CGTACGCCGCCGCCGCATCCTCCCCCAACGTTTCGTTGGGGGGCGGGGGACCGCGGCGTAGCGAAGCGCAGCCGTGGTGGAGGGGGTGCGCCTGACGTCTGGACTTGGCCCAAAACGGTGGACACGAAGACACAACGGCCACACCCACTCGAATGCAGCTCAGCGGTCAGCGTTTGCGGCTGAATGCTCGACCAAGACGTCAGTCCGAGGAGCGTCGTGCGCCTTGTGGCCGCATCTGGAGTTGGCGGGTCAGGCGCAAAGGTGTGCCCGAGATGCGTTCCCCCCGCAGCAGCGGCTTTGGCTGCCTAACTAGTAATTAACCCGCACCGAGCGGGTACGTGCGCGGATTTAGGCAGGTCAGCCTAACACCGCAGCCTATTTCCGTCGGAAACGACGAACCACAGTCAGAGTACCGAGATGTGAGACGCGACGACATTGCCGCGACCCGAAATAGGCTGCGAAACGAGCTGCATAACGTCGTTGAGAATTCGCTGACCTCAAGCCGCCGAAATCACGTTCGCGGGTCTCTTCGGAGGCGTCGGGTCCGGCGGTCGGGACCCTGGAAGTACCTGCGCCCGAGATGGCGACGGAGCCGACACGCCACGATCGAGCGGGTTGCGGGACAGTGGTCGCAGCCTGCGGGACCTCCGGGTCGAGTGGACGCGCTTGGCGGTGCCGCAACTGCGCTCGTCGACGCAGCTGTGTGGGCGATCGGAGCGTCCACCGTCGTCAAGGCGTCTCCACGACCGCATCGAGCCCGAAGAACGCCCGCGTTCCCTCGGCGTGCTCGTTGGCGCCGACGACCGTGGCGCGAAGCGTGATGACGCCGCCTTTCGCGGTCTGCATACCGAGATCGATCGGTTCTGACGGCAACACTTTTCCTCTTCCTCCGCTGTAGAGATCGATCGGCATTCCCACGTCCTTGCCGTTGACGGCGAACTGAACGATGCCGTAGTCCCACGCCGTCGTCCGTCGTGATCAGGCAACGCTTCGCAAACGGGATCGGAATGAAGAGATTCCACCCGCGACTGCGCGAACCTGCGAGAGGAAACCCATGTTTCTCGTCGCCAAAGAAGGCCGTCCCATCTAACACTGCTTCCATCGGCGCTTCGATGATGGGCTTCGCGTTCCCATCGATGTACACACGCATGACACCCTTCGGATTCGGTGACCACACCCGCACGACAGCGCCTGGTCCTTCGACATCGAGCATCACCGACTCTCTGCGACCGTCGCGATCGTCGACGCGGATGAACTTGCCAGAGTCGTCATTCGCGAACCACGTTTTCGCATCGTCCGGAGTCTTTGACGCGGGGTCGTAACTTGAACTCTGGATCAATCGAAACGGCGGATCGGGAAGCCGCGCGATCGCATAAGGATCGGCGAGTTCCTTTATGAGCTCTGCGAGAGTGACGGGATCGCTGGCTCGCGCGAACGATGTAGCGACGAGAATCACCAAGACCACGATGCGCATGGGATGCCTCCGATGCGGAAGGCTAGCAGCCCGTTCCAATCGCGCATCGCACACATCCGCATGCTCCGAAGCGTTCGTGTCGGGGCGTCGGTCTTGAGCGCGAGGACTCCCTGTTGGTGAAGCAGAGCGTTTTCACGGCACTTTGACGCGTCTTCCGGCTACGGTGTGCGTCCCCCAACCTCACCCCGAGGTGGTGGGGTCGCACGCCCGCTTGGAGCCTCCCGACGATGACGCTCTTTCGCTGTTTGAAAAAATGTTGCTCGCTTCGCTGGCGCCGCCTGGGCAGCGCAGTGATGCTCCTGCCCATGCTCACACTCATCGTTGCTTTCGCAGCGGCACCAGACGATGCGGCGAAAGTTGTGGAAGCGGAAAAAGTGGACGGTGAGAAGAAAGATGTCGAGGAGAAGCTCACCCTCGAACGACTCTTTCCCGAGAAGAGCTTCTTCGGTCCCAGCGCCCGCGGTATGGCGTTCAGTCGCGATGGTCGCTTCGCAGCGTTTCTGTATGCGCCGTATCTCGAACGGCGTCACGGTGAGGACCTTTACCTCTTCGATACGAGGAATGGCCAGATGCGCCGCATCACGAGTGTCGGGCGCCTCGCTGAGTTCGACGCCGAAGCGCGCAAGGTGAAGGAAGATCGTGAGGCGAAGGCGAAGAAGTCGGGTGTGACACTCGGCGCGCTCGCTGCGGAGCAGCACGACGAACTCGCCGAACGACTTGGATGGAAGGATGGCTGGGTGCTCGGCACGTGGGCCGGTGAGGCTCGCGTCGACGCCGCAGCGACCGGTCCGCTCGCTGCGGGCGAGTCGAGATTGACGCTCACTCAAGGGAAAGGAGGAGTGATCACGGGCGAGTTGCGCGTAGGACTGGTGCGATTACCGGTCAAGGACGGCACCTACGACGACGCGAAACGCGCACTGAAGGCAACGATCGCCGATGCGTCGCTCAAGGTCGACGGCGAACTGTTGCTCGCGTTTGCAGATGGCGTGCTCAAAGGCACAGTCTCGATCAAGGTGCCAGCTCAAAGGCTCAATCTCTCGTTCACCCAGGCGAAGGCCGAACCCGAGGACCCGAAGAAGAAAACGCCGCGCGGCGTGATCGGCTCGATTGGCGAGCGGCTCACGCTTGCGGATGTCGTCTCGGCGAACGACGCGACGATCAACGACGAGAAGGATGGCAAGCCGCCGAAGGATCCAGCGCCTCGCTACAGCGGTGTTTCGTCGTTTGAGTGGTTGCCGTGGCGCCTCGGCCCGAACGGCATGCCCGTCGACACATCGAGCGAGGACGCAGCGAAGGCAGAGATGCTCGTGATGATCGACGGTGACGTATATCGCCTAACAATCGACACAACGAAGTGGGAAGCGTCGATCGCTCCACCTGCGGCAGAGGCGTCGAAGGACGTTTCCAAAGAGGTTCCGAGCGACGGCGCGACCGACGCGAAGCCAGAGGCCGCGAAGTTAGATCCAAGCAGTCCAAATTCAAAGAAGCCAAGCTCTAGCGGGGCCGCTGACGGCAAAAAGCCCACGCAACTCGAGTTTAAGCCCTCGACGCCGTACCTCGGCGAACTTATTCGCCTCACGCGCACCCGTGAGCGCGAGTCCGACGTGCAGTATCTCCCGGATGCAACCGGCTACACCTACCTCCGCAACAACGCGCTGCTGCGCGTCACGTTCGACAGTTCTGAAATCGTGCAGCTCGACCCTGAACTGAAAGACGGTGAGCGGATGGTTGGCTATCGCATCAGCCCCGACCAAAAGAGACTCGTCTTCCTCGCGACCCGCGGTGCGCCCGGCGCCATCGACAGCGGCGGCCGGAGCGTCACGATCGTTAACTATCGTGAGCGCTTCGCAAAGGCCGTCGACGTGCCGCGGCGCATGCCCGACGACGCGTGGCCCGAGTCGTACTCCAGCGTCTACCTCTACGACCTCGGCAAGCATCAGAGCGAAGATGGCCAGCTTGAGCGAGTGTTCACCAAACGAGTAAGCGGACCGCGCGATGTGATTCGTGTGCCGGAGTGGTCGCCCGATTCATCCCGAGTCGCATTTGCGGCGTTTGAGCAGGCGACCGGTCAAATAAAGATTCTCGAGGCGGGCTTCGCGGCCGAAACCGACAAGGATAAGAAGGAGAAAGCGAAAGCGAAGGACGAGGACGACGGGAAGGAAGGCGAGGGGGCGAAGAAGGAAGGCGACGCTAGCGAGACGAACTCTGACCTCGAACCGCAAGAGCAGAAGCGTGAGACCAAAAGAGACGGCACCCAAAAAGATGGCACCGGGCGAGACGAAACGAACAAAGACGACACCAAGCAAGACGACAGCAAGAAGGACGACGGCGCGAAACCAGCCAGCGGCAAGAAGCCCGATGCCGACAAGCCTGAGTTCAAGATTGAGAACGCCAAGGTCGTCTATCAATTCCTGCACGCAGGCGGACCGAGCACGCCAAGCATGATCGCTCCGTTATACTTGCCCGACAGCCGACGGATGGCGTTCATCACCGAGCTCAGCGGTTTTCGGCAGTTGCATGTGCTCGACCCGCGGTACGAAGAGCTGACCCAAGTGACGCATGGCAAGTGCGAGGTCCACCCGTTCCACCAATCAGCTGACGGTCGCACGCTCTACTACACCTCGACCGAGATTGATCCGGCACAGGATCACATCTATTCGATCGATCTCGAGACGCGGCAGATTAAGTGCCTCTCGAAAGATTCTGGAACCTACAGCCGTGTCGCGGTGCGGGACGACGGTTCGTATGTGCTTGCGTCGCACGTCGACTTCGGCGCTCTGCGCGAACTCGTCGCGATCACCGCGCCGGGCGTTGACACCGCCGCGATGACGCGGTTTACCGATTCGCATCCGTATGAGGCGTTCGTACTGACTCGCGTAAGCCCCGAGTACTTCAGCTATGAAAACCGGCATGGGCAGGAGATCCATGGCCACATGTTTAAGCCGAAGGACTGGAAGCCGACCGACAAGCGGCCGCTTCTACTCTTCGTGTACGGCGGTCCGCTCGGCGAGCGGAATATGGCAGCGCGGGGTTCCTTCGACTCCTCCGGCTACTTCTTCGCCCGCTACATGGCGGAAACTCACGGATACGTCACCGCGACAGTCGACCCGCGCGGCGTTTCGGGATACGGCGCGGTTTTTGAGAAAGCGAACTTCGAGCAGGTCGGCAAGCCGCAGACTGAGGACCTTGTCGACGGCGCGCGATGGTTCGCCAAGAACCATGGAGTCGATGAGAAGCGGATGGCTCTTCATGGTTGGAGCTTTGGTGGGTTTCAGACGCAGATGGTCATGTACACCGAACCCGAAGTGTTCGCTGCGGGCATCGCTGGCGCTGGTCCGACGGAGTGGCAAAACTACAACGCGTGGTACTCGACCGGCACGGTCGGCAAGAACGAGCCGGGCAAAGTCGAGCTAGAAAAATATTCGCTGCTCCCGCTCGCAAAGAACCTCAAGGGCAAACTCCTGCTCGTCCACGGCATGGAAGATTCCAACGTGCTGTTCCAAGACACGGTGCGGGTCTACCGCGAGTTACTGAAGGCAAAGAAGCAGACGCAAGTTGAACTCTTCGTCGATCCGACCGGCGGCCACAGCCTTGGCGGCGACGTGAAGAGTTTCGGCCGCTTCAGCAAGTACGAAGAGTTCTTGCTGCGAACCATCGGTCGATGGGAGACACCGAAGGTAGAGCAGCCAAAGGAAGAGAAGCCGGCTGACGAGAAAGAAGCCGCAAAGGACGAACAGCCCACCGGTGACAAAGTCAGCGGCACGCCGTCATTTCGCTAACTCCCGCAGCTTGATGCTTCGAAACTGGATCTTCATCGGTTGGCCCGTATGAAGCTGTAGCGCGAGGATTCCATGCGTGCGCGCGCCTTTCGCGCCGGGCTCGGTCACAACCGTATCGTTGTCGACGATCTCAGCCATTCTCACGCCATTGATTTCATGGATCGCATGATTGCCCGAGACTTCGATGCGGTAGGTGTTCCAGCCGTCCTTGCCGTTGATATGACCTGCGAGCGCTTGGGGGTCGCCGAGAGATCCGGTCACCTTGGGTTTACCGCCGGGTTCGATTTCAACCTGCTGCCCGCGCAGCGCCAAGATCCCGCGATCGCGCTCGCCGTACAGGATTCCGGTGTATTGGACCGGCTGATCGATATCAGCTTGATACCCGCCGACGATCCACCTCCCGCGATCGCCTGAGCCATCGGCGACGGGTACTTCGAAGCTTCGGTACTGCAACCCCGAGTTTGCCCAGTCGGAGCGGATGACGTACTCGAACTGAACCTCGAAATCACGAACGTCAGCGCCGCGATAGATGATGAATGTGTTGCGCTCCGTGGGATTCGCCGCGGTCGTCTCCCCGGTCAGCGTTCCGTCCTCGACGCGCCAGAATCGTGCATCGCCGTCCCACCCGGTGAGGTCAACGCCGTTGAAGATCGACCTCGCGCCGACACTCTGAGGCGGACTCGCCTCTGGTGTGCAGGCAGGTGCGCCACAGGCGAGAGCTGCAAGCCATAGCCCGCATGCCCGCATGAATATCGAGTTTGATCTGTGCTTCATCGTGTGTGCCATCTCAGGGTGATGTCGGGTGTGACAGGTTGTGTGCTGATTGTGATGGGACCGCAACGCTGGAGGTTCCGCCACAACATGTTTGTTTCCGCGGCAGGCATTCTCTACGCTCGCGCGACTATGCGTTCACGATTTGTCGGAAGAACCTGCGCCCTCGCGCTCCTCCTCGTACTCTCGTCCGCAACCCCGAGTGCGACGTGCGCTGGCACGTGGGTCGCGGTGGCGACCGACGCTCCGGTCGTGAACGCGGGTGTGGCAATTCTCCTCTCTGACGGCGCCGTGCTCGTGTTAGGGAACGCGTCCCCCAATCGCGAACTCGGCGACACCTGGCATCGACTCACTCCCGATTCGACCGGCAGCTACGTGAACGGCACTTGGAGCGCGATTGCGCCGATGCTCGACACGCGCGAATACTTCTCGTCGCAAGTCCTGATGGATGGCCGCTTATACGTGGCGGGCGGCGAGTACGGCACTGGAAAGTCGAAGGCCGAGGTGTACGACCCCGTCATGGATACGTGGACCGCCACGCCGCCTCCCGGCGGGGTCGTGAGCGACGCGAATTCCGAGATGCTGCCGGATGGGCGCGTGCTGCAAGCTCTCGTTGAGGGGAACCTGAAGAAGACACGCATCTACGACCCAGTGACTAACACCTTTGTTGACGGCCCTCAGTGCCTTGGGATCCACAACGAGTCAGTGTGGATGAAACTCGCGGACGACAGCATCCTCTTTGTCGATCGAGGCACCACTGCGTCCTAGCGATACCTTCCCGCCACGAACGTTTGGACCGCGGCTGGCACTGTGCCGGTACAGCTCTACGATTCGTTCGGACTTGAGACGGGCGCGGCGCTGCGACTGCCGGACGGTCGCGCGTTCTTCCTCGGCTCGCCGAAGACGAGCGCCTACTACCAACCGAGCGGAAGCTCCGCGCCGGGGACGTGGACGGCGGGTCCCGTTCCGCCGGGCGGTCGCGGCGCGCCCGACGCACCGATGGGAATGCTCGTGGACGGCAGGATTCTCTGTGCTCTCTCGCCAGCGCCCAAGCCCTTCGATCACTTTCCGAAACCGACTACGTTCTTTGAGTTCGACTACCTCACGAACACCTACGAGGAAATCGCTGCGCCTGGCGGCGGCACGTCGATCGACGATCCGTCGTACACGTTTTGCTTCTTGGCCCTGCCCGATGGGAGCGTGTTCTGCACGCACCAAGCATCCGCGACGTATTACGTCTACGTGCCGGACGGCGCACCACTTGCGATCGGGCGTCCCACGATCAAGAGCGTGGTGAAGCAACCCGACTCGACGTACCTGCTCACGGGAACCGGATTCAACGGTATTTCCGAGGGAGCGTCGTACGGAGACGACTGGCAGATGAATACGAATTGGCCGATCGTCCGATTGGCGTCGACGCGCGGACCTGAGGTCCACTACGCCCGCACTTTCGGATGGAACTCGACCGGCGTCGCAACTGGCGAAGCGGTCACTACCACCAGCATGTCCCTGCCGCCGTCGATCGCGCCGGGTTCGTACAGCCTCGTGGTGGTGGCGAACGGCATCGCGTCTAAGCCTGTCCCACTCGATGTTCTCTCGTCGCGCTGCGCGGCGGACCTGAACGCAGATGGAGTCGTTGACGCCGCCGATCTTGCCGCGCTGCTCGGCCAATGGAACAGCCCCGGGAAGGGCGACCTCAACGGAAGCGGAATGGTGGACAGCGCTGACATCGGACAACTTTTAGGTGAGTGGGGGCGCTGCCCGTCGTGAGCGCGACGATGTGTGCTGGCGAACGAGTTATCCATTCGTTACGCGCGCTCGTGGCAGAACTGTGACATTCGGCAGTACGCTCGAAAACATCGTTCCGCCGATGTCGCGGTCCCAGCAGAACCGGGAAGCCCCAAACATGGGCAACACGGACAGCTGCTCGATCTAACCTGAAGACCTCCCAGAAGACCCCCCCCCCCATGCGTCTCGCTCTCTCGCTCGTCATCTTCGCCGTGTGTACCTGCTCGGCTTTGGCCCAGAATGCAATGCTCGCCGTGCTTCCCGCCCAGGCCGCAGCACCGAAGGGCATTCCGGTGCCCGACATGCCTGTGCTGACGACGACAAAACTTGAGGGTGGCCTGATCGTTGAGGACATGAAGGTCGGGCAGGGGTACGAGATCAAGCCCGGCGATGCGGTCGTCGCGCACTATCACGGCACGCTCCGCGTCGACCCGAACACGGTGTTCGACTCGTCATTCAGCCGAGGCGAACCCTTGGGGTTCCCACTCGCGGCCGTCATCCCGGGCTGGCAGAAAGGCGTTCCGGGAATGAAGATCGGCGGAGTCCGCCGACTCATAGTGCCAGCGGCGATGGCCTACGGCGAGGGGTCACCGAGCCCCGCGATTCCACCGAACTCCGACCTAGTTTTTGTCATTGCGCTTGTCGACGTCCTCGGCGTCGAAGATCTCAAGGTCGGCGCGGGCGACATGACAGCAACATCACGGTGCGTGGCAATTACGGCGTACACGATCACCGACAAGGACGGAAAAGTTATCGAGAAGCACGATGCCAGTGACCCCTACATCTGGATCCCGAATGAGTACGCGCCGATCTCGCTTGGTATTCAGGGCATGAAGCTTGGCGGGAAGCGCCGGATCAAGGTGCCTGCGGCGTTCAACCAGTTCAACGCCGACTTCGCACGTGAGTCTGGCCCGGCGCGTCCAGCGAACGTGCTGGTAACCATCGAGGTGGAGTTACTGAAGATGCGAAACATCCCGATCGGGTCAAAGACGCCCGGTTGTTGAAGCCGATCGCCCGGCTCGGATGGTGCCGGATCACCGTGCATGGCTGAATGGAACTGGCGAATGTGACCAGCTATCAGAGTTAGGGATTGCATTGAACCCGCCGCCGTCGCCACAATGGCGGAATGCCCAGCTGCAAACACTTCCCTGACGTATTGATCGCGTCAGCGCTCGCTCCGTTCGTCATCGCCAATCCGTCGAGTGCCGACGAGTTCACGTCGGTGAGCATTGACAGTTTCGTGAACGCCAGTCTTCAGGCCGGGAACTCAGCGTATCCCTCGGGCTCACCGGTGCTGCTCGGCGGGATCCCCTTCGAGATCGCCCCGCTGGGCAACAACTACATCCAGACTTCTTCGTTCCGTGGGACTGTGGCGCTCGTGTTTCCTATCGGGCTACCGAACGTCGCAGGCGTCCACACGCTCATCAATACGTACTGGGGCGAGGGCGGGTCTGGCACGCTCGCCTCGCTGAAGTTCGAATTCGATGATGGCTCGAACTTCGTGAAGCCCCTCGACGGCAACGTCGACATTCGTGACTTCTACCAGAACGTTTTTACGAACACGATCAACGGCACCACGACGGTCAACGTCTTCACGACCGACAACGACGGCCCCGCCGGACCGAATGCATATCGACTGGATAAGCAATTCGTCGATCTCAGCGCGTTCAGCGACCGAACGTTAGTCTCGATGACGCTCGTCGACTCGGGCAGCAACGGCGTGCAGCGAACCTTCCTCTCCGGTATCACCGTTCAGACATTCGCGTCGTCGTGCGTCCCAGCCGACCTCGACTGCGATGGCGTGGTCGGAGCGAAGGATCTCGCGATCTTACTCGGCGCGTGGGGTACCGCGGCCGCTGATCTCGACGGCGACGGCGTGACGGGCAGTCCCGATCTGGCGATCCTGCTCGGATCGTGGACCTGACTTACGATCGTGGAGATCTTTGAAGACGACAAGCGCCACCTGCTGCCCGCGCAGAGCTGCAAGATCGCGCAATGGCGTTCTTCGTACGTGTGGATCAGGCGAGCGTACGGCCCAGAAGTCTCTCAAGGATTCTCAGCGGTGCTCTCGAGGGATCTAACATAGACTTGATGGGCAGGTGATAAGTTTGCTCGAGTGCGTACTGCCCGCTCATCGCTGCATGCGAGACGAGATCGGTGAAGACCATCCAAGTGCTTCCTGCTTGAAACTCGCAGGCGCGCTGAGGCGACCGTGACTGGTAGTCCAAGTCAGCCTTCATCCGGTCGTGCAGTTGAAGCATGTAGTGGTCGTAGGCGGTGCGTCGACGCTTGGTGACGCCCAGCAATCGGAGGATGCTGGCGCTGCCCCAAACTGGGCCGCTGAGCGAACTCTGGTAGTGGCTCGCGACCCCCTCAAATGAATCACCAAGCCTCCATTGGCGACTCTGCCCGTGTGGATTCACGTTGGTCAGAACGCGCAGTATTCGGGTTCCCTGTGTGGGCGACGACGGAAAACTGTCCACGTGCAGTCGCTTGTCGTCCTTCCGCCACGAGATCTGCCTGCCCGCGATCTCGGTAGCGCGGAAGCTGGTGCGGGCCTGCTTCAGTCCCGTCTCATAGTGCGGCAGCAGGTTTCGGAGCAGCGCCCGGCTCGTTTCGGCGAAGCGATGGATCATGCTCTGCAATCGCTTGTGATCTGCTTCATTGAGATTGCCGCCGCGCAGCGATCCGGTGGTTGGATCCAAGCTGACATTCTTCGCCTTCCCAGCGATCGACGGCGTGAGAAGTTCGCTCTCGCCCGCCTGCAACAGAAAGGGAAGCCGCGGGAAAGACAGGAAATCTCCCCGCTCGAGCGCATCGATCGCGAGGTCCTGTTGGGCTGTCGTGATTCGCTGATCCCACGTCGTGACTGGCAGAGTGATGAGCTCGGTCATGCTGGTTGCTCCTATAAGCTAACAGCCTGTGGCAAAAGTCATTTGGGCTGCGGATGAGCAGGTTGGTCCACTTGCCCAGTCATAAGTAGGCACCGCGACGCAGTCTTTCCCGCAGGATACGTCAGCCACGGCGACGCTACTTTACCGGAACCCGTCGCCGTCCGACCCATCGCGATGACTTGGATCTTGTCGGTACCACTCGGCGAGGACTCGGTACAGCTCGGCGTCCCAGTCAAACATCGCGGACGGTCGCTCGAAGAATACCTCGGTGGCAACGGCGAAGAACTCGGCCGGATTCGTCAGCGCGTAACGCCTAAGCGGCGGCGAGAGCCCGATGCGGAGGTCGGACTCGAGGTGCTCGCGCGCCGAGGTCATCGCGTCGTGCCACGCGTGCGCTTGCTTTGCCGACTCCATCCGCGGCGTGCCATCCACTGGGCCAGCAGCCATGTCGAGCTTGTGCGCGAATTCGTGCAGCACAAGGTTCTCGCCGTCATGACCATATACCGCGCCAGTCAGCGTGTGACTCCATGAGAGAATGACTGGCCCGCGATCGTGCGCCTGACCAAGGACCGCTTGGCCGCCGGTGTTGATGACCCCGGCACCCGAGCCGGGCATGATCCCTTGCCGGGTTGGTCCGGTGAAGTACCCGCTGGGATACACGAGAATCGACGAGACATTATTGAAACGATCTTCCGGTCGCGCGAGCAGCAATCGACATGCTTGCGCCGCGATAACTGCCCGTACTTCGTCCGTGAGTTTGAGTCCGCCGCAGCCTTCCCAGTGCCGCTCGGCGATGAAGAAACGTATCTCGTCCTCGATACGGAGCTGCTCATCGGCGGTGAGCGTTGACCAGAATCGCATATTGCGATCAAGGAGAACGCGCCACCCCGGCGGAAACGGTGTGCGGCGAATGCGTCTACGACGGAGCCAGCGGATAAGCATCGTTGCTACGGAAGGGTATCCGGAGCGCCGCTGGGTGAATTGAAGCGGCGGGACGCGCGAGTGCGGAGGCGTTGGGTCGTGGAGTCAGCGCGAAGTCGACTCTCGCGGTTTGAGAACGCTCTCGCAACTTACCGCGGATCGTCTCGAATAGAAGAGCGCCGGTGGAACGCTTCGAGGAATCGAATCTATGAGATGCCACTCAATCGCTCAATAGCACGGGCGCTCCTAGTCGCGCGGCGGCGCTCACTGCGCTGAGCGCCCTCGCCGTGGTCGTGCACCCGAACGCTTGCGTCGCAGCCCCGGGCATCACGATGTATCGAGTCGTGAAGATCGCGGAGATTGCAGATCCAGATCAAATCGGTTCACCCGATGCCATCGGCAACTTCTTCTTCGCCGATAACACCTTCGGAATCAATGAAAGCTCAGAGATCGTCGGGGCGTACGACCTCCACACCATGGCAGGGGTCTCGGCATCCATCCAATCGGTGGCTACCGACCTCTGTAACTCCGGCGATGACACAGCAGGTTTCGTCGGAGTGACGATAGTGGCTAACACGGGCTGCCGTGAAAATGCGATTCCGACTCCGACGGGCCTGCAAGCTCGATCCGCCATCGCGTGGAGGTTTCGGACGACCGGTGCGCTCAGCGTCGAGGCAGTCGCTCCACCCGTAGCCAATGTCGAATCGTGGGCCCACTCCGTCACCGATCTGTTCGACGCCCTGCCGCTGCATCCCGGACATGAGTCGGTCGTGGTGGGGAAGGCGTCGACCGACTGTTTTCACAACGTGATCGGCTTCGGAGATGTTATCCCCAGCGGCGCTCGAACCATACTGAGCGCGTTCGACTCCGGCACGCGGTCCGCGGCCCTCGCTGTCTATCCGCCGATACTCAGCTCCGCCAGCACGTTGCTCAGGCCATTGACGTTTGCGGGTCGCGACTGAGCCTCTGTGGCGGGCGTGCGCAACTGCACCGCGCCTGGGTTTGGCTCTGCTGATTGCAGTCTGAACGACCTTGACGCCATTCGGTGCTCGGTGAGTTCGAGCACGATTGGAATCGACCAGCTTGCGCATCTGGGCTGCGCGCCGTCGTCCCCGCCATGTGACGCGGAGAACTGGTCGACTGAGGCGCGGGCGGTGAATTGGGACGGCTACCTCGCCGGGGTGTATACCAAGCGGCCAACACCCACGAGCGGCCCTTGCATCCAGCGCGCAGCGTTTTGGTCGCCCGTGTCGCCGTTCCTGCATGAAATTGGATTGACACTGCCGTGTGGAATCGCGGCGGACGCGTCCTCGCGTTCAGAGTCGCTGACCCGAGTTGACGAACAGGGTTGGCTGACTGTCGTTGGTTGGTTGCCGAGCCTCTTGAAGTCAGTCATCTGGCGAGGTCTGCATTCGAACTGGTGTGCAGTCGAGGGGACCGATGCGTCCATCCTCGACATCTCGCAATCTGCGGATGCAGGGACGTTGGATGGTGCGGCTTGCCGCGAGCCGCATTTAGGCGACCTCACGCTTCCGTCAAGCGTGGTGATCCATCGGTGGATCACCGAGATCTATGACGTCAACGACTACGGCCATGCAGTCGGCGTCCTCCGAAAGGTCTTCGATGTCACGAATCCGGGAAACTGCCTCAGCTGTGGTGGCGCTGGCATGGCGCAGGCAGCGCAGCCGGGCGACGGCGATGCGTCGCCGGGCAGCGATTCGGAAAGCGTGCTCGCGCTGAACTTATCGCAACTGGGATTTGATTCGATCGACACGTTTGTTGCTTGGGGTCTCGCAGCTTCTCAGGACCAAATCACCGGTGTGATGGAGCAGTTGAGTAGTCTTCTGAGCGATGAAGGAGGTACACCATGATCCGTACAATGCGAGGTCGCCTATCGGTACTTTGCACGGGATCGATTCTCCTGATGGCATCGATCGCGCACTCAGAGGTTACAAGCTACAACTCTTTCGCCGCGTGGTCGGGGGCGAGTCCGATCTTCACGACGCTCGACTTTACGTCGGTCGGAGACGGGTATGTCACGGATCAGTACGCGAGCTTGGGTGCCGTGTTTGCGGAGGGTGACGACTACGCGTTCATTAGTGGTGGATTGTTCCCGCAGGACGGGTGGGGTGTCGTCGGATCATACTTCGGAAGCGGCTCGGTAACAGTTCAAGTTCTGAGCGCGATTCCCGCCTTCGGTGCCTTCTACACCGGCGGGCTCCTTAGGCGGCGACGACGGCTGATCTAACGATTGCAGGCACTACGTCGACGTTCGCGAAATGCGCAGGCAGCGTTCGGAGAGCGTGCTCGCGCTGAAGCTGTCACAACTGGAATCCGTATGAGGGGTAGTGCCTGCGCCCGATTGCGTTTAGGCGCTCGATCCGATCGCTTTCGTTCTAACTCCATGTTTCCTCCGATTTCTCCGTGCTCAACACTCTGTATGGCGCTGACTGCAGCGCTAGCAGCAGAACCAAAGGCACAAGGCACTTTTAGCACGGAGCAATCGGAGTGAGGTCGGAGTTTGAGGGATCCGGTCGCGCCACTTCTCTAACACTCAGCACATGCAGCCGTTCATGGACACGCCCCCCAAGCGCCGAGCAGAAGCCCAAGATCGATCGCGTCGGTGGTGCCGTCGCCGTTGATGTCGCCAAGCACGCCGCCCCAACCACCAAGCAGAATCCCGAGATCGGACGCATTGACGGAGCCAGATGCATCCAGATCGCCCGGGCACGGCGCCGTTAACGTCGACGGCAACACGCTCGTCCACGTCGTACCGACACGAATCTCGTCGGTCAGGAAGCCGCCGTCGTTCAAGATCTTGATGTTGACGGGAAGCGCGCCGGTCATCGTGTACGTCGCCTCAGGCGCGACTGGCTGCGGATCGTCGATCATCGGATTCACGAAGAGGCCGTAGGTGATCGTGCCATCGAAATTATTGTTGATACGCACCACGCATAGCGCCGTCACGTTCTCCTCGACTGGAACCGTGGTATCGACGCCGGAGAACGCGGTGTTCATCAGGCCGTAATGGAACGTGCCCGGATGTGCACCAACGATCATGCCGTTTGATAGGCTCCCGAACTCCAAGCCGCCGCCTTGGCCAAAGCCTGGCACCGGCCGAAAGAGGAACGAGACATACACCACGCCGTCGGTCGTCGTATAGGGCGCGATATTACGGCTGTAGATGGAATAGGCCGTGTTCGGGAATGGTGGTGTCGCGGCGCAGTTGCCGGAGGTTTGGAGATTTGGCCACGTGAGTCCCGATATTCCGACGCCAGTCGGGATCTCTTGCACCAGAAGCCAGTGCGAACTCCAGCCGGTGCCGCCGTTGAGCCCGGCGAGCGAATTCGTTGGGGCGTAATTGAAACCCTCGTAGGCGACAAGCTCGCTCGCGTTCGCGGCGAGGGTTGCAGAACACAGAGCAGCGATACCGGAAGCGATCAACCCGCTCTTTGTTTTCTTCATGGGCTATACCTTCTGGCCGACGCGGCCAAGCTTGTGTGAACAGACGACAACAGCGATGGCGCGATTACCCGGTCCAATCGCCTAGCAGGATCGCGAGGTCAGCTGCGTTCACGATCGTGTCGTGATTAAGATCCGCCGCCGCGTTGTTCGTGCCCCATGCACCTAACAATATGGCGAGATCGGCGCCATTCACATGGCTGTCGCCGTTGAGATCGCCCGGCGTCGCGGGGCTCGGCGTGACGTTCATGATGTCAGCCATGAAGATCGGGCCCCAGTCACCGCAACCTGGTGGCGGGAGAAAGTAGTGAACGTTCACGCTGTTGAAGCCCGAGGGCGCGGTGAAGCTCAGCGTTGTGGTCGGCCACGTCGTGTCAGGCGGCGCAACTGCCGTATTCGATCCGACGACGACGCCGTTCATCGATGCGGTGACCTTCATCGTGGCACCGGAGTCGCACGCAAGGTCTTGCACCGCACAGAGGATCGAGAAGTCAGTCACTGTCTTGGAGAACGAGATATTGAGGTCGGCGGGGAAAACACTGTTCGGCATGATGCAGAGGCCCGAGAAGCCAACTGGAACGAAGCCGAAGGTGCCAGCCTGCTGTATCGAATATCCTTGGCCAGTCGCAGTGAGATGCCCCGTAATGCCTCCGGCCGCAACATCGATCGGAAGCGACGTCGATGGCGGCGCGTTGTCGAAGTTGAAGAGCACGTTTTGGGCCGAGACGGCGGAAACAGCGGTGAGCGCGGAGAAGAGTGAAATCGCGAGTGTGGGGCGCATAGACGCTCCGATCAAAAGAGGTGCGAAGGCGGCCGACCGACAGGGCATCGCACGAACGATCGCGATGCACCCACTTCGGCGGCAACCTCTTCTAGGTGCACTGCGGCGTTGGAATTGATTCAATATCCACGGCTATCACGCAGCATTTCGCGCTCGGAGCATCCATTCGTCCACCGCCGACAACTTCGCGGCAATTGTGAGCGCGCCTTCCGAAATCGAATCAACCAATCACCGATCGAGGTTCTGCTATCTCGCCACGTCCGGCGCGTACAAGCCGACGAGACGCGAGATGACGAACGCCATGGAGAGAACGGAGATCAGTTCTTGGAGGATGACGAGCGACTGCGCTGCTTTGCCAGTCGGAACGACGTCGGTGAGTCCGACCTGCGTTACGACGTTGCAGCTGAAGTACGTGATGTCGGCGACGTGCAGGCTCTTCGTTCCGCCGAGAGCCGAGAACGAGCCGTGGACGAGGTGTGCGACTAGGGCGTAGAGAAAACACCACAACACGCCGAAGAGGAGGTAGACGTTCGCACAACCGAAGAGCCGGTCGCGCGTAACTCTGCGTGGTGCCGCACCATCGTTCTCTCGCGCGACGTTAGACTCTCTTCATGGCGGTGACGGAAGTGGCCCGGTCGATCCGAAACGTGATGCGCTCCACCGAGATTCTCGAGGTGCTGGTGCGGCACGGCTTCGCGGATGTGGTGACGCAGATCGGGTTCGATCGGCTCTTTGAACGCGGCAAGCGATTTCTTGGGGCGGCGCCGAGTCCTCAGATCGAACACTTGCCGCGTCCGGCGCGCATGCGTCTCGCCATGGAGGAGCTCGGCCCGACGTTTATGAAGCTTGGGCAGATGTTGTCGTGCCGCAAGGACCTCATTCCCGCCGAGTGGGCCGACGAGTTCGCGAAACTCCAGGCGGAGGGTCCGAAACTTCCATTCGAGGTCATTCGCGAAGCGCTCGCCAAGGAGTTCCAAGGTCGCGAGGCGACACTGTTCGCGTCGATCGAAGAGACGCCCATCGCCGCAGCATCGATGGCGCAGGTGCATCGCGCGACGCTCGCCGACGGAACGCCCGTCGTACTGAAGATCCTTCGACCCGGAACCGAAGAACGCACCCAAGCCGACCTCGAGATCTTGCAGACGTTCGCCGAGTTCGCCGAAGCGCATCTCAAAAACAGCGGATTCAGCCCGCGCGATGTGGTGCACGAATTTGGGCGCGAGCTGAAGCGCGAGGTGGACCTCACGTACGAAGGACGCAGCACCGATCGGCTCCGCCGCGCTTTCGAGAGTGACCCCAACGTCGAGTTCCCCGTCGTGTACTGGGACGTCACGACGCGGCGCGTGCTCGCGCTCGAAGAGTTCAAGGGCGTTCTCCTCTCACGGCTCAAAGACGGCGATCTCACGCCGGAGCAGCGCACCGAAGTAGTCTCACACGGCGCCGATGCTGTCGCGCGACAGTGCCTTGAAATTGGTCTGTTTCACGCTGATCCGCATCCAGGCAACCTGTTTGCGCTGCCGCGCGCGGACGGCCACGTCGCCGCTGGCTTCATCGACTGCGGTATGACTGGGCGCATCGAGCCGCGCACCATGGAGCAGTTAGCGCGGCTGGTGAAAGCAGTTGCTGAAGCAAACATCGATGAGGCGATCGCCGTCGCTGGACAACTCGCGAATGTGGAACCGAAGAAGCTCGACGAGCCGGGTTTCCGCGGCGACATGGCCGAACTCGTGCAGTCATTCGAGGTGACCTCGTTTGATCAGTTCAACTTACCGGGGCTCCTTGAGAACCTGTTCCAAACGATGCGGGCGCACCACATCCAGTTTCCTGCGGAACTCATTCTGCTCATCAAGGCGCTCACGACGATCGAAGCTGTCGGTCGCAGTCTCGATCCGACGTTCGATCTCATCGCTCATATGCGCCCAGCAATTACGCGGGTCGTCGCTCGCCGTTACGGCTGGGCGGCGCTGCGCCGAAGGCTGCGGGACGGCATCGCGCAGTACGCGTTGGTTGTGGAAGAGCTTCCGCGCGAAATCATGATGCTGATGGGAACCGTGAGGCGTAACAACTTCGCGGTGAATCTTCAGCACCGTGGTTTGACCCAGCTCACACGCACCATCGAACACGCCAGTCGAAACATTGGCTTCGCATTGATGGTGACAGGCCTCACGGTGAGTTCGGCGATTCTGATTCTCGCGAGCGATCGCGGCGGGCGCCCCGGGCTTCTCACCATTGGCACCGGGGGTTTCGTGCTCGCCGGGGTCATGGCGATTTTCTACGTGATCGCCAATCGCCGCTGGATGTCCGACAAGCGGAACGCACGCGGTGACGACGAGCAGTAACTGAGTCAGGCGCGCTACCGCTTCGCGGACTTCTTCGCGGTTGTTCTCGCGCTTGTCTTCGCGCTTGTCCTCGATGGAGAGGACTTCTTGGCGGACGTGCGGCTCGCTGGTTTGGCACCTGGGGACTTCGCGCTCGCCGCCTTTCCCGCTGGCACCTTTTTGCTCACCGTTCTGCCGCTCGACGCGCTACGAAGTGCAGCACCGAACCCACTCAGGAGTCCTGAGATGCCCATCGCTACTTCGCTCGCGACGCCTGCCGCCGCGCGGCCGCTTGCCTTCATCGTCTCCACAGCGAGGTCGGGCGCGCGGTGCGCCGCAGTCGACAGCGCATCGCGTGTTGCGGGCGCGAGCTTCGTGCCTGCCTTCTTGGTTCGACGCACGAGTTCATCGAGGTACTTACTCGACTCGGCAGACATGCCGCGCGCTGCGTCGCTCACCGCTGAAAGGAAATCTGCTTCGAGTTTCTTCACGGTGGATGCCAGGGGCTTAAGCTCGTTGTCCGTCATGCGCTGGGTCGCGGTCTTCGCGTGCGCGACGGCGCGGCGCGCCGATTCGGCGCTGGCCGCGATCGCGTCGGACATGCCGTCGAACGCTTCATGCAAGACGTTTTTGTGATCGGCGGGAACTGCCTTCGCGAGCCCCGCGCGAACACCTGTGAACGCATCCTTCACCGCGGCGCGCACATCCGACGCGCCGAGCTCTCCCGCCGCGAGTGAGTCGCGCACAAGCGCGTGCATGCGCGATCGAATGTCGACGCGATCTTCGACGATGCGCTTCGCTCGTTCAGAGGTCTTCGTTCGAGTCTTCCCAGTGATTGATTTGCCAGTGGTTGATTTCTTAGCCATGATGATTCTCCGAGGCGGGTACGCGTGACCGCCTGCCCGCATGGTAGCGATGCGATTGTGCCGGTCGTGTGCGACGCATCAACGACAATTACTCCGGCAACGAAGAAACACCCACGCCGTCACCGGTCCTCACATGAGGAGGTCTGGCACGACCGTGCCCGCGACGTCTGTCAACCGGTAGTAACGACCTTGGAGCTTGTACGACAGTTGCTCGTGATTCACGCCTAGGAGATGCAGCATCGTCGCGTGAAGATCGTGGACGTGCACCGCGCCGTCGACAATGTTGTAGCCGTAGTCGTCGGTCGTACCGTGCACTGAACCCGGCTTCACGCCGCCACCCGCCATCCACGCCGAAAAGCACCGTGGATGGTGGTCGCGACCGTAATTGTGGGTGGTCATCGTCCCTTGGCAGTAGGCAGTACGCCCGAATTCGCCCCCCCAAATGACGAGCGTGTCGTCGAGCAGACCGCGCTGCTTGAGGTCGGTGACGAGTGCCGCCGACGCTTGATCGGTCTGCTGACATTGCGTCGTAATGCCGCGCGGCAAATCGCCGTGCTGATCCCACCCTTGATGGAAGAGCTGCACAAAACGCACGCCGCGCTCGACGAGCCGGCGTGCGAGGAGGCAATTGGCGGCGTAGGTCCCGGGCGTGCGGGCGTCGGGACCATACAACTCGAACGTCGCATCTGATTCCGTCGAGCAATCACTCGCTTCGGGCACACTCGTCTGCATTCGCCACGCCATCTCGGCTTGCGCCATGCGGGCTGAGACCTCGGGGTCGAGGGTAGTCGCTAACTGCTCCGCGTTCAACTTCGCGAGTGCGTCGAGCATCGAGCGCCGGGCATGCGGTGACACGCCCTCTGGATTCGTGAGGAAGAGAACTGGCTCACGTCCTGCACGAAACTGCACGCCTTGATGCGAGCTCGGTAGGAATCCACTGCCCCAGAGGCGCGAATAGAGCGGTTGATCGCACGAAGCGTTCCGCGAGACAAGCACAATGAACGCTGGCAGATTCTCGCTCAAGCTCCCGAGCCCATATGAAAGCCAAGCACCCATCGATGGCCGGCCCGCTTGCTGGTGACCGGTGCAGAAGAACGTAATCGCGGGATCGTGATTGATCGCCTCGGTGTGCATCGATCGGACGATGCAGAGGTCATCAACGATCTTCGCGGTATGCGGCAAGAGATCACTCACCCATGTACCATTCGCGCCGCGCTGCTGGAATGGCGTGAACGAACCCGCAAGCGGCAGCAGCGATTGATTGCCACTCATCCCTGTAAGGCGCTGGCCTTGTCGCACCGAGTCGGGAAGTGGTTGCCCGTGCTGCTCACGCAGTTTCGGCTTCGGATCAAATGTCTCCATCTGCGACGGTCCGCCCGCTTGAAACAGATAGATGACGCGCTTCGCCTTCGCGGTCGGCAGGCGAAATCTCGACGTCGCATCGACGGCAGAGGTGCGACTGCCGACGATCGACGCGAGTGCGATGCCTCCGAGTCCCAGCGCCGATTGGCCGAGGAAGTGGCGCCGCGTGAGCGCGAGAGGATGGTCGTGAGCGAGTGTCATCGTGAGGTGGTACCCGCGTCTGAAGCGAGAATTGTCGAAGCAACCAGCGTGAGCGCGGCAAGTGCCGGGTCAGGTGTCGCGGTACCGACGACGGCCGCACAAGCAGCGGCGTCAACGCTGAATGCGGCCAGTCGGTCGTCGTAGAGCGTACGCAGCGCCGCGAGTTCGGCAGGTCGCGGATCGCGAGCGACAAGCAATCGAAACGCGCGTTCAATTCGCTGCACTGGATCGGACCCGACGTCGCGGGCGGCGCGAGCAGCTAACAATTGTGCGCACTCGAAAAAGACCGGATCGTTTACGAGCGCAAGCGCCTGAAGCGGCGTATTCGTCGACTGTCGTCGCGCTAGGCACTGCTCGCGGCTCCCAGAATCGAACAACAGCATGTTCGGCGGTGGCGAGGTGCGCTTGCGGGACGTGTACAGGCTGCGGCGATGCGCGTTGTCACCGACGTCGGGCACGTACCCCGAAGTGCATTGCGAACTCGCGCCAGCATCTTCCCACAGTCCCGCAGGCTGCCATGGTTTCACGCTGGGGCCACCTCGATTTTCGACGAGCAACCCAGACGCCGCGAGCGCCTGATCGCGCAACATCTCCGAGGTCAAGCGCGATGACGGACCGCGCGAGAGGAGCACATTGTTCGGATCTCTTTCGAGCTTCGCTGCGGTATTGACCGACGATTGACGAAACGTCGCCGAGAGCATCATGCGGCGGAGGAGCGCTTTCACATTCCAGCCGCTGGCGGCAAACTCTACCGCTAACGCGTCGAGCAGCTCGGCATGCGAAGGTTGGTCGCCTTGCAATCCGAAGTTCTCTTGGGTGGCGACGATGCCCCGTCCGAAGCAGATCGCCCACAAGCGATTCACGGCAACTCGCGCGGTCAGCGGATTGCGGCGATCGATGACCCACAGCGCGAGCCCGCGCCGATCATGTGGCCAATCGGCAGCGAACGGAAGAATCGCATCGATCGCGCGATCTGCATGTACTGGACGCGCGAGATCAGGCTGGTCGTAGGCACCGCGAACGAGCACGAAGCGATCGCGCGGCATCGGACTCTCTTCCATGACCATGATTTCCGGTATTGACTCGAGCAGATCTTGGTGTACTGCTCATGCCGTGCGCAGCGCGGTAAATGCAGCGCGACACTCCGGGTCTGTGTTGATCGCCCAAAAGCGACGAGCGTCATCGTCGTCTAGCAGCCTGTGGTTCGGCTGAACGTCATTCAGCTTCACGATCTCCAGTGCCGTGAGTTCGCGATCGAAGATGCGTAGCTCGTCAACGGCTCCACCTTTGAATCCGATGTCACGGTCGCGGGCACCGACTTGAAGGGCACGAACGTTGGCCGGCCCATCGAGATGATCACGTTCGATCTCGGTCTCTACACGGACGCCGTCGATCGAAATGGACATGCCTCGCGCGAGCGACGAACCGTCGCTCGTTACGGCGATGTGCACCCAACGGTCGACCGGAATTGCCGCGCTGGTTCGTATCGCCGCGGCAGAGCCGGGCCAGTTGTGGACGATTTCCCAGCAGAGCCGGCCGTCTTTGAGAAGGATTTGCCAGCCTTGTTGATCGCTTTCGATCGTGAACTGACTTGTGTGAACGATCACCGCTCTCTCTATCGCGCTCGGACTCTTGATCCACAGCATGGCGCTGAAGGGATCGCATCGTCGATACGAGGGGACACCCAGGAGGGTGATTCCAGTGTCGCCATCGAATAGTGTTGCACGACTGCCACCGATCGCATCGGGACCATCGATCGCACCGTCGAGCGGAAATGCCGCGATAGGTGGCGGAATCTCAGGATCGGGCACGTCGGTCCGAAGGAGATCGAGAGCATCGCGCCGCGCGGACAGCGTCTCTGTGAACGACGTGTTCGCGCTCTCAACCGCTGCGGCGAGTTGCACGAGTGCCTCACGTTGCGGTGCGTTGGGCAAGCGCAGCGCCGGTCGTGGGGCCGTGCGCGTCGTATACGGATACGTGCCCGATTCATCGATCGCGCCAAAGAACGCTCCGAGGCTGTAGTAGTCGCGCTGCGGAATCGGGTCATATTTGTGGTCGTGACAGCGAGCGCACTCCACCGTGAGTCCAAGAAACGCTGCGCTGAATGTCTGTACGCGATCGGCGATGTCTTCCTGCCGCAACTCTTCGTCGATCGACCCGCCTTCGTGCGTCTGATGATGAAGACGATTGAACGCGGTCGCGAGCCGGTTGTCTTGCGTCGCGCCTGGCAGTAAGTCTCCTGCGAGTTGTTTGGTGACAAAAACGTCCCATGGCTTGTTCGCGTTGAACGCGGCGATGACCCAATCACGCCACGGCCAGGTATGACACTCCCAATCGGACTGGTAGCCGAACGTGTCGGCGAATCGGGCGACATCAAGCCAATCCGGTGCCATGCGCTCGCCGAAACGTGGCGAAGCGAGGAGCCGATCGATTTGTTGCTCCCCCGCGTCCGGCGCGGTGTCTGCGACGAATGCGTTGGTTTCTTCGATCGTCGGTTGGATGCCGTTCAGTGTGAGAGCGGCGCGGCGCAACAGCGTCGCGCGCTCGACCTCCAACGCGGGTTGAAGTCCGGCAGCTTTGAGACGATCGAGTACAAACGTATCGATCTGGTCACGACACCACGAGTCGGTCGCCGATGGCGGCGGGGCGGTGTGTTCTGGCGCGACGAATGCCCAGCGCGGTTGATAGTCGCCACCCTCGGCGATCCAACGCGTCAGGATGTCGCGCTCGGACAGCGACAAAGGCAGGTTCAGCGATGGCGGGGGCATCACTTCCTCGGGTTCGTCCGAGGAGATGCGCCGCGCGACTTCGCTCGCTTCGATGTCGTGCGGAACAATCGGAAATCCGCCACCGCGCAGCACCGCGCGCGAGCCTTCTTGCGTATCGAGTCGTAGTCCGCGCTTCCGAGCGGCGCCATCCGGACCGTGACAACGGAAGCAGCGATCAGCCAAGATCGGTCGCACGTCGCGGTTGAAGTCGACGCGCGGCGCTGCGGTGACGTCTGCAGTGCAGATACTTGCGAAGACGACCTCGGCAGTGAGGATGAGGACAGCAGCTCGCAGTGCTCGAATGACAAGCCGCATCGCCACCGAGTATATGAGTCATCGCGATAACGCGATCCTTCTCGGAGGGGAGCCGCTGAAGCCAAGCAGCCCGAATGACTTTTGCCACGGGCTGCAAGACTGCAATGATGATCCGCGACCTTACATTCGCCGACCGCGACGCCCTCGTTGAGTTGCACCGCGCTGTCGCGGCTCAGGGCGGAGGGATCGCACGCGAACTCGATGAGGTCGAGGCGGCAGTCATTGACGCGTTTCTCGGGCGGTCGCTGTCCGAGGGGATCGCGCTCGGTGCCTTTCAGAACGGGGTGCTCATTGGCGAGATCCACGCGGCGAGGCTAGAGCCGCGCTGTTTCGCTCACGTGCTGGGACATCTCACAATCGCAGTTGATCCGTCTTCGCAGGGACGCGGCATCGGTCGGCGCGTGTTCGAGTCGTTGCTCGTACGAGTTCGCGACGCGATGCCCGACATTCTCCGCGTCGAGTTGTGGGTTCGTGAATCAAACGTGCGCGCAATTGGCTTATACGAATCGCTCGGGTTTGTGCGGGAGGGGCGGCTCCAAGGAAAAGTGCGCTCGGCGAGCGGCTTCGACGCAGATATACCGATGGCGTGGCTGCGTCCCGGTGTCGCTGCACCT
>Ga0209490_10001298_pt1 | contig 24333 bp, 23 predicted proteins | sample MAT06_FD_187209 | JGI IMG/M metagenome (GOLD analysis project Ga0209490, IMG submission 187209) | Freshwater microbial communities from Lake Fryxell liftoff mats and glacier meltwater in Antarctica - MAT-06 (SPAdes) (version 2) | ecosystem: Environmental > Aquatic > Freshwater > Ice > Liftoff... | reverse complement strand
ACGCACGAAGTTCAACCGCGTTAAGCAATCCTACCCTAAAGCGCATTGGCTGGATGCGGCTTGCGTGGGGGAAAGCGGGGCGTGTGTCTTTGTTTCGGCTAATCACGCGCCACTACTGATTAAGGCAACTGGACACGGGTCACGTCAGATGTGCCGTACCGACAAATACGGATTTCCGTCGCGCTACCGCTTGCGCCAGAAACGGCACTTCGGCTTTCAAACGGGCGACATAGTACAGGCTATTGTCACCACTGGAAAGTATGCAGGTGACTACACTGGGCGAGTAGCTTGTCGCGCAACTGGTAGCTTCGACATTAAAACCGAGGTTGGGAAAATCACAACCAAACATAGCAATTGTGTAGTTCTACACCATTCGGACGGCTACACCTATACGAAAGGATTATGGTGCTTACCTCCCCCTGCCTTTAGGCAGGGGTATCTCGCACCGATTTCGATGAAAGACTATCACATCAATATTTTCTACAGTGAGAAAGATGAAGCATATATCGCGGATATACCCGATTTAAAGTACTGTTCCGCACATGGCGAAACGCCCGAAGAAGCGCTGCACGAAGTTCTAATCGCTAAAACGGCGTGGCTAGGTGTAGCGCATGAAGAAGGTATTCCCATCCCTGAACCCAAATTCCGCCCTGCGATTTATCAAGCAGCCTATTAAATTTTGCATCAACCTACAAGGAACAATCATGCTCACGACAAAAATACTTCATCCCGAAATTTTAGAAGCACTCGGCGGCTCCGGTCACGGCGGCAAAGTGCTGATCGCGGACGGCAATTATCCGTTTAGCACCCGCGCTTATTCGGGGGCGAAGCGCGTCTATCTCAACTTTGCACCCGGCAAACTCAACGCTGTAGAAGTTTTGGAAGGGTTGGTTTCGATGATTCCCGTCGAGGCCGCCGACGTGATGATCCCCGATTTCGGCAGCGAACCAGAAATCTTCTCGGAATTCCGCAAGCTGCTGCCGGAGTTTGAACTGCGCCCCAACGGACGGTTCGCCTTTTATGATTTGGCGAGAGATTCGGATACGTGTCTTGTAATTGCGACGGGCGAACAGCGCATCTACGCCAACATTCTGCTGACCATCGGGGTTGTCATGCCCTGATTAATCGGGGTTTGCAGGGGCGTAGCGTGTTACGCCCCTTATTTGAAACTACGAAGAGATTCTAAGGATTCTGCTGCAAAAAGACCTCGATCTGGGCAAGATCATCCGCGCTTAGTGTTAAATTCGCCGCGCCGACCACGCCATCGACTTGATCGGCATAACGCGCTCCGACAATCGCCGCCGTGACTGCTGGATTAAGCAGCGTCCATGCAATCGCCACCTCCCCCGCTGATTTACCATACGGCAGGCCAATCTCGCCGAGTAAATTTTGCAGCGCCAGATTGCGGGTTAAACGCGGCTCTTGGAATTCACTATCCCGCGAGCGCCAATTATCTGGCTCGAAGTTCGCCACGCGCTCACGAGTCATCGCGCCTGAAAGCAAGCCAGCCTGCATCGGTGAATAGACAATCACGCCGATATTGTTTTTTAGGCAGTAAGGCAAAATCGACTCTTGCACAGCAGGCTTGACCAGTGAGTATGGCGGCTGAAGCGACGAAATCGGCGCGATGACACTTGCCCGCTGCATCTGTCCCACATTGAAATTCGAGACTCCTATCCACCGGACTTTGCCCTCAGCCTTAAGGTCAGCCATCGTCTGCCAGCCTTCTTCGATGTCCTCGTCGGGCTGCGGCCAATGCACCTGATACAGGTCGATCACGTCCACCTTTAAGCGGCGCAAGCTGTCCTCGACTTCGCGCCGGATCGATTCGGCTTTCAGGCTAGGCGTAATCTGATTATCGGCATTCCAAGCCCGTTCACATTTGGTGAAAACATAAGGACGATTCGTCACGCCTTCCAGCGCTTTTGCCACAATTTCTTCTGAATGTCCCAGCCCATAAACGGCGGCGGTATCAATCCAGTTGATGCCCAAATCAATCGCCCGATGAATCGCCGCAACAGATTCAACATCATCCTGTGCGCCCCACGAATAAGCCCATCCCGCGCCGCCAATCGCCCACGCGCCGAATCCAATCCGCGTGATGTGTAAATCGGTATTGCCAAGCTGCCGTGTTTCCATAAGTCATCCTCTTTCGTTTAAAGTAAATATCGAACCACTGGTCGGGGGATGAGGACATTATAACAATTAATCAAGGTAAGTTATCCAAAACTGAGGTTAAATATAGGGCGTAGGGAGCGACATATGGGTCACTCCCATCCAGAAAGTAGGGAGCGTCATGTGATGAAGGACACGGTATGTCGTGTCCGTACAATACTGCCTTTCATTCAATTGGCTCATTGCACAAGGCGTAAAGTCCGGCAATGAAGCCAATCGAGGCACTTTAAGAATCGACTATACGCGGTTGTGGCAAATAGGTTGCCACGTAAAATATTCAACCAACAACGCCTGTATTTTGAGATGGGGCATCATCTCATACTGTCTCAGTCGGTGGAAGTCTTGGTGTAAACCAAGCATCCGGCGTTCACGGCAGATGCCCGCATGAGGAGTATGTCACAAGGGCAATCTCGTGATTTCTAAGCTGACTTGCTGATCACGGTAAGCTGACCGCTAAATTTGGAAACCGCCCGTCACCCGCACAACCTTCTGTTTATAGTTATTCACGTAGTCCAGCAATTTGACATGGAGATCGAGCCATTCGCTGCTTTTCAGAATTTGCTGCGCGGTGGATAAATCATCAATGACGGCCTCCGCCATAATCTGTGGACCTTCCGTTCGCCCCCAAACGGTATACCATGCGCCTGTCGTCTGGATTCCTAAACGCGTAATCCCCGGCACCCATTCCCTTACGACAAATTCAAAATAATCCTGGTCACGCCCAGGTTTAATGTCCCAATACATCATCAATTTCACACTCATGTAAACCTGCTGTCTCCGAAAACTGGTCGCATCTTCTATCAGAGTACAGCGTCCAGCAATTTTTTGCAAAAGGGAAAATTGAATCAAACCAACCCTATTTACGCTCTATACGAATACAAAACCAGAATAAAGCCGGAGAAAATCTTTTTGAACCGCAGAGACACGGAGAACAGCGAGAATTTAAGTTCAAAAAAGGCGCTCTTTTTAAGGGGAACGCCTTTTTATCATCAAAATGTAGGCGGCTTTACGCACATCCTTCCCAAATAAAGATGTACTGTTTGCCGGGGTCAAGTTCAGGGGCGATCAGCTCAAATTTCCCATCCGTCAGGCGATAAAGCGAGGCGAGGCCGCGTAACCCTTGTCCGCTTCCGAGCAGCGTGTTCACATCAGGGATCCCGACTTCGGCAATATCGGCTGGCGTAACCACGAACAGGACTTTGCCCTTGCTTTCTAGGTCAACATCGTAGGCGACAATGCCGCCACCGCGACAATACAGCACCACCGTCGCCCAAGGATCGGGGTTTTCGCGGTCATCCCAAATCGTTGCGCCCGGCTGCGGCGTAGTCGTAACATTGACGCAATTTGGGCCGCTGATGGTAATCGTCCAACTGAGAACGCCGCCAGAACCGCCTTGATTGTAGAAAAATACCGAAGCCGTTCCTGAACCGAGCGCGGTTGCCGTCACGGTGACAGAGCCGGTGCCGGTTTGTCCACCGCCGAAGATCAGGCTGTTGATGGTAATTTCCGCGCCCATATTGGTGGCTGTACCAAGGCTGTCTACCGAGGTCGCCGTCACAATATCGCCAGCAAGGACGGTGAAAACTGGGCTGGTTTGGTTAGGATCCGTGCTGTTAAAACTTCCCGCGAGTACCACCCCGCAGGCCGCACTTACTTGTTCCGACGGAAGAAAGGCTGCCACAGCCAATAAAATAAGTGCTGTGATGGGTATAAGCAGTTTAAATCTCATTATTTCCCGCTCCAAGTGGTATAAATGGCGTTAACATTACACATCATAACAGAAATTTCAGGGCAACGGCTATAATAGTCTTTTTACTTTTGTCTTTCCAGCAAGACTATTTAGACTCGACCCGGATTGGCCCCAAGCCGATTTGGATATCGGGGCTGCCATCCGGCAAGGTGACGGCGAGGCGGCTTTCCGGCTGTGAGTCATCCCCAAAGACGGCGAGGCTGATCCAATAGTCGCCCGTGACGGCATTTTGGGGCAGTGGAAGTAAAATACTGTCCTCGATCAGCATACCAGGCTGCCAACAGGTGGTGGGATAGCGGAAATCACGCCCGTTTATTTCGCCCGGCTGCCAGAGGACAGGCTCAGTCGTCGTTCCGTCCGGCAGCACGAAAAATGCTCCGAAAGTATAAGGCTGCGTCATCTGATGAATGCCCTGCCACCACAGACGCAGGGATACCCCCGTCTCATCTCTACCAGCGATCACTTGGGTAGCCCGCCAGCTATGCAGTCGGAACACTTCGCCCACGCCTGTCACCGAAAAAACAGCATCATTCGAGGCAAGCCCTACATCGGGTGGAATGGGCGGATCAGGGGGTGGCATAAATTCGCTGCCGATCACGTTCAGGCTGATGGTCAATGCCAAAAACAGTGCCGCTTGTCCAAGTGTGAGCCAGCGCCAAGCTGTAGGTTGTAAGGGGAAGTTATGCCTTGTCCCATCTTCGCCTATAGGCTTAATTTGGAAGTTTTCCCATACTGCCAGCAGCAAAAACGGCACAAGAAATAACCAGATTCGTCCGCTTTCGCCCTGCGTCGTTCCGCTGATGGTCATCGTGAGAACAGTGAGTAGCAGCGATAGGCTGATAAGGGGCGGCGTGGATTTTCGCTGCCTGCCCCAGCGCCATAGTCCGACCAACCATACCAAAGCCAAGCCCATCCCCGCCCATAATGCCCAATCCCAAACGTGCATCCACACCCAGAATGCATACGGGCGATCTAAGATCAGATGCGCGTTGAACGACTCGCGCAGCAGGTCAAAAATCGTCTCGCCGGAAGCCAGCCAGAAAATCAGCCAAGGGAGCATCAATCCGATGCCCACCCATACGCCAATAATCACCGGACGTAGGAAAGAGCGGACTGTCCGCTGTTCTCCAAAAAGCCAGCGCAGCAGCACATAAAATCCAAGCATCCCCAAAATCGGCGCGAAGGCGAAATTAATAAATAACGCTACCCCACTGACTAATCCAGCGGCGATGAACCATGCGATTGTAGGGGCAACGTGCGCGTCGCTCTTTTGCGCGTTTAGTCCCCGCGCCAACAGATAAAACGCGACAATCGAAAACACCGGATACACCGTACTCCATGTCGGCGCGAAGGCTGCAATACCCGGCACAAGAGGCCACCAAATCACCATATAACGGACATCTAAGCGCAAATCATTAAGCCCTCCAAAAAATCCTCTGCGCTCTCTGTGTCTCTGCGGTTCACTATCTTCTCCAATTGCAAATACCTGTTTTGCCGTCGCATATAACGGAAATACCGCGAGTCCAGCGATCAGCGGCATAACGACACCGAAAATCGCCGCGACATACGCCCCCGGCGAATACGCCAGCAAATCATAATTTTGACATTGATACGCCAGCAAACGCCGATAGAGCGTATCGGTTAAAACGGGGGTGTGATTAAAAAAGTCGTTGAGCAAGCCCTGAAACATCGTCGCGCCGGGCGGACTGGTAGCAGTATGTCCACCGATACGCGCCATCACTTCCGTCCAATTGCGCCATTCACCGCCTTGCCAGTCGATGCGCGGTGCTGCCCAATGCGGCCCGCCGTTGACATACGAGGCCGTGCGCGTGAACAACGCATAAAAGGGGTTGCCGTCTTGAGCATAAGCTACGGCTAATCCGAGAATAAACGTACCGAATACCGCCCACAATAGCACAGGCCACACACGACGATCATGCCGTACCAGCCCAAAAGCGCCTACGATATAAATGAAGGTGATGAAAATCAGCGGTAAACTACGCAAAAACGGGGCGAGATCATACTGCCAGCGCCAGCCGAATCCACCGCGCAGCCAGGGCGAGAGATTCACTAAGATCGCCAGCGCCAGCAAAAAGGAGAAGCCAACGATCAGCCGGATGGTGAGAGGCAGGGATTTAAAAGATGAAAGCATGGTAGTTTTGAGCGGTTAGTCGTTAGTTTTTAGTAGGTGATTCAAGTGTTTTAGTCTAAAAACTGACTACTAAAAACTAAAAAACCTATCAATCCACAAAGCGATATTTAATCAACGTCCACAGGGCGATGGGGCCGTCCGTCCATTTGAGCTTTTTGCCCTCGCTCCATTCCCGCCCATTATACGAAATCGGCACTTCATAGATGCGAATGCCTTGCTTTAGCACTTTCGCGGTAATTTCTGGCTCGAATTCAAAACGTTTGGCGTGGATTTTCATGTCGCGCACGACTTCCGCCCGCATCACCTTATAGCAGGTCTCCATATCGCTGAGGATGGCGTTATAAAGGATATTCGTCACGAGCGTGAGAATTTTATTGGCGACCATGTTCCAGAAGTTCATCGCTTTGCGTGGTCCCCCCAAAAAGCGTGAGCCATACACCACCTGCGCGATCCCTTCTTCAATCGGCTTAAGCAGCATCGGATAATCACGCGGGTCATATTCAAAATCCGCATCCTGAATCAGCAAAATATCGCTCGATGCCGCCTTAAATCCCGTCACAAGCGCCGCACCCTTACCTTGATTATGCGTATGATACAAAATTCGCACAATGGCATTGTTTTCCGCCTCGATTTTTTCCAGCACTTCGCGGGTGCCATCATGTGAGCCATCATCTACAATAATGACTTCGGCTGCCAGCCCCACATCCAAGACCCGCGCTAAGACTTCCTCAATCGTGGTTGCCTCGTTATAACACGGGATAATCACGCTCAGAGTCAAGTTTTTACCGACCTGCTGATCGGTACGAACTCGTGAATGGGTATTGGCTTGAACCATAATCGCACGCTCCTAAGCATGTGTTACAGAGGTACCAGTGCAGCACATCAGAAAAAACATTATACACGCGGCAACCCGATTTTTCGCATGGATAATTTTGCCCACCGTTTTCCCTACGGTAGGATCAATTTACTGTGCATAATCGCGAAGTTGACGTTATACTGGTTAACAATGTGTTATTTTGCTGATTGTTCTTATGGAGGTCAAAACTTATGACCCGACGGCTTACGCTTGCGGCATTTACGCTGCTCCTCACCCTGCTCTTTACGCTCGTCATCCCAAAAGGCGAACCGACCTCTGCCCAGGACTTCGGCACGGGGCCTTGGAACGCAACGTATTACAACTCGACTGATTTTACAAATCCGGTGGCAGGATCGTATTCCTATACGGCGCTCAACCTGTTTACCGCCGACTTTCCAAGAGATGCCAGTGGTATCCCGATCCCCGGCATTGGACAGGATACTTTCTCCGCGATCTATACGTCCAGTCAGAATTTTACGGGCGGCACGTATCTCTTTCGTCTGCTCGTGGATGATCGGGCGCGGGTGACGATTGACGGTGTGGAAATCTTCAACGCGACAGCGCCGGGCGTGGAAGCCAGCGTTATCGTTGTGCTGACTCCCGGTGTGCATACGCTGGTGATGAATTATATCGAGTTCACCTCCACCGCCTCGATTCAGCTTCAATGGGGCTTGCAAGGTACGACAGGTGTTGTGCCGGGCGCAACCGCTGGGCCTATCCCCACCGCCGGGCCGACGGCTGTCCCCACCATCACGCCGCTGCCGTATATTCCGCCCGGTTCGCTGACGGCTACCGTCATCCGTGCCAGTATCTTGAATGTGCGGGATGCCCCTTCTACCGGCGCGAATCGCATCGCCCGTATCCGGCGCGGACAGACTTATGCCGTTGTCGGGCGGGATGATCGCGCCCGCTGGTTCTTGATCGAACTTGGCGGTTATCGTGGATGGGCTTATGGTTATTATCTGGCGTTCAACTTTAACGAATTTACTGCACCTGTCGCCAGCGGCAACAATATCGTTGATTTGCAAGGCTATCCTGATACAGGGGTGCGCGTTCAGACTGAGGCCGGGCTAAGGATGCGGGCGCAGCCCAACACCGCTTCCCCCCAAACGGGACGGATTGATTGGGGTGCTTTCCTGCCTGTTATAGGACGCACAGGCGACAGTTCATGGCTGCTCATCGTATGGCGCGGCACTGTCGGTTGGATTTATGCGCCGTTTGTCGAAGTCATCGAGGGCGATCTGAACACTGTGCCTATCCGATAAGCACCGCAATCTTAGGGATTCATCCGGTAAATTCTTTTAACCACAGAGGACACAGAGCGCACAGAGATTGGATTGAATCTCCCCTCTGTGTCCTCCGTGATCTCTGTGGTTCAATCTTCGTATATCTAAACTTGCTTTACCCCACCACCGCCAGCGCTTTTAAGATGGCGAACATCCCAAACGCCACATGAGCGACAATCGCAGCGCGGGTACTGCTTGTATATGCCCGAACCCCCGTAATGAACAGCGCATCCAATAACGGCACGATCAGCGCGTACCAGAACGGTGTGAGTCCGTTAAGCTGGAAAGGCGTATAGGCCAGAACATGAAACGCCGCATGAAAAACCGCCGTCATCAAAAAGCCAGACAACGCCCCTAATGAAATCCGCAGTGCTGGAAAAATAAGGCCGCGAAAGACCAATTCCTCCGCTAACGGCTGCACAATCACTAGCAGCAGTACCGCCAACACCCAAGCCGCAATCGTTAAATCGGCGCGGGGCAGCAGCGTATAGCCGCCCCCATCGCTAAAAAAACTGATGAGTTCCAGCACAGGCCAAAAATTGCCCGTAATCACTAAGCTGATGAGATCAATCAACAGCGCCACCGCAAAACTCAGCAGCAGAATAATCGGCAGTGCGGAACGGGTCGGCCCTAATTTGAAGGCGGTGCGTTCTTCAAGGGTACGATAGCGCGAGAAAAAAATAAGCGCGATTGTCAAAACGCCGCCGATAATCCATCCGATCAGCGGTTGAGCAGGCGACTCCGGCAGAAGAAGCTGTGCGATGGTGGTCCCCAGCACTATCGCGGCGAACATTGCGATAACCATTCCGACGGCAGTTGTAACGCTCCAGGGGGGAGCAGAGTCTAAACGGGTGAGGCGTTTGAGCATAAAACAATCCTAGTGTGGCGCAAAAGTGACCTTTTAGCCGCCAGTATGCGTCATTTAGCTGAATAGAGGATGAGGGCGCAACCCATTGGCACGGTGACGAGGCTGCTCGGCTACGGCGTTGCGGTAGAAGTAAGAGTTGCTATTGGAATAGTTGTCGGGATTGGGGTTGATGATGGATTTTGCCCTGTATTCGTCCAACCCACAAAACTTATACTAGAATCTGACGGTACAAACACTTCTCCACTTTGAATGTCAAAAATGACAGATCGATTAAAACTCCAATAACCGATATATCCCCCATCAGGAGACCAAAACGAATGAGTAATATCCGTATTGAGAATTTCATTTGGATCACATATGGCGGTTATGTCACCTGTTTGGAAATTGTAGACAATGATATAGGACTTTTGCTCACGCATTTACCCCACCCCTAAATCCCCTCCCCATTGCATGGAGAGGGGACTTCAAGATGCGTTTTTCTCTCCCTCTCCAAGTATTGGAGAGGGGGCCGGGGGGTGAGGTAAGCGAAAGTCCTGAATTAAATACGAAGAACCGTAGGGAACGACACATAGGTCGTTTCCTTATGAATGATCGCATTAATTTTTAAAAAGCATTATCAAGTCTCTATCCCCCAAAATTAAGACGACAAGGGATATTGCGCTCAATCTATTGTAATAAAGGTGTGGAGTTAACCTACGCCTTTCCACCCATTAAGAACAGAGTCCAAACTTATGACTTTACCCACACCTGATTCTGCCCAACCGCCGCTGACACTTTTGCCAGCCGCATCCGAACCGCCTAAAAGTAGACGGCGCTCCGGGATAGTCTTTCTGCAACGCTTATTACTCTCTGATTATTTTGTGCTTTATTTAACGCTTATTCTGTTTACCAGCGCGGCGCTGATTTTCCCGCGCATTGGCCTAGCAAGTACGCTGGGGCTGCCTAACAATATTGCCAATCAATTTTTAAATATGTGGCCTTTGCTGGCGGTGGCTGTGGGACAGTCCTTCGTCCTCATCATTGGCGGGATTGACTTGTCGCAAGGTTCGGTCATGGCGATAACAAGCGTGATCGGGGCGGTGGTTATGTCCACCGTCTTAGAACCTGCCATGTTCGATAAAAGTCCGCTTTGGGGGACGGTCATCACGGCGGACGGCGGCCTACTGCATGGCAGCGCGTGGGCAGTTCCCATCGGTGTGCTGGCGATGCTGTTGCTCGGCGCGGGAATCGGTTTTTTAAACGGATTCGCTATTACCAAATTTCGCATCGCGCCATTTATGGTCACGCTCGTGACTCTGACGTTCTTCAGCGCGTTTGCTTTGTGGCTCACACAATCACGCAATATCTCCGGCTTACCTGAAGGTTTCTTGCGCTTAGGTACAGGTGACATCATCTCGGTCTATCTTGGCCCCAAACTTGAGCCAGACATCGCCCGCCGCGATATTTTGCCTGCTATCGCGTATCCTACCGTAATCGCGTTAGGGTTGGCTTTATTCGCTCAATTCTTGCTGACGCGCACAGTGATGGGTAAGCAAATGTTTGCCATCGGTACGAACCGCCGCGCCGCGCAAATTTCTGGTGTACCCAATGATCGCGTCATTATCATGGTGTATATGTTCAGTGGATTTTGTGCCTCTGTCAGTTCCATTTTATATTCGGCGCGTCTGGGCATTGGTCAGCCGTCGCTTGGCAATAATTTGTTGTTGGACATTATTGGCGCTGCCGTCATCGGCGGGACGAGCTTGTTCGGTGGCAAAGGGTCTATAAAAGGGACGTTGTTTGGTGTCGCCTTCTTCGTCCTGCTGCTGAATATCCTCAACGCAGCCCGATTATCGCCCTTCATCATTGATGCCGTCAAAGGTGGGGTTATTTTGGTGGCAGCATTTCTCGATGTAGCACGGGTGCGCCTGGTGAATAGGGAGCAGTCCGCATGACGACTCTCCTTGAAGTGCAACAGATTACAAAAGCTTTCTTTGGCGTCGCCGCCGTAAAAGAAGTCAGCATTACGCTGGAAGCAGGGCAAATTCTCGGCTTGATTGGGCAGAACGGCGCAGGCAAAAGTACGCTGATGAATTTGATTGGCGGTGTAGTCCAGCCCGATAGCGGCACAATGTTGTTTAAAGGTGCGTCCTATACGCCGCGCAATCCAGCCGGTGCCTATCACGCCGGAATTGCCTTCATCCATCAGGAACTAAATCTGTTCACTAATTTGAGTATCGCGGAAAATTTATTCATTGAAGATTTTCCCACACGCAGTTTTGGCCCGCTGCGGTTGGTAGATCGTGCCGCCGTGCAGCAGCGCACCAAAGAGATGCTGGCGAAAGTTGGGCTGAACCTTTCGCCTAACCTCACGATTGATCGCATTTCGCCGGGTGAGAGGCAGTTAGTCGAAATTGCTAAAGCCCTGCATTTAGATGCGCCACTGATTATCTTCGATGAGCCAACGACTTCGCTCACCGCCCGCGAAACCGAGCGCTTGTTCACGCTTATGAATCAACTGCGTGAACAAGGCCGTGCGATGATTTATATCTCACACATCCTGAATGATGTGTTGGCGCTGGCAAATAGCATCGCCGTTATGCGTGATGGTCAGCTTGTGACGCAGGAGCCGCGCCAAAATTTCGATGTCAAGCGCATGATCTCGCTCATGGTCGGGCGCAGCATCGACAACTTGTATCCGCCGCGTACTGCCGCTCCCCAATCGCAAACACTTCTTGAAGTCGATGGCGTAAGCGCTAAAGGCATCGTGGAAAATATTCACCTGACTGTGAAGCGTGGTGAAGTCGTCGGATTATTCGGCTTGATGGGATCAGGACGTACCGAATTGGCGCGGATGTTGTTCGGGATGGACAGTATCGAATCCGGCAGCCTTACCATCAACGGGCAGCGCGTTACCCGTTTTACGCCGCGTGAAAGTATCCGTCAGCATGTCGCTTTCGTCACCGAGAATCGGCGTGAAGAAGGGCTGTTGATGAATATCAGTATCGCCGATAACGTAGCTTTGGTCGCGCTGCCAGAATTTGCGCGGACGGCATTTCAGGTGGTTGATCAATCACAAATGCGCGATTCCGCCCGCCATGCCTCCAGTATATTACAGCTTAAAAGTGGCGATATTGTGCAGCAGCCCGCCCGCAGTTTAAGCGGTGGAAATCAGCAAAAGGTCGTCATCGCCAAATGGCTGCTCGCCAATCCAGCGATTTTCATCATGGACGAACCCACAAGGGGCATTGATGTCGGCGCGAAGTACGAAATTTACAGCATTATCGATCAATTGGCAGCCAACGGAAGCGGCATTCTGTTCATCTCATCCGAACTGGAAGAACTCATAGGTATGTGTGATCGCATTCTGGTGATGAGTCGCGGCGAAATTTTTGGCGAATTTGACCGAGATCAATTTAATGCCGAAACGATCCTCCGCGCCGCTTTCCGTGAAGAAGGAGACTCGCTATGATGGCCTCCTCACGACGCTGGAAGCCCACCCAGTTCTTGCTCAATAACTCTACATTGATCTTATTTTTGGTGGTGTTTGCGCTTTTTGGTCTATCGTCGCCGCGTTTTTTTACCTCAGAAAATACTATCAACTTCATTAAACAGGCTTCCTATACCGGAATCCTCGCGGTAGGCATGACGTTTGTGCTGCTTACGGCTGGCATTGATCTTTCTGTCGGCTCAAATATGTATTTGTCAGCGGTGATTAGCGGCATGTTGATGCGCTCAATCGGCTTGGATGTCATCCCTGCGCTGATTGTGGCGCTGCTGGTCGGTACGCTTTATGGCGCGATCAATGCCTTTTTTATTGTCTACCTGCGGATTGTCCCTTTCATGGTTACGCTCAGTACACTGGTGATCGGACGCGGAATCGGCACAGCGCTCACCGAGTCGCAGCAGATTGATTTGCCGGAACGCATGGCTTCCTTCGGGCAGATCAATCTGCTTGGCATCCCTATCCCCATCATCGTTTTCGCTATCATCGTGCTGGTGTCCTATCTCATCCTGACGCGGCTCCCAATCGGACGGCAGATTTACGCCGTCGGCAACGATATCGAAGCTGCCAAAAAAGCCGGTATCAATACAGATCGTGTGATTGCGTCAGTTTATATTTTTTCTGGATTTTGTGCCGCTTTAGCAGGCTTCATCCTTGCCTCGCAGGTCATCCGCATTGATCGCAGCTTTGCCGAGGGGCGTGAGTTCGATGCGATAGCTGCATCCGTCTTAGGCGGTACGAGCTTGTTCGGCGGCGTGGGCAACGTCTTTGGCCCGATGTTAGGCGCAATCTTGATTCAGATGGTGCAAACAGGGTTGCAATTTAATCAGGTCAATTTGTATTTGCAGCCGATGGTACGCGCCCTGATTATTTTTATTACGGTTTTCTTCGACAGTTTGCGTGAATCTAATCTCGCCAAATTGAAACGGCGCTTTATCCGTCCTGTTGAAGAGGCCGGTGCAATGCTTCATGACCCGCCCGAAGTGAAAGGTAAATAATTAGAAGTTACGCAGGCCAACGAGGTTTTCCGTAGGGGCAACTCGCCGAGTCGTCCCTACAAAACCAACCAACTGCCTAAGCCCTAAAATAATGCTTGTTAAATACGTTCTGACTTAATTTTATCCATTCCATTAGTGAAAGCGACTCGTATGCTCAATATTGCGCTCATGGGTGCTGGTGGCAAAATGGGCTGCCGCATTACCGATAATCTGATGAATCTAACTGACCAATATCGCATGATTTACGTCGAAGTGAGTCCACCAGGCATCGCTAACTTAGCGAGTCGTGGCCTTACGCCAACGCCACAAGCGGAAGCGATTGAGCAAGCCGGTATCGTGATTTTGGCGCTCCCTGATAAGCTCATCGGCAAAATTACTGAGGAGTTGATCCCACAGTTAAAGCCGGGGACGATGGTCGTTGGGCTTGATCCCGCTGCCGCATACGCCGAAGTAATGCCGATACGTGATGATTTGACGTATTTTGTCTCACATCCCTGCCACCCGCCGCTGTTTAATGATGAAGTGACGGACGAAGCCCGTAGCGATTGGTTTGGCGGCGTTAAAGCCAAGCATCATATCGTCTCCGCGCTGCATCATGGCCCCGAAGAAGATTATGCCAAAGGCGATGCCATTGCCCGTGCCATGTATGCGCCTGTGATGAATAATTACCGCATCACCGTCGAACAGATGGCAATCCTTGAACCCGCTTTAGTCGAGACGTTTGCCGCAACCTGTGTCACCGCGATTAAGCAGGCTTACGATAAAGCCGTCGAAATGGGCGTTCCATCTGAAGCAGCTTGGGAATTTCTGTCGGGGCATGTGCGGATTGAATTCGCTATCATCTTCGGGCTGTCGGGCTTTCCCTTCTCCGACGGCGCGAAGCTGGCGGTTGAGCAAGCCTACGAAAAAATCTTCAAGCCAGATTGGATGGAAAACATCATGAATCTGGATGCGCTCAAGCGCAGTGTGGCGGAAATCACCCACAGTTTAAAGTAGGCAGCTATGGCAACTTTAGCCCACCTTGAGGCCATTTTACGCGAAGCAGGGGAGCATTATCATATCCTTGCATTGACCGACACCGCTTCGGCGCTTGTCACCCAGCGCGGCGGACGTATCTTAGGCATCTTCCCGACACCCGCCGGCGATAACTTACTCTGGACGAACAGCGCCGCCTTCGACAGCCTCACAACCTTTCAGGAATTCGTCGCCGCCGGATATTGGAATCTAGGCGGGGAACGGATTTGGATCGCGCCAGAGATTCAATATAACGTGCGCGATAGGCGCGATTTCTGGGGAACGCTGCACGTCCCGCCGCAGATGGATCCCGGCGTTTATCGGCTAAATCAGCATGATTCAGAAGACGGACGGGAGGCTTATTTACGATTAAGTGCGGAGATTGTTTTGACTGCCTACGCACTTGCGACGGGTGAGCAATCCCTTTCGATTGAGCGAATAATCACTCCCGTGCCAAATCCTTTAAACGCATTCAGCCAAGTTGAGTCGTGGATGCAAGATGTCGTCTATTGCGGTTATAAACAGCAGGTGATGTTGGATGGCGAACATACGACTGCGTTCAGCGAAGCCTGGAATTTGGTGCAGGTGAAAGCAGGCGGCGAACTGATTATCCCGTGTGCGCCTATCGTCGAAGCATCGGATTATTTCGGCAGCGTGCCAGAGGAAGCACGGCAAATTCACGGCGGCGATGCCCCCCATTTGCGCCTGAATATCACCGGACAGCGCCAATATAAAATTGGTTACAAAGCTGTCAGCATGACCGGACGCATGGGCTATATTCATACGCTGCCCGATGGACGCGCCTATCTTCTGATTCGCGCCTTTTTTAATAACCCCTCCAATATTTATGCCGAAGAACCGCCCGAACTTCCCGGCAATAACGGCCATTCGGTGCATGTCTATAACGATGGTGGCGAATTGGGCGGCGCGGCATCATTCGGCGAGATGGAATCCAGCGGACACACTGTACATGGCAAATCGCGGCAAGGATGCGATAAGACCGCCAATGACACCTTTGTGATGTGGGCGTATGTCGGTGCGCTTGATTCGATCAAGCGGATTGCCCATCTGCTGCTAGGGGTGAATTTGTGACGCAACTCGGTTTAGGTTCCTATGGTGTGGCATGGGCAATTGGTGTATACGGTTCCGGTTACGAAGCCCCCGCTAATCCGTTGGATGCTTTCGGCTTGCTGCGCCTTACACACGAATTAGGCTTACACGTCGTCCAAATTGCTGATAATTTGCCGCTGCACACGTTAAGTAATGCAGAACGTGCGGCCTTACGCGCTGAAGCGGCGCAGCATGACATCATGATTGAAGTCGGGACTCGCGGCATTCATCCCGATCATCTCCAAATGTATCTAGCGATTGCCCGCGACTTTGCCTCGCCGATTTTGCGTGTGGTGGTCGATACCGCCGATCATCACCCCGCGCCAGAGGAAGTGGTGGCGCTGCTGCGTCCGCATCTGCCGGAGTTCGCCGCCTCTGGGATTACGCTTGCGCTCGAAAATCATGATCGCTTTAAAGCGCAAACATTGGTAGACATTATCACCACGCTCGATCATCCTAATGTAGGCGTATGTCTCGATACAGTCAATTCGTTTGGTTCTTTAGAAGGCCCAGAGGTGGTCATCCCGACTTTAGCCCCTTTCGTGGTCAATCTGCATATAAAAGAATTTATCATCCGGCGGCTGGATCACAATATGGGCTTTACGATTACGGGCGTACCAGCAGGGCAGGGCATGTTGGATATTCCGCGCCTATTGAAGCAATTGCAGTCCAGCGGAAGATCCTTTAACGCCATCATCGAAACTTGGCTGTCGCCCTCCGAGACAATGGCGGCAACCATCGCACAGGAAGCCGATTGGGTGCAGCAAAGTGTGGCTTATCTGCGCCAATGGATAGCTGACTAACATAGGATAACAGGAATGAAAAAACTTAAATTTGCTTTATTCGGGACGGGCTTTTGGGCGCGGTATCAACTCGGCGGCTGGGCAGAAACCGGACTCGTCGAATGTGTCGCGCTCTATAATCGCACCCGCAGCAAAGCTGAATCTCTAGCGCAGGAGTTCGGCATTCCTGCCGTTTACGACGATGCTGAGGAACTGCTCGCTAAAGAACAGCTTGATTTCGTCGATATTTGCACCAATGTTGAAACGCACTACCCGCTGACCAAATTGGCGGTAGAACATGGCTTGCCCGTTGTTTGCCAAAAGCCGATGGCGACTACATTCGATGAAGCGCAGGCCATGCTTGCGCTTTGCCAGCAGGCCAATCTTCCGCTGTATATCAATGAAAATTGGCGTTGGCAGCATCCTATTCGTCAATTGAAAGCACGTTTGGATACCGGACGTATCGGGCGGGTCTTCCGCGCCCGGTTGGATTATCGAAACAGCTTTCCAGTTTTTGATAATCAACCATTCTTGAAGACGTTAGATCAATTTATCCTGACTGATATTGGGACCCATATCCTCGATACGGCTCGTTTTTTATTCGGGGAAGCCACCACACTTTATGCCCAAACCTCCCGCGTCCATGCCGATATTCGCGGCGAGGATGTGGCAACCGTGATGATGGCGATGGGCGGCGCAACCGTCATCTGTGACATCAGTTATGCCTCCCCCCGCGAACAAGATCGCTTCCCAGAGACCTACATCGAAATTGAAGGCGAACACGGCTTTCTGGAACTGGGGCCAGATTTCTGGATTCGGGAAACCATCAAAGGCGAAGGCACTACCGCTATGCGTCATCCACCGCCGCGTTTTGCTTGGGCTGACCCCATGTATGATCTGGTTCACGCCAGCATCTTCCCGTGTCAGCGTAACTTGGCGCGGGCGCTGCTAGGTGAAGAACTGGCTGAAACTACGGGCGAAGACAACCTCAAAACGCTGAATCTGGTTTTCAACGCATACGACTCCGCCGCGAGTGGGCAGTCCATAGCGATAAAATAAGTTGTGTGAGGCGAGTCATGTCAAAATCTTTGCGTCTAATCTGTTGGCGATTCGTCCTATTTTTATGACCTACACCAAGCCGCTTTCGAGTGCCGTCACTGCCTCACGTTCACAGTCATGCACAATCATAATCTGCGCGGCGATTTGCTCACATAAGGCTCGCACACCCGCCGAATCCAATGGGAAATCGGCAGCAACTTCGGCTTTAATCTGCATCAGACGGGCGTTAATCGCCAAGATGTCGTCTGTGGCGGCTGCGCCCCGTTCTTTAAAGAGGACGCTTTTCTTGAAGGTCAATTCGCGGGTCTCTTTAAACGGCGCGATGTCATCCGAAAGGAGCGCCTTGCCTAAATCGTGCCATGCGGGAACACAAGCTCGAAACAGGGCTGCTGCTTCTTTGAGTGCGGTCTTGCCTAAAATCTCACTCGCTTCATCCAGAAAATCGGCATAAATGCCGCGTGACGCGCCGCCGCCTGTGCCGAAAACCTCAATCGACCAAAACGCCGAGGTCAATCCCGCGAACATTGTGGGTCCCTGTGGAAAGACCTTCGCCCAGCTTTGCTTATCTTTATCCTTCAACAGTAGGTCAACCCAGCGATTCAGTGCGGCGAAACCGAAATTATTTTTTGAGCCTTTGGGCGGCGTTTCGGTATACAGGCTCAGGCAGGCGTGAATGCCTTTTTCAATCGCCCTCGGCAGCTTATCAAGGTCGGGGAGATCAAGCGTCATCAATTTGCTTTTATTGTCTTTGGTGCGGGTACGGGCGGCGTTTAATGCGTCCGCCGGGATTTCCAACGGCACACGGGCGCGATCTGCAAGGCAAGCTGTTTTGCCATCATAACCGTAGACAATCAGCGGCATCATCATCCACATCCCGTCATCTCTCGGCATCCCGTTATAAGCGAGGCTGTAAATATCTGCCCACACCAATGGCGCATGACCTTCTTCAATCGCTTCGATCAAATTCTTCACGCCTTTTTCGGCATTCGTCGTTTGTTTGATTGTCTGGACGATGCCCAAACGCTCGAAGATGTGATCCATCGGGTCGAATGTATTGCGCGTCAGGAGGGCGACATGCGGATCATAACCTGTATAGGCAAAGCTGAAATAGCCAATCACGACTCCGCCGCTGATGCCCAGAAGCATCGCTTCGGAAAGTGGTTTGCCGTTGTGCGGCATTGTAATGCCTTGATAAGCCAATGCGTGGCGGATGCTGGCGGTTTCCCAATGTGCGCCTTCAAACTCATGATAATTTTTCAATGTGGGCATAGTCATCTCTCCTTAAATGAACCTGAATAGTTCTATTTTAGGAGAGAATTTTCGTTGTGTGGAAAAACAGCGACATACTATCCATGTTTTCTCAGGGTTTTACGCCAAGCTCATCAAGCAGGTCATCCAGCTTTTGCAGCAGCCCTTTGGAGGTGCTGTCGTTGATTAAGGTGTAATCTGCCAGCGCGATGGGGCCGCCTTTTTCCAAATTTTCGATTTCGCTGTAATCACGGTCTTGTGCCTGCTCTTCGGTCAAGGGACGGTCAGGCCGCGTTGTCAGCCGTTCATAACGGAGCTTACGTGGGCAAAAAATCGCCACGACCACCATATCCTCGCCTAATTCAGGCCGCAAGAATTTATACTCGCTAAAGCTATATAATCCATCAATGATGATGCACGCTCGGGTTTGCAGGGCGTCTTTAAGATGTGGTAGCGCGCGTTTTGCCATTACAGCCATACCGTCTTCTTCGCGCAGTTCCTCGCGCACAATACGCTCATTCTCTGGGTTGATCTCCCAGCCGCGCCGTGTGACTTCATCCGTGACAATGCTGCCGAAGCGAAATTGAAAAAACCCCTGATCTTGAAGGTACATCGCGCACAGCGTTTTACCCGCGCCCGGCATCCCGACTAAAGCCAACGCACGCGGTGGAGTCGTCATCTGTATTAATCCTCAAATCTTATTGGAAAAAACAACCTCACCATGATAACAAAAAATGGCGCAAAAATGAGCAATTTTGGAACGAATCGTCACTTTTTAGCGTCTTAGACGATATATAGAGTAAGAGAAGCGATATGCAGGAGAATCGTTCATGTTAAATATTTTCATTAACGCCATCGCACTCATCTTGATTGCTGCCACTGTCCTTTTAGTGGGTGTCGCGCCGATTTATGCTATGTACTTTAAAGAAGAACCTAACGATCTGAGCGACCCCGATAGCGAATGATGTACGTCGTACCAAGCCAAGTCATCGTCCCCAATGCCCCGCTTTTGAGCAAAAGAACGGGGTTTTTGTTTTATCTGCTGTGGAACGTCATAATGGGCGCACTTTAATTCACTCAAAAGTTCAAATGCGCCCATGTCCGAATTACGCATTACCGAAACCAATCCGCCAACCGAAAATCCTTATGATGCCGCCAGCCCGTATGCCCGTTTCGCAGGGCGGGAAGCAGCCTTCGCACGGCTGCATCAACATCTTACCGATACCAACCTAGCGACTCCGCCAGCGGTTTATCTTGGTCGGCGGCGAATCGGCAAGACCACGCTGCTGCGTCAGTTTGATCGCGTCTTTGATGAGTCGTATATAGGTGTTTATCTCCCCCTCAGACAAATGTCGCTGGACGGTGAGCGATCTTGGCTCAGTGGGCTGGTACAGGCATTATCCGATGCCGTCAATATCTACAGCGCCCATCCCTTGCCTCAGCCGCCGCATGATGGCGATTTACGGGTTTGGCTGCACGACGAATTTTTGCCGGAAATCTTCCACGCTATCCGTGCGTATCGTCGCATCGTCCTGCTGGTGGATGATGTAGATCGTCTGGCGCAAGCGATGGACTCACATCATCTTCCGCCGGATACGCCCTATTTTTTAGCGAGCCTGCATCAACCGCAGCTTGGCTTCGCGCTAACGATGGATACGTTCTATGAGGAACATCTAGGAAAACTTGCGCCGTTGGTCAATCTTGCCGTCGTCCATCGCCTGACCAGCCTCACGCCAGAAGCCAGCATTGTGCTACTGAATCCGTGTGACCTTAATGAAGCCGCGCTCACCCTTGTCCAAAATTTATCCGGCGGAGAGCCAATCCTCCTACAACGCTTTGGGCATCATCTCTACGAGGTTTCGCAAAATGAGGTCTCGCAAAGCCAATCTGCATCATTGACTCCCGACGATGTGAAGGACACACAGGCGGCGGTTTATACCGAGAGCGAGGGCGAATTCCGCGACATTTGGGCGACCCTCAACCGCGATGAACGCCTTGTGCTTACCGCCATCAGCGGCCTCATTTATGATGACCCCCTTCGAGCTATTGACATTTTTCGCATCGAAGTCTGGTTGGTGGAAACCGATTATCCTATGGACGCAACCGCCATCAATGCAGCGGCGCGTGGACTGGAATATCGTGAAATCGTCAGCGGGCAGGCCGCGAATCTCAAAATCGCAGTGGGCTTGATGCAGCGCTGGTTGCTGGAAAATGCCCAAATCGCGCCGCCGACGGAGCAGGGGAAAATTAAACGTCGCTGGCTGTTTGGGCTGCTGATTCTGGTGATCTTCTTGGTCGTCTTTGCGACGGTTGTTGCCATTAGCCAAACCGAGACCCCATCAATCCGTGCCACCCCCGTCCCAACCGTGACCCTGCCAGCGACTTCTGGCCAATAGAACACGCGGGTGTCAATAGGAAAAATTTAATATTACCTGAGATAAATGTCCTAGATACAACCTATCTCGATTGTGTTAATTTTGTTAGGATGATGTATAGAAATGGTCAATGAATGTAAAGGAAATACTGATGAGCGGACAAACAAGCGCCTTTGAGCAACAGCTTCCATCGATACTTGATATGTGGACGAACAACCTGCGGAACGGCAACAGCAACATTCGCGCCTTTAAAGACATCGCACAGCGCACCGGGCAGCCCGCCGCTGCCCACATTACCCGCGTCGTTGATGATGTCGCCGCTGGGATCCCCCTCAATACAGCGTTGCAAAATATGCTCCAGCGTGTCCCCAGTGAAAAACTTGAATTGGTCGTAAAAACGCTGGAATCACACCGCCAGAACGGGGGCAACCTCCCCGATATGCTGGACAAAGTGCGCTTGAGCCTCGAAACAGCCCAATAAATCTTCGATCTCAAAAATCAAAAAAGAGTACGCAGAGCCAATTTGGTTCTACGTACTCCTTTTTACTTTCTCACACGGAAACTTTTCCGCTTAATTAACCCCCAGCTGGAGGTTCGGGCGTTGTTTCGGGTGTCGGATTACCTTCCGGCACAGTCAGGCCAGAGTTCGCCGGAAGCAGCGTATTCAGGTCAAACAAGAAGGGACTGTTTGAAGGAATTAACGCCAAGCTGACGTTATCGCTCAAATTCTGCACATACAGATATTGAATCAGATTCGGGTTCGCCGCAATTTGGGCGCTCACCACGCGCAGCGCTTCCGCTTCCGCATTCGCACGGGTGACGGTTGCATCCGCTTCACCTTCCGCACGTTCGCGGACGGCTTCTGCTTCACCAGCGGCGCGGGTACGGACGGTTTCTGCCTCAATTTGGGCTTGTTCACGAAGCTGCTGGGCAACCAGCCGCCGCTCGACTGCTTCTGTAAATTGTTCAGAGAAGCGCGTATCACGCACAGCTACATCGTCTAAGATAAGACCCACTTCTGGCATCCGCAAGCCGAGTTCCGCTTGAATATTTGCGCTTAACTCAACACGGGCTTCACCATACAAGTCTTCGGCAGTAAATGCCGTTGCTTTATCACGCGCAATCTCACGCGCCAAGGTTCGGACGAAGGCTTCTTCATAGTTCCCTTCGCGGTAACGCAGATAAAGCACGCCAACATCAGCCGCGTTGATACGGTAAAGCACAGTCATATCCAAGTCAACGGATTGACCGTCACTTGTACGCGCTTCAACCGAGTCATCGCCACCGCGATCCCCTTCATCCGGGATTGCCGACATAACAAGCACTTGTTGTGTCGTGGGATAAATAAAGGCTACACGCTGTAAAATTGGGAAGATGATGCTGGTACCACCCTGGCGCGGCTCCAAGACTTCACCTGTAACGGTATTGATGACAATCGCAACTTCTGTCGGCTCTAATACCAAAATGCCCTGACTAATAACGGTCAGCAAAATGCCTAAGATTAAGCCAACAGCCGCCAGAAAAAATCCGCCCCGGGGAGAGCGTCCTTGAGAGGTCGCCACTACAATCAGCGCGATACCCCCTAAAAATACGACAAATCCTAAAAGACCGATTGTACTGATTACTGAACTTATACCACCCATATTAAAGAGACTCCTCTGTTCTTCTGCAAAGCCAAACTAAAGATCAGCTCCATTGTAACACGTCGAAAGTATCTCTTCCCCTATCTAAAGCAACTACCCCAGTTATTGGGGGAAGAATCTCTCACACTTTTCCCATAAATGAATACGTAAATTCCGCTGCAAAGTCGCATGATGGGCATCTTCCTAAACCGATTGTTGTCCTAGAAAACTGTCTCTCTATTCTGGCAGTCCTCTGCTATAGTGTTTTCCTAAAGCTAGGATCGGAATGTGTTTCTTGCCATCTCCCTTTACAACAATTGGCTGGTTCACTGTTAATACCTATAGCTTACTAGTCGCATTGGGCATTCTCAGCGGGGCAGGGAGCGCACTTTTTGGGCTGCGAGGAAAGGTCAAACTCGGCGCGGCGGTGGATTGTATGATCGCGGGCTTAATCGGCGGCGTGATCTGCGCCCGTTTATTTCACGTCATACTCAATTGGCCTTACTTCACCGATCATACGGGGGAAATCACACAATTACGCGCTGGCGGCTTAGATTGGCATGGCGCGGTTATCGGGATGCTGCTGCTGATGTTCATCGCGGCGAAAATCCAGCGAATCTCGTTTTCTCTTTTAGTGGAATCACTTACGTCTGCGCTGCCCTTAATCGCTTTTTTCACATGGTGGGGCTGTGGTGCGGCGAAATGTGCTTATGGTGCGGAAGTGGCTAACCTCGCGTATTATCCGGCATGGCTGGTGTGGGAAGCATCTGATATTTTTAACATCATCGCCCCACGTTATCGCACGCAAGCGCTCGGCATGATATTAGCCCTCGTTCTCCTGAGTTTGAGCGCGATGTTACGGTGGCGTGGTTGGTTAGCTGGACAGGGCTTCTGGCTGATTCTGATTCTTTTGAGCCTGGGCATGTTTCTTCTAGGATTCCTACGCGGTGATGCGGCATTCATACAAAGTGGTTTTCGTGCAGATCAATGGCTGGCTGCCGGACTCGTGATAATTGGGGCGGCAGGAATTATAATCGGTGTTCTTCAATCCGCTAGGCAAAAAACTAAGGTTGTATGATGAGCGAAATCGACCAATCAATTCCAGAAGATAAAACATCTGTGCTTATGCCGCAAGAGTATCCGCCGCCCGTCAACAAGCTGCTGACCTATGATAATGACGATGTTCGCGTGTTAAATCCTTTTCTTCAAATACCGCTCTACCGGGAATTGGGGCTTCGGGAACAGCACATCCCCGATTTAATTCGTATGGCGACGGATAAAGCGCTGCTTAATCTTGACGTCGAAGGCAGCAGCTTAGCATCCATTCATGCGTGGCGAGCATTAGGGCAGCTTGGCGCGAAGGAAGCTATCATCCCGTTAATGAACATGCTGCAATCTTCTCCCGATGGCGAAAATGACAATTCTCCTCTGTTAGCCGTTTTTCTGCCGGATGTTTTTGCCAATATAGGCATTATCGCTATGCCCTTCTTGCGTGAATATCTTGATTTGACGAAACCTTACTATGCTACTGTCCGTGAAGTGGCTGTTGAAAGC